>ENA-OQJR01000679-OQJR01000679.1-human-gut-metagenome-genome-assembly--contig:-NODE-679-length-10564-cov-4.108939_pt1 | contig 10564 bp, 10 predicted proteins | sample MGYA00242614_ERZ504781 | MGnify/ENA primary metagenome ERZ504781 (study PRJEB26092, sample SAMD00036365) | human gut metagenome | host: Homo sapiens | study: EMG produced TPA metagenomics assembly of...
TTACTTTTGCATAAGAATTAGCCAGCCGTCTGTTTGCTATGCAATTTTTGATATACCCGCTGTCTGGAATATGCTAATTATAGCACCTTTCAGAAAGAAGGCACAACAATATAAGTCGAAATTGGGGGCGAAAATCGATTTTGTGTAATCAGACGATATTTCAGTCAAGTTTTAGTTTTTCATTCAAGGTATCTCAAACTCATTGAAATACCATGCTTCCCCGCATTTTCTATATTGTCCTATTGATATTATTACTTTACTATCCGACACGCCTCTTGGCGTGACTGTATCTATCAAAAAAGAAGACAGCAGTTTATTCACACACTACTGACTTCCTATACTACTCATTTTATTTACTTCGCTGCGTCTCAGACAAGTTTTCCATCACTAAACATAACCTCTGTTTTCCCGCCATCCTTTTACATACCACCTGATTCCAACATATACCAGTTGCACAAATAATAAGAGAAATAGCAGATTGATCGGCAATACTGTCTTTATCGAATCTCCAAAGTAGATTGTTATTGCCATGCTTATAAGTATCACCATTACAGTAATCATATCCCAACAGTATTTCTTATATAACTCTGCAATCTTTATCTCTATAAATGCTACAAGTATTCCAGCACCCACCAAACATCCACCGCAGATCAGTATTCTTATCAGCCAATATACAATTCCGGCAACGACAGGATTGGATATTCCATTACTAATCTGTGCCATGTTCTTTCCTGTCAGTATAATCCACCCTGCAATGGTCTGTATAAAAGTGGCGATTGTATCAAAGAATACCACGCAATCAGAAATAAATATTTTTGACCGTATCATCTGAAAAAGAGTAGTTGATACGGAATACCATATCAGCAGAAACATCAATGCTTCATACATGGCTGTTTTTGTTTTATATCTGCCTGCCAGTTTTTCTCTCTGCGTATCATACTTTTCCTTGGCTTTCAGATAAGCTGTCAGATTACAGTTCCCACACTTTTGATAGAGTACCGGCTTTTCAACCGGTATCTCTACTTTTTTCTGATGAGAGAGTGCATAGTCCCGTTCCTGTTCTGCCTGCCTTAGCTTATCTTGACATTCCTCTGTCATGATTTCGGCAGCGTGCGTTTTCTCTTTCTCGCTCTGCAACAATTCTTTTGTTTTCCTCAAGTCGTTCTTTAAGGCTTGAATGTTCCCTGCTCTGTTCTCGATGTTTAACCTCTCGTTCAAGGTCAGCGATTCGTCGAGCTGCATTTTCAGTTCCCGGATAGTCCTGTCTTTCTGGTCGAGTTCTTCCTGCATCTGCTCTGTCAGCAGAAGCAACTCTTCCAGTTGATCGTCGCTCTTTGAGTTTCTTAATTCGTTCATCAATCGACCTTCCTTTCTCTAATTGCTGTTCAAGTTCAGTAATTCGCTGTTCTGTTTCTGCAATAGCCGGTTCTCGCTGTTTAATTTTTGTGCCAATTCCTGCCATTGCTGATTTTCGTCTGTAAGCTTCTGTATCTGGTCTGTCTTTTCTTCCAGAAGTATCAACAGTTCTTCTGTATCCGGCAAGATTTGAAGCAGTTCTGATAATTCGCTCTCTAATTGCTGCAATCGTTCTTCCTTCTCCTGAAAGCACATCAGCTTCTCGTCCTTTTCCTGTATTTCCTGAAGCATCTCTGCCATGATATTCTGCTGTTCCTCTATCTGTGTAATCATTGCTTCCATCATGGGAATTACTTCTTTGCTTTCTTCTAATGTCATTCAACCACTCCCTCCACATCGACAATGCACCGGATACCTTACCAAAGGTTTCAATTACCTTTTGCAATAGTGCATTTTGTTTTTTAATCATCTGGTTTTCCTCAACCTTCCATGAACCTTTCCTTATCTGTCCGGTGAGATATTTTTCCTCAATCTTTCTTGCATCTGCACCCTCATGGATAGTAGGAACTTTTAATTTACCCTGTCTTTCATAAGAGCGGTGGTCAATATGATTGTCTATGGATAAATGTCGGTTACACGTCTTAGCCCATTCGCTTCGCCATAACTCACAATTCTTTGGATTACTCCAGCCGGTAGCATCGGTCAGAACACGTTTCCATTGTTTTCTGTTTCTTGCACCGACTTTCTGTACTCCGTTTTCATCAAGTACCGGAATACGGATTCCATGCCGGTCAGGATTTTTCTTATCCTGCCACCAGTCCGGGTGGGATTCATCAACCACGATATTTCCGTCAGTATCTCTGACAAAATCCCAGTCCTTGACTTCTTTGTTGCCCCATGAGTGATCCAGATTGAATGGTCGCATGGTTACAAGTAAATGCACATGTGGGTTCCCGTCGCCCTTATCGTGTATGCTCCAGTCGGCACACATTCCCTCGTCCACGAAAGTCTTTTGAATATATTCGGTTGTATAATCAATCTGTTCCTGTCTGCTCCATTCTTTCGGCAGGGAAAATTCAAATGAGCGTCCAAGCTGTGCATCTGCATTTTTTTCTATCTTCAATACCTCATTCCATAGACGCTGTTTCTGAAATGTGATTTTAAACTTTTCCAGTGCGGCATCTTTATCATCCGCTCTTTTATAACGGATAGACTGTTGAAACCTTTTTATATTTTCTTCCGGTACATGCAGCCATTCAGGAGGTGCATTTTCGCACATCATCAGACTGGTGTAGACGACTTCCTTTTTGGAAGTATAGTAACTGATTCTGCCTGTTTCCTCATTCTTCATCACATCTCCATTAAGATATGCCGATGCGGATATGACAGATTTTCCTTTACTGCGCCCGACAATCTTTACTGTAAAGTGAAATATCGCCATGATACGATTCCCCCTTTCTGCCGTATCCGGCATTGATTTCCGACAGCATCTTATTCTGGTTTGGCAGAAGTGAAGCTGTCGGAACGCCCTCTGCGCAAGAGTGCCCCCTGCGGCATGAGCAGGTCTGGCTGAAAGCCCCGCCGACGGAACGAGCCCGGCAAGCGTAAGCGCAGACCGGTTGCCACTTGTGGCAAACTTATAAGGACGACCTCTGGTTGTCCATAAGTGCGCCCTTCATTCAAAGGCAATGAAGGGAATGGAAAACCCACTCCCTCCGCCATTACACTTCCTCCATGTCTGTGACTGGTTCTTTCTGCATCGCTTTTGAGAAAAACTTTCCGTTTGTTTCCTGCCTTTTTAAGAAGCCGATTAGTTTTGGTAAATCTTCCTCCTCAATCGGACATCCAAGAACTGATTCCACCGCACCGCCAATCTGACAGAGCCTGTGGGTTCTTTTTTTACTTTCCTCGGCTTTCTTTCTCTTTTCCAGTTCCTTCCGCTGTGCTATGAGCTTTTTTGTAGCTTCAATGCTTTCCTGTTCCTTTTTCTCTAATGCACGTATTCTTTCTTCATAAGTCTTTGTTGATTTCGCCATATCGTCTTCATCCTTTCTTTTTCCGATAAACAACAGTTCCCGGTTGCATATCAGGAGAAGCACATGGTATAATCCTCTTGCGTGTAGGTATATCATGGCTTCGGTCTGATAAAACCTTTGGCGGTTTCTTAGGAAGCCGCCTTTTTAAGTTGCCACATTTCTTGTGACAGCTTTTACATTTCCTTTATCCCTCAGATCACGCCCCTCGTTGGCTTCCATGAACTTTTCCAGAATGTCAGTTTTAATAAGGACTTTTCTTCCGACCTTTAATACCGGAAGCTTCTTCCATTCAACCAGCTTTCTCAAAGTGTTTCTGCCAATTCCTGTATAGTCGGCTGCTTCCTCGATGGATAATGCAATCTTTCTTTCCGTCATCTTGTCGCCTCCTTATAAATTGCATTATGCAATTTTTGTTGTGCTGTTAGTATATCGGTTTTATATTGTGCTGTCAAGCGTTATGAAATTTTAAAAATAATTATTATATTGCATATTGCAATTACGTGAGGTACATGCTATAATTCATACATACCGAAAAAGGAGGCAATCAGCATGAAAGATAAAGAATTACGCAAGCTGATAGGTAGCAGGGCAAAACAACGTCGTCTGGAATTAAATCTGACACAGCCTTATGTTGCAGAGAAGATGGGAGTTACAGCTTCCACAATCCTGCGTTATGAGAATGGTTCGATTGACAATACCAAAAAGATGGTGCTGGAAGGTCTTTCGGAAGCACTTCATGTATCTATTGAATGGCTCAGAGGTGAAACCGATGAATACGAAACCGATATTACGGATAAGAAAGAATTACAGATTCGTGATGCAATGGGCGATATTCTCAAACAGCTACCTCTCGACCTTAGTAAAAAGGAAGATGCTTTTTCAAAAGATTTACTACTGTTAATGTTAAAGCAATATAACCTGTTTCTGGAATCATTCCAGTTTGCCTGCAAGAATTACAAGGGCAGCACGAATGAATCGGATATTGCAAAGGTAATGGGGTTTGAATCAAATGATGAATATAACGAGATTATGTTTCTCCGGGAGATCACCCATACTGTTAATGCCTTTAATGACATGGCAAATATTGTAAGGCTCTATTCCAAGAAACCGGAAATGGCAGAACAAAGGCTTGAAAATCTTTTATCAGAAGTTTTGTATGAAGATTCCGATTCGGTATAGAACGACAACCGGAGTTATGATATACTTACACGCAAGAAGCATTTCATCAGTTCCGATTGTCTGATATCGAAAGGAGACACACGATTATGGCAAAAGGATCTGTAAGAAAAAAAGGAAGAAATGGTACTACCGCTTCTATGTAGAAGATGCAAGCGGCAATCTAGTTCAGAAAGAATACGCTGGAACAGAAAGCAAAAGTGAAACGGAAAAACTGCTCCGTCAGGCAATGGACGATTACGAAAGCAAAAAATTCATTGCAAAGTCGGAAAATATTACAGTTGGAGAATTACTTGATATATGGGCAGAGGAAGAATTAAAGACCGGTACTCTCAGTAATGGGACAGTCCAGAATTACCTCGGTGCAATTACCAACATCAAGAAGCATCCAATTTCAGAGAGAAAGTTGAAAAATGTAACATCTGAGCATTTACAAGCCTTCTTCGATCTGCTTTCCTTTGGTGGCACTTATCCAGATGGTTCAGAAAGAAAAGGTTACAGCAAAGATTACATTCGTTCTTTCTCGGCAGTATTACAGCAGTCATTCCGGTTTGCAGTATCACCAAAGCAATATATCACTTTCAATCCGATGCAGTATATTAAGCTGAAATACCAGACGGATGAGGTTGACCTGTTTTCTGATGATGACATGGATGGCGATATACAGCCAATTCCACGAGAGGATTATGAAAGACTGATTGAATTTCTACAGGATTACAATCCACCGGCAATACTTCCAATCCAGATAGCTTATTATGCAGGACTTCGTATCGGTGAAGCCTGTGGTCTGGCATGGCAGGATGTAAATCTTGAAGAACAGTGCCTTACAATCAGACGCAGTATCCGATATGATGGTTCAAGGCACAAGAATATCATCGGACCAACCAAACGAAAAAAGGTAAGGATTGTTGATTTTGGAGATACACTGGCAGAGATTCTTCGCAATGCCCGAAAGGAACAACTTAAAAACCGAATGCAGTACGGAGAACTTTACCACAAAAACTACTACAGAGAAGTAAAAGACAAAAACAGAGTTTACTATGAGTTCTATCATCTGGACGGAACAGAGAATGTTCCAGAAGATTATAAGGAAATATCCTTTGTCTGCTTAAGACCGGATGGAAGTTTGGAACTGCCAAGCACGTTAGGAATTGTTTGCAGGAAGATTGCTCAGAAACTGGATGGATTTGAAGGATTTCATTTTCACCAGTTGCGACACACCTACACAAGCAACCTTCTGGCAAATGGAGCAGCACCAAAGGATGTGCAGGAACTGTTAGGGCACTCAGATGTCAGTACCACCATGAATGTCTATGCACACTCTACAAGAAAAGCCAAGCGGGAATCTGCAAGGTTACTTGATAAAGTGGCAGGCAACGACTAAATAAAACTTTCCCTTATTTCCCTTACGATTATCTCATAAGGGCAAAAATAAGGGAAAATACATATCGTTTCGCTAATGCACAGGCTGGAGAGCCTGTAAAATAGGGAAAGGTTTATGGTGTTGTCCTGGCAGATATGAATATCCGTACAAGACGCGATGTCAAGAAATTTTTAGAAGGACTCTCTACCGGAAGTTCCAGCCTTCTTAAGAATGTAACCGGTGGTTATCATTACCATACGATTGAAGCTGAATCCGAAGAGATTTTAGATGATATTCAAAATGAACTCGCAGAAAAAGGTTTTCTAATGCAATCAAGGCGTCAGTCCGGTATTTCCGGAACTGACGCCTTTTAAGTATTGGAAATTGTCAATGCCACTGTTTTGTCTTACATATACTTCTTCACAATATTCTCCATTACTTTCCACTTATGTTCCATATCAGAGACAAGTTTAAACTGTGTCCTTGCCCGGTCCAAATTCTGCCCCGGTCTGTGAATTTTAAAATAAATGTCTCCCTGAATATAATCCATAAGAAACCTCATTCCACATTCATAGGTCATAAGCCTAGCGCCCATCGGAAGCAGCTTTATCTCTTCCTGTGAAAGTTTTCCACCACAGCCCTCTATAAAGCCCTTCGCACATGCTTCAAAAAGCTCTAAATCGCACCACACTTTATCCAGATTTTGTTCATCCTCTAATGCTGTACTTGCTCCAATCCGCACCGCATCTCCAAAATCATTCATGGCTACCCCGGGCATTACAGTGTCCAGGTCAATCACACATATTCCTTTTTTGGTATCCTTATCCATGAGGACATTATTAATTTTTGTGTCATTATGAGTCACACGAAAACTGATTTTCCCACTTCTCAGCAAATCCTGAAAGCAGTCCACAATTTCTTCCCTGTCCAATACAAACTGAATTTCCTCCCGGACCAAATCCACTCTGCTGCACACATCCTCTTCCACTGCCTTTTTGAATGTCTCAAATCTTTCTCTGGTATCATGAAATCCCGGAATTGTCTCATGAAGTGTTTTCGCCGGATAATCCGCTAACATACTTTGAAATCTGCCAAATGCCAGACCACCCTCATAAAGTATTTCAGGATTATCTATCAAATCATAGCTTACGGTATTTTCAATGAATACATAAGCTCTCCAATACTCACCTTCCGAGTCCACGTAATAGGGTTTCCCGTCTTTTGCAGGAATGACATTTAATGTCTCCCTCTCTGGATTTCCACCGTTAGCTGAAATTTTTCTTTTTAAAAATTCAGTGACTCCAACGATATTTTCCATTAATTCAACCGGGTTTTTAAAGATACTCTTGTTCATCTGCTGTAAAATATAATACTTTTTTACTCCCTGCTCGTTTTCAAATGTAACACGGTAAGTATCATTAATATGTCCATTTCCCCATGGAATTTCTTCTTTATATACACCTTCAAAACAGAAGTTTGCAGCCGCTTCTAATTTTCCGCAGAGCTGTTTTGGATAAAAATCATTCTCTTCCAGCTTTTTCACTGCTGCCATAACCATTGGTTTATCTTCCCTGTTGGTAACTCCATACCACTTTTCTGTTGTAAGAAGAACTTTTACTTCTGCTTTATTGCTATCTAACAGTCTGCTGACGACCGACGGAAGATAATATTCACATTTCAGTGGATTATGTTGCAGACCCTCCTGCAGAAAATCACGAAATCCATACGCAATCTCTGACAAAAATCCCTTGCTAAATCCCCATAAATTCATGGAAACAATCGTATCTCCTGCCAAATCCGTATAACTTTTTCCATCATCTTCCGTATATGCAGCATTCTCTCCACGTTTTACAATCGTTGTACGTTCTGTTACACTGACAAGTTTTCCATCACCATCAATATCACAGACACCTCTTGCCACACTTCCATTCTCCGTCAAAGTATTTTTCAACTGATATCCTACCATTGCATACTGATACTTTTCATTATCTTCATGCACACTCAGATAATCATAAATCTGCTTAAATGCTTCTCTTCCATAATAGTCGTCTGCATTAATCACTGCAAATGGTCCGTCAATCATATCTTTACAGCTTAAAATTGCATGCGCAGTTCCCCATGGCTTTACTCTTCCGGCCGGAACTTCAAATCCCTCCGGCAGATTTTCCAGCTCCTGAAATGCATATCTTACTTTCATAATCTTTTCTATACGATTCCCTATGACATTATGAAAATCTTCCGCATTCTACTCTTTTTATTACAAAAATAACCTCTTCAAAATCCTGCAAGATAAGCATCATAAATAGAAAAATCAACATAATATGTCCATATTCATCTACTGGATCAATCTGTTTCATTCCACCGTAACGGCTTCCCATTCCGGCTGCCATAATTACAAGTACAGGTTTCTTCATATTCTTTATACCTCCTGATTAAACAGCGTACCATTTAATCTCATTTGCCTCTATTTTCAACGCAAAACTGCTTCCATCTCCGCGATAGATAACCGTATTCTGTGACTCGTAGGTATTATTTACAACACAGAATTTGCCATTTTTTACATATGCATGTACTTCCACATTGAAATTTGTACTAAACCACTGATGTAATAAGTTTTCGCCATGTGTACTCCACAAAATGCTTCGATAAAGAATTCTGCTGTTCTCAAAGCTATATGGCAGTCCACTGATATAGACCGAACGGCCCTCACCAAATTCATGCACAGCCATCTGAACTTCTTTGTCCCTCTGTACCAGAATTTCTGTTCCCTCATACGCAAACATATTCTTCTTGCCCTCTCCGAAGTCAACAGGCTTTGTTGTATCTGCAAGAATAAAGTGATTTTTGTGTTCTTCCCAGTTATACTTATCGTAGTTTAAGGTAAATCCGGTTTCTTTTTCCACACCAATTAAATCAGCAAGCTGCAGATAATGTCCCTGATACTGGTGTCCTGCCGGTTCCCCGACACCGATAAATCCACCGCCCCGGTAGACAAATTCACGAATGGCTGCGGAAATAACTGCATTCTCCCAGACTGCCCCGCCGGTGTGTGCCGTATCCCCGTCCCCGACATTGATAATGACATCAATATCCTTTAATATATCCTTATCCTTTAAAATATCATCAAATGAAATAAATTTCACATCAAACGGTGCGCCGCTTAATGCCTCGATAATTCCCGCATAACTGTAATTCTGTTTCTGATATAAGGCATGGTGTACCATATGGCAGCCCCAGCTGCGGATTTTGCCCCAGCTGTTTAAAACAGCAACCTTCTTCACACAGTATGGTGTTGTTCCTTTTGCATTCTCATATAGTTCACGGAATTCATTGCACACGCTCTCCACATAGTCCAAAAACTCCGGGAAATCTAATGCAAGCTTTAAATATCCGCCATATCCGATACGGTCGATTGGTTTTCTTAAAATGGCACGGCGTGCTGTCACCCAGTTTTCCTTTGCTTCCTTGACAGGATCTCCGCCCTCATGGAAGGTATCCGGGAAAAAGTATGGAAGGAATCTTCCTTCTGTATATTTTACACCTTCAATATCAGAGATCAGACGAAGTGTACTTCCGTTTCCAACGCTTCCTACCACTGCGTCAAGACCGATCGTTGCAAACTCTTCCATGAATGGTTCTGTTCCGATCCAGTGATCCCCCAAAAACATCATTGCCTCTTTGCCGCATTCATGTGTGATGTCAACCATCTCTTTTGCAAGCTTTGCAACTTCCCTGCGCTGGAATGCCTGAAAATCCTTATATTCTTTACCAGGTACACGATACTGATTGTTATAATATCCCTGGTCAATGATATATTCCGGGCGGAATTTATAACCCATTTCTTTTTCAAACTGCTCTAAAATATAAGGACTTACTGACGCGGAATAACCATACCAATCCACATATTTTTCCCGCTTTAACTCGTCAAACATCAATGTAAACTGATGGAAAAACGTCGTATAGCGAATGACATTGACATATGGATGCTCCTCGCAGAATTTACGCAGGCGCTCCATGGAATATTTATGTGTTTTCGGCTGCCGTACGTCAAACGTAATCTGATGTTCGAAATCTTTCCAGTCATTTGTCACCGCATTGTACATATGTACCGGATCCCAGATAATATATGCCAGAAAGCTTACTGTATATTCATGAAACGGTTCTGCCTCATGAATACAGACGCACCCTGACTCCTCATTATATTCCCACTGTTTGGTCGATACCACCTGACCTGTGGAACGGTCAACAACCTCCCACCATCGTTTAATATCATCTCTTGTATTGACCTGCATTAACTCATCCGAAATCCCCTTCATCAGAGGAATTTGCAGTTCGCTTTCAACAGCCGTATAAAATCCACTCATAATATAACACTGCTGCACCTCATCCGGGTTCGCCTTCGCCCACTCATTATCTTTTCTCGTGGTGTAGTAAGTTGCATAAATCTTTGCCCCGGTCTTTGTCAGCTCTTCCGGGAATTCTGTTCCGTCACAATCGCGGATTGCATCTGCACCCCAGCGTTTCATTAACTCAATTGTCTCTGGAACCACATCCAGATTTGTAGGAATTGTGACACGTCCTGTATTTTTCTTCACTCATTTTTCTTTCCTCACTCTATTTCATCCATATAATT
>ENA-OQJR01000684-OQJR01000684.1-human-gut-metagenome-genome-assembly--contig:-NODE-684-length-10541-cov-3.047628_pt1 | contig 10541 bp, 15 predicted proteins | sample MGYA00242614_ERZ504781 | MGnify/ENA primary metagenome ERZ504781 (study PRJEB26092, sample SAMD00036365) | human gut metagenome | host: Homo sapiens | study: EMG produced TPA metagenomics assembly of...
TGGCATCAGTATCAGTGCATGGTGACATTTAACATGAGCCGCTCTGCTTCTTATTTTGAATCAGGCATCGGACGAGGCATGGGCTTTAGGGATTCATGCCAGGATCTGCTGGGCTTCGTGCATCTGATTCCGGACAGAGCCAGGGAGAGAATACTCGACATTGCAGCCACACAGTTTGAGGATGGCTCTGCTTATCATCAGTACCAGCCTCTCACCAAAAAGGGCAATGCTGACATAGGCTCAGGCTTCAACGATGACCCTCTGTGGCTTATCGCTGCTGCCGCTGCTTACATCAAGGAGACAGGCGACTACTCTATTCTTGACGAGTCAACACCATATGACAGCGATCCTTCAAAGGCAACTGACTTTATGGAGCATCTGCGCCGCTCCTTCAACTATACAATCAATCATCTCGGACTCATGGTCTGCCACAGATTGGACGTGCTGACTGGAACGATTGTCTGAACTTAAACTGCTTCTCCGAGGAGCCTGGCGAGTCCTTCCAGACCTTTGGACCATCTGAAGGACCTAATGCCGAATCTGTTTTTATCGCAGGCATGTTTGTAAAATATGGAAAAGACTATGTAAAAATCTGCAGACACAAGGGACTTTGCGACGAGGCTGATACAGCCCAAAAGGCTATTGAACAGATGGAAAAGACCGTCATGGATGCCGGCTGGGATGGCGAGTGGTATCTTCGTGCTTACGACCACTACAAGCACAAGATTGGTTCCAAGGAATGTGAGGATGGAAAAATCTTTATTGAGCCACAGGGCTTTTGTGTTATCGCTGAAATCGGAAAGGATGAAGGGTTCTGCCTTAAGGCAATGCAGTCTGTTGAGAAATATCTTGATACTAAATATGGCATCGTGCTCTTGCAGCCGCCTTACCACAGATATCATGTGGAGCTTGGTGAAATCTCTTCTTATCCACCGGGATACAAGGAGAATGCCGGCATCTTCTGCCACAACAATCCTTGGATTTCTATAGCTGAGACTGTTATCGGCCGTGGAAACAGAGCATGGCAGGTATACACCCGAACCTGTCCTGCATACATTGAGGATATCAGCGAGATTCATCGCACCGAGCCTTATGTATACAGCCAGATGATTGCCGGAAAAGACGCTCCTAACTTTGGTGAAGCAAAGAACAGCTGGCTGACAGGGACTGCTGCATGGACCTTCCTTGATGTCTCACAGTACATCCTCGGTATCCGTCCTGACTATGATGGTCTCATCATAGATCCTTGTATTCCTGACACTATGGACGGCTTTACAGCTAAGCGTAAGTTCCGTGGCAATACTTACCACATTACGGTCAGAAATCCTGCCCACGTACAAAAGGGTGTGACAAAGCTCATCGTGGATGGCGCTACTATTGATGGCAATATGATTCCGGCTATTAACGGAACCGGACACGATGTTACAGTCGAGGTTACAATGGGTTAGAGATACCAGACAGGCCTCTATACTGCTTCAAATATGACCCGGAATACGAAAATGCCGCCGCAGAGCAAGCTCTACGGCGGCATTTAGACTGCTGGTGATGTTCTTCCCATGTCTTTATTTCTTCTCTAAAGGATGCTGTTATGTAATTGAGACCTGCCACATATGCTCCTCGGTCTCTCCCATGTGAAACAGCTCCACAGTCTGTTCATCATGAGTATCATCAGGCTCATAGTTGCCAAGAAGATGTATGAGATACTTCTCCTGCTCATCTGCCGGCGAGACCTTATCAATGTGTTTTTGCAATTCCTCAAGAAGCTGCTTTGGCTCCATGTCGGCATCGACTGCGATTCCAAAGCACTTCTTCGCAAGACCTGCGGTATAATACAGCTCGTAGTTACTTACAAGCACTGATTTTTGGCGTAAGCATTTGAGTATGATGCTTTGTCTGGCTATTGATGTAATCATATTATTTCCTTTCCGAGTTAGCTGGAATACCTCTAAGTCCAAGTTATTTCCATTATACCCTATTTGCTTTTTGTTTCAAGAGTATAACATGATATAGCTAAAGATAACTTAAGAGAGTCCTATGAAGTGGCAACAAATCCCGTCAGGAAATAATAAAGTGCTCCCAGTGCCTTTCCAATAGCCATAGAAATCACTATAATCCCAAGAACCGGCGCGAAGCTTACATAGCGCTTATATATAATAGGGAATGTGTGCAGTATTTCTGCGAGTGCAACTGCAATACAGCCGACAAATATGCCGACACACAATCCATATATTGCAATAATTATATTCCCACAGATATTGCTTACAGGTACTTTGGGCATATTTGCAAAGCCCAGATTATATGCCGTATCAAGCACTGATGATATATTACCTGCCACCACACCACATATCATGACATTTTCTATAAGTATTATATTTTCTATCCTGCTGCACCGAAGTATACGCGGCACCACTCCTATCACGAGCACGAATGCAAATACACCGGCTGACACTCCTGCCCCTGCCTAAAAACGCTATCACTGACTAAAAATATTTCACGCAATATATATTCAAACATCCTGCTTTTCCTTTACCTTGTCTATTATTGTGTTCCATGTATCCTTATTATGCTTATCCATCTCCACCTGAATCGGTGTGACATCGTCGGATAGCTTACGCTTTCCGATATGATTAAAAAACAGTATGATTCCAACCGCCAGACCAATACAGTAAAACACCTCAAGCACCGATACCTGTGGCTTTTCCACTCCCATTATCTGCTTGTAGAAATGTTCAAACACACCTGATATCGAAATATCATTATTGAAAGCCATGATTGTAAAAGCTGAACCAAAAAATATAAGTATACACACCGCTGCAACCTTTAGTGCTTCAAGAATCTTATTTTTGCTGTTGTCGTCATACTCTACAAGTACCTCCGGCTCACCAATGCTTATAACCTGTGCATCATCATAGATTTCCGTGATTTGCTCTATTATTTTCATTACAGATATCACGCTCTTTTTAACCGCGTATCTTATCCACGATTATCCCTTTATCTGTCCCTCATAGCGTGAATATTTACAATACACACTTGCTATGTCATTGATGCAGACCTGCCTGCGGTGAAGTGTTTTCTGCTTTTCTGCGCGTATATACTACGAGAATTTTTTCTTTTGGGGTATCAGTATGCTCCGGCATCTTCATGCTCCCTTCGATTAATATTCATATGTATATAATTTCCATTTATTTTGATTTTATACACAAAATACACACATGTAATTAAATCAATATTTTTCGTGCGATATATTGTTTTTTTCGTGCAAACATCATAAAATAAATATAATTAATCTAAAGAGTGAGGTAACAAATGGCATACACTAAGGAAATACTGACTCTCGCCGTGGAAATTGGCGACTGTATGCTCAGAAACGGTGCAGAAATCTACAGAGTGGAGGACACTGTGGTTCATATACTAAGTTCATATGAGGTGGAGGAATTTGACGTATATGTGCTGTCAAACGGAATATTTGCAAGTGCAAATGAGAACAAGGAAGATGCCTGCAGCATCGTGCGCCACGTACCGCTTGGTGCTGTCAATCTGGCAAAGATCAGCGCGTTAAACCAGCTCGCAAGGGACATATGTGACCAGAAAATCTCCCTGATTGACTCATGGGACAGGCTTGAGCAGTGCAAAAATATTCCTAATTACAAAAAAAACGCACAGATTTTCTTCTGTGGACTCGGAAGTGCCTGCTTTTGCTATCTTTTTGGCGGAAGCTGGCTTGACTTTGTTTTTGCATTTGTTATAGGCTCACTGGAGCAGGTGCTTTTGTTTGGTCTTAAAAAAATATAAGTTCACAAGGATTATAACCAATATTCTTGCCAGTCTTTTTGTGACACTGCTTGCCACCGCAAGTACACTTACAGGGCTTTCTCTTTTACCTGATAAAATCATTATAGGAGCTATCATGCCACTTGTTCCGGGAATAGCATTTACAACATCTATCAGGGATATATATAACGGGGATTATCTGTCCGGTACAATACATCTGCTCGATGCACTGATTACAGCCGTGTGTGTTGCTGTGGGAGCATGTCTGCCGTTTGTTGTGATGAAATATATTGGAGGGATTTAAGCTATGGAGTTTATAATACAATTTATTGTGGCTCTCTTTGCCACATTATCGTTTGCAGTTATTTTTTCCGCTCCAAAAAAGGAGCTGTTTTACTGCGGTTTTACAGGAGCGCTTGGCTGGATCATCTACTATATAATGGTTCAGTTTGATATGGGTGTTGTGTTTCCATCGCTTATCGCGACACTGTGCCTTACGATAATGGCGCGCATTTTTGCTGCGGCACGCTCTATGCCTGTGACAGTTTATCTGCTTTCAGGTATCTTTCCTCTTGTGCCCGGAGCAGGAATTTTTTACACGGCATATTATCTTTTTACGAATGACAGAGCACTTTCCTCCTCAAAGGGTATTGAAACCTTTGAGGTGGCGGGTGCCATCGTGCTCGGTATCATATTCGGATTTGGCATACCGCAGAGTTTGTTTAATCTGTTGAAGCCTAAGAAAAAATGAATTACTTGAACTATGTCAAATTTGCAATTTTCTGCGCCAGATCCTCGAGATACTCCCAACGCTCCATTTTCTCCATCAGCTGTCCCTCGAGGTCTTCCTTTTCCTTTGTGAGTTCGTTTAACTTACCAAAGTTAGTGGCATTCTTTACCATCTCATCATCTATCTCAGAAAGCCTGTTTTCCAGCTTTTCTATGTCAGCCTCTATCGTCTCGTACTCTTTTTGCTCTTTGTAGGTAAATTTGAGCTTTTTCTCATGCCCCCAGGTTTCCATGGATTTCTTCTTCCGGGCTTCTTTTGAGTCTGTACCATCTGATGCAGTATTTACCTGTGCTCCTGAAGCGGATGCTCCTGTGGATGATGCATTTTCCGATACGGTTTTTCCTGATGCAGGCTGTGGACGTTTATTCATATAGTCGGTGTATCCGCCCTCATACTGTACGATTTTTCCGGCTCCCTCAAATGCAAAAATACGCTTTGCAATCCTGTCAAGGAAATACCTGTCATGGGATACCGTGATGACTATTCCGTCATAGCCATCCAGATAATCCTCTAAAATAGCCAGTGTCTCGACATCCAGGTCATTGGTCGGCTCGTCAAGTATCAATACATTCGGTGCGCTCATCAGCACACGAAGCAGATAGAGTCTTCTCTTCTCTCCCCCCGAGAGCTTGCCTACCGGGCTGTACTGCTGCTCCGGTGGGAATAAAAACCGCTCGAGCATGGCAGATGCTGACACAAGTCCGTCTGCCGTGCGCACAAACTCTGCAGCTTCTTTCACATAGTCTATCACTCGAAGCTCAGGCTCTATATCCACTTCCTGACCGAAATATCCTATCTTTATCGTCTGTCCTATCTCTACCTCACCTGAATCAGGCTCGATAAAACCGGCGATTATCTTCATGAGTGTGGACTTTCCACAGCCGTTTTTGCCTACAAAACCGATACGGTCATTTTTCAGGAAAATATACGTAAAATCCTTTACACAGACGATATCTCCGTATGCCTTTGAAATATCATGAAGCTCTATGGTTGTCCTTCCCATACGCGATGAAACCGATGAAAGTTCAACTTTTCCGTCTGTCTGCGGTCCTTTTGGTCTCGCAAAGCCTCATATCTTTGTATGTGTGCCTTCTGCTTTGTGGAACGAGCTCTTGCTCCGCGCTGCATCCACTCTATTTCTTTTCTAAGGATGGACTGACGCTTGCGCTCACTTGCCCTCTCACTCTCCTCTCTGGCTGCCTTAAGCTCAAGAAAGCCCGAGTAGTTTGTATCATAGCTGTAGGTCTGTCCCTTGTCCACCTCCACGATTCTGTTACAGACACTGTCTAGAAAATAGCGGTCATGCGTAATCATGATGATTGCACCCCTGAAACGGCGCAGATAATCCTCAAGCCACTCCACCATCTCGTAGTCTAAGTGGTTGGTCGGCTCGTCCAATATGAGTACATCACACGGCTTAAGTACGACTGTTGCAAGCGCAAGCCTCTTTCTCTGCCCTCCTGAAAGCTCACCGGTCTTTTGCGTCATATCTGTGATATCAAGCTTCATAAGAAGTGACTTTGCATCACTTTCTATACTCCAGCGCATGTCCTCATCCAGCTGCGAGGTAACCACACGGCTCATCACATGCTCAAGAGCTGTCTCGTCTGGGTCAAACTCCGGATTCTGCGGCAGATAGTTTATCACTATATGATTTGCTGTGGTGACAGTTCCCTCATCAGGCTCTTCATCACCAGCCACAATCTTTAAAAGTGTAGACTTTCCTGTACCATTTATACCTATGATACCGATTTTTTCGTTTTCCTGCACATAAAAGGAAGCTTTAGAAAAAAGCTTCCTTCCAGTATATGACTTTGTTATATTTTCGACATTAATGATGTTCATCTTCTCGTATTTTCTCCTCCCTCTCATGCTCCTGCTTCTCCTTGGCCTCAAGGATTGCCTCATTAAGCGAAAGCATCTTTGCATCAAGCTGTCCTACGATACCTGCACACTCACGCAGATCGCGGCTGATATACTCAGGTGCATTGCCCTCGAACTTGTAATATATCTTGTGCTCAAGGCTTGCCCAAAAATCCATAGCTATTGTACGAATCTGTATCTCAACCTTTGTGTCAACCACCTTGTTTGAAAGAAAAATAGGCACCGAAACAATCATGTGGTAGCTCTTGTAGCCGCTCGCCTTCGGATGCTTCATATAGTCCTTTACCGATATGACGGTCAAATCATTCTGCCTGCCAATCATCTCAGCAAGCCGGTATATATCAGATGTGAACGAGCACACGATTCTGATGCCCGCTATGTCCTTTACATATGTGACCATATTCTCTATGGTGCTCTCGTAGCCACCCTTTTTGAGCTTCTTAACTATGCTTTCAGGAGTCTTGATACGCGACTTTATGTACTCTATCGGATTGTAATTATGTATGTGAACAAACTCGTCATTTAGTATCTCGAGCTTAGTATTGACCTCTTTCAGTGCAGAATTGTATAGAAACATCATAGTCTCCCAGCTATCAATGCCCTCCGCAAACTCTTGTTCCATTAAAAACCTCCCTGTGATCTATTCGCCTGTATATTTATCAGACTCTCTTAATCAATTATAGCATATTTATTCGCATGATTGGCAAATTATACCTATTATTTATATATTTTTTATTCTTGTTATTTTATATGGGTTATTTTATATGTTGTTTATTTTGTATGTGCACAGGTCCGCACGCTACAGGCACGGCGGCACACAAGTACTCTCTCGTAAGCGCATAGCGAAGCTATTTAGAATCTGTTGAATTATGCTTCACAACCAGAAATGCACCGGCATGGACGCCGGGGCAAGGCGTTATGCGCCATGGACGGCGCATAAAAGCCGGTTTCGTCGAGCATCGAAAACCAAAAGGCATAATTCCTACAGATTCTTAATGGCGTAGCGTAGCGAACGAGAGAGTACTTGTGTGCCGCTCCGTGCCTGCAGTGTGCGGACCGTCCTTATATCAATAATAACTCATCATATCCATAATGAGGCATTAATCCTCCTCGATGATGTGCATCTCGAGAAAATCAAAGTCGATATCCTCCACAAAATTATCCTTCGTAAAGCGTGTCTTTCCATGCCTCTTGAAATCACTTACATTGCTGTCAAGCCAGATGGGCTTTCCCAGGTCAAAAGCAAGGCAGGCATCCTCAAGAGCCTTAAAAATCTTGTGTGTACGTGTGTCGTCACTGTCATTTTCTATTGTAATATCACGCATCAGGTGCGTGTCAGTATAAATCTTAAACCAAATACGCATATTATTCTCCCAAAAGTCTTCTCTGACGGTTGCACTCATACATGAGCAAAGTGGCTGATATTGCGGCATTAAGCGACTCCACAGCTCCCTCCATAGGGATGCGGATATATGTGTCCGCCATGTCAGCTATCTCATCTGATAATCCATTGCCCTCATTTCCTATCATAAAGCCACAGGCTCCGGTGTAGTCCGGTCTGTCATAAGAGCACTTACCCTTTAAATGAGCTGCGTAGAGATAAACTCCCTTTGACTTTGCATACTCTATAGTCTCCGGAAGGTCATCCGTGATGTAAAACGGCACACGGTAGAGTGAGCCCATGGTTGAGCGCACAGTCTTTGGATTAAAAATGTCCACTGTTGTGCGATTCATTATAATGCCGCTTACACCTGCGCCCTCACCGGTACGGACCATAGTGCCTAAGTTTCCCGGATCCTGTATGCTCTCAAGCACAAGAAGCTCTGTCTTATCCCCCTTAAACAGGTCATCTATATCATAGTGCGGCATCTTTACTACAGCAAGCACGCCCTGCGGAGTCTGCGTGTCAGACATGCTCTTAAACACCGAGTCACTCACTATTTCTGTTTTGTCAAGAAAACGCTTCTTCTCTTCCTTAAACCTGTCATCATTAAAAAATGACTCAGACATATATACGGCACTTACCCAGTCATATGGCGCCTCAAAGCTCATCTTTGGACCCTCAACCACGAATACGCCCTGCTTTTTCCGCTCCTTTGCCTTGCTTAAAAGAGCCTGCACATTTTTTATGCTTTTGTTTGATGCACTTGTAATCATTTTCTTCTCTTTCTATATTGATGATATGAGGGTCAAAAAGTATTTTATCCCTCATTTATGATTAATCAGATTTCTACGAATGCATAAATGCCCCTGCACCGGCACATGCACGCAATTACCTGCATTTGATGTGCCGGATACAAGGGCATTCATATTTATCGTAACTATATTAGATATACTAAACCAGAGATTTAGAGATATCGTACATGTACTCGTCTACACTCTTCTTCATAGCAAGTGCCTCGTCGATATCGAAATCTACGAAATTGCCATCCTTGTGGGCAATAACTCTGTTTGACTTGCCCTCACAGAGTAAATCAACTGCCATAGCGCCCATGATTGTAGCGTATACACGATCCTTGCATGATGGGCTTCCACCTCTTTGCATATGTCCAAGGATAGTTGCACGTGTCTCGATGCCTGTTGCAGCCTCGATTTCCTTAGCCATCTCCTGTGAATGTCCTACACCCTCAGCATTGATGATGATGTAATGCTGCTTGCCGAGCTCTCTTGCGTGAGCTACTCTCTCGATGAGTGCCTCAAGGTTGTTGTCATACTTCTCAGGAAGTAATACTTCCTCAGCGCCGTTTGCAAGACCACACCATAATGCAATGTATCCTGCTCCACGTCCCATAACCTCAATAATTGAGCATCTCTCATGTGATGTAGATGTATCACGTACCTTGTCAATAGCTCCATAGCTGTGTTGCAGGCTGTATCAAAACCGATTGTGTAATCTGTACATGCGATATCAAGGTCGATTGTGCCCGGAAGACCGATTGTATTGATGCCAAGTGCAGCAAGCTTCTGCGCACCCTGAAAAGATCCGTCACCACCGATAACTACGATAGCATCGATACCATGCTTCTTGCAGATCTCAGCACCCTTCTGCTGTCCCTCTGCTGTAACGAACTCCTTACATCTGGCTGTCTGTAAGATTGTACCACCGCGTGAGATTGTGTCTGAAACGCTCTTTGAATCCATATCCACGATCTCTTCATTTAACAGACCTGCGTATCCTCTCTTGATTCCTTTAACCTTCTTGCCCTTTGAGAGAGCCTGACGAACAACGGCACGAATTGCTGCGTTCATTCCCGGTGCGTCACCACCACTTGTAAGTACACCTATTGTGTTAATCTCTTTTGCCATTGGTATAACCTCCATATGTTAAAAAATTATCATTTATTCTAATCCCAATCTATTGTACTTGTTTTAGCATAATTTTTCAATATTCTTTTCAACAATTTTCGCATTTTCTTTGTCTAAAAATTCCAAAAGCTGCTCCATGAGTTCATTATTTGCATTTACGGAATAATTTCTGCCAAGTTTCTTCATCTGCTTTGTATCTGCGATGTAAATTATGACCTCATCTGCTCCGTCTGATTCACGGATTGTCTCAAGAAGCCTGCTCTCATTTTTCTTATAGTCATCCATCGTATCAAACTTAAGCCAGAGTTGTTTCGGAAGCTCATCAAACGGTATGATTCTCTCGCATATTATCTTGCCGTTCTGCTCATCCTCGACCGTCGCATGTCCGATAACAAATATTTTAGCATCATCCTGTAAATATCTCTGATAACGCTCGTAATCTCTTGGAAAAATAATAACCTCGACTGTTCCTGTCAGATCCTCTATCGTGATAAAAGCCATAGCCTGATTGTACCTGGTAAACTTAATAGTCTTTGTTGCTATCATGCCTCCGATTACCACGTGCGCATTGTCCTTTATCTTAACGGCACCGCTCTCCTCTTCGAGCTCAAAATCTATCGCATTTGCTGTGATTGTTTTTCTTTAGAGCAGCTGCATTATTTTTCCAGAGGATGTCCGCTTAAAATGAATGCCAAGCTACCTCTTTTTCATAGGCCTAGGGCTTCTCAGCATCATACTTCACCTAACATTTGGATACTTAAAGCTCAAAATGACTGCCTATCCTCATCTG
>ENA-OQJR01000686-OQJR01000686.1-human-gut-metagenome-genome-assembly--contig:-NODE-686-length-10506-cov-2.185856_pt1 | contig 10506 bp, 10 predicted proteins | sample MGYA00242614_ERZ504781 | MGnify/ENA primary metagenome ERZ504781 (study PRJEB26092, sample SAMD00036365) | human gut metagenome | host: Homo sapiens | study: EMG produced TPA metagenomics assembly of...
CATCGGTCAGGTCCAGCACCGGCGTCGAAGGGGTCGAACACAAGGCCGGTGATCGCCGTCCGCCACCAGCAGACGCCTGTCTGGCCCAGCAGCGGCACCACGGCGCAGCCTTCCAGCAGCTGGCGCTCACAATCGGCCAGCAGGGCACAGCGGGCGCTGCCGGTCTGCTGGGCGCTCTCGGCCAGACGCTGAGAGTAGATGGGGTCGGACCAGCCGGTCAGGCCGCCGCCCTCGGCCGTGAACTGCTGCAGCATCTGGTATACGCTGCCGCCTTCGGCGCGGATGGGAGCCAGCGCAATGGTGTAGCTGCCCGCTGCAAGGCGTTTGTCGAACTCCTCCTGCGGAACCTCTTCCACCGAGAAGAAAATGGAGCAGTCCTTCTGCCATGCGCCGTTGATCTGCTCGGCCAGTTCGGTCAGGCCGGCTTCCTTCGGCAGCAGGATGGTCACGCCGGAAAAATCCGAGCTGGCCATGCCCTGCCGTGCATTCAGGTACAATGTACGGGGGTCGGTGATGGTGGGCAGCGGGTTCCTGGCAGACTTGCGGTAATCGATGCCGTCCACGGAAAGGCCGGTGGGCACAAGACCCTCGGCAGCGGTGTACAGACCGGAAGAGGGCACATCCACATTCTCCCGGGCGATGCCGGCAAGCGCCTGCCGCAGTTCCTGATTGGCAAACATAGAATCTTCGGCGCTGTTGAACAGCAGTGCCCAGGTGGTGTCGGAGTAATCCACCGACTGCAGCGAGGTATCCTCGCCGGTGTCGTCCAGCGCGGCGGAACATTTTCGTCTGCAATGAGCTGGGCGGCGCTCTTGCCGGTGCTGCCGGTGTTCTGCACCAGACGCAGGCTGCCGATCATGGGGGAGGAGACATCCCGGCGCAGGAACAGGCCGCTGGCCGTCCAGTTGTAAAGATAGAAGCTGCCGCTGGAAAGGGTGGTCTTGGCGGTCAGGCCGTAGGTGCCGCGGGTGCTCTCAAAAAATGCTTCATCGCAGGGCATGGCACCGGGCAGGGTGAGCTTGGCAAGGAAGTTGTCGTCCTTTTCACTCAGGCGGAACACCAGCGTCAGCGGGCCGGCGGCCGAAACGCCCAGCGTGCTGGCATCGGCTGTGCCAGCCAGCACGGCAGCACTGTTCTCAAGGGCGGCAAACTCCACGGCATAAGGGGAATTTGTCTGCGGCTGGAATATGCGCCGGAATGCAAACACAAAGTCCTCGGCAGTGATGGTGTGATCCGTGGAAGCGCCCTTGACGGCCTTGTAGGTCAGGCCGTCCTTGATCTGGAAGGTGTAGGTCCTGCCATCGGAGGAGACCGTCCAGCTCTCGGACAGATCGGGCACGATCTCGCCATCCGCTTTTTTGCGGACAAGCCCGCTGTAAAGGTTCTCGCAGGCGATCACGTCCGGGGCAGCAGAAGCCACCTGCGGGTCGAGGTTTGCGGGAATGGTATCCACGAACCATGTAAAGCTTGGCGCACTGGAACTGCTGCCGCAGCCGGTGAGCGCAAGCAGGAACGCAGCAGCAAGCAATGCTGCGGTAATACGGAAGAACTGTTTCAAGGGGATGACCTCATTCTATGGTATTTGCGAAAAAAGGCTTTTTGTATACAAAAAACACTCTGCTTCGACAAGTGTAGCAGAAACAGCGGCAAAATACAATTGCAGAATTGTGAATTTACCTTGCTTTTTGGGGCAAAAAGGGCGTTTTTCCGTTGCCAATTGCGGCTAAATGGACTATAATGGTACAGCGAAACATCTCTGCACCTATTTTGAGGTGCGTTCTGAATACGATATTATGGAGGAGGAACTGTTTTTATGCAGAAGGATCAGCAGAAACTGATTGAACTCATCAAAGGCAAAAAAGTGGCCTTCATTGGTGCCGGTGTCAGCCACAAGACCCTGATCAAGGAGTTTGTGGAGCTGGGTGCCCATGTGACCCTGTGCGACCAGAAAAAGAGCGTGGAGGACTTTGGCGATTACGCTGCAACCATCAAGGAGCTGGGCATCGACCTGAGCCTGGGCGAAAACTATCTGGATGGCTTCAAGGGTCAGGATATCATCATGCGCACCCCGGGCTTTGTGGGCTACTTTGAAAAGCCCCTGCAGGATGCCATGGCCGCAGGCACCATGGTCACCGAGTGAGGTGGAGTCGTGTTCTTCGCTTCGTGCCCCGTGCGAGATCGTAGCCGTGACCGGCTCCGACGGCAAGACCACCACCACCACCCTGATCTCCAAGTTCTACGAGGCCGCAGGCCGCAAGGTGCATCTGGGCGGCAACATCGGCGCAGCTCTGCTGCCCATGCTGCCCGAGGTGGCTCCCGAGGATGTGGCTGTGGTGGAGCTTTCCAGCTTCCAGCTCATCAGCATGCATTCCAGCCCCAACATTGCCGTGGTGACCAATGTCACCCCCAACCATCTGGACCACCACAAGGACATGCAGGAGTACATTGATGCCAAGCGCAACATCCTGCTGTACCAGAAGCAGCCCTGCCGCGCTGTGCTGGGCTATGAGAATGAGATCAGCCGTTCCATGCAGTCCGACTGCAAGGGCAAGCAGGTGTGGTTCACCCGCCTGCACGATACCGACAACGGTGCCTTCCTGCGCAAGGAGGACAACATGCTCTGCATGGCCGAGGATGGCGTTGTGACCCCCTTCCTGGCCCAGAAGGACGTGAAGCTGCGCGGCCTGCACAACATTGAAAACCTGCTGGCTGCTGCCGCTGCCGTGTGGGGCGAGGTGCCCGTAGAAGCCATCCAGAAGGTGGGCAGCACCTTTACCGGTGTGGAGCACCGCATTGAGCCGGTGCGCACGCTGGACGGCGTGCTGTACTACAACGACTCCATCGGCACCAGCCCGACGCGCACCATTGCCGGTCTGCGCAGCTTTAACCAGAAGGTCATTCTGATCGCTGGCGGCTACGACAAGCACATTCCCTATGAGCCGCTGGCACCGGAAGTGGTGGCCCACGTGAAGAACCTTGTGCTGATGGGTGCCACCGGCCCCCGCATCGAAAAGGCTGTGCGCGAGGACCCGAACTTCAACGAAGCAGAGCTGCCCATCCAGCACGCCGACAACATGCAGCACGCTGTGGAGCTGGCCCGTGCCTGCGCAAAGCCCGGTGACATCATCATCCTGTCCCCGGCCAGCGCATCGTTTGATCTGTACCCCAACTTTGAGGTGCGCGGCCGCGAGTTCAAGAAGATCGTCAACGAGCTGAAGTGATCGCGCAGGTCAGCACAAAAGCCCACCGCGCCCGCTTTTTAAATGCCTGCCGGGGGAAATGGGTGCTGGGGGCGACCCTGCCGCTGAATCTTGCCCTTTTTAGCAAAAGCCAGCCGTGGCGATTCTACGCAGGACCTACACTGGCGCTGGAACTCAGCGGCAGCACCGCATGGGCAGCAGGGCACGCAAACCCGGAAGAGATGGCCAGCTTTCTGGCTTTCTGCGGGTGTGAGAGCATCATTTTAGACGAAAACGAATGCCCACCGCCTGCCGGGTGGTGCAAAGCTGAAACGCTGACTGTATTCGGCCTTGCACCCGGCAAGGCTCTGCCGCTGCCCGCTGCAGACGAGACGCTCTGGGCCGGACTGACCCTTGACAGAGAACCCTCTGCCATGGATGTGGCACGGGCGCTCTACCCGGCGGATACGGCAAAGCAGGATGACTTTTACTCCGAGCTTTGCACAAAGCGCACCCGCGGCAAAGCCCTTGTGTGGGTGCTGCGGCAGGGAAGTGAAACGATCTGCACGGTAGGGGCCTATGCCCTTGCGAACAGGCAGGCCTACATGGCCTGCGGGCAGACAGCCCAGCCTTTGCGGGGCAAGGGCATCGGCGGGCGGCTCATTGTGCAGATGGCGAACGAGCTTGCCGCCAAGGGGGAGCACCCGGTGTTTCTCTGCAGCCCGGAGCGGGTGCACTTTTATACCCGGCTTGGCTTTGAAAAGCTGGGGGAATATGCAAGATATGAACAAACTCCTTCAGTCAAAACCTGACGGTTTTGCCAGCTCCCTCAATGAGGGAGCCTTTGGCAGGACGGAAAAGCTTTCTGCATAAGTGAAACGTTCTGGTTTCGTCAGGAGCTCCCTCCCTGAGGGAGCTGGCGCACGAAGTGCGGCTGAAGGAGTCATTCCGACAGAAAGCCTGCGCTCTATAAAATCTATAAAATTAAGGAACCATTATAATGTCAATGCTGAACCACTTTTTCAATTACAAACCCGAAGTTCTGGCGCTGGACGAAAAGGCTATGGAGCTGTGCCAGCCCTACTTCCGCCATATGGAGGAGATCCGCGATTTTAACCAGCTCAAAATGCTGAAAGCCTTTGCGGATACCCAGATGTCCTCCACCGATATGCTGGGCACCACCGGCTACGGCCTGTGGGATACCGGCCGCGCAAAGCTGGAGCAGATTTTTGCCGAGGTGATGGGCGCAGAGGATGCCCTCGTGCGCAGCCAGTTCCAGAGCGGCACCCACACGCTGGCTGTGGCGCTGTTCGGCCTGCTGCGGGCAGGGGACACCCTGCTGGCTGCCACCGGCCGCCCCTACGATACGCTGGAAGGTGTGATTGGTCTGGACGGCAAGGGCAGGGGCACCGGCACCCTGATGGATTACGGCATCCGGTACGATGAAGCTCCGCTGAAAGCCGACTTCACCCCGGATTATGACCTGATCGCCCAAAAGGCCCCCAGTGCAAAGGTATGCCACATCCAGCGCAGCCGCGGCTATCTGCAGCGCAATGCCTTTGATCTGGAAACGATCCGAAAAATTGCGGATACCGCCCGCGCCGCAAACCCGGACATCATTATTTTTGTGGATAACTGCTACGGCGAGTTCACCCAGACGCAGGAGCCCTGTCAGATGGGCGCAGACCTTGTGGTGGGCAGCCTGATCAAGAACCCCGGCGGCGGCATCGCTCCCACCGGCGGCTACATTGCGGGCCGCAAAGACCTTGTGGAGCTGTGCGCTTACCGCCTGAATGCGCCCGGTCTCGGCAAGGATCTGGGCTGCACGCTGGAAAGCCCCGTGATATGTATCTGGGCTTCTACTATGCGCCCGGCGTGGTGTGCGAGGCCATCAAGACCGCCATTTACGCCCAGTGTATGCTGGAGCTGCTGGGCAAGAATCCAGTGCCGCGCTACTGCGACGACCACAACGACATCGTCACCTGCTTTGATGCAGGCACTGCGGATGCGCTCATCGGCTTCTGTCAGGGTATTCAGGCTGCAAGCCCCGTGGACAGCTATGCCGCCCCGGAACCTTCTCCGGAGCCGGGCTATACTGATGAGGTGGTCATGGCAAGCGGCAGCTTTACACAGGGCAGCACCATCGAGCTTTCCTGCGACGGCCCGCTGCGTGAGCCGTACACCTGCTACCTGCAGGGCGGTCTGAACTTTGCTGCCAGCCGTGCAGGCGTGCTGCTGGCCATCCAGAAGGCTTATTTTAAGGGCTGAAAAGGGGAGAGCGCATGCCTGTTTTAAGTGACCGTGTGGGTACCTTCACGGATTCTGTCATCCGCCGCATGACCCGCATCAACAATCAGTACGACTCCATCAACCTCTCGCAGGGCTTCCCGGATTTTGACCCGCCGAAGCAGCTGCTGGACGCTCTGGCTGAAACGGCTTACAAAGGTCCGCACCAGTACGCTGTGACCTTTGGCGCGCAAAACTTCCGCGAGGCGCTGGCAAAAAAGACCAGCCCTGCCCTGCACCACGAAGTAGACCCTAACACCGAGATCTGCGTGACCTGCGGCGGCACTGAGGCCATGATGGCCGCCATGATGACCATCTGCAACCCCGGCGACAAGGTGATGATCTTCTCACCGTTCTACGAGAACTACGGTGCCGATGCCATTCTTTCGGGCGCGGAACCCATCTATATCCCGCTGGTGCCGCCCACCTATGAGTTTGATATCAGCCTGATCGAAAAGGGCTTTGCCGAGGGTGCCAAGGCTCTGATCCTGTGCAACCCCTCCAATCCCTGCGGCAAGGTGTTCCGCCGCGACGAGCTGGAAGCCATTGCAAAGCTGGCCATCCAGTACGATGCCTTTGTGGTGACGGATGAGGTGTACGAGCATATCATCTATGCGCCGGGCAGAGCATATCTGCATGGCAAGCCTGCCCGGCATGTTTGAGCACACCATCACCTGCAACTCGCTCTCCAAGACTTACTCCATCACGGGTTGCGTCTGGGCTATCTGATCGGACCCGCAGAGGTCATTGAGGGCGCGCGCAAGGTTGCACGACTTCCTTACTGTGGGTGCGGCTGCACCCTTGCAGGAGGCTGCTGTGGCCGGTTTGGAGATGCCCGCCAGCTATTACGAAAAGCTGCAGGCCCTTTACACCGAAAAGCGCGATCATTTTCTGGCCGGGCTGGACCGTGTGGGGCTGAAGCACAATGTTCCGCAGGGCACCTATTTTGTGATGATTGATATTTCCGATTTTCTGGCGCTGCCCCAGTTCAAGGGCTGGACCGACCTGCAGTTCTGTGAGTGGATGATCCGGGAAGTGGGCGTGGCCGCTGTGCCTGGCTCCAGCTTCTTCCGGGAGCCGGTGAACCACCTGATCCGGATGCACTTTGCCCGCGGCACCGATGTGCTGGACGAAGCCGTCCGCCGGCTGGAAAAGCTGCAGGCTTTACTGAAATAAAAGCAAAACAAAAACAACAGCGCCGCAGGAAGTTTCCTGCGGCGCTGTCTCTTTCCCGATACTCTATACACGATTCATCACACGGCGTGGCGCTGCACGGTGGGCATTGGCTCCACAAGAGCGGGATGCATCCCCTCGCGGTAGTCCAGGTCGCCCTGATCCATACCGCGCAGCAAGACCTCGGCGGTGGCAATGTTGGTGGCAATGGGTACGCTGTGCATATCGCACAGGCGGAGCAGATTCTGCTCGGTGATGCTGGCGGCATCCGCTTTCAGCGGGTCACGGAAGAACAACACCAGATCCACTTCGTCGCACGCAATGCGGGAAGTAATCTGCTGCACACCGCCCAAGCGCCCGGAGAGATAACAGTGCACGGGCAGGCCGGTAGTCTGCGCCAGCATCCGTCCGGTGGTGCCGGTAGCAATGACTGTGTTTTTGGACAAAATGGCGCTGTAAGCAGTGCAGAACTGCAGTGCAAGCTCTTTGCGGGAATCGTGTGCAAGAATGGCGATCGTCATATTGCTCTCTCCTTTGTTCCAAGTATAGTGTTGTGTGTGACGAACAACTTTCTCATTGGAAAGTGAAATGAAGTGAAATCGTTATCAAGTTTTCCAATATAGTTTTACCGCATCGAAATAGGGGTTGTCAAGGGGGGCCTTGTACTTTTTACAAAACAAAATGGAGAAAGTAAGACTATTACTTTGTAAGAATTGGAGAAAACTGGGATACAATCATCTATATCAGTGAGCGAACAGGAAAGGCAGATTGAAAACATAATTCAGCTTTTGTCTTTACTGAAAGAACATTTCATGGGAATAAAACAAAAATACAGGCTGGCGCAAATCGCACCAGCCTGTTTCGGAAAAAGCTTTTCAGTTTCGTTTCTAAATTATGAATATTATGGAGAAAACGCTCACTCCCGATTTCCGCACTGGAAAGGTAGGTTCAGCGGGCTTTAGCGGATCTGACCATTGCCGTGGATGATATACTTGTAGCTGCACAGCTCGGCCAGTCCCATGGGGCCACGGGCGTGGAGTTTCTGGGTGGAAATGCCCATTTCGCACCCAAGGCCGAATTCACCGCCATCCGTAAAGCGGGTGGAACAGTTCACATACACGGCGGCGCTGTCCACTGCGGCAGTGAACAGGTCGGCATGGGCCTGTGTCTGGGTCAGGATGGCCTCGCTGTGGCCGGTGGAGTGCTCAGCAATATGCCCGATGGCCTCCTCTACGCTGTCCACGACCTTGACCGCGAGGATGTAGTCCAGAAATTCGGTGTCAAAGTCCTTTTCTCCGGCAGGGGTGCCGGAGATTATGGCGGCGGCGCGCTTATCCAGCCGCAGATCCACCGGGTGCAGACCCTTTGCAATGCGGTCCGGGCCAAGCCGCTGGGCCAGACGGGGCAGGAACTCCCCGGGCAATGGAAGAGTGCACAAGGCACACTTCCGTCGGCGTTGCACACGCTGGGGCGGCTGGCCTTGGCGTTCTCGATGATGTCCAGAGCTTTGGAAAGGTCGGCAGTGTCGTCTACATAGATATGGCAGATGCCGGTGCCGGTCTGGATACAGGGCACCTTGGCGTTCTGAACGCAGGCACGGATCAGCCCGGCACCGCCGCGCGGGATCAGCAGATCCACATAGCCTACAGCGGTCATCAGAGCGTTGGCAGAAGCGTGGGTGGTGTCCTCGATCAGGCAGACCGCTGTCTCGGGCAGACCGGCCTTTTTCAGGCCCTGCCGCAGGGCTGTGACGATGGCATGAGCACTGCGCCATGCCTCCTTGCCGCAGCGCAGGATGCAGGCGTTGCCGCTTTTGATGGCAAGGGCAGCGGCATCGCTGGTCACGTTGGGACGGCTCTCGTAGATAATGGCGATCACACCCATGGGTACAGCCGTCTTTTCAATGACAAGCCCGTTGGGGCGCTCTACCCGATTCAGCACCCGGCCCACCGGGTCGGGCAGGGCGGCAACCTCGCGGATGCCCTGCGCCATGGCTTCGATGCGCGGAACGGTCAGGGCCAGACGATCCAGCATCACATCGCTGATGTGCCCTTTGGCAGCAGCCATGTCCTCGGCGTTGGCGGCAAGGATGGCAGACTGGTTCTGCGCATCGCATAAAGCGTCCGCCATGCCCAGCAGGGCCGCGTTGCGGGCGGTGTTATCGGCCAGCGCAAGGGCACTTTTGGCGCTGCGGGCGGCTTCCAGAATTTCCTGTGTGGTCATGTGTTCAGTCCTCCTTGCGGGCCGCAAAGCGGGTGCCTGCGGATCTGCCTGCGGCAATGTCGTACAAAAGCTCCGGGTGTGCGCCGTTGGCAATGACCATATCGGCACCGCTGCCCGTTACCATGCGGGCAGCGCGCAGCTTGGTGGCCATGCCGCCGGTGCCAAGGGCCGAACCGGCACCATCGGCCAGAGCCATCACCTCGGGGGTGATCTCCTCCACCAGCGGGATGAGCTTTGCATCCGTGTGGGTGTGGGGATTGGCGGTGTACAGGCCGTCGATGTCACTCAGCAGCACCAACATGTCAGCCTTGGCGCAGCAGGCCACGATGGCCGCCAGCGTGTCGTTGTCGCCAATGGAGGTGATCTCATCGGTGGCAACGGTGTCGTTTTCGTTGATGATGGGCAGGGCACCCAGCTCCAGCAGGCGGGACAGGGTGTTCTGAAAGTTCACGCGGCGTTCGGTGTGCTCCACGTCCACGCCGGTGAGCAGGATCTGCGCCACGGTGTGATTGTAGGCGTTGAACAGCCGGTCGTAGGTGTACATCAGCTCACACTGGCCCACAGCGGCGCAGGCCTGCTTGGTGGTGGTGTCCTTTGGGCGGGTTGGCAGTGAGAGCTTGCCCACGCCCATGCCAATGGCACCGGAGGACACCAGAATGACCTCATGGCCCTCGTTTTTCAGGTCGCTGAGCACCTTGACCAGCTGTTCCGTGTGGCGGATGTTCAGCCGTCCGGTGGCGTATGCCAGAGTAGAAGTGCCTACTTTTACAACGATGCGCATGATATCCTTAACCCTTTCCCATTTCCTTTGTCTTATTGTACGAGGCGATCACGGCATCCATCACCGCACCGCGCAGGCCGTGCTCTTCCAGCACGCGCACGCCCTGAATGGTGCTGCCGCCGGGGCTGCACACAGCATCCTTGAGTTCGCCGGGATGCTTTCCGCTTTCCAGCACCAGCTTTGCGCTGCCCAGAACCATCTGCGCGGCATATTCCTGCGCTTTGGCGCGGGGCAGGCCGCAGGCCACGCCGCCGTCGGCCAGAGCCTCAATAAACTGGTACACCCATGCCGGGCCGCAGCCGGAAACGCAGCTGGCGGCATCGATCAGACTTTCCGGCACGGCATCCAGACGGCCCGCAGGAGCCATGATCCTGAGGAAGGCTTCTTCTTCCTCAGCGGTGACATTGCTGGAACAGTACTGGATCATACCCTCGCCCACCGAAGCCGGGGTGTTGGGCATGATGCGGATCACAGGAAAGTCCTCACCGGCCATCTCCTGAATACGGGCGATCGAAAGGCCCGCTGCCATGCTGCACAGCACAAAACGGCTGGGGCGCTCGTCAAAGGTGAACTTGAGCGGCTGGAGCAGAGCTTCCATCATCTGGGGCTTTACCGCCAGAAAAATCAGGTCGCAGTCACCGGCCACCTCGGCATTGGTGGCTGTTTTGCAGCCCAGTTCTTTGGCCAGTGCCTGTGCCTTGGCCGCAGTGCGGTTTGCCAGAAAACTTTCTAGGGTCAACAGCTTTGCAAACGGCACGGGCGATGGCTCCACCCATGTTGCCGCAGCCCAGAAAACCATGGTATCCATCATACGTTTGTACCCTCCTCAAAACGGCACTTCAATCACAGCCGTCTGCTCCCATT
>ENA-OQJR01000687-OQJR01000687.1-human-gut-metagenome-genome-assembly--contig:-NODE-687-length-10505-cov-5.142031_pt1 | contig 10505 bp, 8 predicted proteins | sample MGYA00242614_ERZ504781 | MGnify/ENA primary metagenome ERZ504781 (study PRJEB26092, sample SAMD00036365) | human gut metagenome | host: Homo sapiens | study: EMG produced TPA metagenomics assembly of...
GTGCTTGGCCACGGCGAGGCCTACACTTATGGTCAGTTTCACCAAAAGTCAGAAAGGCTTTGGAAATGCTGGATTATTCACCCGCACTCATGACCGACATGTACGAATACACCATGCTTGACGCATGCCTGAAGGACGGCACCGCCAACCGCAAGTGCGTATTCGAGATTTTCACCCGTCATCTGCCGCTTGGCCGCCACTATGGGGTGGCCGCCGGCCAAGGTCGTATTCTTGACGCGCTTGAAAATTTCCATCTTGACGATAATGATCTGAAATTCCTTGCAGATCGCAAAGTAGTGGGCCCCGAAACTATCAAATGGCTTGAGAATTTCCATTTTTCCGGTTCGATCAAGGGCTATCGCGAAGGTGAGATGTTCTTCCCGAATTCGCCGATTCTGCAAGTCGAAGGCACGTTCGGCGAGTGCACGCTGCTGGAAACGCTGTTGCTGAGCATTCTGAATTACGATTCCGCGGTTGCGTCGGCCGCGTCCCGCATGGTCAGCGCCGCGAAGGATCGCCCGTGCATGGATATGGGCGGGCGCCGTACGAACGAGTGGGCCGCCGTTGCCGCTGCCCGTGCTGCGGTAGTGGGCGGATTCAAGGGCACGGCCAATCTGCTGGCCGCGCAAATGTATGGCTTGAATGCCATCGGCACGGCCGCGCACTGCTTCACGCTGGTGCATGATGATGAGCGCAGCGCGTTTGAATCGCAGATTGCCGCGCTCGGCAAGAACACCACACTGTTGGTTGACACGTACAACATTGAAGAGGCCGTGAAGACAGCTGTTGAAGTGGCCGGACCCGAATTGGGCGGCGTGCGCATCGATTCCGGCGATCTGGCGTCGTTGGCGCAGCGCGTGCGCAACCAGCTGGATGCGTTGGGCGCTACCAACACGAAGATCACCGTTACCAACGATTTGGACGAGTATGCGCTCGCTTCGCTGCAGACCGCGCCGGTCGATTCGTATGGCGTGGGCACCATGCTCGTCACCGGATCGGGCGCTCCGACCTGTGCGATGGTATACAAGCTGACTGAACGCGAGAATTCCGCTGGTGACATGCAGCCGGTGGCCAAGAAGTCGAAGGACAAGGCCACCGTTCCGGGCCGCAAGCTCGCCTTCCGTTCGTACGAGTATGCGCTGGCCGACTGCGAACATGTGATTTCCGGCTCCGAAGAGCAGCTGGCCGCCTATCAGCCGGAAGAAGGCTGGAAGGATCTGCTGGTCGGCTACGTGAGCAACGGCGAAATCAACTCCGATTATCAGGGACACGAAGCCATCGTCAACGCGCATAATTACCGCGCCCAGGCGCTGGCCGAACTGCCGATCGGCGCGCAAAGCCTCATGAAGGGCGACCCGGTAATCCCTACCGAAATCACCGTCCTTTGACTCGTGCTACCATCATGCTGGTTGCGTACGGCAATCAATCTCGTAATCAACCAGCATGAAGGGGTAGGATTACATGCGAGCATTTTCTCTGGTTACGTTGAGTCCGGAGGCGTTTGACGATTTTTCCGCACATCACGCGGACGGCAACTTCCAACAGACCTCTGCCGCAGGCCGTCTGCGTGCCGGCCAAGGGATCGAAGTGGAATACCTTGGCGTTCAAGAAAACGGCACAATCGTTGCGGGAGCATTATTCGAAACGCATCGCAGCCGCCTTTCCACCTTCAGTGTGGTGCACGACGGCCCCTTGTGTGACTATCGCGATCGCGAATTGACCGAATATTTCATGACCCAACTCAAGCAGCACGCGAAGGCGAAAGGTTCCGCACAGATGGAAATCGTGCCGGAAATGCCATACTGCCTGCATGACTCGCGTGGCGGCGAACTGCCAGCCGACCAAGGTGGTGCTCCTGCTGATGATGCCGTAGAAACGTTGAAAAACCTCGGCTTCATGCATGACGGCTTCACCATCGGCTACACTGCGGTGCCGCGCTGGCGTTACCTGAAAGACCTGACTGGCATTACCGACGAAAAGTCACTGCTCAAGTCGTATGACAAGCGCACGCAGTGGAGCGTGAAACGTGCCGCATCCATGGGCGTGCATGTGCGCGAGCTAGGCGAAGCGAGCTGCAGGTGTTTGCCGATATCGAGCAGGCCACCGCCGAACGCCGTAATTTCGAATATCGCGGTGAAGCCTACTTCCGCAAGTTCAAGCAAGCTTACGGCAGTAAGGCGCACTTCATGGTGGCGCAGATTCACATCGGCGAATACATTGCCGACATGGAATCCAAGTGTGACGCCTTGCGGAAGAAGGTCGATGTGCTGCAGGCCAAGTACGACGAGCATCCGACCACCAAAACGGAACGCCAGCTAGGGGAGGAGTCCCGAAACTTGGCGGCGGCGGAAAAACGTTTGACCGAGGCGGCCGAGTACGCCAAAGACGGTGACGTGCTTCCGGCGGCAGCATCCCTATTCGTGGAACACGCTCGTGAAACGGTGTATCTGTTCTCAGGCAGTGTGGAAAAGTACAAGCCGTTCTACGCTTCCGCGCTCATTCAGCATGATGCCATGCTGCATTTGTGTGTGGAACGCGGTGTGACCCGCTACAACTTCTACGGCATCAACGGCGTGTTCGACGATCCGGAAGATGAGGGTCGTGGCGTACTCGAATTCAAGCAAGGCTTCAACGGGTACGTCGAGGAACTCATGGGCTCATTCGTGCTTCCCGTACGCCCGCTGACCTTCAAACTCAAGACCGCCCTCCGCAAACTCCTGCGCCACTAGCTATTAGCTCACCTTCCGCTTGGAGGATTCTGGGTGGGGGCTTATAGGTGCGCGAGGGTTATGTGAACGCTGTTGACAGCGACTGTAGGCCGGACTAGGTTATCGCTTTTGGCGAAAAGGGATTTTAGCCAGTTGGGATAGTGAAAGGCAGTTACGGATCGTGATGCGCGAAGTGAATGCGAGTGAGGAACAAGAGCAAGAATCGTCTGAATGGAATGTGCGCGAGCTGAGCGGTAGTGAGTTTGATGAGCTTTCCGCCGCGAGCAGATACGGCGGATTCCAGCAGACTTCCGAAATGGCGGCATTGGCTCAGTCCGACGGCATGCAGACGCAATACGTTGGATTGGTGGATTCGCACGATGCTCCGGTGGCTGGCGCGTTGGTGGCTTTTTCGCAAGGGCGTTTCGGCGTGGAAGGCTCGTTATGGCTTGGCCCGTTGTGCAATGGGAATAACAGAGAGCAGATGACCGCGTTGACCGAAGGTTTGCGCGAGGCCGCCGAACGGGTTCACGCCATCAGCCTGACGTGCTGGCCCAACCAGGTGTATTGCGTTCGTGATTCGCAAGGCAAGGCCATGGCCGAACCCAATGATGAGATGGTGCGGGAGTACGAGCGGCTGGGTTGGAAGCATGCTGGCTTTACCCGTGGATACGATGCCCTGATGAACCGTTGGAATTACGTCAAGGACTTGAGAGAGTTCTCGAACGCCGGCGAGCTGCTCGCTTCGTATGCGAAGAACACGCGTCGTAACGTCAAGATCGCGCGGAACAGCGGCGTGGAGGTTCGACGCCTGAATCGCAGTGAGCTGAACGTGTTCCACGATATTTGCGAGCTGAGTAGCGAACGCCAGCATTTCGCCAACCGTAGCCTTGATTACTTCGAACGCGTATATGATGCGTTTGGAGACAAGGCCGAGTTCATGGTGGCGGAAGTGCATCTTGACCGCTATTTGCAATCCTGGGAGGAAAAGCTGGCGAAGTTCTCGAAAGACGTGGAACGCTTGGAGCGTTCGCTTGAGCATACGAAGTACCCGGATGATGTGCGCAAGAAGCTCGATACGGCTCAGAAGAATGTGGAGTCCGCACGTCGCCGCATTGAGGATGCGAACGAGCGCATCGCTCGTGATGGCGAGGTGGTGCCGGTCGCCGTAGGTCTGTTCATGTGGCATGAACGCGAGCTGGTGTATTTCTCCAGCGGATCCGACGATCGTTACGCCAAGTTCTACGCGCCCACCGCCTTACAGCATGAGATGATGTCGCGTTGCTTGGAACGCGGAGTGACGCGGTACAACTTCTATGGCATTTCGGGAGTGTTCGACGATCCGGAAGACGATGGACGCGGCGTGCTCGAGTTCAAGCAGGGCTTCAACGGCTACGTTGAGGAACTGCCGGGCGAATTCACGCTTCCGGTGAGCAAGCTGCGCTACGGCGTGAGCGATTTGGCCCACAAACTCCTGCGCCGCTAGCTTTAGGGGGTTTCAGCCATGCTTGGCGCGACGCGGATTTGCGTGGGGTGAGACTTTCTGGTACGCTTTATGTCTTGTGCGCGGATGGCGTGTGCTTCCGGGCATTGCCACTTTAGCTCAGTCGGTAGAGCGGCTCACTCGTAATGAGCAGGTCGACAGTTCGATTCTGTCAAGTGGCTCCAGCGCCCTAGATGTGAAAGCATCTAGGGTTTCGCATATCAGGAGCGTTTCGCCCCGATATGGCTACTTGCGCGAGTGGCGGAATTGGTAGACGCGCAGGATTTAGGTTCCTGTGTCTTTGACGTGTGGGTTCAAGTCCCATCTCGCGCACTTTCAGAAAACGGCGGAATTCCGCCAGTTCTTGGTCATTGTAGTCCACTCAATAAGCCTTTTTGAGAACATGTTGAAAACATTTTGCCCGTTTGCGTCCCAATTCTTCCACTGACTGGAGGATTTGGGACGTTGGGGAGCTTGTTTGCGGGTGGATTCTTCCAGTAGGTGGAGGATTTGGGACGCTGAGGGGCGCGTGAGCGTCCTGTTTCTTCCAGTGGGTGGAAGAAACAGGACGGTGATGGGCGGCTTGGTGGCAGGGGATGCTCCTAAGATGGCTTCGGGTAGGAAGAGAAAGAGATGATTAGGGATTAGGGGAGTGTCGTGTCTGCGCTGATTCAGCCTGTTGCGCTACTGCTGATTATTCTCGCCGGATACTTGTTCAAACGTGCCGGCCTGTTCGAAGATCGCGATTACCGCATTATGCAGACCATTATTTTCAATCTGGTGCTGCCAGGCGCGATCGTCTATTCGTTTGCTACGAATCCGCATGATTCCAGCATGCTGTTGATTTCGCTGTTCGGCCTGATTGTTGCGTTCATTCCGCCGGTCGTGGTTTTCTTGACGTCCCGCCACCGACCGGTGCAGAACCGTGCGTTCATGATGTTGAATGGTTCCGGCTTCAACGTTGGCTGCTTCTGTTTCCCGGTGGTGCAGGCGTTTCTTGGCACGGGCGCGATCGTGCCCGCCGCCATGTTCGACATTGGCAATTGCGTAATGGTTGCCGCCGGTACGAATGTGATGACGCAAACGCTGCTGCACATCAAGCCTGGCATGCCGCTTACCGAACAGTATCAGGGCAATGCGCCCACGCTCCCGTATGTGAAGCCGAAAGACAAGGATGCCAAACGTCTTGCCCGCAAGGCGTTGGCCCGCAACGTGTTCAAGGGTTTCTTCGGTTCGGTTCCGTTCGACACGTACTTGGTGATGATTATTCTCACGCTCGCTAACGTGAAGATTCCTGACATTATTGCCGCGCTCGTGCAGCCGCTTTCGAACGCGAATTCGTTCTGCGCAATGCTGATGGTGGGCATGCTTATGGATTTGCCATCTGGCAAGCAGGATGTGCTTCAGTTGTTGAAGGTGATTGGCTGGCGACTGCCGTTTGGTATTGCGTTTGCTACTGCGGCTTGGCTGCTGCTGCCGTTTGGCGCTGAGATTCGTGAGGCGGCTGCAATGTGTTGTTTGGCGCCGATTGCAGTGTTTTCCACGCTGTTTACCGACAAGGTGCTTGGTAATGCGAAGCTTGCTGGTTTTACGCTGTCGATTACTGCGATTATCAGTTTGCTGCTGATGACCGGCGCTCACTTCTTGTTCGTCGCGCTCGCATAAGAGCGGCAAGGAGATCTTTACCGGGTGCGGGAGATTGTTTGTGACCCCGCAGAGCACGAAGTCGTTGAATGCTTGCTTGCTGGTAGTTGCAGTGCCGTTTTCTTGTCGTTCACTGCATAATGCGATCGTTTCGTTTATTACATGTTTGGAAGTGTTACGAAGACTTGCGCCGGAACCATGCATACGATTTCAGTAATCGTCGAAAATGCGCATGTCGAAGACGGAAGGTTGTCGGAACCGCGCTATATTGCGAATCTTGGCGAATGTGTTAACTCAGGAAATATTTTTGTGTTGTTCTGTCTTCTTTTGTGAGTATCTTGTGAGGTGAAGAGATACGGAATGCGACACGCGGAAATCCGCAGAGAAGCCGCAATCGCATCCGCTTCATAGTGATGATGAAAGGACCTATACACCATGGCCATCAATCCTCCTGTTGACGCCACCAAGACCCCGGAGTGGGCCGCACTGCAGAAGCACTACGATGAGCTGCAGTCCGAAGGCATCAGCCTCAAGCAGTGGTTCGCCGATGACGCCGAGCGCGTCGAGAAGCTGAGCTTCGACGCGGGCGACCTGCACTTCGACCTGTCCAAGAACCTGATCAAGCCGGAAACCCTGCAGCTGTTCGCAGACCTCGCCAAGGCCGTCAAGCTCGACGAGCGCACCAAGGCCATGTACACCGGCGTGCACATCAACAACACCGAAGACCGCGCCGTGCTGCACACCGCACTGCGCCGCCCGGCCGAAGACGAAGGCAAGTACATCGTTGACGGACAGGACACCGTCAAGGACGTGCGCGAAGTGCTCGGCCGCATCTACGCATTCGCCGACAAGGTTCGCTCCGGCGAATGGACCGGCGTTTCCGGCAAGAAGATCGAAACCGTCGTCAACATCGGCATCGGTGGTTCCGACCTGGGTCCCGTCATGGTGTACGAAGCGCTGAAGCCGTACGCTGACGCTGGCATCTCCGCCCGCTACATCTCCAACATCGACCCGAACGACCTGGCCGAGAAGACCAAGGGCCTCGACCCGGAGACCACCCTGTTCATCATCGTTTCCAAGACCTTCACCACCCTGGAAACCCTGACCAACGCTCGCGAAGCCCGCACCTGGCTGCTCGACGCCCTCAAGGCCGCCGGCGCAGTCGACGGCTCCGACGAGAAGAACGCCGAAGCCATCAAGAAGCACTTCGTCGCCGTCTCCACCAACCTGGAGAAGGTCGCCGAGTTCGGCATCGACCCGGCCAACGCCTTCGGCTTCTGGAACTGGGTTGGCGGCCGCTACTCCGTGGACGCAGCCGTCGGCACCTCCCTCGCCGTGGTGTTCGGACCGGAACGTTTCGAAGAGTTCCTGCACGGCTTCCATGAGATCGACGAATACTTCGCCAACACCCCGTTCGAGAAGAACGTCGTCGTGCTGCTCGGCATGCTGAACGTGTGGTACCGCAACTTCTTCAAGGTCGCATCCCACGCCGTGCTGCCGTACGACCAGTACCTGCACCGCTTCCCGGCCTACCTGCAGCAGCTGACCATGGAATCCAACGGCAAGTCCGTGCGTTGGGACGGCACCCCGGTCACCTCCGAAACCGGCGAAATCTTCTGGGGCGAGCCGGGCACCAACGGCCAGCACGCCTTCTACCAGCTGATCCATCAGGGCACCCAGCTGATCCCGGCCGACTTCATCGCGTTCGTGAACACCCCGAACCCGACCAAGGACGGCGACCAGGACGTGCACGAGCTGTTCCTCGGCAACTACTTCGCACAGACCAAGGCTCTCGCCTTCGGCAAGACCGCTGACGAAGTGCGTGCAGAGGGCACTCCGGAAGAGATCGTTCCGGCCCGCGTGTTCACCGGCAACCGCCCGACCACCTCCATCTTCGGCGTGGCACTAACCCCGTTCGCACTCGGCGAGCTTATCGCCCTGTACGAGCACATCACCTTCGTTGAAGGCACCGTGTGGGGTCTGGACTCCTACGATCAGTGGGGCGTCGAACTGGGCAAGCAGCTCGCCAAGCAGATCACCCCGGCCATCTCCCAGGATGACGAAGCACTGGCCGCTCAGGACGCTTCCACTCAGTCCCTGATCCAGTTCTACCGCGCAAATCGCAAGTTCTGATTTCTCTAAGGATTAAATAGCCTTCGAAAGGGCTCTGCACGGGATGCAGAGCCCTTTTTGCTACCCCTGGCCATCTTCAAAAGGTCTGGCGGGTGAGGTATTTTTGAATATTGCTGTGCCGGGATTCAGGACGCCGCATAATCCTGATTCCCTTCGGGTCCAGCCGAGAACAATCGCAAGATTGAACGGAATGTTGCACAAACGCAAGTTACCGTGATTTTCGGCGGATTGGCAATCCTTCGCAGGCAGACCTGCGGAGAACATACGAGGCAGAACGAAATTGAAAAATCGTGAAGCCCTTACCTGTGCGCTGATATGCGGCGGCGACTCGAGGAAACACAATGGTTAACGCTATTGAGGCATTTGACGCCAAGCACATGAAGCCGGCCGAGGAAATCCCGGCATTCCGTCCGGGTGACACCGTTGAAGTCAACGTGAAGATCCAGGAAGGCAACAACTCCCGTATCCAGGCCTTCACCGGCGTTGTGATCGCTCGTCAGGGCGGCGGCGTCCGTGAAACCTTCGTTGTGCGCAAGATCAGCTTCGGCACCGGTGTGGAGCGTCGCTTCCCGCTGCACTCCCCGGTCATCGACTCCATCAAGCTGGTCCGCAAGGGCCGCGTGCGTCGCGCCAAGCTGTACTACCTGCGCAACCTGCGCGGTAAGGCCGCTCGCATCGTCGAGCGTCGCGACAACTCCGACAAGAAGTGAGTTTCAATCGCAAATAAAGCGTGAAATTGGCCCTCAGCCTTACGGCCGGAGGGCCTTTTTCTATTCTTGGCCGCTATGATAGGGGTCAGTGTGCAAACCGGACGATAAAGGAATCATGTATGAGGCATGCCAAAGAAGAAAACAATAGCGGCGACAGCTTTGGCTTGCGCGACACCTTGGTCTGGTGCGGAATTCCTATTATTATCGTGCTGCTGATACGCATTTTCCTGCTCGGATTCTACGTGATTCCCTCCGGATCCATGATGAACACCATCGAACCAGGTGACCGCGTGATCACCTCGAAACTCACCCCGAAAGTCTTCGATCTGAAACGCGGCGACGTGGTGGTGTTCAAGGACCCCGACCACTGGCTGCGGCAGGAAGACAGTAGCAAACTCGGCGGTGACTACCTCATCAAACGGCTCATCGGATTGCCAGGAGACACCGTGGCATGCGAAGGGCCAGGTAAGCCGATCACCATCAATGGTGTGGCGATTGACGAAAGCGCATACATTCGCCCCGACGTGGATCCCAGCTCATTCGCGTTCAACGTGACCGTGACCGAAGGACACGTGTTCGTTATGGGCGACAATCGCGCCAATTCCGCCGATTCACGCTATCATCAGGGTGATTCCTCACATGGACTTGTGCCTATTTCCGACGTAGTGGGTGTCGGACTCGCGAAATATTGGCCGTTGAACCGCATCGGCGGGCTCGATGCGCACCATGAAGTGTTTGCCGACGTTCCGGAAGGAGGCTCGGCGGACTGATGGCGGTTTCCGTAATTCCCACATTGGATTTGGAACGTGCTATTGCCGAACAAGGCTACGATGTGATCGTCGGCTTTGACGAAGTGGGGCGTGGATCTCTCGCAGGGCCGGTAATGGTTGGTGCGGCTGCGATTTGGGCGCGTGACGTAGACGGGCCGGCTGGAGCTTCGCAAGGAGGCTCGCAAGAATCTTCGCATCTGGAAGTGCCGAAAGGCGTGGCCGACTCCAAAATGCTGACCGAGCACAAGCGCGAAGCCATCTTCGACGAACTCAAATCCTGGTGCGCATCTTGGGCGGTTGGCGCCGCCAGCAACAAGGAGATTGACGAGTGGGGCATTTCCCATGCACTCGGCGTAGCCGCGTTACGTGCGTTGGCACAGGCGGAGGCGAAGCTCGGCATTGACGGCAACGGCATGCTCTCCGGCAAACCGGTGAAGGTCGGCGCGATCCTCGACGGACCGAACGACTACATCACCAAGGCGCTGAACACCTTCGACGCGCCCGAAGTGCCGGTGCCGGCGAACGTTACCACCAAAGTGAAAGGCGACCGGTATTGCGCCGCCGTGGCCGCCGCCGCGGTCATCGCCAAAGTCACCCGGGATCGGCTCATGGTCGAACTGGGAGCGCAACCCCAATATGAACCCTATGAATGGGCCCACAACAAGGGTTACGGTTCGGCCGCACACCGTGACGCCATCGCTGAATTCGGGCCCAGCGACCTGCACCGCCTCTCCTGGCATCTCGTCTGACATACGGCATCTCATCCGCAGTCCGCGATTACGCTAATCCTTGCGGATGATGCATGCCGGAAGGAAACCTGTAAGTTCATCCCGCCGTCTGATGGCCGGGACCAATCCGTTTCCGTACCGTAGGAAACATGGAACACATACTTCACGCGACCGATCTGGTCATGGATTATTCGACCCAACAGGCGACACCGAACGCCACACACATGCTGGCGCTCAATCACGTGGATTTCGGCATCCAGGCAGGCGAAAGCATCGCGGTCATGGGACCGTCCGGTTCCGGCAAATCGACGTTACTGCACGCACTCGCC
>ENA-OQJR01000690-OQJR01000690.1-human-gut-metagenome-genome-assembly--contig:-NODE-690-length-10468-cov-2.208781_pt1 | contig 10468 bp, 9 predicted proteins | sample MGYA00242614_ERZ504781 | MGnify/ENA primary metagenome ERZ504781 (study PRJEB26092, sample SAMD00036365) | human gut metagenome | host: Homo sapiens | study: EMG produced TPA metagenomics assembly of...
TAAATGAGGAACTGGAAGAGGACGAAGACGATTACGATTCAGATTATGGCGACGATAGTTTTGATGACTATGATGACATAGTCAGATGATGAAATGAAAAGGGGTGACCTGTAATGCCAGAAAATAGTAAAGAACAATCATATCAGCCAATGACTTTTGATGCAATCAAAATCGGGTTGGCATCACCTGAAAAGATTACTGGAGTGGTCAAAAAGGCGAGGTAACAAAGCCTGAGACTATTAACTATAGAACCTTAAAACCAGAGAGAGATGGTCTGTTCTGTGAAAGAATTTTTGGACCAAGCAAAGACTGGGAGTGTCACTGCGGTAAATACAAAAAAATCCGTTATAAAGGTGTTGTTTGTGACCGTTGTGGTGTAGAGGTTACTAAGGCAAGTGTACGTCGTGAACGTATGGGACATATTGCCCTGGCAGCCCCGGTATCTCATATCTGGTACTTTAAAGGAATCCCGAGCCGTATGGGATTGATCCTTGACTTGTCTCCAAGAACACTGGAGAAAGTATTATATTTTGCTTCTTATATCGTACTTGATAAAGGCGAGACAGACCTGCAGTATAAGCAGGTTCTGTCTGAGCAGGAGTATCAGGAAGCAAGAGAATCCTGGGGAAAAGGTTTCCGTGTTGGAATGGGAGCTGAATCTATCTTAGAGCTTCTTCAGGCAATCGACCTTGAAAAAGAATACGAAGATCTGACAGAAGGCCTCAAAGGCGCTACCGGACAGAAACGTGCAAGAATCGTAAAACGTCTGGAAGTTGTAGAATCTTTCCGTGAGTCTGGAAACAAACCGGAATGGATGATCATGACAAATGTTCCGGTTATCCCGCCAGATCTTCGTCCAATGGTACAGCTTGATGGTGGACGTTTTGCAACATCTGACCTGAATGATTTGTACAGAAGAATTATCAATAGAAATAACCGTCTGAAACGCCTTCTTGAGTTAGGCGCTCCAGATATTATCGTAAGAAATGAAAAGAGAATGCTTCAGGAAGCGGTAGATGCCCTGATTGACAACGGTCGTCGCGGCCGTCCGGTAACAGGACCTGGAAACCGTGCACTGAAATCTCTGTCCGATATGCTGAAAGGTAAATCCGGACGTTTCCGTCAGAACCTGCTCGGTAAGCGTGTTGACTACTCTGGACGTTCCGTTATCGTTGTAGGACCGGAACTTAAGATTTACCAGTGTGGTCTGCCGAAAGAGATGGCAATTGAGCTGTTCAAGCCATTTGTTATGAAAGAGCTTGTTCAGAACGGAACTGCACACAACATTAAAAATGCTAAAAAGATGGTTGAGAGACTTCAGCCAGAGGTTTGGGACGTCCTTGAGGATGTCATCAAAGAGCATCCGGTTATGTTGAACCGTGCCCCCACACTGCACAGACTTGGTATTCAGGCGTTTGAGCCAATCCTTGTAGAAGGTAAGGCGATCAAGCTGCATCCATTGGTATGTACAGCTTACAACGCCGATTTTGATGGTGACCAGATGGCTGTCCATGTACCGCTGTCAGTAGAAGCACAGGCAGAATGCCGTTTCCTGCTTCTTTCACCGAACAACCTGCTGAAACCGTCCGATGGTGGACCGGTAGCCGTTCCTTCTCAGGATATGGTACTTGGTATTTACTATCTGACACAGGAAAGACCGGGAGCAACAGGTGAGGGTATGTTCTTTAAGAACTTAAACGAAGCACTCCTGGCATATGAAAATGGATATGTGACACTGCATTCCAGAATCAAAGTCCGTGTTTCCAGAGAGATGCCGGACGGAACGGTGAAGACAGGCACGATCGATGGAACACTTGGAAGAATGTTGTTCAATGAGATTATTCCGCAGGATCTTGGATTCGTAGACCGTGAAGTAGATGGAAACGAACTGCTTCTGGAAGTAGATTTCCACGTAGGAAAGAAACAGCTCAAACAGATCCTGGAAAAAGTAATCAATACACACGGAGCAACTCAGACAGCAGAAGTTCTGGATGATGTAAAAGCGATTGGTTACAAGTTCTCTACAAGAGCAGCGATGACCGTATCGATTTCTGATATGACAGTACCGCCGCAGAAACCGGAGATGATCCAGACTGCACAGGATACTGTAGACAAGATCACAAAGAACTACAAACGTGGTCTGATCACAGAAGAAGAACGTTACAAAGAAGTTGTTGAGACATGGAAAGCAACCGATGACAAATTGACAGAAGCTCTGCTTTCCGGGCTGGATAAATACAATAACATCTTCATGATGGCAGATTCAGGAGCCCGTGGTTCTGACAAGCAGATCAAACAGCTTGCAGGTATGCGTGGTTTGATGGCGGATACAGCAGGTCGTACGATCGAGCTGCCGATCAAGTCCAACTTCCGTGAGGGTCTGGACGTACTGGAATACTTTATGTCTGCGCATGGAGCTCGTAAGGGAATGTCCGATACCGCGCTTCGTACAGCCGATTCAGGATACCTGACAAGACGTCTGGTTGATGTTTCTCAGGAGCTTATCATTCACGACAGTGATTGTGCGGCAGAAGGAAAAGAGATTCCGGGAATGTATGTAAAAGCATTCATGGACGGAAATGAAGAAATCGAAAGTCTGCAGGAGCGTATCACAGGAAGATTCTCTTGTGAAGATCTGAAAGACAAGGATGGAAATATCATCGTCAAAGCAAATCACATGATCACACCGAAGCGTGCAGAAAGAGTCATGAAAAAAGCGGTTGACGAAAACGGTGAACCACTGGATACAGTGAAGATCCGTACAATCCTTACATGTAAATGTAAGAATGGTGTTTGTGCAAAATGTTACGGTGCAAACATGGCAACAGGGGAAGCCGTTCAGGTTGGTGAAGCAGTCGGTATCATTGCTGCTCAGTCCATCGGTGAACCTGGTACACAGCTGACCATGCGTACATTCCATACGGGTGGAGTTGCCGGTGACGATATCACACAGGGTCTTCCTCGTGTCGAAGAGCTTTTTGAGGCAAGAAAGCCGAAAGGACTTGCGATTATCACAGAGTTTGCCGGTACGGCAACAATCAGCGATACAAAGAAAAAGCGTGAGATCATTGTAACAAATGATCAGACAGGAGAATCCAAAGCATACCTGATCCCATACGGATCTCGTATCAAGATCCAGGATGGGGTACATCTGGAGGCCGGAGATGAGCTGACAGAAGGTAGTGTAAATCCACACGATATCCTGAAGATCAAAGGACTTCGTGCCGTACAGGATTACATGATCCAGGAAGTACAGCGTGTTTACCGTCTGCAGGGTGTAGAAATCAATGACAAGCATATCGAGGTCATTGTACGCCAGATGCTGAAGAAGATTCGTATCGAGGAAAGAGGAGATACAGAATTCCTGCCTGGAACTATGGTAGATGTTCTGGAGTTCAACGAAGTGAACGAGCAGATGGAAGCAGAAGGAAAAGAGGCTGCAACAGGTGAACAGATCATGCTTGGTATCACAAAAGCATCTCTGGCTACAGAATCCTTCCTGTCTGCAGCATCCTTCCAGGAGACAACAAAAGTCCTGACAGAAGCTGCGATCAAAGGTAAGGTGGACCACCTGATCGGTCTGAAAGAGAACGTCATCATCGGTAAACATATTCCTGCAGGTACAGGTATGAAGAAGTACCGTGATGTTCAGTTAAACACAGAACTGGAAGCAGAAGAAGAGGCTGAAGAACTGGATGAAAGCGATGCAGTGGAAACAGAAGCAGTGGAGACAGCAGAATCAGCAGATCTGGAAGAAGTAGTTCTGGACGAAGAATAAAATAAAATACGATTGATAACAAGGGGAGCTTGTGTGACAGGCTGAGAGGAAGTTGTGAACTTCGACCTATAACCTGATTTGGATAATGCCAACGTAGGAACTGTAATCTCGTTTATACAAGGAACTCCTCCTTGTTTTCAATCACGAAAACAAGGAGGAGTTTTTTATGTTGAACTTTATGGTAAATGCAGAAGGCGGTCTGACGACTGTAGGATATGCAATTTGTATTGTGCTGGGAATCGTTGTATTTGGTATTGCATTGTTTTTTGCCGGCAAAAATTCAGAAAAAAATAAAATGTCCGCGAAACAGCTTGCGTGCTGTGCGATGGCAATGGCACTTGCTTTTATTACTTCCTATATCAAGATTTTCTCTCTGCCATGGGGCGGCAGTGTGACGCTGTGCAGCATGCTCTTTATCGTGTTGGTAGCAAACTGGTATGGAGTAAGAACAGGAATTCTGGTTGGATTTACATATGGAATGCTCCAGTTTTTACAGGAGCCATACGTACTTTCTCTGTTCCAGGTATGTTGTGATTATGTATTGGCTTTCGCAGCACTTGGTGTGGCAGGTTTCTTTGCAAAGCAAAAGAATGGACTGCTCAAAGGCTATATCGCAGCTGTTCTCGCCAGGGGAGCGTTTCATGCGCTGGGAGGATATTTGTACTGGATGGACTACATGCCGGACAATTTCCCGAAATCACTTGCAGCCGTATATCCGATCGCATATAACTACAGTTTCCTTCTGGCAGAAGGACTGATTACAATCGTGATCATCTCCATTCCGGCGGTACAGAAAGCACTTGGACGGGTAAAAAAAATAGCAGTAGAATAAAGCGAAAAACAACGACTGTAAGATTCTCGGGAATTTTACGGTCGTTGTTTTTATAAGGTAAGAGGTTTAATAAAATTAGTTAATCGGTTAATTTATATCCGTAACGTGCTTTGCGGATAAATTTTTGGATAATGGTTACCGGCAGACTGATCAAAATGAACAGTGTGGAAAAAATTCCTGCAGAACCACCGATGATCATCAAAAGTATCATTACGATATTATTGCCCATTACTGTCACTCCTTTGAATGAAATTGCCCTTGTATCGGACCAGATTCTATTTTAGTGACAAAGGCATAAAAAGAAAAGAAATTTGAGGCCTTTTTAGCGCAATCTTAGCATAAGAGATTACTGCTAATCGTTTTCTGATGAATCCTCCTGCATTCGGTATCCAACGCCTACTTCTGTAAAGATATATTTAGGCTGTGCAGGGTCTTTTTCCAGCTTTCTTCGGATATTTGCCATATTGACGCGCAGGATTTTATTGTCGTCGTCTGCGTATGGTCCCCAGACATTGGAAATGATGGCGGCGTATGTCATGACTTTTCCGGAATTCTGTGCCAGATAGGATACAATTTTGTATTCAATAGGGGTCAGATGAACCGGCTGTTTGTCTAAGGTCAGTTCCCGTTTGGAAAAATCCAATACCAGATCTTCGTAGCGATAGGGCCGGATATAAAGAGAATCTGTAGTATATAAGCGGTTGCTGTGTCTTAAGGAGGTACGGATGCGGGCAAGCAGTTCTGAGGTTCCGAATGGCTTGGTAATGTAATCATCCGCTCCCTGATCCAATGCGAGAACCTTTTCCTTTTCGGCACTTCGTGCGGAGATGACAATGATCGGGGTACTGGTCCAGGTCCGGACTTCCTGGATAATATCATTTCCATTCATATCAGGCAGACCAAGGTCTAAAATAATTACGTCTGGACATTGGGAATGGATCAGATTCAGTCCTTCTTTCCCGCAGTCCGCATACAGTACACGGTAATCCTGCTTTTTCAGGATCTTTCCTACAAAGGTCTGAATATTTTTTTCGTCTTCTATAATCAATACAGTGAATTTAGGCATAGTTTGCGTTCTCCTTTTCTTTTGGAAGGGTAAAGGAGAATTCGGCTCCTTTATCCAGATTGGCAGCGTGGATCACGCCGTCGTGAGCATGAATGATCGTCCGGCAGATAGACAGTCCGATGCCGATTCCTTTGTGTCCGTCAGCGGTATCAGAGCTGTACTGTCCGTCAAAAATAAAAGGGATCTGGTCGGGATCCAGTCCGATTCCATAGTCCCGGACTGCAAATGTGACACAGTCCGGCTGATCGGTGATCAAAAGGTCGATGGGATCAGAGCTCGAGGAATGGACATAGGCATTTTCCATCAAGTTGATCAGCACCTGTTCGATCAAAGTAGCATCCATTGGGATCATCAGAAAATCTTCCGGCATAGAAACCCGGATCTGGATTTTAGGAAGGCGTTTCTGAAGTCGGACAATTGATTCGGAGACGACTTCCTCCACAATTTCCTGCGACTTTTTGACTTTGCTGGATTCATTTTGAATCTTCGTTACAGAGAGCAGGTTTTCCACCATATTCAGCAGCCACTGTGCATCCTCGTTAATATTCGAAATCAGCTCCATACGTTCTTGCTCGGACATATTCTGGGCATCGTCCAGATAGAGGCAGAAGAGCCGATATGCTCGTCAGAGGGGTACGCAGATCATGTGATACGGCGCGACAGAAGATTGGCATGAATTTTCTCGCGCTCTGCTTCTGCAAGCTTTCGTCCCGTTCGGAGGCAATGGCTTTTTGTTTTTTGAGCATACTGGCGGTCGCGACTGGTGATAAGAGAAATAGCCAGCATGCCGATAAATGTGACCGGATATCCGTCCAGTATGAAGTTTAGTTTGAAATAGGGATATGTAAAAAAATAGTTTGCTGCGATGACACAAAAAACGGAGGACGGCAGCACCATACCAGTAACTGGTCGTATTCTGAGCGATCAGGATCAGAGCCAGAATATAAATCAGGGCAGTGTTGACAGAATTTTTTTGTCCTAGGTTAAAAAAGAAAAATGCCAGTATCGTGGAGATACCAAGGCAAAGGAAAGTAAAGGTCAGATTTTTAAAAAATGTATTCATACATATAACACCTCTCTGCAACCAGATTACCATAATAAAAGGAAAAATCCATACTGTGTAATAAAAACAAAAATGAAAGAAAGAAAAAATAACTTGCAAAAATGAGATAATACTGTAAAGAAAAGATTGAGAATAAATAACAAATATACAAATAAACAAAAATAGACATATAAAAGGATAATGGATTTTAATATCAATTTTAGATGGAAAAATAAACAAAACAGACTAAAAAGAAAAATAAGAGGAATGAATATAAAATGAATTTCTATATTGAAAATTATTCATTTGTTTGGTAAACTATAGAAGCAGTGTCATCTGTATAAGATGGAGGTACAGATGCACAGAAAATCCCAAAATTGAGATTGAGGAGGAGAAAATGGAAAATTTAATGTACGTAGTTCCTGTCGTATCGGTTCTCGCGTTATTATTTGCCGGATATCTGGCTGTAAAAGTTGCGAAGCAGGAAGAAGGAACAGAGAAAATGAAAGAGATCGCATCTGCGATCAGTGAGGGTGCACGCGCATTCCTTACTGCAGAATACAAGATTCTGATCGTATTTGTGATCGTATTGTTTTTACTGATCGGATTCGGGATCGGTAACTGGGTAACAGCAATCTGTTTTGTTGTGGGAGCTTTGTTTTCTACACTGGCAGGTTACTTTGGCATGAATGTTGCAACAAAGGCGAATGTAAGAACAGCGAATGCTGCCAGAGAAAGTGGAATGAATAAGGCGCTTTCCATCGCATTTTCAGGCGGAGCCGTTATGGGAATGTGTGTAGCAGGTCTGGGAGCGCTTGGAGTCAGCGTTGTATATATTCTGACGAAAGATGTAGACGTGCTGTCTGGATTCAGTTTGGGAGCATCTTCAATTGCGCTGTTTGCGCGTGTTGGCGGTGGTATCTATACAAAAGCCGCAGACGTAGGGGCTGACCTGGTTGGAAAAGTAGAAGCCGGAATCCCTGAGGATGATCCGCGTAACCCTGCAGTAATCGCAGACAACGTAGGGGATAATGTAGGAGATGTTGCAGGAATGGGAGCCGACTTATTTGAATCTTATGTAGGATCTCTCGTTTCTGCACTGACACTTGGTGTTGCGGTTTCTGCAATTTCCGGAGTTGTATTCCCGCTTGCGATCGCAGGATGTGGACTTGCAGCATCCATTATCGGTACATTCTTTGTAAAAGGGGATGAGAAAGCAAGTCCGCAGAAAGCCCTGAAGATGGGAAGCAATATTGCGGCGCTTCTGGTTGTGATCGTGTCTCTTGTACTGAGTAAGGTTTTATTTGGAAACTTTGACGGAGCAATCGCCGTAATCGCAGGTCTGATTGTAGGTGTTCTCATTGGTCTGATCACAGAATACTATACATCAGCAGATTACAATCCGGTGAAGAAGATCGGAGAGCAGTCTGAGACAGGACCGGCAACCACGATCATCAGTGGAATCGCAGTCGGAATGCAGTCAACAGCAATCCCGCTGATCCTGATCTGCATCGGTATTTTTGTAGCATATCAGGTAGACGGATTGTACGGAATTGCTCTGGCAGCAGTCGGAATGCTTTCTACAACCGGAATTACAGTTGCGGTGGATGCATATGGTCCGATCGCCGATAATGCCGGCGGAATCGCAGAAATGTCAGATCTGGACAAATCGGTACGTGAAATCACTGATAAACTGGATTCTGTAGGAAATACAACAGCAGCTATGGGAAAAGGCTTTGCAATCGGTTCTGCTGCGCTGACAGCACTGGCACTGTTTGCTTCGTATTCTCAGGCAGTACATCTGGAAAGTATCAATGTGCTGGATTATCGTGTGATCATCGGATTGTTTATCGGAGGAATGCTTACATTCCTGTTCTCTGCATTTACCATGGAATCCGTATCTAAGGCAGCATATAAGATGATCGAGGAAGTAAGACGTCAGTTCCGTGAGAAACCGGGAATTATGAAAGGAACGGAAAAACCGGATTATAAGTCCTGTGTATCCATCTCTACAACAGCTGCACTTCATGAGATGCTTCTTCCGGGAGCAATGGCAGTTGTTGTGCCGATTCTGGTCGGAATCGTGTTAGGAGTGGAAGCTCTTGGTGGACTTCAGGCAGGTGCGCTTGTGACAGGTGTTCTCATGGCGATCTTTATGGCAAACTCAGGTGGTGCCTGGGATAATGCCAAGAAGTACATCGAAGAAGGAAATCACGGCGGAAAAGGAAGCGAGGCTCACAAGGCAGCGGTTGTCGGAGACACTGTTGGAGATCCGTTTAAAGATACATCAGGACCATCCATCAATATCCTGATCAAACTGATGACAGTTGTATCACTTGTATTTGCGCCATTGTTTATGGCAATCGGTGGATTACTGTAAGACATTTTATTTTATAGAACAGTCAATTTTCAGCTTGAAAATTGGCTGTTTTTATGATGATTCTGCTGGCTGCAAGAAACACTGGTGGATCGGATTTTGTTATCAGAGGGAATGAAAACCAGATTTCCACCATATGAAATAAAGAGGGAAACTGTCAATCAATGAAACAGTTTCCCTCTTTTTTAATTAAATCGTTTCTCCGTTTTTATATTTCTGCAGTACATGCTGGATTCTCTCATCCGGGCTTAAGATACTGCTGATCGAGCCATCATGGTTCAGCGTATCGATCAGCAGAGCAATGTATTTGCTCATATCGCAGTTGATATAGTATGGACGGCTCAGAAGTTCCGGTGTCTGGTAGATCAGGTTGGTTGTGAGGATGTTGGTGATGATGCCTTCCTCGTACGCTTTGTCGAACTTCTCCAGACCGTTTGTAAATAGACCAAAGGTTGCGGCCGCAAAGATGCGGTTTGCTTTTCTCTCTTTTAACTGCTTTGCAACATCGATCATACTGTCTCCGGAGGAGATCATATCATCCAGGATAATAACATCTTTTCCTTCTACGGAATCTCCAAGGAACTCGTGGGCAACGATCGGGTTCCGTCCGTCCACAATGCGGGTGTAGTCACGGCGCTTATAGAACATGCCCATATTCAGACCGAGCACATTGGCAAGGTAGATTGCACGTCCGGTCGCACCCTCATCCGGGCTGATCGCCATCATGTGGTCGCTGTCGATTTTCAGATCCTTGACATTTCTAAGAAGACCCTTTACAAATTGATAGGTAGGGCGGACTGTCTCAAATCCACTCAGAGGGATCGCATTCTGTACTCGCGGATCGTGAGCGTCGAAAGTAATAATATTATCTACGCCCATCTTTACAAGCTCTTGTAATGCTAAAGCACAATCGAGGGATTCCCGGCTGCTGCGCTTGTGCTGACGGCTTTCGTAGAGGAACGGCATGATGACATTGACACGGCGTGCCTTTCGCCAATGGCAGCAATAATACGTTTCAGATTCTGAAAATGATCAGTCAGGGGACATATGGTTGGTACGTCCGTTCAGGGAGTAAGTCAGGCTGTAATTGCAGACATCAACCATCAAATAATATCTTTCCTCGGATGGACTCCGTGAGGACTCCCTTGGCCTCTCCTGAGCCGAAACGCGGGGTAGAAGCATGAATCAGGTAATTATCCTTCTCATAACCTGTAAAGACAACGTCATCTTTAAAGACGTGTCCGTCTTCCTTTCGCCATTTGACAATGTAATCATTCACTCTCTTTCCCATCTCCTCACATCCGGTCAGAGAGATGATCCCCAGAGCGCCTACAGGGATGTTTTCCAGGTTTCGTTCTGTACGATGCAGCATT
>ENA-OQJR01000692-OQJR01000692.1-human-gut-metagenome-genome-assembly--contig:-NODE-692-length-10444-cov-1.620238_pt1 | contig 10444 bp, 9 predicted proteins | sample MGYA00242614_ERZ504781 | MGnify/ENA primary metagenome ERZ504781 (study PRJEB26092, sample SAMD00036365) | human gut metagenome | host: Homo sapiens | study: EMG produced TPA metagenomics assembly of...
GACCCGATTACTAAGTTCCGTTAGCTAAAGATTAGAGGTTTATTTTATATTATACTTCGATAAGTCTTAGTAGTTTTTTTAGCGTTTTAAATTTTAAAGACAGACTGATGTAGAATGAACGTCCGGGGGTAAGTGTCGCATAATTGCTGTTATAAGGACGGTCATCCATATAATCGAACAGGTTTTCCATGCCGCATCCGGGTTCGATGATTACAGATTTTAAGTTGAAAGAATGGCGTGTGTTTAAATTCCACAATTGATACTCGGGAGCATAACCGTAACTTTTAGAGAAACGCTTGCTGTTGATACGGCCGTTCAAATTTATATTCAACCGATATATTTTCCATGAATGCGCCCATTGGGCATTGATATTGTATGCGTTTTTTATACTTTTGTCGATGGGTTGTCCCAATTCCACATCTTGGGTATTAAGATGAGTGTATCCTCCGCTTAAATTGAACCCGGCACCTAGGTATGCATTGGCGGATACATTGATTCCGTGGACTTTAGCCTCCGCTATATTATCACGTTGACGAACTTCCTTATGACCATATTGCTCCATAGCTTTATCTCCCGTGGCAATCGTATTATAATCTATCATGTCACGAATATTATTATAAAAAGCATTGACTGATACTGAAAAACGCTCATGTACATACTCTGCACTCAATGAGAAATAATTATTCTTTTCCGGCTTTAAATCCAAATTACCTATTGTCAACCTGTCATTTTTTTTAGCTATGTCAGTGGCATAGAGTTCAGATAGGGTAGGAGTTCGGAAACCTGCTGCATAGGAGGCACGGAAATTGAATTTGCCGGGTTTATACATCAGTGCTACATTGGGAGTGGCATGATTTTTGAAATTTTCATGATAAATGTAACGTACACCAATCAAAGCCTGTAGGTTTCTCAGTAACTTTATTTCATCTTGTGCAAACAAGGCCAGTGTATAAGCATCTTCTTTGGCTATATTGTCTGTTTGACTTTTCAAGACATCAACGATATATTCTGTGCCGACTGAAAGTTTGTGCCGGTTACCTAATTTAAAATACCTTTTATGCTAAGATTGTGATTACGGGTCCGTTTGCGCACTTGCTCTTCACCTGCTTTTCCATTATAGGTTTTATTGTCTTTAAAAAAACAATAAGAGGAAGAAAAATGATCGGCGTAACAGTCTGCGGTAATATAATTCCCTTTATTTATCATGTATTGGGCACCAATGCCATAATTAAAGGTTTCATGCAATATGTTGTAGTCGTATGCTTCATAAGGGCGGCGTGTCTTGTTGTCATAATATCCGCCGCGGGCATAAAAAGAGAGTTTGTCGGTAGCATCGAAAGTGAATTTTTGATTGACAGTATTTGCATAGAAGCCTGTAGAAGCTACTTTCCCGGTTTCTTCCAATTCATGAGTTTTGGAGTTTTCCTCATATGGATTCAGTTGCCATCCTTCGGCCTGCTGACGGCGATAAGAGGTGTAGGAGCCGAACTTGCCGGTATTGACATCTATGTTTACGGACTGGGTAAAACGTCCTTTACTGGCATAACGGGTATCGCTGGAAACATTGATAGCATTTTTTACATCATCAGTAATGATGTTGATAACTCCTCCGATAGCATTTGTTCCGTAAAGAGCGGAAGAAGCGCCGTTCAATATTTCAATACGTTTGATTTTGGCAACATTGATTCGAGCATAGGTGTCATCTCCATACAGGCGTTTGCCATTTTCCAGAAAAATGAAATAATCATCAGGCAATCCATTCAGACTCAATGTTGTCCCCATGCCGTTGGTCATACTTGAGAAAGACGGGGTCAGCTTTTGTAAGGCCTCGTCCAGCGATGTTACACTGGCATTACTTAAATCCTTTGCAGTGATAACGGAAACAGGCACGGGGCTGTCCGTCATGCGGTGGTGTGTTCCTGTACCGGTTACTACTACCTGGCCTATATTGGTAAAAACTGTCTTGTAGCTTGATAAGAAGATTCTTTTCACCTCCTTTTGTCGTGATGGACTTGGGTGTGTAACTGACATGCGTGATTCTTAATACGTGTTTCCCATCAGGGAGATTGCTGATGGAAAACTCGCCTTTATCATTTGTGGTGCATCCTGAAAGGCTTTGATCGATACGGATATTAGCTCCCACTACAGGTTCGTTGGTATCGGCACTCACAATCTTTCCACTGATACTGACTTGTGCCAGTACGTCAATAGCCAGACAGCTTAAAGTAATTGCTGTCAATAATAACTTTACTTTCATCGAAAGAATTTAAGGATTAATAATTCACTTTCCTGACCCCGGGAGAGCATGATTATCTATGTTCGGACTTGGCAGGTTTCCTGGCTTCACCCTGAAAAGCGCCTTCCCATTTCTTACAAAGGAAACAGTGGCATGGCGAGAGTTGCTTTTCATTGACGGGTTTCACAGTAGCGGGCACTGCTTCGGATTCTATGACCGAATTCCCTTTTATGCAAATACGGAAAGTACTTACATCACCAAATCTGATGCAAAGGTAGGGTTTTATTTTAAAATCTTTTGGGATTCTGAAAATAAAAGAAACATTTTTGTGATGTTTGATACTGATTTATAGGCTTCTTAATATATAAGGAAGGGACAACTAAGGACGAATGGGCATTTTCTTTGGCATGATAAGAGGCTTGTTTTCGGTTTTAAATCCATAACTACTATTAATAGGTATTGACTGCTATTGGAAATAGTTCTATCTTTGCCCCCGTTACGATGAAGAAGCATTTGATTCATATTCTAAAGCTTTTCCTTCCACTGATATTTATTGCCTATTTGGGAGGTATTACCCTTTTTACTCACTCGCATGTGGTAAATGGGGTGATTATCGTACACTCGCATCCGTTTAAAGGGGAGCATCAACATACAGAAGTGGAATTGGAAACTATCTTTTTCCTTCTTCTTTTGCTGCTTCCGGTAGTTTGTTCACTCCGTCTTCCACAACGGTCTTTTGGGTATTGCTGTGTTTGCTGGCTGTGCCGGCTGTAGAACGCATCAAACTGATACGAACCGATTGTGGCATTTATTTGCGCGCGCCTCCCGCTGTTTGTTAAATAGTATATTTTTATGTTGGTGGAGTGATTTTCCGTTACATTATCTGTTCGCGGATTCATTCTTCTGACCGCTATCCTTTTATTTATTAATAAACAGAATAACAACACATGAAGAAATATATATTTTTCTTGATGGGAGCAGTGTGTTTTCTACTCTCATCATCGGCTGTGCACGCCAATGAATTGAATAAGTCCGATGCCAATATCATAGGTCATGTATTGGATAAGAATACGGAAGAGCATCTTTCTTTTATCAGCGTATCGCTGAAAGGAACTACCATAGGGACTATGACTGACGCCAGTGGACACTATTTTCTTAAAAATCTGCCTGAAGGAGAATTTACCATGGAGGTAAGTGCTGTCGGTTACAAGACGGTCAGCCGGAAAGTAACTTTAAGAAAAGGGAAAACTTTGGAGGAGAACTTCGAGATAGAAGAGGATTTGATAGCATTGGACGGAGTGGTGGTGTCTGCCAATCGTAGTGAGACCACCCGCCGCATGGCACCTACGTTGGTTAATGTGATGGATGTGAAAGTGTTTGAGAACACTAATTCCTCCACATTGTCGCAAGGACTGAATTTTCAGCCCGGAGTGCGGGTCGAGAATAATTGTCAGAACTGTGGTTTCCAGCAAGTACGTATCAATGGGTTGGATGGCCCTTATACGCAGATATTGATTGACTCGCGTCCTATATTCAGTGCCTTGGCCGGTGTATATGGATTGGAACAGATACCTGCCAATATGATTGAGCGTGTAGAGGTGATGCGCGGAGGAGGTTCGGCTTTGTTCGGTTCTTCAGCCATTGCGGGAACCATTAATATAATCACCAAGGAGCCTGTACGGAACTCAGGGCAGTTGACACATACTCTGACAGGCATAGGCGGTACTTCTTCTTGGGATAATAATACGACACTGAATGCTTCGTTAGTGACTGATAACCATAAGGCAGGATTGTATATTTTTGGACAGAACAGAGAAAGAAGCGGTTATGACAATGATGGCGATGGCTACACCGAATTGCCAAAACTGAAAAATCAGACAGTCGGTTTTCGTTCTTTTATCAAAACAAGTACATATTCAAAACTGACTTTTGAATATCATCATCTCAGTGAGTTCCGTCGTGGCGGGTAATAAACTGAACCGACCTCCCCATGAAGCGGATATAGCCGAACAATTGCAGCATACTATCAATAGCGGGGAGCAAAATTTGATTATTTCTCTCCGGATGAGAAACAGCGGCTGAGTGTATATGCTTCTGCACAGCATACAGGACGCGACAGTTATTATGGTGGAGGACAAGATGTGAATGCGTATGGCGCGACCACGGATTTTACCTGGGTCACAGGATCGCAGTATATCTATAGTTTTGATAAATGTTTCTTTATGCCTGCCGATTTTACCGGAGGACTGGAATATAATCAGGATAACTTGACGGATGATATGTGGGGGTATAACCGTTATACCAAACAAGAAGTCCGTATAGCCAGTGCATTTTTCCAGAATGAATGGAAGAACAAGCAGTGGAGCTTTTTACTTGGAGGGCGTTTGGATAAACATAATATGGTGGATCATGTAATCTTCAGTCCGCGTGCTAATCTTCGTTACAATCCGACCGAAAATATGAACCTGCGTGCCAGCTATTCTTTCGGATTCCGTGCACCTCAGGCCTTTGATGAAGATTTGCATATAGAAAATGTAGGTGGAACTGTGTCTATGATTGAACTGGCAAAAGACTTGACAGAAGAAAAATCACAAAGTCTGAGTATATCGGGAGATTTGTATCATCGTTGGGGAGATTTTCAGGGAAACTTGCTTATAGAAGGTTTTTATACTTCGCTTTCAGACGTATTTGCCTTACGTCAGAAAGGAGAGCGTGACGGTATTATTATCAATGAACGGTATAACGAGAAAGGAGCTAAGGTATATGGTTTGACTTTGGAAGGAAAGATTGCTTACCGTTCCTTACTTCAATTGCAGGCCGGCGTTACCATGCAGAAGGCCGAATACAAGCAGGCACGTGCATGGAGTGATGATGAAACGGTTCCGATGGAGAAAAAAATGTTCCGTACTCCGAATACTTATGGATATTTCACTTTGTCATACAACCCTTTCGTACCGATGACTATTGCATTATCCGGTACTTATACCGGTAGTATGATGGTAGAACATAAAGCAGGTTTTATTGATAAGGACATTGCTGTGAATACACCTGATTTCTTTGAATTGAATCTGAAAGCCGGTTATGATTTCAATTTGTATAAAGGCATAACCATGCAGGTCAATGCTGGAGTACATAATATCTTTAATGCGTATCAAAGTGACTTTGACCGGGGGGCAAAACGTGATTCCGGTTACATTTATGGACCGGGTATGCCGCGTTCTTACTTTGCCGGAGTGAAATTGAGTTTTTAATTTGTATATATTATTGCCGGGAGAGGAGCGCTGTCCGCCCTCTCCCGGCAATTTGCGTCATAGAATAAATAACCTGTTATAGGACTTTCGAACAGGTTATTTTAGATAATAATTCTTTTGATACTCTTTATTTAGAATAATTATCTAAAATAAAATGATTTATTGGATGTAAAATCTGCTATTCCTATCTTTGTGAAGAAATAAATCTGAAATGTGATTAATATAAAGATAAATCTTCTATATAGCTGTCTGTTATATGGATTTATCGGAATTAATAAGTAAAAAGGTCAAAAAAGATGGGTATTGCTGAGTTGATAAATAAGGAAAAGAAAACAGCATTTTCTTTCGAGGTTCTTCCACCGTTGAAAGGTACTGGAATTGAAAAACTATATGCTACAATAGATACATTACGGGAGTTTGATCCTCTTTATGTCAATATTACCACTCATCGCAGCGAATATGTGTATCGCGAGTTGGGGGGTGGTTTATATGAACGTAATCGTTATCGGCGGCGTCCGGGTACGGTAGCGGTGGCTGCGGCTATACATAATAAATATGATATTACTGTTGTACCGCATATTTTGTGCAGTGGTTTCTCGCGTGAAGATACGGAATATATATTGCTTGATTTGCAATTCTAGGTATTACTAATCTGTTGGTACTCCGGGGTGACAAGGCAAAAGATGAATCTTCTTTTGTTCCCGAGAAAGATGGTTATGTCCCATGCTTTGGAGTTGGAAGAGCAGATCAATGCTTTTTAATGAAGGCAAATTTATTGATGGAACGCCGATTCAGGCTCCTTTAACTCCTTTTTCGGTTATGGGGTGGCAGGCTATCCGGAGAAGCATGAGGAATCTCCCAACATGGAACAAGATTTATATTGGTTAAAAAAGAAGTGGAAGCCGGAGCCGATTATGTAGTGACACAAATGTTTTATGATAACCGAAATACGTTGACTTTGTGGAGCGTGCAAGAAAAGAGGGGATTAATGTTCCTATCGTACCGGGCATCAAACCTTTTTCCAAGCTATCACAACTCAGTGTTATTCCTAAAACATTCAATGTGGATTTACCACAGGAATTGGTTGTGGAAGCAATGAAATGCAAGGATGATAAAGAAGCGCGTGCATTAGGCATAGAGTGGTGTATCAATCAATGCCGGGAGCTGATAGCATATGGGGTTCCGGGGATACATTTTTATACAGTGGGTGCGGTGGATAATGTGAAAGAGGTGGCGACAGCTGTTTATTGATAGTCTTTAATGGAAATGTTTCTGTCAGGTCATTTATTGCTCCGTATCTTAACGGTTTAAGATGCGGAGCAAAATTATTTTGTAAATGGGTTATAAGTCATCTTCCAAAGCTGTGCTTTTGGCATAAGCCGTACTCTTTGCTTCAAAAAAATCAGTCTTTACCATATTGGCATTGGAATATTGAGATACCCAGTGCATGCTTTCCGGCTCTTTATGGTTTTCTTCGTACAGAGGGCCAAAACCTAAACTACTCCAACGGAGATTGCCTAAATATTGAATATAATCTTCTATCATTTTCCGGTTGAGTCCCTGTATATTGTCTCCTATTACATATTGTCCCCATTCTATTTCCTGCTTGACCCCCTCACGCATCATGTATTCATATATTTTTACTTTATCGGGAGTGAATAAATCCGGTTTCTCTTTCTTTAATTCCAGAATAATGTTGCGGAATAACCACAGATGCGTGTTTTCATCTCGATTGATATATCGGATTTCTTGTGCGGAACCTGACATTTTTCCATTACGGCTCAAGTTATAGAAAAACATGAATCCGCTATAGAAATAGATTCCTTCCAATATATAGTTGGCGATAAGGGTTTTCATCAATGTGAATCCATCCTGACTTTCCTGAAATTCGTTATAGCAATTGCCTATAAAGGTATTTCTTTTCAGCAGGTGTCCGTCTGTCTTCCATTGGTAAAGGATCTCGTTACGCTTTTCGGGGCTACAGATAGAATCCAGCATGTAACTGTAGCTTTGGCTGTGTACACATTCCTGAAAGGCTTGGATATGGAGGCATAGATTAACTTCATTGGCTGTGATGTATTCGCTGATGGTGGGCAGATTATTGCTTTGTAAAGAATCAAGGAACACTAAAAAACTCAGGATTTTATCATAGGCGGTGCGTTCTGCCTGGTCCAGGTGAGGATAATCCTTGGTGTCTTGGGTGAGATTGATTTCTTCGGGAATCCAAAAATTATTCATGGCCTGACGATACCAGTCACTAACCCATTTGTAGCGCATATTATTGAAATCATTCAAATTGGTGGTGTTTCCTCCAATCATTCTTCTGTGACGGAGGTCGGTATCTCCCTCAGGATTGAAAAGGGCATTCTTTTTAATTTTATTGTATTCATGATTTATTGTTGTTTTATATTCTGTCTTCTTGTTTTACTGCTAACTCAAGGCTGTATATTAAAATAAATTTGTTATTCATTTCTTGTAGGGGTCGCAAGCATGGTGCCCCTACAAGAAATGTTTTAGCATGACAATTCAGTACTGGAGTGTTTACGAAAAGATCAGGAAGCACAGCTTTCACATTCTTCTACTTCCAATGATTTGCTGCGGACATAATATACTGTTTTTACGCCACATTCCCATGCCAGCAAATACAGGTTTAATACTTGTCTCAGGGTAAATTCATTGGTAATGTATAGATTCAGACTTTGCGCCTGGTCTATATGTAACTGCCGGATCCCTGCGGCACGGATACTCCATGTCTGATCTGTCAGATAAGCACTTTTATATATCCAATAGGTCTTATCGGACAATGCCGGTGCAACACGTGGCAGCATGGCTCCTTTCTTTTCTTCCAAGAAGAAACGTTTCATTACCGGATCTGTTCCGGCAGTGGTTCCGGCAATGATACTGGTGCTGCTGGTGGGGGCAATGGCAAGAAGATAGGCATTTCTCATTCCTTGTGTGGAAACCTTTACAGCCAATGCTTTCCATTCTGGCGAATTGTAACCCCGTTTTATAAAATAAGCTCCGGTCTGCCAGTCGCTGCCTTCAAAATAATGATAGGCCCCTTTTTCTTTTGCCAGTTCGCTACTTGCTGCTATGGCAGCATAGTTGATACGTTCGAAAACTTTATCCATAAAACTGAGATGTTCCTCGCTTTCCCAACGAATGCCGCGAACAGCAAGAGCATGATGATAGCCGCTGACTCCCAAGCCGATACTGCGGTAGCGATGATTGGTAATCTGAGCAAAAGGAATCGGATAAAAGTTCAGTTCAATCACATTATCCAATGCCCGTACTACAGTTGCCACCTTTTCTTTCATTTGTTTTCATCCTCCAAGGGCAAATGTCCTAATGAAAGGCTGGCAAGATTACATACCACAAAGTCTCCGGGCCGGATTGTTTTGACTACCACTGTATCACCATCTTCCGTACATATCTCTGTAGAAACTGTTTCAATGGAGGACATGTTTTGTGCTATTTCCGTGCAAAGATTGGAGCAATAAATGATTCCCCGGTGCGCATTGGGATTGGCACGGTTCACGGTGTCACGATTGAATGTAAAGGGAGTACCTGTTTCTACAGCCGAACGCAGTATCAGTCTGACGATATCTTTGATGCTCATGCTGCGCTTGGAGAGTCGGGAGTCATTTACGCAATCCATGTATCTTTGTTCCCATTCCTCTCCGTAGTAGTCTTCCAGACAGTATCCTTTGACGGTCATTATTTCATTGGGGCAGAATAAATGCCATTGCTGGTTTAAATCCCGTTTCGCCATACGCCAGAATAAGTCCGGATAGCATACGGCGGGGAAGATGTCGTGCGCTTTCATCCGGTCATCTCCATTATTGGTCCGGAGTTGCAGAAACTCAGGCAAGTCTTTGTGCCATACATCCAGATAGACGGCTACGGCTCCCTGACGCATACCTAACTGGTCAACGGCTACAGCAGTGTCATTCACCAGTTTCATCCATCGGATTACACCTCCGGCCACACCTTTGAATCCGCGTATGTTTCCACCTGCGGCACGAACTTTGCCAAAGTACATTCCCATTCCTCCTCCAAATTTGCTTACCATCGCAAAATTGTCTAAGCTGCGGTAAATGCCTTCCAGACTATCGGGCACTGTATCAATGAAGCAACTGGATAACTGGTGATAAGGTTTTCGGGCATTTGCCAGGGTAGGAGTGGCCATTGTGACTTCCAGACGACTTAATATATCATAGAACTTTTTTACCCATTGCAGTCTGTTCTGTTTTTCGGGCATAGCGAGATGAAGGGCAATCCCTAAATACATTTCCTGCACAGACTCTATAGGTTCGTGTGAACGGGTACGGATCAGATAACGTTTGGCAAGCAGATCCAGTCCTGAATAATTGAAAAGCTTGTCACGTTCGGGACACATGAAGCCGGCTGCCGTTTCTATCTCCTGTGGAGTATAGGAGGCCAAGATATAATTACCATACAAGCCCTCGTCGGTGAGGTAGCGTAATTTATCATAAAATGAAAAGATGCCGGCAGCTTCCGCCTGTTCGGTCAGTTTCTTTGTCAATCGGAAATTCAGCAGACGCGCTGCAATGAATTCCCAGTCGGGAGTTTCTTGTGTTGTCAGTTCTACAGCCGCTTTGACAAGTGCCGCCAACCGTTCCCCGGATGTCATATCCGGTTTACAGAAACTTGTGAATTTCTCTGCGAGAAAGGTTAGACTATATTCCTTCCCGGAGAAGTCTTTTTGTATCTCTTTCAGTATATTTGCTATAGTATCATCACCGGTTCCGGTAATGATTTGACTGAGGACTTTTCTTCTTTCTGTGCGCTGCCAACGGTAAAGTATATAGTTTTTGGCTTCTGCGTAAAAGCCATGTTCCATCAAGCTACGTTCCACTTCGTCCTGAATGCGTTCTACACTACGATTTGCTTCGTTTTGATGCAGTAAATTGTTCCACTTCATCTACTATGGTGT
>ENA-OQJR01000694-OQJR01000694.1-human-gut-metagenome-genome-assembly--contig:-NODE-694-length-10413-cov-1.788256_pt1 | contig 10413 bp, 12 predicted proteins | sample MGYA00242614_ERZ504781 | MGnify/ENA primary metagenome ERZ504781 (study PRJEB26092, sample SAMD00036365) | human gut metagenome | host: Homo sapiens | study: EMG produced TPA metagenomics assembly of...
ACCGGCTTTTATTTTTAAAAACCGGCTATTATCATCACTCCCTACTTATCATATGACCGTATTCTTATTTCAAATAATATAAAAAAATGCCAACTTCCACTTTTTTTAGATAGCCGTATTTATTTATCTAAAATTTCATCCAAAGTAGCTAACTGCGAGACGTAATTGTTCACGAGCGGCCACCAATTCAGCATCAGCGCTGCTTGACTCACTCATAGGATGCGCGCCTTTATCAGTCGGGGTCGCCTCATTTTCAGTCGTATTTTTCTATAAGTCTCTAACCGCTCATTAATCCCCGCATCATCGACGGCAATATATTCCTTCCAATTATCCATCATCGTATGACGCTCTACCTTGCCGGCTACCTGACGATATCCGTCGGCGTCGTATGAAAATGCTTGCGAAAGGCCGTATTAAAGGCTTTCACATCAGAAAAGCCACATTCATTGGCAATGTCTACGATTTGCTGCTTCGTATTAACTAACTGTACCGCTGCCTCTCTTAAGCGCATGCGCAGTACATAGGCCTTAAACGAAATGCCCAACTGCCGTTTAAAAAATTGCGACGCATAACTTTCGGTATAGCCGCCAATATCGGCTATCTCCCCCAAAGTCAACGGTTCTTTATAATGTTGATCAATGTAAGTAATCATTTTTTCAAAGGTAGCCGCCTGTTGCAAGGCCACCGGATTTCCCTGAGGCATATAGGAAACAGGCTTTAACAAATCGATTAAACAATGGAGAATACCTAAAAATTCCCTTTCTATTGCAATATCCGGTTCTTCTACCACATTAATGGTCGTAACCTCATCAACTTTATGTTTAGCCAACTGCCGCATCAATTCACTAAGTTGTGTCCGCAACTTGTCATACCCTGAATCGTATCGAGTCATTTCATCGGTGGCCAAAAAGAAACTGGATTGCCTAAATTCCTTGTCATATTGCGCCAGCATTTGCGGATGTAAATGTAACACCATAGCTATCGTATCCGGCTCCAAAGCCAACGTAGCATGCCCACACTGCGGCGGCAAGATAATAAAATCATCGGGGCCCAAATTGGTGTACTCATTGTCATGACATACCTCGACCGCTCCCTGCAGTACTAAGAGCACTTCAATCTCCGGATGCCAATTATAATGATACGTGCCAATCCGATAAATATATTGGCTGAAGGCTATATGTCCATGTTGGTATAAAAAATTATAAAATTGCATGATTCCTCCTACTTTGTTAAACGTTCATAACAAGGGCAACTCACAATATGGTCGTTTACCATGCCGATAGCCTGTAAAAAAGAATATACAATCGTAGGTCCCACAAAGGTAAAACCGCGTTTCTTCAAATCCTTACTGATTTGCTCCGCCAACGGTGTTATAGCCGGCACGTCCGCTTCTGTTTGCCAGTGACCAACTAAACTTTCGCCGTTCGTAAACGCCCAGATATACGCATCAAAAGATCCGAACTCGGCCTGAATTTTCTTAAATGCCAAGGCATTTTTACGAAGTGAAGCAATCTTAAGTCGATTCCGAATAATATTCGGATTCTCCAATAATTGAGACTCTTTGTCCGGCGTATAGGCCGCCACTTTATTTATATCGAAACCATCAAATGCTTCACGCATGGCTTCGCGACGTTTTAGTACTAACGTCCAACTGAGTCCGGCCTGCATAGTTTCCAGTACTAAAAACTCAAACAAAACGGAATCCTCATGGGTTGGCACGCCCCACTCGGTATCATGATATACTTGCTCTTCCAAGCTGCGTTTAGCCCACGCACATTCTCTGCCGGTTGTCATACGTCTACCTCCACCGTAAAGTAGCATATTTTAAACATAATTGCAAATACTCAAATCATATACGCCATTGAAAACACTCATAATGTATGCAAAATTAACATAATCAAAATTATATTTTATCATTTAAATGTGGCATTTTTTTCTAATTTAGCCTATAGTAGTATTATACCATGTTATATAGTAGGGGGTATTTCTTACGGAGGTGTTACCTATGATGCAACTGACAGGTGGTATTATCGTAATCATCGCATTTGCCGCCATCATTAGAAAGTATGAAACCCGCACCGTTCTACTTGTAGCCGGCGCACTTATGTGTTTCATCGGCGGCGTAATGGGCCAATTCATGGATTCGTTTGTCAAAACCATGATTCACGGTTCCTTAGTCCCAACTATTTGTACCGTAATGGGCTTTGCTTTCGTTATGAAGCATACGGAATGTGACCAACATTTAGTGCATGCATTATCAGGCCTTATTTCTAAAAGCCATGCCATTATCATTCCGCTTGCCATGCTCGTAACCTGGTGGCTCAACATCGCCGTTACCAGTGCAGCCGGTGCCGCTGCGGCTATCGGCAGTATCTTGATTCCCGCTTTAATTGCGGCCGGCGTACATCCGGCCATGGCCGGTGCCGCTATCTTAGCCGGCACTTGGGGCAGTGCCATCAGCCCCGGCAATACGCATGTGGCCTTCATTTCCAAGATGGCCAATGTAGATGTTATGTTCGTTGTCCTTGAAACTGCCTTACCGGCCATCATCGCATCCTTAGTAGTAGCCGTATCACTTACCTTAGTAGCGGCATTTCGCAAGGAAGGCCCAAGCAAGGCTCGCCAAGAAGCGTTAGCAGAACAAGGTACCGCTTCTATCGTAAGTAAATTCAAAGTTAACGGTCTTAAAGCTATGGCACCGATTGTGCCGCTCGTTATTTTAGTTGTAACCAACTTAAACATTGCTGCGCTCAAAGATATGGGGATTGCTAAAGTAAGCGTACCGGCCGCTATGATTATCGGCTGTGTAGTAGCTCTCATTATTGCCCGCGCCCATGCCCTTGAAGAAGTAACGAAAGACTTCTTCAAGGGCATGGGCGATGCCTACGGCAGCATCATCGGTCTTATCATCGCCGCTGCGGTTTTCACCAAAGGCATGCAGGCCATGGGCCTTACCGATGCGTTATTAACGTATATGAAGGATTCTCAATCATTCGCTAAAATTGCCGGCAGCTTCGGTCCGTTCATTATCGCTATCTTAAGCGGTTCCGGCGACGCAGCAGCGCTTGCCTTCAACGGTGCCATCACACCGCATGCAGCCAGCTTCGGCATGAACATGGTCGACCTTGGCTCCTTGGCACAGATTTCAGGGGCTATCGGTCGTTCTACTTCACCGGTAGCGGGTGCGGCCATTATTTGTGCATCCCTCGCCAATGTAGGTCCTATGGAGCTTGCCAAACGTAATATCGTGCCAATGTTAGTTGGCGTTATTACATTCCTTATTTTATTCTAAGTTGAAATTTGCATCCCCTATTCATTACTATATTAACCGGTACTATTAATTATTTATAACTGAAAACTCTCACATTATACAATTTCTTTATTTTATTCTCTCACATTATGTTTAGGAGGTTCTCATGATCCAAGAAAAGCGTATCCTTGATGAATTCTTAGAATTGATTCAAATTCCTTGCTCCACCCTTAAAGAACGTGAAATCGCCGACTTATTGACCAAGCGTTTAGAAGCTTTCGGTTTTACCGTTGAAGAAGATAATGCCGGTGAAAAATTGGGTGGCAATGCAGGTAACTTAGTGGCAACTCTTAAAGGAAATGTTCCTTCCGCCCCTATGATTATGCTCACCGCTCACATGGACTGCGTAGAACCTTGCGCCAATATTAAACCACAAATTAAAGACGGCCTCATTACTTCGGACGGCACTACAATCCTCGGGGGTGACGACAAAGCCGGTGTGGTAGCTATCCTAGAAGCCTTGCGTGTTGTTAAAGAAGACAATCTCCCTCATGGCGATATACAGGTTGTCTTTACTATCGCTGAAGAAGGCGGTGTAAACGGCTCTAAGAATATGGATTCGTCCTTACTTAAAGCTAAATTGGGTTATACTTTTGATACCTCCGGTGCACCGGGCCGTATCGTACATAAAGCACCGGGCCAGAACAAAGTACGTGCCACCATCACCGGTAAAGCGGCTCATGCCGGCAACGCTCCGGAAAAAGGCATTAACGCCATCGTTGCGGCCGGTCATATTTTAATAAAACTTACCGCAAGGCCGTATCGACGAAGAAACGACTTGCAACATCGGTACCATCAGTGGTGGTCGTGCTACCAATATCGTAGCGGAAGAAGCGGTTATCTTTATGGAAACCCGCAGCCGTAATAAAGCAAAATTAGCTAAATTAACCGACGAAGTGGTAGCTATTTTCGAACAGGGCGCTAAAGACACTAATACGTCCATTAAAGTAGAAGTATTACCGGCTTACGATCCGTTCGATGTGCCGGTAGATTCCGAAACAATTCGCCTCGCTTCCAAAGCGGCCGAAGAATTGGGCTTCACCGTTAATGTAGTTGAATCCGGCGGCGGCAGTGATGCCAGCTTCTTCAATGCCTATGGTGTACCGACAGCCGTTCTCGGTGTTGGTATGACCAATGTGCATACGAAAGAAGAATGCATTAAGGAAGAAGATTTATATAATTCCGCCCGCTTAGCTTTACAAATTATTGTGGAAGCAGCTAAATAGTAACATTAAATCTGTATAACACCAACGCCCCGTTCCTTAAGAACGGGGCGTTTTCGTTATTATTTTTTATTGTCATTTATCTATTATTATGACATCACCCACTCATCAAAATAGTGGACATTCGTCTATTAGTCATGACTATGGACTTTTCATATATTCTATGTTAGAATAACAGACAGATTAAAAGCTTTTAGTTTTAAAATTTAGTAATACACAGTCTTACCTTGTGTCACCGGATGCGGGTAAGCGGCATTAATGCATCAATGCGTCTATCGTAGGTCTTAGAAGATAGATACTTTGGTGTGTTTTTTTTTGAGGTAGCAAACGTATGGAACAACCAATTTCAACAACACTATTTGATAAAATAAAACACTTTGTCGCGTTAACAATCCCCATTATTTTGACGCAATTCGCTATAACCGGCGGATCCTTCGTATCAGTAATCCTTACGGGCCAATTCAGCACGGTGGATTTAGCCGGCATGTCTGTAGGCTTTAATCTATGGACAGCCTGTTATTTCGGCATATTGGGGATTCATCTGGGTATCTCCCCTATCATTGCACAGCTCTTAGGCGCGAATCATAAAGATAATATCCCTACAATTATATATCACGGGCTTATTTTAAGTGTCTGTTTCTTTTTACTCTTAATTTTCTTAGGCGTAACTGTCCTTGACCCATTATTATTAAGTTTGAATTTGGAGCCGGCCGCCTACGAAATTTGTTGGCTCTATTTAAAGGCCATTGCTTGGGGCCTGTTGCCACTTATTTTAACCTGTGTCTTGCGTAATACCGTCGATTGTCATGGTTATACACGCTACACCATGTATATTATCCTCTGTGGCCTGGGTGTTCATATTTTCCTTGATTACGCTCTTATACTCGGTTATTTCGGCTTTCCTGCCTTAGGAGCGCTTGGTGCCGGCATTGCTACTACTGTAGCTTACTGGTTTAATTTCTTAGCCTTCGTAACTTTATTACTCTTTGGCAAAACTTTTAAAATTACCGATTATTCCGTAAAGGCTTCACTTTTGATTTTACCTACATTCGAGAACAATTACGTTTAGGTATCCCCATCGGGCTCGCCATTTTTGCAGAAAGCAGTATTTTCAGCCTCGCTGGCATTGCCGCCACCGTTTACGGTACTAAAATTATTGCCGCCCATCAGGCTGCTATCAGCTTTACATCGTTATTCTATGGTGTGCCTTTAAGCATCGGTATTGCCGCCACTATCACGGTAGGTTATGCAGTAGGCGCCAAAAACTTCTAGCTGCCAAAACCTATTCTTATATCGCCCGTGGTACAGCTGTAGTATTAGCATTAAGTATTTGCCTCTATACCTTTACAATTTACCGCGCATCGCCGGTTACTATACCAATGATCCGAGTATGGTAGGATTAATCGGCAGCTTCCTTAGTTACGCCGTATTTTCACGGTTATTGACGTCTTTAGGAACACCTAATTCAAGGTATTCTACGCGGCTATAAGATGTGCGCATCATCTCGATTATCGCCATAAGCAGCTTCTGTGGTACCAGCATTCCCATTGCTGCCTTCTTTACCTTCGTACTAAACTACGGGCCATACGCCATTTGGATTGGCCTCTTAGGCAGTACAGCCATCGCCGCCACCCTCTTCACATGGCGCGTCTGGTATATCCAACACAAAAAGTTTAAAATCATAAATACGTAAAAACTAAGATTAGTTTAGACAAATTGAGCTACCACTTATAATTTAAAATAGAAAATAAAGCGCCTCAGCCAAAATTGGCTGAGGCGCTTTTAGTTATGTACTATAAAAATTTACTGCAAACTCCGGACGCTATTTATTTTGCACCATAACGTTAGTGCGCTTATTCTACCTTAAGTTTATTGTGCTTATTTTCCTTAAGTTTATTGTGCTTATTTTCTTTCAAATAAGATTCAATTAAAGCGCCCGTAAAAGCAATGCCATTAATCATATCCTTTTCGTCAATATTGAACTTAGGATTATGATGCGGTGCCGCAATATCGGAACCTAAAATCATATAGGTACCGCGTCCGCCATTGCCGATTACCCGTTCCAAGAAGTAAGCGCAGTCTTCACTGCCGCCCCCTTCATTGGCTAACGGTACATCTTTAAAGATACCTAAATCTTTGGCAATAACCTGTACTTCTTTAGCCAAATCTTCTGAGTTAATGCAGGCCGGCGCACTGCCCATTTCTTTGATGTCCACTTCATTTTCATACATAGCGGCCGCACCTTTTAACACTTCATAGGCTCGTTTGCAGATATAATCATTAACTTCACCGGTAGCACCGCGCGTTTCTATCTGTAAATAGGCTCTGTCCGGAATAACGTTACGACCTGTGCCGGACTCTAAAACGCCTACGTTAATACAGGAGTTACCTTTGGAGTGACGAGAAATGGCTTGCAAGTTTAAAGCCGCCGTACAAGCTGCCAATAAGGAGTTTTTGCCAAGCTCCGGCGACCCGCCTGCATGAGAGGAGTAGCCTTTAAAGGTTACGTCTAATTTAGTCGTAGCCAAGAAGCCGTTATTTAAACAAGCAAGGCAACCGGCAATATTCTTATTAATCCCGATATGCATGCCGAAGAAGATATCTACATCATCAACAACACCGGCATCAACCATGGATTTCGCACCACGAACCCCCTCTTCAGCAGGCTGTAAAATCAATTTAAAGGTGCCGTGGAGCCCTTCTTTATGAGTCGTTATATATTCGGCCAAGCCTAGGGCCATTGTTAAATGGGCATCATGACCGCAAGCATGCATGGCTTTTTCATGCTTCGATACAAACCCTTCTTTAACCGGTAAATGATCGTCTGCCGTGGATTCCATAACATCATTGGAGTCGATGTCGGCACGGAAAGCTACCGTAGGCCCCTCGTCATCGAAATGCAAGGTCGCCACCATGCCGGTAAAACCATATCCCATGGCTTCTACCCACTTTGGATTAGCCCCTTCTTGAAGGGCTCGGTCCATGGCCGCTTTCATAACGGCGTCTTCAGGCACACCCATACGCGATTCGGCCTTAACAACCTCTTTGCCGACTTTTAAATCATAACCTAATTCAGTCAAGCGATCAGCTGCCATAGCGGCCGTCCGATATTCCAACCAACCCGGTTCCGGATGTTGATGCAAATCACGCCGCATAGCTATAAATTTTTCACGATTATCGTTGGCAAATGCAACACTCTTATATGTACTCATGTAAACCACGCCTCCCTAATGTCTTAATTACGAGTATTTTTCAACTGCTACCTTTATCTTACCACACTCCGGGGACATCTGTAATCTCATAATATAATTTAAACGGTCTTTTGATATATCGAATACGAATAAATATATAAAGAGCTACGGCTGAATATTAAAGGAAAAGCACCGCCATACAAAAAGAAAAGCGCACCTTGCGGCACGCTTTTCAAAATCTCATTATAATCCAATCGAAGGCTCTAATGAGTCAGTATTTAATTAATAGTGTAAATCGTCAGGGCTTACACGATGACGGAATGTCCAGTAAGTCCAACCTTGGTAGATTAATACGATTGGCACAAAGATAAGTGCTACAATCGTCATCAACGTCAACGTATATTCGGAAGACGAAGCATTTTTAATCGTTAAGCTCCAAGCCGGATTTAAGCTGGAAACCATGATACGTGGGAACAAACCTGCAAAGTAAGCGGCTGTTACCGAAATAATGCTCAAGCAGCTGAAAGTGAAGCCAACGCCCGGACGACGTACGCGGGTGAAGCCCCAAGAAATCAAGAAGAATACGATGCAAAGAGCAAACGCAACTGTTGCAATCATGCTGTTGAACAAATCAGTGAAGTAGTAAGTAGCCCCTACTAATACGAGAGCGCCTACTGCAGTAATCACGCCTTCTACCAAAGCGGTAGCACGTGCACGTTCAGAGATAGGACCGGTTGTTTTAATAGCCGTATACAAAGCACCATGATAAACGAATACCAAGATGAATGCCAAACCACAAAGGATTGTGTAAGGGCTAAGTAAATCGAAGAAGCCGCCTACGAAGTTCATCTGAGCATCAATCGGAGTACCTTGAATCAAGTTACCAACAGTAACGCCCCAAAGAAGAGCCGGAATTAAAGAACCGAAGAAAATGCAATAATCGAAAGTTTTACGCCATGCAATGGATTTGTCTTTACTACGGAATTCGAATGCTACGCCGCGAGCAATTAAAGCAGCTAACATCAAGAATAAAGCCAAGTAAAAACCACTGAACAAAGTAGCATAAACATGTGGAAGGATGCAAAATGTTGCACCACCGGCCGTAAATCATCCATACCTGGTTGCCGTCCCATACAGGACCAACGGTATTGATCATTTGACGACGTTCCACATCAGTTTTACCTAAGAATGGAAGCAAAATGCCTACACCATAGTCAAAGCCTTCAAGTGTGAAGAACCCGGCGAATAATACGCAAACGAGGATGAACCACACTACGTCTAAGTTCTGTAAAATTACTTCCATAATGCTGCCTCCTCTCCTTCGATATCATGAGACGGATTGCCTTCAGGACCTTTTTTAATGTGTTTAACCGCTAAATAAAGTGCTGCAATCGCTGCCAAAATGTAAACAGCGGAGAAACCAATAATGGTAGTCCAAACTTCAGCAGCCGTTACAGTGCTGGATACACCGTCAGCTGTTTTCTGTAAGCCGTAAACAAGCCATGGCTGACGACCCATTTCAGCAACATACCAACCGGTTGCGTTAGCAATGTAAGGGAATGGTAACATCCAGAATACGAGTTGTAACATACCGCGTGATTGTTCCAATTTGCCGGCACGGTTCATTGCGAAAGCAATGATAGCTACCAACAATACCAAGAGCCGAGAAATCATAGCACGGAATGTCCAGTACATGGACGTTACATGTGGGATATAGTCCCCAGGACCTATATTTTGTACATCAGCATTCTGAAGGTCTTTCATACCTTCTATTCACCGTTGAAGTCATCAGTAGCGATGAAGCTGAGTAAACCAGGAATTTCGATAGCACTGTAGTTACCTGATTTTTTTCATCAATCGAAGCAACTAAACTGAAAGATGCACCTTTAGTTGTGTCCCAAAGACCTTCAACGGATGCAATTTTCATAGGTTGTACTTTAGTTACATACTGGCCATGTAAGTGACCGGCACCGGCAACCAAAACACCACCGATAATTGTGAAAACTAAGCCCCATTTAATAGAGCGTTTGTAGAAATCTACCGCATTATTGCGGAGAATGTGCCAAGCACTGATAGATGCGATGATAACGCCTGCAGTCATAAGACCGGCAAAGAAAATATGGCTGAATTGGCCCGGTACATAACCGTTGCTCAAAATAACGCCGAAGTCCTGCATTTCTGCACGGCCATTACGAATCACATAACCAACCGGATGCTGCATAAAGGAGCTGGCCACCAAAATCCAGAAAGCGGATAAGTTGGTACCGATAGCTACCAATACGGCTACAACCGCATGAGCTTTAGCGGACAATTTGTCCCAGCCAAAAATCCAAGCCCCCATAAAAGTGGATTCAAGGAAGAAAGCTGTTAAAGCTTCCAAGGCAAGAGGTGCGCCGAAGATATCACCCATGAAACGGGAATATTCAGCCCAGTTCATACCGAAGTGGAACTCCTGCACGATACCGGTTACAACACCCATGGCAAAATTGATTAAAAACTAATTTCCCCAGAACTTTGCCATTTTTTGTACACTTCATTGTTTGTCGATACATAAGTAACTTTCTAAACATGCAACGACTACTGTCATCCCTAGTGTAACAGGAACGTAACAGCCAGTGATAGATCGATGTCAAGGCAAATTGCCATCGAGCTAACAGTAACTGCTTCCATCAATCGTAAAAACCTCCTC
>ENA-OQJR01000695-OQJR01000695.1-human-gut-metagenome-genome-assembly--contig:-NODE-695-length-10412-cov-4.170929_pt1 | contig 10412 bp, 6 predicted proteins | sample MGYA00242614_ERZ504781 | MGnify/ENA primary metagenome ERZ504781 (study PRJEB26092, sample SAMD00036365) | human gut metagenome | host: Homo sapiens | study: EMG produced TPA metagenomics assembly of...
GTTCGTTTCGTCGCTCATGACTCTCAGTCTAATAGCATCTCAATCATCTCAGCGCAAAAGATGGGCGTTAATGGTGGAGTCATGAACGAGCGCAGACTAGAGTGGAGGCATGAGCGAACAGAACGTGAACGGCACCGTTGCCGTCGAGAACTCTCGTGGCGGCAACGGATTTTTGGTGTTGCTGCGCCACGGCCAGACCGTGTGGAGCGAATCCGGGCAGCATACCGGGCGCACGAACATCCCGTTGACCGCGGTCGGCGAGCAGCAGGCAGCGGATGCCGGAAGGCGCCTGCGCGAAGCTTTCCCCGAAGGATTCAGCCAGTGCTGTGTGTTTTCCAGTCCGCTGAAGCGGGCGTGCCAAACCGCTGAACTGGCCGGTTTTGCGGACCACGGTGTGTTGGACGGCATCGCTGAATGGGATTACGGCCGAGCCGAGGGGCGTACGCGCCAGCAGGTGAGTGAGGCCAGCGGTTTTGAATGGGATGTGTGGCGTGACGGGCCGCGCTCGCTGACGCCCACGCTGGAGGGCGATTGGGTCGAGACCTTACCTTCGGGCGAGCAGGTGCCGGTCCATGCCGGGCCTGGCGAGACGCTGGAAGAAGCAGCGGTACGCGCCAAGAGCGCCATCGATGAGATTACGCCGCTGCTGAAAGACGGCCATAATGTGCTGTTGGTGGCTCATGCGCACATCCTGCGCATCCTCACCTCGCAATGGCTGGGCGTGGACCCGCATTTCGCACGGTTGCTGCGTTTGGATACGGCGCACTACTCGGTGCTCAGCGTCTATAAGGGAGATAACGTCATCGAACGGTGGAACGCCTAGCCCCGGTTGCGCTGCGATTGCGCTGGCCTGCCCGCTACTGCGGGCGGGCCTTTATTGTTTGTGGCGGGAATTGCGGTATGTCGATAAATGATTTGCAAACGATAGCGTCGGCGTGTTGTTTTTTTTTGATGGGTATAAGTGGCAATCGATTGCCATGAAAGATATGTTAGCGCTCTCATGATTGCGAACGCTTGCATTGCGATAATGAGGCAAAAATGACTGAATTAATGGGATATTTGTTGACAATGGCCTGAAAATGATGATTTATGACGCGCTGATATTGCTATCGTTTGCAAAAAGAAGCAAACCGTTGCACAATAGTGCATGTCGATAGTCGTAAAGGTGCGTGCTAGCGTACCTGTCCTGACCGGGGACGGCCGGGTCGACGATGAAAGAGAAAGGTTCGATGATGAATCGTACAGTCAAGTCAGCAGTCGCAGTGGCGGCCATCGCTGCAATGTCCCTCGGCACTTTGGCGGCCTGCGGAAGCTCGACCTCCGGCGATGACGCCAAGGGCAAGGTCTACTACCTGAACTTCAAGCCGGAAGCGGCTGATCAGTGGGCCGCTCTGGCCAAGGAGTACACCAAGGAGAAGGGCGTTGATGTCAAGGTCCAGACCGCGGCCTCCGGCACCTACGAGCAGACCCTGAAGTCCGAGATTGCCAAGACCGAGGCCCCGACCCTGTTCCAGGTGAACGGCCCGGTCGGCTACCAGAACTGGAAGAAGTACACCGCCGACATGTCCAACACGGATGTGTATAAGGAACTCACCAACCAGGACGTGGCCCTGAAAGACGGCGACAAGGTGGTCGGTGTGCCGTACGTGATGGAAACCTACGGCCTGATCTACAACAAGGACATCCTTAACAAATACTTCGCGCTGGATGGTGCCAAAGCCACGTCCATGGACGAAATCGACAACTTCGACACCCTGAAGGCCGTGGCCGACGACATGCAGGCCCGCAAGGACGAGCTCGGCATCAAGGGCGCGTTCACCTCCGCCGGCTTCGACTCCAGCTCCGACTGGCGATTCAAGACCCATCTGGCCAACCTGCCGCTCTACTATGAGTTCAAGGACGACAACGTCACCGAGCAGCCGGCCACCATCAAGGGCACTTATCTGCCGAACTACAAGAAGATCTTCGACCTGTACATCACCGACTCCACCACCGACCCCACCCAGCTGAGCGCCAAGACCGGCGATGATGCGAACTCCGAGTTCGCGCTCGGCGAGGCCGCCTTCTACCAGAACGGCACCTGGGCTTGGACCGACCTGCAGAAGGCCGGCATGAAGGCCGAATCCGTGGGCATGATGCCAATCTACACCGGTGTCAAGGGTGAAGAGAAGCAGGGCTTGGCCACTGGTTCCGAGAACTACTGGTGCATCAACGACAAGGCCTCCGACGCCGACAAGAAGGCCACCGAGGACTTCCTCTCCTGGGTGATCACCTCCGACACCGGCAAGAAGGCCATCTCTCAGGACATGGGCTTCACCACCCCGTTCAAGACCTTCGATGACGTCAAGTTTGACAACCCGCTGACCGAAGCCGCCGTGGAAGACCAGAAGTCCGGCACGACCCAGGTTTCTTGGAACTTCACCATGATGCCGTCCGAAGAGTGGAAGAACAAGGTCGGCCAGGCACTGCTCGAGTACGCGCAGGGCACCGGCAAGTGGGATGCCGTCAAGACCGCCTTCGTGGACGGTTGGGCTTCCGAATACGAGGCTTCGCACTGAGTCTCATAGAGTCCCATAGCCGATAAGTAACAATCCGCGGCGCCCCTGCCATTTCCTTCTCCGGGGGCGCCGCTTTGTATTGCTGAGTCTCGCACAAAATCGTCCGCCGCAAAAAAGTGTGAGGCACGCACCCGCTCAATCGCACACTGTGTGTCCATAGATTGGCGATTTTTCGCCATTTCCCACAATGTGCGATTGAGCGTTACTGTGCGGTTGCCTCACACTTTTTCCATGGTGGGCTTTGTTGTGTGAGCCTACTTAACGCGGGAGGTGGAGGAGCGGACCTTCAGCTGGGCCGGGAACACGATGTAGGGTTGCTCAATCGGCTTTTCGTCAATGAGATCGAGCGCCATGCGGGCTGCCACGCGGGCCATTTCCACCGGATCTTGGCGGATGGTGGTCAGGCCGATATCGCCGGTGTAGAAACTATCGTCGTAGCCGATCAACGAGACGTCGCCGGGCACGGAGAATCCATTGCGCTCCAGCTGGAACATAAGCGGCAAAGCAATGCCATCCTCCTGGCATGCGATGGCGGTGGGCATCTCGTCTTGGCTCATGAGTTGGTTGACTACGTCGCTGATTTCATAACGTCCATCGTCATCGACCTTGCAGACGATAACCTGCGGCTCGATGCCTTCCCTGCGGCAGCAGGTGGTGAATGAGTCGAATCGGCTTTGCACGGAGAAGCTCAGCGACACCTCGCGATTGGTGCTGATATAGGTGATGCGGCGATGTCCGAGATTGATAAGATGGCGGGCGGCCAGCGTGGAGCCCTGCACATCGTCGATATTGACGGCGGCGGTAAAGCCGCGGGCTTCGGGTTCGACTGAATTGATGCCGACGATCGGCACGCCGACCGAAGCCAGTTGCGCGATTTCGTTGTTGTCGATATCGAAAGACGCCACAATCACGGCATCGGCGTTACGGCGTACCGGCAACATCTCGAAGAATTCCTTGCGCTCCTCGATGCTGGAAATCTGGAATACCGAAATATCGTAGCCCTGCGTGTGCAGCACCTCGTTGAGTCCCTCGATGACCGAGGCGGTGAACCACAGGCGGATATGGCCGCTCATCAGTACTGCGATGCGCAGGGAGCGGCCGGATTTCAGGGCTGCAGCCGAGCGGGAGAGTGAGAAATTGAGTTTGTCGGCGATGGCGAGCACGCGCTCGCGGGTCTTGGCCGACACCAGATCCGGTCTGGTGAAGGAACGTGAGACGGTGGAGATGGAGACGCCGGCCTCGCGGGCGACATCCTGAATGCTCGTAGCCATTGCAGCCCCCTTTGCGTTGAATGGAAAATCGCAATACACATGCACAACTGACTCCAGTGTACATGCTGATTGATTGATTTGCGGCGATGACAACGATTGTATTACAAACGTTTGCAAAGTAGCTATGACGGCGTTAGATTGGCTTTATATAGCCATTATCTTAGTTGAAAGAAGATTGTTGGAGCCGGAGTATGCTCGAGCTTGAAACGCTGAAAATGACAACGTTTGACATATAATGATTCGACGTTTACTATGAACATAGGCTTGAACGAGAACAGGCCGTGCATGCGGTTCTCGATCGGCAAGCTCGCATTGAGTTGAACTCCGCAGCCGGCGCACGATGCAGTGTCACAACGCAGCGGACTCAAGGAGGAGGAAAAGTCATGATCAGCATGGCTGGCAAGGCGATACGCAGATGGTGGGCGCTGTTCGCGCTCCCCACATTCGCCGCATTCATCATCGGGTTCCTGGTGCCCTTCATCATGGGCGTCTACTTAAGCTTCTGCGAATTCACCACCGTTACCGACGGTGAATGGGTGGGGCTTAAGAACTATGGCAAAGCGTTGAAAGACAAGGAATTCCTGCACGCGCTCGGCTTCTCCACCGCGTTCACCATCGTGACCACCATCGTGATCAACGTGATCGCCTTCGCCATCGCCTACATGCTGACCAAGGCGATCAAGGGCTCCACGCTGTTCCGCTCGGTATTCTTCATGCCGAACCTTATCGGCGGCATCATCCTGGGCTACATCTGGCTGCTGCTCCTGAACGGCGTACTAGCCCACTGGGGCCGCGCCCTGACCTATAAGGCGTCCTACGGGTTCTGGGGCTTGGTCATCCTGGTGTGCTGGCAGCAGATCGGCTACATGATGATCATCTACATCGCCGGCCTGCAAGCCCTGCCCACCGATGTGCTGGAGGCCGCGGCCGTGGACGGCGCCAACGGACGGCAGACCATGTTCCGCATCATCATCCCGCTGATGATGCCGTCCATCACCGTGTGCTCCTTCCTGACCGTGACCAACGGTTTCAAGCTCTACGATCAGAACCTCGCATTGACCAACGGTGCGCCGAGCAACATGTCTGAAGGTCTGGCGCTGAACATCACCCGCACCTTCTACGGCCGTATGGGCTGGGAAGGCGTCGGCCAGGCGAAGGCCGTGCTGTTCTTCATCCTGGTCGCGGTCATCGCCCTGATTCAGAACAAGCTCACCACGAGCAAGGAGGTGGCAGCCTGATGAACGAGAACAAGCCTGTGAAGCATGGCGCATTATGGACCGTGCTGTTTGCCGTTGTCTCCCTGTTCTGGATTTTCCCGATCGTCCTGGTGCTGATCAACTCCTTCAAGCAGAAGGCGTACATCTCCAAGAACGCGTTCTCCCTGCCTGCCGGCAAAGCGTTCGTGGGACTTGAGAACTATGTGCGCGGCATCGAGACCACGCAGTTCTTCGCCTCCTTCGGCTGGACGTTGCTTATCACCGTCGGCTCGGTGGTGCTGATTCTGGTGTGCACCTCGATGTGCGCATGGTGGATCGTGCGCGTGAACAACTGGGCCGCGAAGCTGCTCTACACCCTGTTCCTGTTCAATATGATCGTGCCGTTCCAGATGGTGATGTTCACCCTCTCCAAGATCGCCGACATGCTGAAGCTCAATACCCCGTGGGGCCTGTGCATCGTGTACCTCGGTTTCGGTGCCGGTCTGGCCGTGTTCATCTTCACCGGCGTGATCAAGGGCATCCCGCAGGAACTTGAGGAATCCGCCATGATCGACGGCGCGTCAGTGCCGCGCATCTTCTTCCAGATCGTGGTGCCGATTATGAAGCCGTCGATCGTCTCGGTGGCCATCCTCGAAGCCATGTGGATCTGGAACGACTACCTGCTGCCGTACCTGACGCTCGACCTCGGCAAATACAAGACCATCTCGGTCGCCGTGCAATACCTCAAGGGCGGCTACGGTTCCGTGGATATGGGCGCCATGATGGCCTGCCTGGTGCTGGCCATCATCCCCATCATCGTCTTCTACTTGGTATGCCAGAAGTATATAGTCTCTGGTGTCATGGCGGGCGCGGTCAAGGGCTGACGACTCGCGTCGTCAGCCCATGGCTGGAAGCCCAGTGGGCTTCCAGCAGGCTCCAGGCTGAGCCGCGACAGCGGCGAAGCTAATGATGAGCCTCGTCGTAGGCGAGTCCGTAATTGCAGGGCCGAAGGCGGAGCGGTCAAGGGCTGAGCCCGACAATCTGGCGGGGAGCCAAGAGCAGCACAAGGAGTAGTTGATGAACTGGCTGGCACCGGACTCGAAATTCATGCGCGCGTGGAGCAATCTTGTTGACGGCGTGTGGATCAACATTCTGATGCTGGTCACCTCTATTCCGCTCATCACCATCGGTGCGGCCCTGACCGCCGGTCATGATGCTTGTCGCCGCTCCATCGAGGGCGAGGGCAAAGGCGTAACCGCCAACTACTTCAAGTCATTCAAAGCCAACTTCATCAAAGCCACACTGCTGTGGCTGCCGTTCTTGGTGGCGCTGATTGCACTGGTCTGGTCATGGATCGTCCTGCAGATCACGCCGCTGCTCATCATCAAATTCGCGCTGACCATCCTCTGGCTTATCGGTTTCGAATGGGTGTTCGCGCTTCAGGCACGCTTCGAGAACACCGTGGCCGGCACCTTGAAGAACGCCTTCATCTTCGGCATCTCCCACATCGCGATGACCGTGGCCCTAGTCCTCGTGGATGCCGTGTTCGTGGCGCTGCTGGTGGCCAGCTGGTTCTACATGCCCGGTGGACTGTTCCTCCTGGTGATCCTTGGTTACGGCACCATGCTGATGCTCCATATCCCCGTCGCCGAGCGTGTTTTCAATCCATATCTCATTGACTAGGCGGGTTCTCTCGCGAATATGCGGCGATCTTCGAGGTCTGAGCGCTCTCTGTCCACGCAAGCGCGGTAAAGATAACAAATTGATAACAGTTTGGGGCGGCTGGCGGAGCGGGGTGCCGATTGAGGGGGTATTAGTGATTGGTTTGGAAGGGGGCTTTTGACATACGGGGGGTGTTCGGACTGGGCGGTTGCCCCCGTAAGTGCTTATATACATAAGGAATCTGGCACACTGAGTCTCAGTGCCGTAATGGTATCATCGCAAATAATGTTTGCGTTCACGTAGAGGCGAACGAGACACCCGACAAGTGGGTCGAGTCAAAGGACAAGGAGAGATGCGGTGAAGCATTGGAAGAAGATGGCAGCATCGTTGATTGCAATATCAACGATGGTGGCAGTAGTTCCGACGACGTATGCCATGGAATCGGAAGATTCCCAACCACAGACAACCGATACCGCGACAGTGCAGACTACTAAGGCTGCTGAACCGACGCTGCTCGCCAGCTGGGACTTCACGGGCAAAAACGGCACCACGAACAGCGCGATTGCCGATTCGACCGGCAAGTACAACCTGACGCTGAAGGACGGCGCCAAGATCGAACAGTACGGTGACCGCAGCAACAACGAGGCGCTCTCACTGCGCGGCGATGGCCAGTACGCCCAGATCGATGACCAGCTGTTCAAGGATGCGGGCGACTCCTTCACTCTGGAGTTCGCGTCCAAGACTCGTCACGACAACAGCGGCAAGTTCTTCTCGTTCATCGTCGGCAAGGACGGCTCGAACGACGCCAACACCACCGATCAGTCCAACGCCAACAAGTACCTGATGTTCTACAACAGCAAGACCGCCATCAAGGGCGTTATCTCCAACAACAACTGGGGTAACGAACAGGGATCCAAGGTCACCGTTTCCGGCAACGACAACAGCTGGGCCGATTACAAGATTGTCGTGGACGGCACCAACCTTGCCGTGTTCCGCAACAATGCCCTGATTATTTTCAAGGCCAACACCGGCATCAAGATGAGCGATCTCGGCGCGACCACCGCCTACATCGGCAAGTCGTTCTACTCCGTCGATGAGTACTGGAATGGTGCAATGGATGACATCAAGGTCTACAGGGGCGCTGACCTGACCATGCCGACCGCCGTTGCGATTTCCGGCACCGGTGTGGTGAACAACAAGCTCACCCTGATTGAGAAGGACTCCACCAAGCTCACCGCCACCGTCACCCCGGACGACGCCGTGAGCAAGAACGTCACCTGGTCCTCCTCCGATGAGTCCGTGGCCAAGGTCGCCGCAGACGGTACTGTAACCGGCGTTAAGGCTGGTACTGCCACCATCACCGCCACCACTGAGCTGGGTGGTGTGAAGGCCGAACTGCCCGTCACCGTTGAGCCGATGAACGCCCAGAACGCCGCCGCAGCCGACCTCGATGCCGCGATTGCTGCGCTGAAAGTTCCGGCGGCCGAGAATCTGCCGCTAGTCGCCAAGGGCACCAAGAACGGCTCGGCGATTACGTGGAAGTCCTCGGACGAGAAGCTCATTACGTCCACTAACGAGAAGTACGAAAACAAGACCACTGGTGCCGATGACCCGTATCGTGGTGCTGGCATCATCAATCGTCCGGCCTACGGCGACGGTGATTCCAAGCCGGTTACGCTGACCGCCACCGCTTCCTACAACGGCGGTGAGAAGGTCACCAAGACCATCGAGGTCACTGTCAAGGAGAAGACCCGCATCGCGCCTGACACCGGCTATGCGGCCGTCACTTTTGAGAGCGACAGCAACGGTGGAGAAAAGGCCTGGGTGGCTTCCACTGAGAAGAACGATTTCTTCACGTTTAAGACTCGCAACAATGGCCAGGCGGTACTTACCAATGATGCAGACACGGGTGGCTTGCGTGACATGTTCGTGCTGCGTTCCCACGAAGGCGACAAGTACTACCTGATTGCCACTGATCTCAAGGTCTCGTCAATGGGCTGGAGCCAGAACCAGGTTAACGGTTCTCGGAAAGTTGAGGTCTACGAGTCCACCGATATGATGAACTGGACCCGTACCAACGGCGACGGCAACGGCGGCATCACCATCAACACGCCGAACGCCGGTATGACCTGGGCGCCGGAAGCTTACTGGGATGATGACCTGAACGCTTACGTGGTGTTCTTCTCTTCCCGCATGTTCACTGATGACACCCGTACCACTCCGGTCAAGAACGACAAAACCGGCAATAGCTCCTATGCTCAGGTGCGTTACGCCATCACCCGCGACTTCGTGAACTTCACCGAGCCGCAGATGTGGCAGGACACCGGCTACTCGCGCATTGATTCCACCGTGCGTAAGATCGGTGGCTACTACTACCGATTCACCAAGAATGAGCAGGGCGGTGCCGCTGGCGATTACATCACCACTGGTAAGAGCATCTTCCTTGAGCGTTCCAAGGTGCTGACTGCACCGACCACCGAGGCATCTCCGGGTCAGGACCCGAACACCGGTTGGCAGCTGCTCGAGCAGGCGTTGCTGCCGTTCGAAGGACCAGAGACCATCAAGCTCAACAAGGATGACGAACTCAACACGAAGGACGACGACGGCTACATTCTGCTGTCCGACAACTTCGCCTACCGTGCATTTATGACCACGGGTGCCGAGCTTTCCAAGACCACGTGGGACAACCCGATGACCAAGCGTTACCCGGACTTCAACAACGAAAAGAAGCCGGTCAAAGCCGAGCCGGGCGCTCAGGGCTACATCACTCAGGGTGCTAACGGCGGTCTGCCGGACAAGGTGCGTCACGGTGCGTTCGTGAACGTGCCTGAGTCTGTGCTCAAGGTGACGAAGTCCTGGACCGCTGCCAACCCGACGCACATCGAGGCTGTTGACTCCACCACCAAGGCCGTGTACAACGCCGGCACCCGCGAGCTCACCGCCACGGTGACCGCCGCCGATAAGGGCACGCTCGCCGGTTCGGTGAAGTTCTCTGCTGGCGACTGGTCCAAGACCGTGAAGCTCGACGCCGAAGGCAAGGCCACTGTGACCCTCCCGGCCAGCGTCTCTGGCACTGTTGCGGTTGCTTACGACGGCTACACCGATGGTTTGGTCAATCCATCCGATACTACGGTTGACGGCATTGAACAGGGCAAGGTCGATTTGGCTGAGCTCAACAAGCAGATCGCCGCCGCCGAAGCGCTCAAGGAATCCGACTACACGGCCGATTCCTGGGCCAAGCTTGCCGCCGCGCTGAAGACTGCCAAGGCCGCGCTCGCCGCTGAGAATCAGGGCGAGGTCGATACCGCCGCAGCCGACCTTAAGACCGCAATCGAAGCCCTGCAGAAGGCTCCGACCAATCCGGGCGAAGGTGACGGAGATAAGGGCGACGGCAATAAGCCGACTACCCCGACCACCGGCGACAAGACCAACGTCAACAAGCCCGGCAGCGCGCTGAGCAATACCGGTACGGCCGTGCTCGGCCTGGGTGGTGCCGTGGTAGCACTCGCCATCGCCGGCATCTCCCTAACCCTCTGGCGCAAGCGTTGCGCCTGAGCTGCTACGGCAACCAAGCCCCCCCCTCTGACGAGGGGGGCTGTGGCGGGTTCTAGTGATCGTTGCAACACCTGACCTACCGCAAGGAGGGTCAGGTGACCAGAAGCCACCGAAACGAAGACCGTGGCGGGGAACACCGTTGGACGTTCAACGGCGTCGAATATCCGACG
>ENA-OQJR01000699-OQJR01000699.1-human-gut-metagenome-genome-assembly--contig:-NODE-699-length-10384-cov-3.580287_pt1 | contig 10384 bp, 9 predicted proteins | sample MGYA00242614_ERZ504781 | MGnify/ENA primary metagenome ERZ504781 (study PRJEB26092, sample SAMD00036365) | human gut metagenome | host: Homo sapiens | study: EMG produced TPA metagenomics assembly of...
ATACTTTTAAAATTTTATAATTCATTGTCAATTAATTCTTATTAACCCGATGCCATTCATTGATAACATAGGCTAGTTGGCCCACCTGCTCAATTCCAAGTCCGCTGATTTCATCACTAGATTCAGTACTGCCCCCTAAGTAAGCCGTATAGAGAGCTACAATATAGGGTTTCTCCTCCATAACTAGAGCATCAACATTTAGCGCTTCACGAACATAACCTGGCTTTTGGTAAATAGTAATATCACGTAGATAGCGCTTATAATATTCACCAGGGAAGGATTCGCCAATATAGTAAAGAATATCCTTATATTTCTCTTGATTTTTGGACAGATATTCTAGTACTTGGATATAGTAATCCGTTGTGGTCTTATTATTTTCACGACTAATAGTTTTCAGCTCACCCTTGGACTGACCGTAGCGACTGAACATCTCATAAGCCTTGTCCATCCCGCCCAGACGCTCTGCCAAAGCATAAGCCGGTGTATTTTCAGAATAAACCAAGGAATACTCTTGCATATCAGGAATCGACATAGCACCATTAAAGGCTGCAACATAATTATCATGCTCTCCTTGATACTCAAAGTGAGTTTGGGTAATATCAAAGCGCTCTTCCATAGACAATTTCCCTTCAGCCACTTCATCTACTACCAACATATTGAGTGGTAGTTTATAAGTTGAGCCGGCTGTCATAGGCTGGGTATCATTCATGGCAAATGTTTGGCCTTGTCGTTCAAAGTCCTTATAAGAAAAGGCAATTCTGCGATTGTTCTAATTCCCGCTTCTGCTAAATAAGCCTGAATTGCCCAATGGACTCACCGTCGAACACGGCATACCACAGGTACAGCGTAATTGAAATGCTGTCCTCACATGAATGCAGGGCGCCTGCACGGTCAAATCGCGGTCACCTACTCCATACGCTCACGGGGACGCAATGTGCGGCTCCTCAATATGACACGCGTCGAGCGCGCGGAGGTCGGCGGCAAACGCGAGTCTGGAGCCCCATCGAGGTGTGCGCGTCTCCACTTGAGTCGCAACTGCCACAGAAACGTTCCCGACCCCTACGTCTCGTGGTCACCGGTCTTGCCCGAGAACGTCGAAAACCCGCTTGCACCCAAAATCGGCAACGACTGGAAGTCACTCGAGCTAACCTGCGACCTGGTAATCATTGCCTGCGGCGGACACCCCGACGACGCGCTGTTCTACCAACTGCAGCAGACGCACGCCGCAGACGAGCTGCATAACATCGGCGATGGGTTTGCACCCGGTCGTGTGCTCGAAGCGGTCCGTGCGGCATACCGACTCGGCACCAATATCTAACACGAAAGGATGGGCTCACAGATGAACCTGACCTCCCAACAACAAGCCCTGCTCGACGGCGCCAAGGGCCCCGCCATGGCCAAAGTGGTCAAGACCCTCGTTATGTACGGCGAATGCTTTGGCGCCGAGCGTATGGTTCCCGTGACCGGCGCAAACGGCCATCTTGTCACAAGTTTTGGCCTCTCCATGCTCGGTCCAGTCTATGACCTTATGGATGAGCTGCTGAAAGACGGCGCCCTGTCCGGTCAGTCATTCTCGGTCGACCCGAGGCCCCTCGACCCCGCCGTCCCGGCCAACCCGCTGCAAAAGCTGCTGTTCAAGATTATGTATTCCAAACAAGACGATTATGAGGCACAGCTGCGCAGCATGGGCCTATTGGACAGCGATGCTTTCACCTGCACCTGCTACCAGCCCGAGGTTGGCAATCGACCTCGACGTGGCGACATCCTAAGCTGGGCAGAAAGCAGCGCCGTGGTCTTTGCCAACTCCGTGTTGGGCGCTCGCTGCAATCGCAACTCCGGCATCATCGAGATGTTCGGCTCAATTGCCGGCTTTGTCCCGGAATTCGGCCTGCTCACCGATGAAGGCCGCAAGGCGACCTGGATCATCGAGGTCGACTGTAAGCGCAAGCCCGAAGCGCAAGTGCTTGGCAGCGCCATTGGCATGAAAGTGATGGAAGACGTCCCTTACATTAAAGGCCTCGACCGCTGGCTTGGCCGCGAACTCACACCCGGCACGCAGGACTACCTTAAGGACATGGGCGCCGCCAGCGCATCGAACGGCGCTGTCGGGCTCTACCACGTGGACGGCATCACGCCCGAGGCCGTCGAACAAGGCGAACAACTCATAGCACCAGACGCCCGAATCTATCGCATTGACGACGCCGAGCTGGAGCGCATCCGCTCGAGCTACCCCGTTATGTGGAAGAACCCGGGCGCGCGCCCCAAGCTTGCCTTCATCGGCTGCCCCCACCTCTCGTCTGCACAACTCGTCCATTGGGCAGACGCCATCTGCGATGGACTGAGCGCCTCCGGCAACTGCCGCGTGCAAGTACCCACTGTGCTGACCGCCGCCCCATCCGTGGCAGACGCCTTCCGCAAGACTGCGGCATACAGACGCCTCTCGACTACCGGCGCCGTCGTCTCGAGCATCTGCCCGCTTATGTACACCAACAACCCGCTGTGCGGCAGCATGCCCATCATCACCAACTCCAACAAGTTGCGTACGTACTCGGCATCGCGCTACTACACCGACGACGAGGTGCTCGCCTACGTCACCACCGGAAAACCAATCAAATAGGAAGGCGACTCCTCATGAAGAAAATCTTTCACGGTCGCGTCGTTGTCCCCGGAACCGCCCGCGCCAAGGCACTTGTCTCTCACGGAGGGCTCAACACACTCGCATCGTTTCAGAAGGCACTGATGTTTGGCGACAAAAAGGCCATGTGTTCCGACCAAAACAATCCCGACTTGTACGGCAAACCTTTGGCGGGATGTGCTTTGTGCCTTCCGCAGACTATCGGCTCCACCACAGGCGGCATGGTGCTCTTCTGCGCCACCAAAATGGGGCGCCAACCCGCATGCCTGCTGTTTTCCAAACCCATTGACAGCCTTGCCGCCGCTGGCGCGATCCTCTCGGGTGTATGGACCGACACCCCCATGCCCACCATTGACAACCTGGGAGATGAGTTTCTCGATGCCGTGTCGACCGGAGACGCCATCACCGTGGCCGAAGACGGCACGGTCATCGTCGGCTAAGGCTATCCGACCCGCCACCCGCAGATGAACAACGCGTTTCGCCATTTCCCACGCGCAGTGCGGGCGATAATCTTGACGTATTCGATATACAACACGAAAGGAGTCCCACCATGGGAGCATCGGTATCGGTCGCACAGGGCGCGCCTCTTGATGCAGGCACCTACAAGGCAGACGAGGCAGCCGTCGAGCGCTTTTGCGAATTGCTGAGCATCCCCACCGTTTCGCGTGAGAACATCGCCGAGCGCGACGATGAGCCCTTCAGCCAATGGATTCCCACACTTCAGCGACTTTATCCGCATTTCTTTAAAGTCGCCGAGCTCACACGCATCGACGACTTTGGCATGCTCCTGCGTTGGTCTGGCGCCGATTCCGCCTTGGACCCCATCGTCATGATGGCGCATCAGGACGTCGTGCCCGTCGAGGGCCAAGACTGGAAGCATGACCCCTTTGGAGCCGAGATCATCGATGGCGAGATCTGGGCCCGCGGATCACTCGACACCAAGTGCATCGTCTCGGCTTTCTTCGAGGCCGCCGAGCATTTGATTGCCCAGGGCTTCGTTCCCCCGCGCGATGTCTGGTTCTTCTCGAGCGATGGCGAGGAAATCGCCGCGCCTACTGCAACCCATGCAGTGCAGTGGCTTCGCGAGCACAACATCCATCCCTATATGGTGCTCGATGAGGGTGGCGCCGTGGCAACCGACGCCCCGCTCGGCGTCACCGAACCCGTTGCCATGGTAGGCGTGTCCGAGAAGGGCCACGTCGACCTTATCGTCACGGCGCGCGCCGACGGCGGCCATGCCTCTACGCCTGCGGCAAACGATGCCTGTCGTCTTCTCTGCCGTGTATGCGAGACTATCTCGGCCAATCCCGGCAAGCCGCAGCTCACGCCCGCCGTCGAGGCAACTCTGACCGAGCTGGGTGCCCGCAGCAGCGCGACGTATCAGGCAATCTTTGGCAACCTGTGGCTCACGCGCCCCGCGGTTACGAGGATCATGGCCGCCAGCCCCGAGACCTCGGCCATGCTGCGCACAACCTATGCGCTCACGCAACTCGAAGGCTCCAATGCGCACAACGTGCTGCCACCAGTTGCTCGCGCCAACTTCAACGTGCGCATCGCTCCGTTCGAGACTATCGCCGATGCCGTTGAGCGCGCCCGCAAGCTCGCCGCCCAGCAGTGCCGCGCCTCGGGTGTAAGCCCCGATCACGTCACCGTCGAAATCAACGAGGCGATTCCCTACACCGAGCCCGCGCCCATCTCGCCTTACGAAGACGATGCCGCCTTCAACTACATCCATCGCTGCGTGTCGGGTGTCTATCCCGAGGCCGGCTTTGCCCCCTACGTGCAGAACTCCTGCACCGACTCGCGCGAGTTCAACGAGATCTGCGATCGCGTCTACCGCTTCTGCGGCTTTATCTACTCGGGCGAAGCGCGCAAGCTCATCCATGCCGCCAACGAACGCATCGGCGTCGACGTCTACAAGCGCGGCGTCGAATTCTATGTGGCGTTTCTCGCCAACCTTGAACAACTGTAGGACGGGAGGGCCGATAGCGCCCCTCCCCGCTTTTACCGACCAGGAGAACCAGCATGACCCAACCAAATCTTAAGCGGGCGGCCCGGCTCGACACCAAGGCCGTCGCCCTCGCCTCCTACCCTTTATGGGCATGATCAGCTTTTGGCAGGTCTACGACGGCATCGTTCCCAAGATGCTCACGGGGACCTTTGGCCTATCCAACTCACTCACCGGCGCGATCATGGCCATCGATAATGTCTTTGGCCTGTTCCTGCTTCCGCTCTTTGGCATCCTCTCGGACCGCTGCACAAGCAAACTCGGGCGTCGAACGCCCTTTATCTTGGGCGGCTCCGCGGTGGCAATGCTCTCCGTCCCGCTCATCGCGATCGCCAACAACATGGGCAGCCTACCTCTGCTCATTGGCGCGATTATCCTCACGCTTTTGGCAATATGCGCCTACCGCACCATGACGGTTGCCATCGTGGCCGATATTACGCCTCGCCCACTGCGAACCAAGGCGGACTCGATCGAAAAGATCGTCGGCTATGCGGGAACGGGCCTTATGCTCGTCGCTATCTCGGTCATGGTTCCCAAGGCCGACAAACCCGATTATCTTCCGCTCTTTATCTTGCAGGCCGTCTTTATCCTCGTGTCGGCCGTTGTCTACGGCGTCTTTGTCCGTGAGCCCGCCCTCGTCGAAAAGATGCGCGAGAAATCGCTGTCCATGGGCATCGACGAGGATCAGATTGACAAAGATGACTCCCCCGAGGCCGGCGGTAAGGAACGCGTTGTAGACACCGACGTGCGTCGCTCCATCATCATGCTGCTCGCCGCAACGTTTTTCTATTACATGAGCTATAACGCCATGACCACCAATATCAGCCGTTATGCCGATATGTTCTACGGCATGGAGGGCGGCTCATACGCCATCATCAATATCGTGACGATTGCAGGCGCGCTGATAAGCTACGTACCCTTGGCAAATCTTTCGCTCAAAATCGGCCGCAAAAAGGTCGCCCTGGGCACCGCCGTTATCATGGTTTTGTGCCCCGCGCTTCTTTGGCTGGCACCCGGCTTCTCGCCCGTGTTGTACGGCGTCTTTTTGTTGATGGGCGTCGCGCTGGGCGGCGTGGACCTGTGCGTGTACACGATGATTCTGGAGTGCTGCAGCTCTCAAAGCGTAGGTCGCTACTCCGGCTACTACTACACCGTGAGCATGGCGGCTCAGGTGGCGACACCGATTCTCTCCGGCATCGTTATGGACGTGGCACCGTCGATGCTCTTCGCCTACATCACGGCAATGGGCATGTTTATGGCCGCGAGCATTGCCGCCGCCAAGCACGGCGACACCATCTTGATCGACGAGGTCGCTCGCCGCGAGGCAGCAAAGTAGGAGACCGAATTAACTACCGTGCGAAAGGGGTCGGATGGGCAAAGCGCCCATCCGACCCCTTTTTCGTTTCATCCTCAAGAAGCTTGTCGAAGCCTACCCCACCGTGACGGAGTCCCCAGTAAAGGTACTGATGAGCAGCAGGATAAAGAACGCCAAGTAACTGATGCTCAGCGGGTACGCAATAATCAGGAAGACGACCCAGCCGACATTGGTTTTACCGTCGGCACGGCGTTGCTCGCGATTGCGGCAGAGCCAAATCGTCACGCCAATGGCCACAATCAACAGCACAAGTGCCGCTGCCGCCAGTCCAGCAAGCGCAAACATCACGCCAATGCTCACAGCAATAACCGGAAGCAACAACAAGCCGCATCCACACCCACCGGGACTATACACGGCAGACTGTCGACGTCGTTCCATCGTCACTCCAAGTCAAGCAATCGTTTGTAGACATCGAGGCCTTTGAGTAGGATTTCCTCGTCAAAGAGCATGGTATCAGTGTGAAGGGCACTCTTCGCATAAGCTGGGCAGCCGTCTGTGTCGATCGGGTTTTCTTGCGCCTCCGGCACGCCCGTGCCCAGCAAGAAGAACACGCCCGGCAGATGGCGCTGATAGAAAGCGAAGTCCTCGGCAATCAGCAAAGGCTCATCTACGAGCTGTAGCTCGGGCAAAGCAGGCGCGACATTGGCAAATAGCTCGGGGTCGTTGTCAACCGGCGGATAGCCCTCGGCAAAGTCAAGATCGTACGTGCAGCCCGTTGCAGCGCATGCCTCATCAAGCACGCGGTGCACGCCCTCGCGTGCACGGTCGAACATGTCGTCTGTAAACACACGCAGGCTGCCGGCAACATGGGCCTCCCCCGCCACCGCGTTGCAGACGGTACCGGCCTGCAGCAGACCAAACTTACCGATACAGGGCTCGTCGGTGCCCAGCTCGTCCATCAGCTCGCGCTCGGCAACCAAGAACTTGGCAGCCGCCAGCGCCGCATCGTGTGATTCGTTTACGGGAACGCCGTAAGTCTTGGCGATATGGATACTTGTCCCGTGAATGCGCACGTGCGTCTCACTCGAGCGCGCCAGCAATGGACCGGAGCAGCTCGCCAACGTGTTTGCAGGCAGGTCGGGCCATAAGTGGAACCCGAAGATGCGATCTGCCCCATAGCGCTCGAATACGCCGCTCTCACACACCGTCTTGGCGCCACCGGTCGTTTCTTCGGCCGGCTGAAACACAAAGAGCACGTTGCGCTTGATGGCACCCGGCTGCTCACGAATCGCTCGGTCGACAAAAGTCGCCGCCGCGAGCGCCATGGCCATGTGACCGTCGTGACCGCACGCATGCATCTTGCCGGGATGCGTCGAGGCAAAGGCCGCGCCCGTTGCCTCCGCGATGGGCAGGGCATCCATGTCGGCGCGAATCGCCGTAGCATGCGCGGCGCCCGTACCGGCATCGAAGAAAGCGCAGACACAGCTGGGACACGGATGGGTCACCTCGCAGGCGAGCGGCCTCAACACGCCCTCAATATAAGCGATAGTCTGTGGAAGATCGAAGTCGAGCTCCGGGATCCTGTGCAAGTCGCGCCGATAGCGACGGAGTTCTTGGAGCTCGGTCATAAAGGTTCCTTTCATAGGTGCGCGCCAGTTGCCATCTTATTGTGCCGCAAGATTGCCGCACCCTTATTTCCAGCATATCCCTGCATTTTTTAAACGTATATACGAATACTCTTGTTTGGTAAAGTGCAACGTGGTAGGGTCGTTACCACTTGATAGAGGCGCGGGCACGAAGAACCGCGGGCGAGCCGGCAGGCTTTGACCCCGTGGGGAGGCGAAACCCGCCGAACTGGGCTTTTCGGGCACGAACAACCTGGTGGGCCTGCGGGAAACACCCGCAGGACTGTCTGCAGCAATGCGGGAGCGCTATCCGGACATTGGGTCCACGCTATGCGGATTCGATGCGCAGATGGCGCCGTCTGGATAGCGAGGTTTACGGGACATGGCATTGACCCCCAACGAGGCATATGCGGCCAAGCAGCCGTTTGTGGACAAGGAGACGCTCGAGCATATCGTCGAGCAGTTCCCCACGCCGTTTCATCTATACGACGAGGCGGGCATCCGCCGCAACATGCAAGAGGTGCGCGACGCCTTTGCATGGAACCCGGGCTTTAAGGAATACTTTGCCGTCAAGGCCAATCCCAACCCGGTGCTCATCTCCATTCTCAACGAATACGGCTGCGGCTGCGATTGCTCGAGCTATACCGAGCTCATGATCGCCCGCTCGCTGGGTATCACGGGACACGACATCATGTTCTCGTCCAACGATACGCCGGCTGCCGACTTTGAGCTCGCCGACAAGCTGGGTGCCATCGTCAACTTTGACGACATCAGCCACATCGAGTTCTTTGAGCGTGTTGCGGGGCCCATCCCCAAGACGGTCAGCTGCCGCTTTAATCCGGGCGGTCTGTTCCAGCTTTCCAACGGCATCATGGATAACCCCGGCGACTCCAAGTACGGCATGACCACCGAGCAGCTCTTCGAGGCGTTCCGCATGCTCAAGGCCAAGGGCGCCGAGGACTTTGGCATCCACGCATTCCTTGCCAGCAACACCGTCACCAACGACTACTACCCCAAACTCGCGCGCATCCTCTTTGAGCTTGCCGTGCGCTTGGAGCGCGAGACCGGCGCACATGTCGCCTTCATCAATCTGTCCGGCGGCGTCGGCATCCCCTATCTGCCCGAGCAGCAGGCCAACGACATTCACGCCATCGGCGAGGGGGTGCACGCGGCATACGACGAGATCCTGGTTCCTGCCGGCATGGGCGATGTGGCCATCTGCACCGAGATGGGCCGCTTTATGATGGGCCCCTACGGCTGCCTGGTCACCAAGGCCATCCACGAGAAGCAGATCTACAAGAACTATATCGGCGTGGACGCCAGTGCCGTCGACCTCATTCGTCCCGCCATGTATGGCGCTTACCACCACATCACAGTGATGGGTCAGCCGAACGGTCCTGATAAAACCGCAGCCCCCGTCGCAAACATGTACGACATCACGGGCAATCTGTGCGAGAACAATGACAAGTTCGCCATCGACCGCGAGCTGCCGCATATCGACATGGGCGACCTGCTTGTGATCCACGATACCGGCGCGCATGGCTACTCCATGGGCTACAACTACAATGGACGCCTGCGCTCCGCTGAGGTCCTGTTGCGCCCCGATGGCTCGGCCGACCTCATCCGCCGCGCCGAGCGCCCGGGCGATTACTTTGCCACGCTCGACGTGCTGCCGAGCGGCCGAGAGCTGCTGGCCAAGTCGCGCGCCGAAAGTGCCCGCCGTCGCGCCCAAGACGAGCGCCTGGCAGTCGCCGCCCAATGGAACAAACGCATCCAGATCGCGGACGCGAAGGAGAAGAACATGGACATCCGCAATCTCGAGGGCTCAATCGTCGCCCTCGTCACGCCGTTTAAAAAGGATGGCAGTGTCGACTTTGACGCACTCGAGCGCCTTATCGATTTCCACCTGCAAAACGGCACCGACGCCATCCTCACCCTGGGCACCACCGGCGAGAGCGCCACGATGACCGACGACGAGGACAACTCCGTCGTCGCCGCCGTGGTCAAGCATGTTGCAGGACGCGTCCCCGTCATTGCCGGCTCGGGCTCCAACTCCACGCAGACCATGCTTACCAAGTCGCTTACTTACCAGGGCCTGGGCGCCGACGGTCTGCTGCTCATCACCCCCTACTACAACAAGTCCAATGAAGAGGGTATCTATCAGCACTTTAAGACCGTCGCCGATGCCGTGGACATCCCCTGCATCCTGTACAACATCCCCGGCCGCTGCGGCTGCGGTATCAGCGAGCGCAACGTAGAGCGCCTGGCCGCGCACCCCAACATCATGGGTATTAAGGAGGCCTCGGGCAACGTCGCCTACGCGGCCAAGATCGCCCACCTGCTGTCAGACGACTTCCGCATGTACTCGGGCGAGGACGCGCTTACCGTACCGCTCATGAGCCTGGGTGCTTCGGGCACCATCAGCGTGTGGGCCGATGTGCAGCCGCAGCTCGTACATGACATGTGCCGCGCTTATCTGGACGGCGACGTAGCGCGCGCCCGCGATATACAGATTGCCGGCCAGCCGCTCATCAATGCCCTCTTTAGTGAGGTCAACCCCATCCCCGTCAAAGAGGCGCTCGCCCAGATGGGTATGATCGAGGCAAACTACCGCATGCCGCTGTGCCCCATGGCAGACGACACGCGCTCTGCACTTACCGATGCTCTGAAGGGGGCTGGTCTGCTTGATTAAGACCGTCATTATGGGAACGGGCCGCATGGGCTCGCTCATCCGCACCACCGCCGAGGGCATTGTCAACGCCGCTGGAGAGCCCGTTTTTGACATCGTCGCCCAGATCGGC
>ENA-OQJR01000701-OQJR01000701.1-human-gut-metagenome-genome-assembly--contig:-NODE-701-length-10375-cov-4.104411_pt1 | contig 10375 bp, 10 predicted proteins | sample MGYA00242614_ERZ504781 | MGnify/ENA primary metagenome ERZ504781 (study PRJEB26092, sample SAMD00036365) | human gut metagenome | host: Homo sapiens | study: EMG produced TPA metagenomics assembly of...
ATGTGATCTGTAATGGTTACATGTATGATGTATTGCAGGGGATTTCAGATCATGCAAAGCTTCAGATCGTGCTGAATGCAGTGGAAAAAGGCTCTAATCCATGGGGCTGTACAGATTATCTTAATCAAGAAAAAGAAAATTCTGGAAACAGGGGCAGATGTGTATGAACTGATGAATGATTATCCGGTTCATACAAAAGCTGTGATCATATACCTTTGTATTCTGCAGTATATATTCACAGGTAGCTTCATAGCTTTTATGATTGCTTACAAGACTGTCTGTTTCTCCTGCTTTCATCATCTGTTCCAGTGCATTGTCTTTTGTCAGTTCAGGTAACGTATCCGATGCCTGGACACTCACACATCCTGCTCCCAGAGTTCCCATAATCAGTGCCGTCACAATAATCATTCTTTTCTTCATTTTTTAGTCTCCTTTCTTTTGAATGTTTTTGTGGCTATATTATTTATATTTTTATATTATTTGAATTTAATTCCCTTGTCCATATTTTTGCGTGAATAGTCAAAATATAGCGTAAAAAGGCCTTCATATGATTTGATTTTGCCTTCTGCCAATGGTATACTTATTTTTAATAGGTAACCTGACCATTATCTATCTTTATGACAGGAGGGTTTTATGATAGCATTGCGTTATTTCTGCGGATTTTCTCTTCAGATTTTTCCTTATGCATTTTTCTGTTTGTATCCATTTCGGGATCGTTTCCGCTTAAGCACAAAAAAGACAATGCTCATGGCACTGTCCATTTTTATTGTAATGGTCATTCCGTTTTCTCTTATCGCACAGTTCAACATTGGCGGTGATTACAAAGAGCTAATCTGGAATGTTATTTTTTATATTGCCCTGCTACTGTTCGGAGTGTTGTATTGTTTTATCATCCAGGCAAAAATGCAGAAAACTATTTGTATTTTTTGTTGTAATGAGCTACGGATTCTTTGTTACAAGCACCGTTACCTTTTGCACCGTACTTCCGGTTTCCATCCGATTATTTTATGTATCCGCCCTTTGCACTGGCTCTCACACTTATCATAAATCTGGTTCTTGCGAAACCATTTCTCATACTGATGGAGCGAATCCGTACTATGATCAATGCAGATCTGGAATCACGGATCTGGAAGATTCTCTGCTCCCTCCCTGCTTTGTTTATTCTGATTGCCAGCATTGCACAGTTCTCAAGCATAATAAATCTTTCCAATAATATAGTTGTCCATGTTATGTTTGTACTGTTTGCAGTATTTGCTTTCATGGTGTATGCCGTATTCTTCAGTGTCATGGGATACATCCGCAGCAAACAGGAAGAACAGCGGATTTCCGAGCGCATGCTGGAAAGCTACCGGAATCAGGCAGAAAACAACGAACATATTCTGGAAATACACCATGAGATCCGGCATCATATGAATGCCCTGTCCTCCTATCTTAAACAGGAGGACTATGCAGGTGCCAGACAGTATATACAGAAATTTACTGAAGAAGCCGAACAGCTTCCTTTTGTCACCTACACAGCCAATGCTCTGGTTAATTCCATCCTTTCAGAATTTGCAGAACGTGCCAGCCGTTATAAAGCCATAGTGGAGTACAGTATTATCATTGGCAGAAGACTCAACATGGAAGACATTGATTTGTGCCGGATGTTGACAAATATATTGGAAAATGCAGTAGAAGGGTGTCAGAAGGTTTCTGAAGGACAGCGGGTCATCCGGCTGAATCTCCATTCAAAGGGAAATTTTCTGTTTATTAAATGTGAAAACTCCTGCAATGAGGATAACTTGAGAATCACGAATGGAAAATATAAATCCAGTAAAAAGAACAGTGACAGACACGGTTACGGTCTTAAGATCATCAATGGAATCGCCGAAAAATACAATGGTATACTGAGCGTACAGGTACGTGGTGGCTTTTTTGCTGTAACAACAACACTTTGTCTTGACGAAAATAACGAATAATAGGGGGGCTTTCACTATGTACCATATTGCCATCTGTGATGATGAACCGATTTTTTTAACACAGATATCAGAAATGATCATCGATATTTTAGCATCCATGGGAGAATCCTGTGAGATTCGAAAATATACTTCTATTTCAGAATTAAAAAATACATTGCAGAATACTCCCAAAAGCTGTGACATTCTGATTCTTGATATTATGCTGGGTGAAAACAATGGGATCAGCTTTGCAGAATGTCTCCGTGACACTGAAAACCAAATTCCCGTTATCTTCATTTCCAGCAGTAAGGAATTTGTATTCGATGCATATTCTGCTGAACCTGTAGGTTATATCCTTAAGCCGGTCAGCCGTCAAAAACTTGCAGAAGCACTAACCCGTGCAATCCGACATCTGATCCCGAAATCCATTATAATCGACACTCCGTCCAGAACTGTATCCTTTCATATCAGGGATATTACCTATATTGAAATAATCAATAAAGAACTGCAGATTCACCTTCAGGACGGTACTGTCACGAAGATATATAAATCCCTTTCTGCAGTCCGTGAAATTCTGCCGAAAGATATCTTCGTGCAATGTCACAGATGCTACATTGTTTCTCTGTATGCTATCCGTTCAATCAGACGCTTTGAAATCACACTGAATAATCATGAAATAATCCCGGTCAGCAAATACAGCTACCGGGATGTCCAGGAACAATTACAGCAATACGCTGCAAAATGGTTTTAATTTTTCCAAACAGCAGAAAACGGCGGTCTTATCGACCGCCGTTTTCTCATTGATATTTTGCAACAAGCTCTCCGGCATTTGCTTTCACATCATCGGAAACAAGCCCCGGGAATTCCTCTTCCAGTTCATTCAGGATATTCAGAATATCTTCTTTTTCCTGACCGGTACTGATAACAACCTCGCAATAGTTGATCTTCTCCATACCTGCCACTGAGGTTTCCAGCTGCATAATATAATCCACATGCGGATTCCCATATAATCGGATCAGATCCTCCTGCGACCTTGCTTTCATCTTAAAGTTCAATGCATATTTCAGGTTCCGTTTCATACTATAATTTTTGTCAGTTCCGAGTATGCTGTCCACAAAAATAGATAGTGGATTTCTTCCCTCCATGGCAGCCGTTGTTGTTGTCATTCCGGACCATCTTGGATTAATTTCGATAATATACCATTCTCCTGCCCGGTAAACCAGATCGACTTGCACTGTTCCTTCAAATTTCAAACTCTGTGCCATATTAAGCAGTTCTTCCTGTACCTTTTCAAAATGATAGGAAGGATCCGTCACCGGACCAAATTTTACAGAGCTTAACGGATCTGTAATGCCCTCTTTTGTTACAGAAAAGGCAATCGGCGGAAGGACACTGTAACGTCCCTCTACACCATGAATTTCCGTTCCGAACTGTTCTCCCTGGATCAGTTCTTCCACCATTATATCTGAATTGTTCCGATCGGAATTAAGAAAGCTCTCTACTTCCTCATAGGAGTTCATGACTTCCACTCCGATTGACCCTGCACCTAATGTATCCTTCACAATGACCGGAAAGTTCATTTCCTTAATCCGATAAAAAACATATTCCTTATATACATTTATACTGACACCCGGATTCTTCTTCTCCGCAAGAAACAGCTCATGGTGAATATAGATTCCCTTTGCCGCTTTGACAAAGCTGCGGAACATGATATTACTACGCCACTTATCAAATGCTGCCACTGACACCAGCGTATTATTGGCAATGGTTGCAATTCCTCTTTTCTGTAATTCCTCAGCAATGAGAGCGGTCTTGATCGGTACCCAGTCAAAGGGAACGGCTCCCGATGCAATTGCTACAGCAATATCCGGCTTCTGCTGTGCAATCAGCTCTGCCGTATCCTCCGCACTCATTCCACTCTCCAAAAGCACGTATTTCACCTTCTCAGGTTTTTTGCAGATTTCCCCATCTGCCACGTCAAAAATGTAAGAACCATTCAGGGGTCCTGCTACAACAAATTCGCAGTCCGGATAAAGCCGGTCCATTTCATCCCAGGTATCTGCCCGGAACGGCTGGTAGGTTGTTTTTGTTGATGAATTGGAATGTGCTGATGTTGACGCACTATAAAATACAATACGCATAATCTCTTCCTCCGCCTATTTTCTATGATTCAAACTGTGCCTGATATAATCTGGCATAGGCTCCGTTTTGTGCTAATAGCTCTTTGTGACTGCCCTGCTCCACGATATGCCCGTTCTCCATAACCAGGATCACGTCTGCATTGCGAATTGTGGACAGACGGTGGGCAATGACAAAGCTTGTCCGTCCCTCCCGCAGCTTATCAAGTGCCTGATCAATCATGGCTTCGGTTCTGGTATCTACAGAACTTGTTGCCTCATCCAAAATGAGAATATTCGGTTTCACAAGAAATGCCCTGCAGATCGTCAACAACTGCTTTTCTCCGGCAGAAAGGCTTGACATTTCATTGGAAATTACGGTCTGATAACCATCAGGCAGTGTACTTACAAACTGATCCACGAAGGTCTCCCGGCATGCATTCCGGAATTCTTCTTCCGTGATTTCCCGTTTCAGACCATATTTCAGATTGTCCCTGATCGTTCCTTTATACACCCAGGTGTCCTGCAGAACCATTGCAATGTTCTCCCGCAGGCATGCTCTTGTAAGGTCGTGAATTTCTACTTTGTCATCAAAAATAATTTCTCCAATGTTTACTTCATAAAATCGTTCGATCAGATTTACAAGTGTTGTCTTGCCGGCACCAGTTCCTCCAACAATAGCGACCATCTGGCCCGGTTCTACAACAAGGTTCATATGTTCGATCAGCTTCCTCTCAGGTACATAAGAAAAGCTCACATCCCGGAAATCGATCTTTCCCTGCAACCGGTAGCTCTCTCTGGCTTCCGGTTTTTCTTCAGCCTGATCTTCACTGTCTAACAGCTCATAGATCCGGTCAAGAGACGCTATTCCGGACTGCAGTGAAGAATACGCCTGGGACAGCTTGGAAAAGGGTGTCTGAAACTGTCTGGTATACTGAATAAATGCCTGCACATCTCCGACCGTCATCTGTCCGGATATTACCCGTAAAGCACCTCCCAATGCCGCAATCACATAATTCAGATTCGTAAAGAACCGGGACAATGGCTGAATCAAGTTCGATACGGCCATAGCTTTGAAGGAAGATTCATACAGCAGACGATTCTGCTTCCTGAAAGCTTCCACGAACTTCTCTTCCTGACCATAAAGCTTCACAATATTGTGTCCGTTCACACTCTCTTCCACATTACTGTTAATCATTCCGGTATAATACCACTGCTTCTGATATTCCTTACGCACAAACCTAGAAATCAGGGTCACAATCCAGCCCGAGACCGGAATAATGATCACAGTGATCAATGCCAGCCTCCAGTTAATTGCAGTCATCATGACAATCATCCCGACCAGCTGGAAAATACTGTAAATCGTATCTGCACCTGAAGAATTCAGAGTCGTGACCACATTATCAATATCATTTGTGGTCCGGCTCATGATATCTCCGTGACTGTTTGTATCAAAATAATTTAATGGCAGCGACCATAGCTTTGTCTCTACCTGACTGCGCAATTCTTTCGCCGTATCAGAGATGATCCGTGTGGAAAACCATGCGGATAGCCATTTCGATACGAACTGGATCAGAAAAATCACGCTCGATATCCCTGCCCAGAAGAAAAAACGGTCCCAGTGAATGTTACTGCTTACCGGGTTTGACATATCCTGTACAATGGAATCCGTTGCATACCCCAGATACTGCGGTCCCAGCGCTGTAGCAACCGCTGAAATAATAATACTGAACAGCATAAGAGCGGTCAGCATCTTATTTTTAAAGAAGAAGAGCTTTAACAGCCGCTTGAAAGCCCCCTTTTGTATGGTCTTTTTCTGCTTTGTACTCATGATGCCACCTCCTTATCTGTGGGCTGGGAAGCCACAATTTCCTGATAAGTCCGGCTGCTTTGCATGAGTTCTTCATGTGTTCCAACCGCTTCAATACGTCCCTGATTCATCACAAGGATCTGGTCAGCATCCTTAATGGTACTGATTCTCTGTGCAACAATAATCACAGCCGCATTCTGTGTAACCGGCTTCAGTGCTCTTCGCAGCTCCTGGTCTGTCCGGTAATCCAGTGCAGAGAACGAATCATCAAACAAATAGATGGAGGGTCTGCGGACAATTGCTCTTGCGATTGCAAGCCGCTGCCGCTGCCCGCCCGAAAAGTTTGTTCCCCCTTCGGAAACCTTCATCTTAAGACCACGTTCGTTTTTCTCCACGAACTCCTTTGCCTGCGCAATCGAAAGAGCCTCCCAGAGTTCTTCCTGTGTTGCATCCGGTTTTCCATCCCGCAGATTGTCCTCCAGTGTCCCCGAAAACAGGAAAGCCTTCTGCGGAACCATGCCGATTGCCTGATCAAGCTCATGCCTTAACAGCTTCCGGACATCCATGCCATCTACGAAGACCGTCCCCTCTGTCACATCTGCAAGACGTGGAATCATATCAAGCAAGGTAGTCTTACCACATCCGGTAGATCCGATAATCGCCGTCGTTTTACCCGGCTGTGCGCAGAAGGAAATGTCCTTCAATACAGGCTCCACCTGCTCATTATCCGGTGCATAGGAATACGTCACATGTTCAAAACATATTTCTCCCCGGAACTGCTCTGGCAAAAAAGCATCCTCTCTGTCCTGAATTTCACTTTCACTGTTTAAAATCTCTTCAATACGTGTAACCGATACCTCGGCTCTTGGTAGCATAATAAAAATCATGGAAGCCATCAGGGTTGCTGTCAGAATAAAGGATATGTAGGTTACGAAGCCGATCACCTGTCCAATCTGTACCTGACCGTTTCCCGCCATACGGCCGCCAAGCCAGATCAGCGAAATATTGGCAAAGCTCATTGTCAGGGTAAAGATTGGCTGCATCAGCCCTGTAATCTTACCGATGCTGGTATTAATCCTTGAAAGATCTCCGTTAATCCGTTCAAAGCGTTCCTTCTCGCCTTGTTCCTTCGTAAAGGCCTTTACCACACGGACACCGGAAATCTGATCCCTGAGTACGGTATTCATCTCATCTATTTTCGTCTGCTGTTCTCTATAATAAGGAAGGATCAGCTTTAAAAATACCACAGAAACCCCAAGCAACAGGGGTATCGTCACAAGCAATACCACCGAAAGCTTCACGCTTTGGGACAAGGCAAGCACAAGACCTCCGATAAACATCATCGGTGCTGCAATAATCGCGGTAAATAAGAACGTAATAAACTGGGTTACCTGCTGTACATCGTTTGTTGCCCTGGTAATCAGCGTAGGAGCTCCCATGCTTCCGATCATCCTGCGTGAAAAATACATCAGCTTCTCATAAACCTGCTCCCTCAAATCCCGTCCGGTCATCAGTGCCACCTTTGCTCCGAAAATACCAGCCAAGGTTGATAGCAGAAACTGAATAAGAGCTATTCCTAGCATGAGAATTCCCTGCTGCATGATATATGCAGCATCCGCATTCGCCACACCATAATCGATCACTCTGGAATTGATTGTTGGCAGATACATGGTTAAAAAGGACTGACCAAGCTGCAGTAAAATGACCAGTATCAAATGTCCCCTGTATGGGCTTAATACTCTTCGCAAAAATCCGGTCATGCCTGTCCCTCCATAAAATCATCAATAACGGAAGCATATGCATCCATCATCTTACACCCCGGCATACCCGGAAATGCATTTACCTCTGCCAGCACATACTCTCCATCACCAATCATAAGATCCAGTCCGATAATTGGAAGATTAAATATGGACGCTACCTTTTCACAGAATACCTTTTCTTCTTCGGTAAGAGTCTTCTCCTGTGTAGTTCCACCCACATGTACATTCGAACGGAATTCATCAGGATTCGATGCATGGCGCTCCATCGAAAAATAATATCTGCCATGGAGAACAACAACACGGATGTCTCTTCCTTTGGAAGTAGCAATATATTCCTGTGCCACATAAGCCTGTCCATAGGAAAGAGTTGCAAAGTAATCCTTAAGCTCCTGGCCGTTATGGATCAGTTCTACACCAATCCCGCCAAATCCACTGTCCGGCTTCACAACAAATGGATAACCAAAACGACCAGACAGTGTTTCGGGATCAGAATCTTTGAAAAACACCATCGTATCAGGCACCCGTATTCCATTCTGTGCAAGTCTCTGATAAGTTGCAATCTTACTTCTTGCGACCTGAAGCTCACGCAGATTTAAAATAGATGGAATTCCCGCATCCTGAAGCATATTCTCCAGAATAAATCCATCCGTGGATCCAAGCAGTAGGCCAGAAATAATCCGGCTTTTCCATTTTTTCGCCCAGACAGGTGATCGCAAGTTCCCCGTTCCTGCAAATTTCAATCGTGGAATATTCGCAGAAAAGCACTTCCTTATCTTTACCTATCAGTGCCTGCATCTGCCTTCTTCCATTTGTCTTAACATCTTCCACAGTACTATCCTGGCTTGCTACTAAAGCTAAAATTTTCATAGGCTCCCCCTTTTATTTTCACAAAGTCCTTCCATTTATTTTACAAGCTCCACTCCGTATTCTGTCTGACTGAAAAAGAATTTCCGCTGCAGTTCATTCCGGATGATGTGCACAGGCTTCAGCTGTGCCGGCGCAATTCCCTTCATTATCATCAGATCACGGTATAAGCTATATGTCTCCGGCTCTAAGATATTTAACTTAGTTGGCGCACAGATTCCTTTTGCCACCTTATCTCCCATGGACGGATTGGCCTTAGCAAGATTCCTCTCCAGAAAAAAGCGGATTTCCTTTGCTTTCATCCCCTCCGGAAGGCTTTCGATTTCCATAAAATAAGTATAACGTGGAGGAACATGTTCAACATCCGGATATACTGTAAAATCAATCATGTCAAAGCCAAGCTGCTTTGCTGTATCCTCTGCGGCAGTCCTGAGTGCCACTTCTGTTGTCTTCTCCCCCATAACACTGACTGTCTGATCAATACGTCCGATGAATTCCAGAATCGGCAGATTCTTATATTTTCCTGCAATCTTTACCGCATCACGCATACGATACCGGTAAAAACCGGAAAGATTCGTAACAATCACTTCATATTCTTTACCTGTCTCAAGCTGATCTATCGTTACTATTTTGGAGAAATCATCATCTGCGTCTGTCGGCAGAAATTCATAGAACATACTGTCCGGAACCGGCACGCTCTTCTCATCATTTAACCGGTACGGGACACTGATCATGCCTTCAGATGCATTAATTCCGGTAAAATAACGGGCTATTTTTTCTCCCATATATTTCTCTTTGATCTTATCAGCATAAACCTTAAATCCACCGGAACCGACACCGGTAAGGAACTGTGCATGAGGCCACAGCTTCGGTACAATCGGTTCCTCAAACCCCTGCATGAAAATTCCCCTCAGTTCCTGCGCTCTCTCCGGCATGGGCTGAATTTTCTTTAAGAGACTGGAACGGACTTCCTCTGACATTTTAATACCCAGATCAATCGTTCCCTGTTCAATATCATTAACCAGAAGCTCCCAATTCTGTTCCATATAACGCAATACTTCCAGTAAAAATCCAAGAAAGTTCGCTGCCATATTCGTAAGATCCTGGTCCATCAGTCCGAAACGTGCATGCAGATATCTGGTGTTGGTTTCCGATTCCGGATAAATTGCTTCATCGGGAGATGTAAAACTCATTCCGAGGTAAGGGCGGAATTCACCGATCATTTTTACTGACAAAGCTCCATAAGTAACACCGCTTTTCACGTGCTGGATCTCTGCAATGGATTCCGCAATGGACATATTCCGTCCGTTGATCCAGTCTTCTCCGAGTTCTTTTGCGACCAGCCCCAGTACGGTAGGGACCATTATACTTCTGAAAAACCTGAAAAGCCTCTTCCGTCAACGGTATACGCTTGGGATTTCCAACCGTTCCTGAAGACTTGTTATAATGTACAACCTTACCGGAGGTAATCAGATTCTCCTCCCCATCCTCACTCATTCTTAAAATATAGCCTGCATAATCATCGTATACACTGACCGGAACCTTCTTCTGGTATTCTTCTATGGAATGAATATCCGCAAAGCCATATTTCCTTCCATATTCCGTATCCTTATTCTGTTCCAGAATCCTTAAAAGCAGCTTTTCATTTTCCCCCATGGGATTCTCTGCCATCCGATTCAATGCTTCCACTACCGGTATTCCCAATTTGATCTGTTGCAGATTTCCCTGTCCGGCAGGTGTTAATTTTCTCTCTTCAATTGCCATATTCTTTTCCCCATTTTCATCCGTCTTTTATTGTTCGACTGTCAAAATACTGTCAAATCCGGTCGCTTCAAATACTTCCATAATAATTTCATTGACATGCTTTACAACCATACTTCCCTTTGC
>ENA-OQJR01000703-OQJR01000703.1-human-gut-metagenome-genome-assembly--contig:-NODE-703-length-10356-cov-3.477466_pt1 | contig 10356 bp, 9 predicted proteins | sample MGYA00242614_ERZ504781 | MGnify/ENA primary metagenome ERZ504781 (study PRJEB26092, sample SAMD00036365) | human gut metagenome | host: Homo sapiens | study: EMG produced TPA metagenomics assembly of...
GTTGGGGTCGCTTATCGAGCCTGCTGCCATGAAGGCTCCCCTGATAAAGGCTCTCTTGCAGCATGTCTGCATAAGAAGCAGTCCGTCTGCGGTCTGTCTGTTGACAGGCTGTGCCGTGATTTTAAGCGCTGCAAGTATTTTCCCGGTATCCTGCTCATCCAGCGCCTTTGTGGTATCTGTGCCAAAGGCACGCTTCATAAGTGTGGCATATTTATTTAAAAGCAGCAGGTTTTCGGTGTCGAGCTCAAGTCCCTTTGTTTTTTCATTGATACGGCCCGAAAGCTCTATGATGCCTGCAAGCTCAGCGAGCTGACAGTGCCTGCTCTTTGATATCTGCTTTGCCAGCTCTTCCTTTACATCAATGGAAAATGACATGTTATTTACCTCTCAATGCATCCTTTCCTATGTCGCGATGCTCTATCTTAAGTCCATAGTCATTACAGCCGCTAAGCCTCTTGTACAGCTCATTTGCAAGCGTTACCGAGCGGTGCTTGCCTCCGGTGCAGCCTATAGATATAACAAGCTGGTTCTTGCCCTCAGAGATATAGTTTGGAATGAGAAACTTTATCATATCATCAAGCTTGTCGATAAACTCATTTGCCTCCGGAAACTGCATGACATAGTCCTGTATCTCCTTATCATTGCCGGTTTTCGCGCGTAGTCCGTCCACATAGTAGGGATTTGGCAGAAACCTCACATCCATGACTATATCAGAGTCTGACGGTATGCCATACTTGAAGCCGAAGGAAAGTATCGTGATAAAGAGATTCTTGTAATCCTCATTCTGCACAAATATCTTTTCAAGCTCAATTTTGAGCTCCCTTGTGAGAAGCTGGCTTGTGTCTATGATATAGTCAGCATTGTCCTTTAAATACTGCAGCTTTTCCCTCTCAAGCACGATGCCCTTATTGATGCGCTCACTGCCTGCGAGAGGGTGATTACGCCTCGTCTCCTTGTATCGCTTTACAAGCACCTCATCCTCAGCATCGAGGAAAAGTATCTCATACGGAAAATTTTTCTGCCTTAGCTGCTCGAGTGTCTGTGGAATCGCATCAATTCCTGAGCCGTTTCGCACATCTATGCCGACTGCCACCTTGGACACATCACTGTGGAAGGTATTTGAAAAGTCTATGAGCTTATCTAATAGCTGTATAGGCAGATTGTCTATACAGAAATATCCCATATCCTCCATCATTTTCATTGCTGTGCTTTTTCCGGCACCTGACATGCCCGTCACTATTACAAATTTCACTAGAATTCTCCAATCATCTTAACTTCCGGTTCGAGCTTTACTCCAAACTGCTTTAAAACTGTTTCCTGCACATCCTTTATGAGTGTCAGGACATCCGATGCAGTGGCTTCGCCCTTATTGACTACAAAGCCGCAGTGCTTCTGAGACACCTGTGCATCTCCCACGCTGTAACCTCGAAGGCCTGCATCCATGATAAGCTTCCCTGCAAAATAGCCCTCCGGTCTCTTAAAGGTGCTGCCTGCACTTGGGTACTCAAGCGGCTGCTTCTCCACTCTCTTTGTGCGAAGCTCTGCCATATATGACTTTATCTCATCCTTAGGCTTTGGTGTGAGCCTGAATCTGGCTGACAGCACTATATAGCCCTTTTCCGGGACTATGCTGTGCCTGTAGGATAAGTCAAGCTCATCCCTTGTGACAGTCTTTAGCTCGCCCTCTGCTGTGAGCACTGTGGCATCGATTAGGACATCCTTTATCTCTCCACCGTAGGCTCCTGCGTTCATGACCACCGCGCCTCCAACACTTCCCGGGTATGCCCGATGCAAATTCAAGACCTGAAAGCGATGCCTCCGCTGCCTTTGCCGCCACTGCTGCAAGGATAGCCCCGGCGCCCGCTGTGATGATATGACCGTTGTCTTGTGCTGTTAAGTCCTGCGCTGTGCCTTGCTGCGCCACAGCTTCTGTCACCTCGATTTCGGACAGGCCTTTTCCAATACCAATTACAAGACCTCTAATGCCCTTATCTCCTACCAGCAGATTGCTTCCGTTTCCTATCACTGTAACCGGCATATCACATGCCTTAGCCATCTCTATAAGCTTTGAAATCCGGCTTATATCAGGCTCTGCATAGTAATCTGCCGGGCCTCCTATACGGAAGGTCGTGTGTTTTTTCATCGGCTCATCCTGCAGGAGACCAAGCTGCGGCAATTGTTCTGTTACACTTTTTACAAATGTCTGATTCATCTTATATTCCTTTAGCCTATGCTTCCTTCAAAAATGCAATGTAGCCTCTGAATGCCTCATATAAATCGACCTTGCTGATGATTTCCCATGGCGCATGCATGTTGAGCACCGGCACACCGCTGTCAATAACATTCATGTCATAGTTTGCGAGGATATATGCGATTGTTCCGCCGCCTCCCTCGTCTACCTTTCCAAGCTCTGCTGTCTGGAATGAAACATCTGCTGTATCCATGATATTTCTAAGCCTTGCAACATACTCTGCGTTGGCATCGTTTGAGCCTGATTTGCCTCTGGCGCCTGTATATTTGTTGAATACAAGGCCCTTTCCGAAGTATGCCGAGTTCTTCTTTTCCATAACCGATGGATAGTTCGGGTCAAAGGCTGCTGATACGTCTGATGAGAGTACCTTTGAGTTTTTCATTGCACGTCTGACTGCAAGCTCGCTATAGTCTCCTGCCAGGTTCATCACCTCTGCCACACAGTTTTCGAAAAAGCGTGACTGCATGCCGCTGGCTCCCACTGAGCCGATTTCCTCTTTGTCCACGAGCAGGCATACACTTGTATATTCCGGTGCGCCCTCTATCTCAAGCATAGCTCTGTATGAAGGATATGCGCACACTCTGTCGTCGTGGCCGTAACCCATGATCATACTTCTGTCAAGTCCGTAGTCTCTTGCCTCTCCGGCAGGTACCACCTCTATCTCTGCTGAAAGGAAATCATCCTCGTCCACACCGTACTCCTGTGAAAGTATTGTGAGGATATTGGCCTTTACTCTCTCCTTGATATCCTTGTCGTCCTCGTCCTTTTCTGGTCCCGGTATGCTTCCAATGAGCACATCAAGGCTCTCGCCCTTTATGACCTCTGAAGCCTTCTTGCCCATCTGCTCGCCTGACAGATGAATAAGCAGATCGCTCACACCCACTACAGGATCATTTGGCTTGTCTCCGATATTGACTGTCACTGTGCTGCCATCTTTTTTGCAGATGACTCCGTGAAGTGCAAGCGGCAGTGTAACCCACTGATATTTCTTGATGCCGCCATAATAATGTGTATCTAAAAGTGCCATGTCTGTGTCCTCGTATAAAGGCACCTGCTTTAAGTCCATTCTAGGTGAATCAATATGTGCTCCAAGGATATTCATACCCTTCTCAAGAGGCTTACTGCCCACGATAAACAGCGCCAGTCCCTTTCCCATATTGTTTGCTATGATTTTATCTCCTGCCTTTACGCTCTTTCCTGTCTCGATGAGCTCATCAAGGTCCACAAAGCCGTGTCCTGTGGCGTCAGCATAAACTGCTGCCGTGCACTCGCGCTCTGTCTTGCAGCCGGATATAAACCTTCTGTAATCCTCTGCAAATGCAAATAATTTTTCTCTTTCAGGTCCCTGGGGATATTTTTCCCAGGCATTTTTCTTTTCTATTGCCATGATTTATTATACCTCCGAATTTTTTGTAAGATTTGCCTGGACGCGGCGATACAGCTCCTGAGCTGCATTGTAGCCCATCTTCTTTTGTCTGTGATTGACTGCTGCTGTCTCTACGATGACTGCCAGATTACGTCCCGGTCTGATTGGCAGTGAATGACACACTACCTTGTTGCCAAGATACTCGGCATATTCTTCCTCGAGGCCGAGTCTGTCGTAATCTGCCTCCTTTTTCCAGTCCTCGAGCTTGATTACGAGGTCTATCTGCTGTTTTTCCTTTACACACTCTACTCCGTAAAGTGTCTTGACATCGATGATTCCGATGCCTCGAAGCTCTATAAAGTGTCTGGTAATCTCAGGCGATGTGCCCATGAGCGTATGCTCGTTGATCTTTCTGATTTCCACCACATCATCCGTCACAAGACGATGGCCTCGTCTGATGAGCTCGAGTGCGGCCTCACTCTTTCCTATACCGCTCTCGCCTGTGATCATTACTCCCTCGCCGTATACATCTACCAGCACGCCGTGCACTGTGATGCACGGTGCGAGCTGCTCACCAAGACAATAGATGAGCTCAGCCATAAAGCTTGATGTGGAACGGCCTGTTGACAGCACCGGAATACCGTGCTCTCTGGCCTCTTCCATAAATATCTCATCCGGCTGTAAATCTCTGCAGAAGATGATACATGGTATATCAAACTCCATGAAGCGGCTATAGCGCTCTTTTTTCTCGCTGTTGCTCATCTTCTCTATATAAGTATACTCTACATTTCCGATAATCTGTATTCGTCTCTCCTCAAAATGATCAAAATATCCTGAGAGCTGAAGCGCCGGTCTGTTGACGTCCGAGCACTCTATCGCCCTCTCCTTTAGGTTCATCTCTTTTGTGAGATTGTTGAGATCGAGCAATTCTGCTACCTTTGCAACTGATACTGAGTGTAATGCATCCATTCGCGGTCCCCCTTGATGTATATTTGTTTTTTAGTATACCACAGATTAGCTTCAAAATCTACGTGGCAGAGTGGAAAAATGCATACACTGCCTGTGCTGCTTTTTCGTTCATGGTCTCTGTCTGCATAAGGTCTTCGACATCTGCTTCCTTTATCTTCTCTAGCGACTGGTAACGGCGCATAAGCGCCTTTCTGCGTGCCGGCCCTATGCCTTCAATATCATCAAGCACCGAATGTACCTGACTCTTTGAGCGCAGTGACCTATGAAACTCTATTGCAAAGCGGTGTGCCTCATCCTGTATTCTCGTGATGAGCTTGAAGCCTTCGCCGTGGCGGTCGATAGGTATCTCCACATTGTTGTAATAAAGACCTCTTGTGCGGTGGAAATCATCCTTCACCATGCCACACACAGGTATGTCGAGTCCCAGCTCAGAAAGCACCTGAAGGCATATATTTACCTGACCTCTTCCACCATCCATCATTATAATATCCGGAAAACGGTTGAAGCTACCTATTTCCTGTGGAGAACCATCTTTTTCAAGCTGCTTCTGTTCTTCCATGCCATGTGTAAAGCGGCGTGTGAGCACCTCGTGCATTGACGCATAATCATCAGGTCCCGTAACTGTGCGTAGCTTAAACTTTCTGTAATCGCTCTTTTTAGGCTTGCCCTTCTCATACACTATCATGGAGCCGACGGTCTCAAAGCCGTTGATATTGGAAATATCATAGGCCTCCATACGATTTAATCCATGTAAGCCCAAAAGTCCCTCGATTTCCTTTACAGCTCCTATTGTGCGCCCCTCTTCTCTCTTTATCCGCTCCTTATCCTGGCTGAGCACTAAGAGTGCGTTCTTATAGGCAAGCTCAACAAGCTTTTCCTTCATGCCCTTCTGCGGCACTTTTATATTCACCCGCCTGCCTCGCTTTTCGCTGAGCCACTGCTCCAAAACAGCCATATCCTCTATCTCGCTCTGCAGCATGACCTCGCGCGGTATAAAAGGTGTTCCGGAATAAAACTGCTTCACAAAGTTATTTAACACATCATCCGCAGCCTCCTCGCTTCCAACCCTCACATGGAAATGGTCTCTGCCTATCAGCTTTCCGTTTCTTATGAAAAATACCTGCACTACTGCATCAGTATCGTCATTTGCAAGTGCTATGATATCCTTATCCTCGCCGTCGGCATTTGTTATCTTCTGCTTCTGCGCTACCTGTTTCACACTGTTTATCAAATCCCTGTATTCAGCCGCCTTCTCAAACTCCATGCTCTCTGAAGCCTTTAGCATTTTATCGCTAAGAGCCTTTATTGTCTGCTCATAGTCGCCGTTTAAGAAATCTATCGCGCCCTTTACAGATATAGCATACTCTTCCTTCGTCACATACCCCTGGCATGGTGCATTGCACTGGTGTATATGATAGTTGAGGCACGGCCGGTCTGCTCCTATATCACGCGGCAGCCTGCGGTTGCAGGTGCGAAGCTTATAGATTTTGTTTATCAGATCTATCGAGCTTTTCACCGCAGAGGCACTCGTATACGGACCAAAGTAACGGGATTTGTCCTTTTTCATCTGACGCGAAAACAGCACCCTCGGATAGTCCTCTCCCAGTGTCACCTTGATGTACGGATATGTCTTGTCATCACGAAGCATAGTATTGTACTTTGGTGTATGCTCCTTTATCAGGTTGCACTCCAAAACAAGGGCCTCAAGTTCAGAGTCGGTAACTATATACTCAAAATGATCTATATGCTCTACCATCTGTTTTTTCTTGATGCCCTCATTGTGGCTCGCCTGAAAGTACTGATGTACTCGCTTCGTCAGGCTTTTGGCTTTGCCGATATATATGATTACATCATCCCTGTCATGCATAATATAAACTCCCGGGGCATCCGGGAGTTTTTTTAATTCTTCTTTGATATCAAATGTTTTTTCCATATTCGCTCTTTGGGTTGGTTGTGGTGGAGTTTCGCACTTTTAGGTTGTGTGGTTGCCGGCATGGCACACAGTGTATTCCTCAGGAAAATATGAAGTCAGCCGCGGGATTTCTCTCCGTTTGGTTTTCTTTGTTTGCAAGGCTTTTTCGTCCCTTTTCTTGCCCGGAAGCCCGCGGCAGTTCATAGTTTTCCTTCTGAACACACTGTGTACCCTCCGGCTTTTTTCAGTTTATGTGTGCGAAACTCTTTTCTACTGCACTCTTTTTACGCTCTTTCGCTACGCGAAAATTGCCCTATAAGGTACTAATTATTCAATGTATTATCATCCGGCGCTGTATATCCGGAAGATTCATTTGTATCTGCAGGCTGGTCTGTGGCATTACGAAGGAGCGGATCTGCTGCTGATGTCGTATCTTTCTGTGCATCATTCTGTGCGGCTTCCTGCTCTTTGCTCTCTTCACCATCTTTTTCCTCGTCCGGGTCAGGGAGTCCCTTCATGTCGCGGAACATCTTCATGAATTCCTTACCTGTGATTGTTTCCTTCTGGTAGAGATAATCTGATATACTGTCGAGGATTTCTCTGTTTTCATCGAGGAGCTTCATAGCCTCTGCGTAGCTGCTGTTTATGATTGAGAGTACCTCATCATCTATCTGCGATGCTGTATTCTCTCCGCAGATTAATCCTGCTCCGCCCTCTAAGTACTGGTTTTGTACTGTTGCAAGGCACATCATGCCGAATTTATCTGACATTCCGTACATTGTTACCATGGCACGGGCTATCTTTGTGGCATTTTCTATATCATTTGCGGCTCCGCTTGTGACTGAGTTAAATACCAGCACCTCTGCTGCACGACCTGCCATATATGTTGTGATTTTGGCGAGAAGCTCGTCCTTTGTCTCAAGGTATTTCTCCTCTTCAGGTGTCTGGAGTGTATATCCGAGTGCTCCCATGGTACGTGGTACGATTGTGATTTTCTGCACAGGCTCTGTATTTTTCTGCAGGGCTGATACAAGTGCATGTCCAACCTCATGGTATGAGACGATTTTTCTCTCTTTATCGCTCATGACACGGTCCTTCTTTTCCTTGCCGCCGACGGCTACAAGCTCGAAGGCTTCAAAGAGGTCTGCCTGATTTACAAGCTGTCTGCCGTTTTTGACTGCGTTGATGGCAGCCTCATTAATCATGTTGGCAAGATCCGAGCCAACAAGTCCTGCTGTGGCAAGTGCCAGTGCATCAAGGTCTACCGACTCATCCATCTTGACATCCTTTGAGTGTACCTTTAAGGTCTCCAGACGTCCCTTTAAGTCAGGCTTATCAACTATGATTCTTCTGTCAAAACGTCCCGGACGAAGAAGCGCCTTATCAAGCACCTCAGGGCGGTTAGTTGCTGCTAATATAAGTAATCCCTTTGATGTATCAAAGCCATCCATCTCTGCAAGGAGCTGGTTTAGTGTCTGCTCACGCTCATCATTGCCACCGCCGTATCTGCTGTCACGGCTCTTTCCTATTGCATCTATCTCATCGATAAAGATGATACATGGTGCCATTTTTTGTGCTTCCTTGAACAAATCACGCACTCTCGAAGCTCCGACTCCGACAAACATCTCCACAAAGTCTGAACCTGCAAGTGAGAAAAACGGTACTCCTGCCTCTCCTGCTACTGCCTTGGCAAGGAGTGTCTTACCTGTTCCCGGAGGTCCCACAAGAAGCGCTCCCTTAGGAAGCTTGGCTCCGATATCTGTATATCTCTTAGGATTGTGAAGGAAATCAACAACCTCCTGGAGAGATTCCTTGGCTTCATCCTGTCCCGCAACATCCTTAAAGTTGACGCCTGTGGACTTCTCCACATATACCTTGGCAGTCGATTTACCGATCCCATCCCCATGCTACCGCCCATCTTCTTTGAAACAAATGCCAAAAGCACCCACAGTAAAATAAGCGGAACTATAAAGCTTAATATATTAAAAATCCATGTAGATGTATTATCAGGTATCGCTGCCTTTATCTCAATAGACTTGCCCTCTGAGGTCTTTGCTTTTTTTGAGTGTCGGCACAAGCTCATCATCAGCCACACGGCCTGTGTAATATGTGATGTCATAATCCTTGTGTCCGTCATCCACAAGCTTGTAGTCTATCTCGTAGGAATCAAACTCCACGCTCTTGACATTACCCTTATCAAGCCTGTTTTATGAAATCACTGTATGACTTTTCCTGTGTGCTGGCATGCGATATGCTGTTTGATATAAGTGCATACACAAACAATGCCACGAGTGTCAGCAGGATAAATGCCATGATACCCTGTCCGCCACGGTTGTTTCTGCCACCGTTTCCACCAGGTCTGTTACCACCGTTATTTCCGTTTCCACCGGACCCATTATTGCCCGGGCCATTGTTGTAATTATAGTTATTAGGTCCTGATTATCCATATTTCTCCGTTCTTTCTTATTTATTACAAGCTTCAAGGCAATTTTGACCTGTAATTTTATAGTCATTCCCATGAACCCTATCCCCGAAAAATATCATTACAGACTTCTATTTTCCAAGGAATATATTGTATATGAAACCGTCTCCTCACCATATATAAAGTGTGAAGCTTCACTTTATTATAAGAAAAAGTGCGGTCAAAATCAACCGCACTTTCTAAATATTGTATTAAATATAACGAAAAATTATCTGTTCACCTTGTTTGCCGCCTCTATGAAACCATGGAAAAGCGGATGTGGACGGTTCGGACGTGACTTAAGCTCAGGATGTGCCTGTGTGGCAATAAACCACGGATGCTCCGGAATCTCAATCATCTCCACGATTCTGCCATCCGGTGATGTACCGCAAAGCTTCATGCCATGCTCTGTGAGAGCTGTTCTGTAGTCATTGTTGACCTCATAACGGTGACGATGACGCTCGCTTATATTCTCTGTGCCATATACCTGATATGCCTTTGATGTCTTGTCGAGTACACATGGATAAGAGCCAAGTCTAAGTGTACCTCCGATATCCTCTATTCCGTTCTGGTCAGGCATAAGTGCGATAACCGGATGAGTAGTGTTTGGATCAAGCTCTATACTGTGTGCATCATGGAACATACATACGTGGCGCGCATACTCGATGATTGCCACCTGCATTCCAAGGCAGAGTCCCAGATATGGGATATTGTTTTCCCTGGCATACTTAGCTGCTGCAATCATGCCCTCAACACCACGGTCTCCAAAGCCTCCCGGAACGATAATTCCCTGAATGCCCTTGAATACCTCTGCTGCATTGTCATCATTAAGTTCCTCTGAGTCAACCCACTTTATATCAACTGTGGTATGCTCAGGAATACCGCCATGCTTCAGTGCCTCAACAACTGAAATGTATGCATCGTGAAGTGCTGTATATTTTCCGACAAGTGCGATCTTTACCTCTTTATCAGGATGACGGAGATCCTCAACCATCTGCTTCCAGTCTGCAAGATCCGGCTCAGGACAGTCGAGATTCAAGCACTCGCATGCAACCTTTGCAAGATTCTCCTGCTCCATGGCAAGTGGTGCCTCATAGAGATACTCCACATCAAGGTTCTGTAATACGTGTGAATTCGGTACATTACAAAACAGCGCAATCTTGTCCTTAAGCTTCTGATCAAGCTCATGCTCTGAACGGCATACAATGATATCCGGCTGGATTCCCATGCCCTGAAGCTCCTTTACACTTGCCTGTGTAGGCTTTGTCTTGAGCTCTCCTGACGCCTTGATGTATGGAATCAGTGTCACATGACACAGGATGGCATTGTCGTGTCCCACCTCATGCTGGAACTGTCTGATTGCCTCGAGGAACGGCTGACTCTCGATATCGCCGACT
>ENA-OQJR01000705-OQJR01000705.1-human-gut-metagenome-genome-assembly--contig:-NODE-705-length-10355-cov-2.863512_pt1 | contig 10355 bp, 11 predicted proteins | sample MGYA00242614_ERZ504781 | MGnify/ENA primary metagenome ERZ504781 (study PRJEB26092, sample SAMD00036365) | human gut metagenome | host: Homo sapiens | study: EMG produced TPA metagenomics assembly of...
TGCCAATCTCCTTGTATTCGGCGGACGAACTTACCACGAGCCATTACGTCTCACGCCGAGCGGCTGCCATGTCGGTGCTCAATATGATGATTCTCATAGTTCCAGAAACACGGTGCGGCGCATGTAACGGGCGGTAGGTAGTCTGAAGGACTGTAATGCAAAGCCGAACAGGGGAGTGAAGCATGTCGTTGGCGGTACGAGTCATCCCGTGCCTGGACGTTGACGCCGGTCGCGTGGTGAAGGGTGTGCATTTCGAGAACCTCAAGGACGCGGGTGACCCGGTGGAGCTGGCGGCCGAATACTACCGTCAGGGAGCCGACGAGATCACCTTCCTGGATGTGACCGCATCCAGCTCCCACCGCAACACGATGATTGACGTGGTCTCCTGCACCGCCGAACAGGTGTTCATCCCAATGACTGTGGGCGGCGGCGTACGCACGCCCGAGGACGTCGACTCGCTGCTGCGCTGCGGTGCAGACAAGGTCGGTGTCAACACGGCGGCCATCAACGACCCGTCGCTTATCAGCCGTGTGGCCGATCGTTTCGGCAACCAGGTGCTGGTGCTCTCCGTGGATGCCCGCCGCGAAAAGGGTGAGCAGCATACGCAGTCCGGTTTTGAGGTCACCACGATGGGCGGCCGCAAATCCACCGGTATTGATGCCATCTGGTGGGTCAAGCGCGCCGAGCAGCTTGGCGCCGGCGAGATTCTGCTTAACTCGATGGACGCCGACGGCACCCAAGGAAGGCTTTGACCTCGAGATGATTCGCGCCGTGCGCAAGGAAGTCAAGATTCCGATCATCGCCTCCGGCGGTGCCGGCAAGGTCGAGGACTTCCCGCCCGCCATCGAAGCAGGTGCCGACGCGGTGCTGGCTGCATCCGTGTTCCATTACGGCATCCTGACTATCGCCGATGTCAAGGCGGAACTCAAGAAGCACGGCTACACCGTTCGCTAAACGAATACACCTTGCTCCCGCTGGGCGAACAATCCAGTGAATTGTTCGTGGCAATGCGCTATGCGCACGTCGCACATAATCCGGGAGCTGTCAGCGAAGCTGACTGAGGGTGGTCCACAAAAAGAAGATAGGTATGACAGACACTACATACGACAATTCCACTGAACTCGATCCCCGTATTGCCGCACGCCTGAAGCGTGATGCCAAGGGGCTGGTCGCCGCCGTCATCCAGCAGTACGACACACGCGAGGTGCTGATGGTCGGCTACATGAACGACGAGGCATTACGCCGTACGCTGACCACCGGCCGCGTGACCTTCTGGTCCCGGTCCCGTCAGGAATACTGGCGCAAGGGTGATACCTCCGGCCATGTGCAATACGTCAAGGGCGTGTCCCTGGATTGCGACGGCGACGCACTGCTCGTCGAAGTCGACCAAGTCGGTGCCGCCTGCCACACCGGCAAGCGCAGCTGCTTCCTCGAAGGCGGCCCCCTGCCCGTGGTCGAAGGCCATCGCCCGGCCGAGCAGTAGAACGGGCTTTCCTGACTGGGGGAAGCCGAGCGACCGCGTACTATGAAACAAGACATCGAGTTGTAAGCAAAGGAGCGAATATGAGCGAATGCAGCGTCAAACACCTGAAGTGGGGCGCCACCTGGCCCAGTCGCGAACAGTTCCACGAACTGGCCGACGCCGGATACCGTGTGATTCCGATTGTGCGCCGTCTGCTCGCCGACTCGCTCACCCCGGTCGGCTTCTACGAGCGTCTCGCCGGCGGCCGATCCGGCACCTTCATCCTCGAATCGGCGGAATACGGCGGCACGTGGAGCCGTTACAGTTTTATCGGCGTCAACTCGATGGCCCAGCTGCGCTCCAACAACGGTCAGACCGACTGGCTGGGCAAGGTCCCGGTCGGCGTGCCCGTCACCGGTGACGTAGTCGAAGTCGCTCACGCCACGTTGAAGACTCTGAAGGCCCCGCATGTGGAAGGCCTGCCGAACCTGACCAGCGGTCTGGTCGGCACGGTCGGCTGGGATGCCATCCGCCACTGGGAACCGACCCTGCGCGCCGAAGCTCCGGACGAGACCGGCCAGCCTGAGACCGTGCTTGCCCTGGCCACCGATATCGCCGTGGTCGACCACGTATCCGGTTCGGTATGGCTCATCGCCAATGCGGTGAATGTGGATGATAAATCCACTCGCGCCGACGCTGCCTACAACGAGGCCGTCGCTCGACTCGACCAGATGCAGCGCGATGCCGCCACCCCGGCTCCGGACGAGTCCCGCGTCAACATCCTGGACGAAACGGTCGCCCAACCCGAGCTGCGCTTCCGCACCGAGAAGAGCCACTACGAGCAGGCCGTCGAACGAGCCAAGCAGTACATCGTCGACGGCGACGTGTTCCAAGTGGTCATCTCCCAGCGCCTCGACATCGATTCGCCTGCTGACCCGTTCGACGTGTACCGTGTGTTGCGCACGCTGAACCCGAGCCCGTACATGTATTTCATGGCGTTGACCGACGCTCAGGGCCGCGACTTCAACGTGATCGGCTCCAGCCCGGAAACCCTCATCAAGGTGGACAACGGCCACGCGATGACCTTCCCGATTGCTGGATCCCGCCCTCGCGGCGCCACCCCTGAGGAAGACGAGAAATTCGCCAAGGAGCTGCTTGCCGATCCGAAGGAATGCAGCGAGCACATCATGCTCGTCGACCTGTCTCGCAACGACCTGAGTAAGGTGTGCGTGCCGCAGTCCGTGGAAGTCGTGCAGCTCATGGACATCAAGCGTTTCAGCCACATCATGCACATCTGCTCGACGGTCACCGGCAAGGTCGACCCCTCGCTGACCGCATTCGATGTGTTCAAGTCCGCGTTCCCGGCCGGCACGCTGTCTGGCGCGCCTAAGCCGCGCGCAGTCGAAATCATCGACGAGTTGGAACCGGCCGACCGCGGCATCTACGGCGGCACCGTCGGCTACTTCGATTTCTCCGGCAACATGGACATGGCCATCGCCATCCGCACCGCGTTCCTGCGCGACCATGAGGCGAGCGTGCAGGCCGGTGCCGGCATTGTGCTCGACTCCGTGCCCGCCACCGAATGGCAGGAGACGCGCAACAAGGCCGAGGCCAGCGTCGAATCCATCCAGATCGCCGCCCAGTTGCGCGAACTGTAACGTTCAACGCATAGCGATGCCCCCGCTGACAGAAGTTGTCGGCGGGGCATCGCTGTCTGTACGTTAGTGGGTTTCGCCCATGATGTCGGTGGCGTCGGTTTCGGTGCTCACAGCGGCTTCGATGGCAGCTTCGATACCGTGCGCCATGGTCGCGATCACCATACCGGGCGTCGCATTCTTCACCTTGCCGATCAGTTGCGCGGCTGCGTATGGACGCATGAGCGTCGGCTGAGCCCGGTCGGCATGGTGTTCGCTATGATGGACAGTCGGACTTTGGTAAGAGACAGTATTCGTAACAGGCAAGTAGGTTATTCATGGCTATTGAGGTGCAGGGACTTGAAATTCAGATCGGCGCGCGCACGCTGCTTCACCCCACCAACTTCCATGTGGCCAAGGGAGACAAGATCGGTCTGGTGGGCCGCAACGGCGCCGGCAAGACCACGCTGACCCGCGTGATCACCGGCGACATGCTGCCCACCGCCGGCAAGGTGCGCGTCTCCGGCAAGCTCGGCTACCTGCCGCAGGACACGCATGCCTCCGATCCCACACAGACCGCGCTCGACCGCATGATGAGCGCGCGCGACATCGCCACCATCATCAACCGCATCCGCAAGGCCGAAAAGGATATGACCGACCCGGATCCGGACGTGATGAGCAAGGCCATGACCCGGTACGACAAGGCCATGCAGGACTTCGACAAGGCTGGCGGCTACGCGGCCCAGTCCGAGGCGATCTCCATGGCCGCCTCGCTCGGCCTGCCGCAGGAGGTCATGGAGCAGCAGCTCGGCACGCTCTCCGGTGGCCAGCGCCGCCGCATCGAGCTGGCGCGCATCCTGTTCTCCAATGCCGACACCCTGATCCTCGACGAGCCGACCAACCACTTGGATGCCGATTCCATCGAATGGCTGCGCGGCTACTTGAAGAAGTACGAGGGCGGCTTCCTGGTCATCTCCCACTCCACCGAACTGCTGGACGAAGTGGTGAACAAGGTCTGGCATCTGGACGCGCAGCTCGGCCAGATCGACATGTATTCGCTTGGCTGGAAGGCCTACCTGCACCAGCGCGTGGTGGACGAGGAGCGCCGCCGCCGCGAACGCGAAGTGGCCGAGAAGAAGGCCGACCGTCTCATGAAGCAAGGCATTCGACTGCACGCCAAGGCCACCAAGGCCGTGGCGGCGCAGAACATGATGCGCCGTGCCGAAAAGCTGCTGGAAAACACCTCCGAGGCGCAGAAGGCCGAGAAGGTGGCGGACATCCGTTTCCCCGAGCCCGCGCCCTGCGGCCGCACGCCGATCATGGCCAAGGATATTTCCAAGGCCTACGGTTCCAACATCGTGTTCGCCGGCGTGAACCTGGCCATCGACAAGGGCTCGCGTGTGGTGATCCTCGGCTACAACGGTGCCGGCAAGACCACCACGCTGCGCCTGCTGGCCCACATCGAGGAGCCGGACACCGGTTCCGTGGAATACGGTCACGGCTGCAAGATCGGCTACTTCGCGCAGGAGCACGACACCTTGGATCTGAACGCCACCGTGTTGGAGAACCTGCAGCATGTGGCGCCCGAGCTCGATAACACGCAGGCCCGTTCGATTCTCGGCTCGTTCCTGTTCTCCGGTGACGACGCGATGAAACCGGCTCACGTGCTTTCCGGCGGTGAGAAGACCCGTCTGGCTCTGGCCACGCTGGTCACCTCGCGAGCCAACGTGCTGCTGCTCGACGAGCCCACCAACAACCTCGACCCCGCTTCCCGTGAGGAGATTCTGAAGGCCATTGCCAAGTATGAGGGCGCCATCGTGCTCGTCACCCACGATGAGGGCGCCGTCGAGGCGCTCAACCCCGAGCGCGTGCTCCTCATGCCCGACGGCGACGAAGACCTCTGGAATGATTCGTATCTCGAACTCGTAGCTGAAGAATAGTAGTAAACTCGTAGCCGAAGAATAGTAGTAGGAGAGGTCTGCCATGCCAACCACAACAGGTAAGAAAATCGCCATCGTCACCGGCAGCGCGCTGGGCTTGGGCTACGAGCTCGCCAGCCAGCTCATCGCCAACGGCTGGCTGGTGGCCGGTGTCGACTTCAATGCCGAACGTCAGGCCGAACTGACCGCGCAGTGGCCCGATGACTCCTACCGCGCCTACGTCGGCGACATCACCGACGAAGCGTTCGTGAAGGAATCCGTGGCGGATATCGCCACGCTCGGCCACATCGATTTGCTCATCAACAACGCCGGCCAGCCTTCGTTCAAGGTGCCCACCGCCTACGAGGCCGCCGACGTCGACAAATGTCTCAAGGGACTCAAAGGCATGATTCTGTGGACGGTGGAAACCCTCAAGGCCTGCGGCGAGCAGAACGTGAAAATCGCCCAGATTATGAGCACCGCCGCCACACGCGGCAACGCGAACGAAAGCGTGTACTGCGCCACCAAGTGGGGTGAGAAAGGCTACACCAAGAGCCTGCAGGCCGCATACAAGGGCACCAGTGTCAAGGTGGTCGCCGTCTATCCGGGCGGCATTGATACCGCTTTCTACCGTGACAGTCGCGACTACGTCTCCGAGGCCAAGCAGCACACCTTCATGCAGCCCGGCCCGCTGGCCGAAGTCATCCTCTTCAACCTGATCAACGAGGCCAACCTCACCGTCACCGACATCGAGATCAACCGCAACAGCTGAGCCTGCTAGTCTGAGATTTCAGCGCCTTGGTACATACTTGGTGCCAAGGCATTTCGCGTGTGGAGAGCGAATGCACATCAGTGACGATGAGTTTGAACGGGCCATTGAACAGGTGTTGGATGATTTGCCTGAACGGTTTGCGCGGGTGCTGGAGAATGTCGGCATCGTCGTTGCGGACGAACCCAATGAGCGCGAACTGGCTACAATGAGCAATCCGTGCGGTGAGCTGCTCGGACTGTATGAGGGCATACCCGTCACGAAGCGAACTACGGGCTACAGCGGCGTGATGCCGGACGTCATCACCCTGTTCAAGGGGCCGCATGAACGCGTATGCTCAACGCAGGCCGAGCTGCGCCAACGGATCCGCAAAACCGTGTTGCACGAGATCGGCCATTTTTTTCGGCTTCGATGACGAGTATCTGCACTCGCACGGCTACTGAAGCGATGCTAGTTTCACTAGTGGGGAGCCGTCACTGCCGTATGTTGCCAGGTCTACTGCAAGTGGTGCAACGCGCGGATGATGGCGCAACGGTCCTCGACGGTTCCCTCGTTGGCGCACATGGTGGCGTACCAACGCGGATTGCGCAAGGTCTCGACGCCGGTGGCCTCATCCGTGGCGACGAGCGTGTGCAGATCGTTGGCGTACTGGAAATGCAGGTGGCTGAGCAGCCCGCCCTCGGCGAACGCCTTGCGCGAAGGCAGCGGATTGATGGCAAGTAGCCAGCGGAACGGGCTGGTCTTCGGCGGCCGGATCGGTGGTGTGGAACACGAAGGTGGGGGAGCCTTCGAGACCGTGCTCGATGACATGGTCGATGGTGTATTCGTAGGTGTCGAGGCTGGTGTCGTCCTCGGCGAACCATTCGATGGCGAGCGCGGCATCGTCCGTGGAGCCGGATTCGGCGGCCGGCTCGTTCACACGCCAGTAGCCGATATGGATGATGTTCTCCGGGCTGGTGGTGGAGCAAGCCATCGACCAGAACGTCCTGATGCCGCGCGCGGCCATCGGGGCCATCTTCGGGTTGGCGAGCACCGCCTGCTCGGCGGCTTCCCAGGTCTGCTGGATGGCGGCGTCATCCGAATCAATGTAATGCTCGAAGCTTTCCCATTCACCGAGCCAGTCGGTGATGTCGAAGGCCGTGGAATCCGTGGTGTTGCTGGCGGTCATTGCGCGTTCCTTTCATGGGTGGATGCGGTGGCGAAATTGGTAGAGGCATTAGGGTTGGGGCTGCTGGCATCTGGGTTACTGGCATGCGAGCCGTTGTTCCCGGAATCGTCGGCGCCAAGATTGACAATGCGGTCGCACCAGCCGGCGGCGAGCTCCTCATCGTGGGTGACCACGAGAATCGCCTTGCCTTGGCTCGCCAGTTGCCGCAGCAGTTCGCCGACCTGCTCCATGTGGTAGCGGTCGAGTCCGCTGGTGGGCTCGTCAAGGATGATGAGGTCCTTGCCGCACATCAATGCCGAGCCGATGGCAACCCGCTGCTTCTGCCCGCCGGACAGGCTCATCGGATGCCGTTCGACGAACGCTGCAAGGTCAAGATCGGCCATGACCTGATTGGCTTGAGCGGTGATGCCGGCATCCGTCTCGTCGAGTCCGATGAGCAGTTCCTCGCGCACGCTGTCGGAGAACAGTTGGTAGTTGACATCTTGCATGACCAGGAATCCGGCGCGGGTCAGGTCGCGCGGTTTCGCGGGCACGCCGTTGAGCTCGATGCGGCCCGAAACAGGCTTGATGAGTCCGGTCAACGTGCGCACGAGCGTGGTCTTGCCGCAGCCGTTGTTGCCCATGAGCCCGGTGATTTCGCCGGCACGGAACCGCAGGTCCGGGATGGCGCGGGTGAAGCCGTCCTTGCCTTTGTATCCGATGGTGAGGTTATGGGTGCCGAGCAATGCCGAAGTGCACTCATCCGCGGCCGGGCTTGAAGCCAGCGTCGCAATCCGGTGCCGATACGGTTGCAGGTCCAATGCCCGCAATCCCATGGCGGCCACGCAGCCGGGGGAGAGGGACAGGAATTCATCGGCCTCGTAATCCTGCACGATATGCCCGCCGTCGAATACCACGTACCGGTCGGCCACGCCGTTGAGCCATGCGAGTCGGTGTTCGGCGATTACGATGGTGAGCCCTTCGTCCTTCATCTGCTCGATCATGGCGCGCATGTCCGCGATGGCGTTCGCGTCGAGATTGCTGGTCGGCTCATCCAATACCACGAGCCTGGGCCCCAGCATGGTGGCCGCCGCCACGGCGATGCGCTGCTTTTGGCCGCCTGACAGGTGGAAGATGCTGCGATGCAGCAGATGCCCAATGCCAAAGCGCTCAGCCACGGCCGTGATACGACGATTGATGTCCTCGGCCGGCAGCCCTATGTTTTCGGCCGGGAAGGCGAGCTCGTCGGTGACGTTCGCGTTGAAATACTGGGTTTTCGGGTTTTGGAACACGCTGCCGACCAGCGGGGTGAGCCGGTCGATCGGCACGGTCTCCACATCCAGCCCGCACGTGGTCTGGTTGCCGGCGAACGCACCATGGAAGAATGAGGGGATGAGCCCGTTGGCAACGCGCGTATAGCTGGTTTTGCCGCAGCCGCTCGCCCCGCACAGCACGATGCACTCGCCTGCGGGCACGGTCAACGTGATGTCGCGCAATGCCGGCTCTGCGGCATGGTCATAGGTAAAGGAGATGCCACGGGAGGCGATGGTTCCCGCAGACGTGTCGAGTGGGCCACCCTTGCCGGTCCCAATAATGGCAGTTGCATTCGGCTGCGATTGGTTGCCACCCATCAGATCACCCCCGCGATATCGAGCGCGAGCGGCAAAGTGACCACAATCATGACCAGCCAGTCGACCACGGTCATACGGATCAGCGTGCGCGAGGTGTGCTCGCCCTCACGCCCGAGCCCCTTGGTCAGTGCCGCCACCGACAGGTCCTGTGCCACATTGGTGGCGTTCATCAGCAGCGGAATCAGAATGTATTCCAACGATTGGGCCGGGTGACGAACCAGCCCCCAGCCGCCGGAGGCGATGCCGCGCAACGCCATCGCATTGCGAATCTGCCGGTAATCCTCGGCGATGGTCGGGAAGAAGCGGATGACCACCACACAGGGAATCACCACGGCCTCAGGCACGCGCATACGCCGCATCGCGCAGATGAACGCGCTCGCGGACGTGGTGGTGAACGTATACGCGCCGGTGATGAAACAGGGCAGCATCATCGTGACGCCCACGGCCAGCGCGGAGACCACATGCAGCCACGGCAGTCCCAGGGCATCGGGGTCGAGCATTCCCAGCGCGGTGAGTACTGCATAGGTCACGCCGAAGTTCAACGCGGTTCGCCATCGGGCGGCCGCCAGCAGGGGCAGCAGGAACAGCACGACCATGACGATTTGCGTGGCGAGCCCTACGTGGAAGAACAGCATGAGGTTCGCCACCAGCAGAAGGTAGAGTTTCGCGCGCGGATCGAGCGTCCGGCGGGCAGGATTCATCAGGCGATACCGGCCTTGATGAAGTGCTTCTTCATCATGCGCTGGCCGAACCAGCCGCCGAGAACCGCGCACACCAGAATCGCGATCATCGAGATGAAGAACGTGCCGGTGTTGATGTTGACGAATACGCCGTCGATGTAGGCTGCGTCCTTGCCGCGCGCCTGCAGGCTCGCCACGTAGGCGTCCTTCATGAACCACAGGGGCAGGATCGGGCCGGTCAGGCCGTAGGAGAACACCACGTAGCTGACGAGCAGTAGCGCCTTGCTCTTATACTTGCCGGCGCGCGCGATGAGGTCGGCCGCCACCGGGAACACGATGCTGGCGATGAACGAAAGCACGAAATGCCCGGAGATGAACAGGAACAGTCCGATGATCACGCCCATGACGGTGATGCCGCCGAATTTGCCGAGGCGTGCGGCCAGCAGCATGTACACGCAGCCGGAGATGAGGGCCGTGATGGCGGGCAGGAAGATGGAGCCGAAGCCGCCGGTGAACAGGGTGCTCACCAGTGTGGCGATGCACACCATCACGAAGTACAGGGCCGCAAACACGCCGATGGTGATGAGGTCGGAGACCTCCAGTTTGCCGGATTTGGCGGGCTTGTTGAGCTGGTCAGAGGTTTCGGCGGGCGTGTTCGGTGCGGTCACGATGTTTTCCGTTTCGTATGCATTGACAATATTCCTCTCGCCAATCTAACGATGATTTCCCGCAAAGGCAATAGTCTGTCTGTGATTTTTAGCATGGCTTGGCGCCCCTCCCTGTGGGGGGCGAAGGACGTGGCGCGGGCGGGGTGTGGTTCGCGGCTATCGGCTAGTATGGTGCGGTCACGACAGAGGGAGGCATGCTGTGGCCGATGTGATGCGGGAGCTGGAACGGCTGCGACCGGTGTATGAGACGGGCGTCCTGCGGTTGCTGTTGCGCCAGAACGCGATGCTGTACGTGTCGCTGCTGCGTTCCACGTTCGACCCGCTCACCGGCGAGCTGCCGCGCGAGACCGTGGAGGAGCGGTTCGCGCAAAGTCTGAACGCTCTGGCCGACGCCGGCGAATATGCGCCGCGCGAGGACCAGACCTTCGCCGAGGCCGCTCATCAG
>ENA-OQJR01000712-OQJR01000712.1-human-gut-metagenome-genome-assembly--contig:-NODE-712-length-10297-cov-2.830187_pt1 | contig 10297 bp, 10 predicted proteins | sample MGYA00242614_ERZ504781 | MGnify/ENA primary metagenome ERZ504781 (study PRJEB26092, sample SAMD00036365) | human gut metagenome | host: Homo sapiens | study: EMG produced TPA metagenomics assembly of...
TGACAAAGGGGGAGTCTGGCACGGCGTAAGCCGTGACTGAGAGGGTTTACCTATCGCGGCTGTCCTGCGCCCTCATCAGTTCCCTGCGGTGATATTTTATGATAAAGAGTGCTTTTACACGGCCCCATAGATGCCGTGCACCGATACTTCGCCGGTAAAAACGTGCACTTCGCCGCTGTCGGTGCGCACCACCAGACGGCCCTCTTCGTCCACATCGACGGCTTCGCCTGCACCCTGCCCGCCGTCCGGCAGGTCGAAGGTAACCCGGCGGCCCAGATTGACGCAGGCGGCTTTGTATTCCTCCCGGAAGGGGGCAAAGCCATCGCGGGCAAACACATACATGTTGCGGTCAAAGCCAAAGTCGGTCAGGCCCTCGGCCAGCCATGCGGGGTCGGTGGAAAGATCCACCTTTGCGCCCTGCAGCGCCAGCGAGGTGCCGTTGGGCAGACCGGCGGCATCAAAGTAGCTCTGCGGCTGGGCCAGATTGATGCCGATGCCGCACAAAATGCCCCGGCCCTGCTGCTGGTAGCCGTAGCTCACGCCCTCGCACAGGATGCCCACGATCTTTTTGCCGTTGAGCAGAAGGTCGTTGGGCCACTTGATCTGGCAGTCCACGCCGTAGCGCAGCTTGAGCTGGGTGCGCACGGCAAGGCTTGCCAGCAGCGGCAGGGTGGCAGGCTGGGCCAGCGGTTCCCGGATGGCTGCTGTATAATACAGGGCCTTGCCCTCGGCGTTCACCCAGCTGCGGCCCAGACGGCCCCGGCCTGCGGTCTGGTTCTCGGTATACACCGCACCCACCGGGCCAAACTCTTCAAAATGCTCCTTCACGTAAGCGTTGGTGCTGCCGCATTCCGGCAGATAGCGCACCTCATTGATGCTCATTGTTTGGGTACCTCTTTATGTTCATAGGCGGTCACTTTGCCTTCGTCCAGCGTCAGGATGCCGTAGGTGTCCGGCCCGGTGTAACACCGGCCGCAGGAGCCGGGGTTGAACAAAACACCTTGCTGCGGGTCTCTGCATGGGGGATGTGGGTGTGACCGAACAGCGCCACCTCGGCACCCCGGGCAGATGCGGCATCTGCCAGCGTATCCAGATCGTATTTCACACCGTACATATGACCGTGAGTGTAAAAGATCACCACGCCGTCAAAGGCGGCAAGGCCGTCGGTGGGTTCCAGTGCACCGTAATCGCAGTTGCCCGCCACCGAGTAGGCCCGCAGCTTGGGGCACAGCGTCAGAGCCAGTTCCAGATCCCGCAGGCCGTCGCCCAGAAAGATCAGGGCATCGATGCTTTTGCTCTCTTTCATCAGCACGCGCTCAATGGCGGCACGTCCGCCGTGGCTGTCGCTCAAAACCAGAAGCTTTGTCACAAAAGGGGTCCTCCTCTATTACCATTTACCTGAGATGCTGTCATTCACCAGCCTGCTGGCCCTGTTGCAATACCAGCAGCTGCTTGTACACTTCGCTTTTAGAATAAGGTGTGCCCTGTGCCGCCGCCTTGGCTGCGGCGGTGGGGCCAAAGCCCTGCCCGATCAGCTCCAGCGCCCGCTGCGCTGCCTGCTCCAGCGTCAGCTCCTGCTCCGGGTCGGCGGTCTCCGGCGCACCGGCCATCACCAGCACATACTCGCCGCGCGGCTCGTTGGTCTTGTAGTGCTCCACCGCCTCGCCGAGGGTAGTCTTCCAGATATCCTCGTGCAGCTTTGTCAGCTCCCGGCACAGGGTGATGCTGCGGTCTGAGCCAAAGGCATTGGCCAGATCGTCCAGCGTGGTGCGCAGCTTGTGGGGTGCTTCGTAAAAGATGGTGGTGCGCTTTTCCTGCAAAAGCTCAGCCAGCCGCTCTTTTTTCTGCTTGCGGTTCACGGGCAGAAAGCCCTCGAACACCCAGCGGGAGGTGTCCTGCCCGGACACGGCCAGCGCTGTGACGCAGGCGGAAGCCGCCGGTACTGGCACTACCTTGATGCCCCGGGCCAGTGCGTCCCGCACGATCACCTCGCCCGGGTCGGAAACGCAGGGCATGCCCGCATCACTGCACAGGGCACAGCTCTCGCCTGCTTCAATGCGGCGCAGGATGCCCTCACCCTTCTGCAGGGCGTGCTCATAGTAGCTGACCATGGGCTTTTTCAGGCCCAGAAAATTCAGCAGCTTCATGGTCACACGGGTGTCCTCGGCGGCAATAAAGTCTGCCGCGCCAAAGGTGGCCGCTACGCGCGGCGGCATATCGTCCAGATTGCCGATGGGCGTTGCCACGATATAAAGAGTTCCTGCCATAGTTTACCTCCCATATAACGCCGCACCGGCGCTGATCAACACATCCGGCTCCACCCGCAGGCCGGTCTTGCGGTTCTTCTGCGCTTCCACAAGGAAGAGCCATGGCGCGCCGTCCGCCTTGTTCTTTACAAAGGCCAGCCGCTTCGGCTCCAGCCGGTTGGCCCGCAGCACCGCCAGCACCTCCGCCAGCCGTTCCGGCCGGTGGCACAGCGCAAAGCGCCCGCCGTCCTTCAAAAGGCGGAACGCACACTGGCACACATCGTCCAGTGTGCAGGTGTTCTCGTGCCGGGCAAGGGCGTGGGCTGCGTTTTGGCTCTGAGGCCCATCCGTAAAATAGGGCGGATTGCACGCACACACGTCAAAACTGCCCTCGCCCTGCCGGAAAGCGCGCAGGTCGGCACAGACAGGCTCAATGTGCCCGATGTCCTGCTCCTGCACCGCAGCGGAAAGCAGAGCGCTGCCCTCGGGCTGCAGCTCCAGCCCCATGCAGGGGCCGCGGTGGCCGCGGTCGTGCCATTCCAGCGCCACGATGCCGCAGCCGGAGCACAGGTCTGCGGCCTTCTGGGCGCGCTTTGGCTCACAGAAACGGGCCAGCAGCAGCGCGTCGGAGCCAAAACGATGCTCCGGCGAGCAATAAACCATAGTTCTATTATACAAGACTTCGGTAGAATGTTCCATAGATAAGTGTGCCGTACCCTCTCAAAAAAATGCGTGGAATTGCTCGGGGAATTTGTGCGAATTACTGCAAAACAAAAAAGCAGCAGACCTGCTTTGGACAGGCCTGCTGCTTTTGATGCGTTTTTTGTGCAGCTGCTAAAATTATTCAGCAGTGATAGCACCGGTGGGGCAAGCACCCTCGCAAGCGCCGCAGTCGATGCAAGCGTCTGCATTCACAGAAGCAACACCATCAACGGTGATAGCGCCAACCGGGCAAGCGCCCTCGCAAGCGCCGCAGCCAACACATGCGTCAGAAACCTTGTGTGCCATAATAAACTCTCCTTTTTATCTCCGTGCCCGAAGTATTGTATGAAGAGTCATGTATGGCACGGCTGTGCATGTCTCTCCGGAAATCATATCCTTGCCTGCATTTTAACAAAGCAGGTGAGAAAAGGCAAGACTAACCGTGACCCGAAAAACACAAAAGTCTGTTTTTTGTTGGGTTGCACAAAAGCACAGGCTAACTTATGGCCAAATTTGCAGGAGTTTTTTGGCAAAAATCACGAAGAACAGTTAGTTTTAGCAGACTAACCCCTCAGAACCTCCGGCGCGTCCCTCACTCCTTTTCGGCAGCGCGCTTCCGGGCGCAGCAGCCGCCCGCGCAGCGCTTTTCGCCATCGTCGGAGGAAGCCACCACCGGGGCCGGGTTGCGCACGCCGGAGTAATCGTCGTCCGGGTCCGGGCGGCGGGGCGCACGCTTGCCGCCGCTGATATATTCGCACACGCCCACCTTATAGTAACGGGGCGAAAGGCTCTCGGTGCCGCAGCGCACCCGCAGGTAGCCGGAAACCGGGTTCACCTCCAGCACGGTGCCAAGACCGTCCGGTGTGCGCACGGTGCTGCCTACCATGGGCATGATGCTGTTCAGGTACTCGTACGCGTTTTCCTCGTAGGCAAGGCAGCACATCAGCCGGCCGCAGGCACCGCTGATCTTGGTGGGGTTCAGCGAAAGGCCCTGCTCCTTGGCCATCTTGATGGAGACGGGCTGGAAGTCCTTTAAAAAGCGGCTGCAGCAGAAGGGCTGGCCGCAGATGCCAAGGCCGCCGATCATCTTGCTCTCGTCCCGCACGCCGATCTGGCGCAGCTCGATGCGGGTGTGGAAGATACCGGCCAGATCCTTGACCAGCTCGCGGAAGTCCACCCGGCCATCGGCGGTAAAGTAGAACATGATCTTGGAGCGGTCTAGGGTATACTCGGCCTCCACAAGCTTCATTTCCAGGCCATGGCGGGAAATGCACTCCTGACAGGTGCGGTAGGCGCGCTTTTCGTCCTCACGGTTCTGGCGCATCCGGCGGATATCCACACTGTCGGCCATGCGGGTAATGGGCTTGAGGGCCTTGGGCACTGCCGCATCGGCGATCTCCCTCACGCCCTGCACCACCTCGCCGCACTCAATGCCGCGGGCGGTCTCCACGATCACGTATTCGCCGGTTTTGATGTCGGCCCCGGCGGGATCAAAATAATAGCTTTTGCCGTTCTCTTTGAAACGGACGGAGATGACTTTTTTCATAGTGTTCCTCGTTTTTATTGGTCGAATCTATAGGATAAGGCCCGAAAAAGAGCCTGCTGATCCATTCTGTACTCTAGTATAACATATTCAAATGCACATTTCCACGCAAAAAACAAAAAGCGGCTCTGGCGCTTTGGCAGAAAAATTTTAAAAAGGTGCAACAATCTGCCCTGCTGCTGCGTATCCATAAAGGAAGACTGACCGAATTTGGTCGCACCCGCAGCCGGAAAATGGAAAAACGGAACGGCAAATGTTAAAATCTTGCGAAAGTATCCAAAGAATCGCAAAAGAATCCCACCCCGCTCTTGCAAGGCGGGGGCTTGCGTGTATAATAAAAATGTTGAAGTGTAGCCTTTCCCGCAGGGAAAGCAGCTGTCCTGCTTTGCGGCAAGGCAGAGAAACGGTAGGAGAAAATGGAAAAATTCAGTGTCAAAAAGCCGTTTACGGTGCTGGTTGCAGTGGTCATGATCCTGATCCTGGGCTTTGTGGCGGTCACAAAGATGGATACGAACTTGCTGCCCAACGTGAACACACCGTATCTGATGGTGGTCACCGTGTATCCTGGTGCAAGCCCGGAGCGCGTGGAGAGCGAGGTCTCGGATGTGCTGCAGAACTCGCTCACAGTGCCGGGCGTGTCCAAGATCACCGCAACATCGGCAGAAAACTACAGCCTGCTGCTGATGGAGTTTACCGAGGATACGGATATGAACAGCGCGCTGGTCAAGGTGTCCAACAAGCTGGATCAGGCCAAAAGCGACCTGCCCAGCACCTGCCTAACCCCCTCTATCATTGAGTACAGCCTGAACATGAACGCTTTCATGACGGTGGCTGTCAGCCGCGAAGGTGCCGACCAGTACGAGCTTTCTGAGTTTATCCAGAACACCCTTGTGCCGGAAGTGCAGCGCAAGGGCGGTGTGTCCAGCGTTTCGTCCAGCGGTCTGGTGGAAAAGCTGGTGCAGGTGCAGCTCAATCAGGATAAGATCGACGAGATCAACGCAAAGCTGCTGGAACTGATCGATACCCAGCTGGCTGCAGCCCGCTCCCAGCTGGAAAGCGCCGAGGCACAGATCACCGCCGGACGCAAGGAATACGAAAAGCAGCTGAAAAACTTTGGCAATACGGTGTCCAACTCGGTCATGAGCCAGATGAGCACCGAGGTGGGCGCCGCAGTGGAAACGGTGCGCGCGCAGGCGCAGGCTCTTCTGGAGAGCGTGAACGACCTGATCGCTGTGGTCAAGGAGCCTGAGATCCAGCAGGCCCTGATCGAGGTGCGCGACGGTCTGCAGAAGGTCATGGACAAGTTCAACGAGACCGGTATGCGGGATATCGACTCTCTGATCGATATTGTGGCTGAGCTGCGCACCATTACCGATAAGCTCACTACCGCCCTGCAGAAGCTGCAGGAGCGCGTGAATACCGAGACCGGCTCCGAGGGCAGCACGGCGGAAGATCTTGCCAATGAGATGCAGCTGCAGGAAAGCCTGAATGTGATCTACAACGCGCTGGAAAGCACCATCAAGGCCATGGACAATGTGCCGCAGCTGATGAGCGAGTTCTCCGGTGCGCTGGGCAGCTTCTCCCAGCAGCAGCTCAACGCCTATATGCAGTTCACCGAAGCGCGTGAAATGCTGAACGAGTACGAAAAGCAGCTGGAGGCTGCCAAGGCAGAGTACGAGACGGCCAAGACCAACGCTCTGGCACAGGCCGATGTGACAAAGCAGCTGGACATTGAAACGCTGGCGCAGCTCATCTATGCCCAGAACTTCTCCATGCCGGCCGGTTACGTGCAGGATAAGGACGGCGAGTCCTGGCTGCTGAAAGTCGGCGAAGAGTACAACAGTGTGAAGGATATCAGCGGTGCCCTGCTGCTGCATGTGGAGGGCTACGGCGACGTGCGCCTTTCTGATGTGGCGGATGTGGAGGTCATTGATAACTCCGCCGACAGCTACACCCGCCTGAACGGCGAAAAGGCATCCATCCTCAAAATCTATAAGAATGCGACTTCCAGTGCAGGCGAGGTCTCCGACAACTGCCTGACCGCATTTAAAGAGCTGGAAAAACAATACGACGGCCTGCACATGGTGGTGCTGTCCAATCAGGGCAACTACATCACCATTGTCATCAACAGCATCCTCACCAGCATGGTGTGGGCGCTGCACTGGCCATCATCGTGCTGGCCTATCTTCCTGAAGGATATCAAGTCCCACCCTCGTGGTCGGCATCAGCATCCCGCTGTCCGTTCTGTTCGCGGTGGTGCTCATGTACTTTACCGGGCTGGACCTGAACGTGATGACCCTGGCCGGCCTTTCTCTCGGCATTGGTATGCTGGTGGATAACTCGGTGGTCGTCATTGAGAACGTCTACCGTCTGCGCAGCCGCGGCGTGCCTGACGGCCCGCGCTGCCGTGCAGGGCACAAAACAGGTGGGCATGTCGGTGGTGGCCTCCACCCTTACCTCGGTGTGCGTGTTCCTGCCGGTGGTGTTCTCGGCCAGCATTGTGCGCAGCCTGATGATGCCCATGTCCCTGTGCATCGGTTACTGCCTGATGGCCTCCCTCATCGTGGCGCTCACGGTGGTCCCGGCGGCATCCTCTACTGTGCTGAAAAAAGCTGAACCCAAGCGCCTTGCCTGGTTTGAAAAGGTGCAGGAAAAGTATGCCCATAGTCTGGAATGGTGCCTGCAGCACCGTGCCCTGCCCCTGATCGCGGCGGTGGTGCTGCTGGTGTTCAGCGGCTGGCAGGTGCTGAACATGGGCGTGGAGCTGCTGCCCAGCATCACCAGCAGGGCCACCAGCTTTTCGTCGGTAAAGCCAAAGCGCACAGCCAGCGGCAGGAACAGCGCAGGCAGCACCATCAGCTTGACCACAGTAGCCACAGCGGTAGGCTTGAGGTATCCCAGAGCTTTTTGGCCCTTGAAGCCTGCACCAATGGCAAGCAGGGCCAGAGGGCTGGTCAGGCCGGCCACATTGGAAAGGGCCTTATCCAGCATGGCAGGCATGGAAATGTGCAGCATGCTCCACGCAAAGCCCGCTGCAATGCCCAGAAGGATGGGATTCGTCAGGATGCCTTTCACACTCTTTTTGAGCTTTTCAGCCATATTGCCGGTCTGAGCCTGCGCAGTGGGCGCTTCCAGCATCAAAATGACCACTGCCATGATGTTATACAGCGGCACACTGCCAAGGATCATCAGGCTGGACATGCTGGCATCGCCGTAGATGCTCTGCAGAAAAGCCGAGCCGAGGATGGCAGCCGACGAGCGGTAACACACCTGAACGAACTCGCCCACAAGGCCGGTGCCCTTTAAAAACAGCTTTGCCAGCGCCCAGATCACAAGGATGCACGCCAGTGTGACCGCAAAGCAGAACAGCACATACCAGCCATCGAAGGTGGCGCGGACATCGTTTTTGCCAAGGTCGCGGAACAGCTGCACCGGCAGTGCCACATAAAACACGAACTTGTTGGCCCCGGCCACAAACGCATCGCTCAGAAAACCGGTGCGGTGCAGCACATAGCCCAGCAGCATGATAAAGAACAGCGGCATGGTGCTGTTCATGCTGAACAGAATATTTTCCAGCATGGCTCACACCCCGCCATGACGGCGCTGTTCCGCTGAAAGCTCCTGCTGCAAAGCAGCTTTGCGGTGGTCCAGCAGCAGGTCTTTGTTGTACTTGAAGTAGCGCTCGCAGCCGTTCTCGGTGAGGAAGGCGTGGGACACCGGGTCCACCGTCAGCTCGGTGACGAACACCACCATCTCCTGGCTTTCGGCAAAGGCCTGTTCCATAAAGTCGAAAGCGGCTTCCAGCGCGGCGCTGGCGGTCTGCTGGGCCTTTTCGCGCTCATCGGCAAGGGACTGGAACTGCCCGCGCAGCAGGTCGAAGGCTTCCTGTGTACCGGCGGCGTTGGCACGGCGCAGTTCGCCCTCCCAGCCGCGCAGCACGGCCAGCACCTGCAGGCGGGTGGTCAGAGCATCTTTGCTCAGCAGCCCGGCGGCACGCTTTTGCTGTGTTTCGGTGTCGTAATCCATGATCTGCTGGTGGAACATTTCTGCCGAGCCGTCCGGGATATCCTCCGGAACGGTGGCAAGGGCTTTTTTGGTCTCCCGCAGAAAGGCATAGCAGCTGTCGGCCACTGCATCTGCCTGACGGGAGGCCGTGAACCGGGTGCCGAGGCCTGCAAGGATCAGGCTGACCAGCGAAAGCCGCTCGTCGAAGGGGGCCTGCAGCAGCCGTGCGAACACGGCGGGCTTTGCCTGTCCGGCCAAGATCTCCTCTACGCCGTAGTCGTCGCGGTACTTATAGTAAAGGTCGAGGTAGGCGGAGAAGTCCTCTGCGATCTTCGGGTGCTGGATGTACTCGCGGATCAGGTCTTCATCAGCCTGCAGACCCAGTGTTTCGTAGGTATCCAGCAGATTGGAAAGATCCTCCCAGCCGCGGGCGGTCACGAACTGGGTGCCGTCCACATCGGCGTTGATCTGGTAGAAGTTCTGCGGGTGCAGCTCCAGATAGCTCAAAATGGCGCTGTGGATGTGGGCAGCGCGGGCATAGTCTTTCCACACGGGCAGGTCCGGCTCAATGTCCATGCGGCGCACGCGGTCCAGCGTAACGATATCAAAGTCGCGCACAGATTTGTTATATTCCGGTGGGTTGCCTGCCGCCACGATCACCCAGCCCGCAGGCACGGCCTGATTGCCAAAGGTCTTGCATTGCAAAAATTGCAGCATGGTGGGGGCCAGCGTTTCCGACACACAGTTGATCTCGTCGATGAACAGAATGCCCTCGGAGAGGCCGGTGGCCTCCATCTTGGCATAGATGCTGGCAATGATCTCGCTCATGGTGTATTCGGTCACGGAGACATCTTTGCCGCCGTAGTTGCGCTGGCGGATGAAGGGCAGGCCCACGGCGCTCTGGCGGGTGTGGTGGGTGATGGTGTAGGCCACCAGAGCCACGCCGCACTCCCGGGCTACCTGCTCCATCACCTGCGTCTTGCCAATGCCCGGAGGCCCCATGAGCAGAATGGGACGCTGCCGGATGGCCGGGATGGCGTATTCGCCCAGAGCATCCTTGGCAAGGTAGGCTTTTACGGTGTGTTCAATTTCTTCTTTGGCTCGTTTGATATTCATAGCAAATTCCCTCACGAATTGTTCAGGTCACGGTACAGGTCGTCCTCTTCGGCCAGCGCGTCGGCAAGGGTGCTTTGCGGGCGGGCTGCTGCACCGGTAAATTCTTCTTCATCCAGAACCACCTTCATGGCCCACGGCGGTACATTGGCATCGTCGAACCGCTCCCCCAAAAACAGAAAGGCGGTGTCGTAGGCCGGGCGCTTGGCGGGGTAGGTGCCCATGCCGTCGGTGAAGTACAAAAGGCCCCGCAGGTTCGAGAACTTTTTCTCGGCGCACAGCTGGTTCACGTATTCAAAGGCCGGGCGGAAGTCCGTTCCGCCGCCGCCCCGCAGCTCAAAGTGGTTCATGGCGTGGATCAGCTCGTCCTCATTGTGGATCAGGATATCCTGCCGGATGGCGTTATCGGCCTGGATCAGGTGCAGGTTCATCCGGTGGAAAAAGTTCTCCTGTCCTTTCAGCAGAGTGTAGGTCTCCGCAAGGAACGCCCGCACCAGTTCACCGGAGGTGGAGTAGCTGGTGTCGATGACAAGGGCCAGCTCCTCGATCTTTTTGCTCTCCCGGCTTTCCAGAGGCTCGATGAGGGGCAGGTTTCCGTACACCGAAAGGCCGTAGGTGTAGAAGTTCAGGTCGAACTCGTCCGGGTCCAGCTTTACTTCCTCCCGCAGCACGCAGAACCGGCGCAGAA
>ENA-OQJR01000713-OQJR01000713.1-human-gut-metagenome-genome-assembly--contig:-NODE-713-length-10285-cov-3.655739_pt1 | contig 10285 bp, 8 predicted proteins | sample MGYA00242614_ERZ504781 | MGnify/ENA primary metagenome ERZ504781 (study PRJEB26092, sample SAMD00036365) | human gut metagenome | host: Homo sapiens | study: EMG produced TPA metagenomics assembly of...
GCACGCGGCGAAGCATGCTCGTGTGGAGCTTGATCCGCGTGCCGGAAGCTTTACCGTTTGGGGCTCAGGATGAGATCCCCGTCGAGCCGACCGAGGATAATCCGCACCCCTGCGCCGACTCTGGGCAGGGAATATGATGACACCCCGCGCGACTTCGGCCGTCTGGCCGCAGCCACCGCGCGTCAGGTCATCAGCCAGCTGTTCCGCAAGGCCGAGGACGACAAGGTGTTCGGCGCGTTCTCCGGGCAGAAGGGCAAGCTGATCACCGGCATTGTGCAGCAGGATGTGAAGGACACCTCCAATGTGCACGTGGCCGTTGGCGACGTCGAAGCGTTGCTGCCGCGTCGTGAACAGGTGTCGGGAGAGCGTTACCGCCATGGTGAGCGCATCCGCGTGTATGTGGTGAATGTCGCACGTGGCCTCAAAGGCCCGGAAATCGTGGTGTCCCGTTCCCATCCGGAGCTGGTCCGCCGCCTGTTCGAACGTGAGGTTCCGGAACTGGTTTCCGGTGCCGTCTCGATCATGGCCATCGCGCGTGAGGCCGGTGCCCGTACCAAGATCGCGGTGCGCGCCAACACCGAGGGCGTCAATCCGAAGGGCGCTCTGATCGGCCCCGGCGGTGCTCGCGTGCGTGCGGTGATGGAGAACCTTGGGCCGGAGAAGATCGATATCGTCGACTGGTCTGCCGATCCGGCGAAGTTCGTCGCGGCGGCACTGTCTCCGGCGGTCGCCACCGGTGTGCAGGTGATCAGCGAGAAGAACCAGACCGCAATCGCCTTCATTCATGATGATCAGCTGTCGCTGGCCATCGGCAAGGAAGGCCAGAACGCACGTTTGGCCGCCAAGCTGACCGGATGGAAGATCGGCATCGAATCCGCCGAGGCACACGCCAAGAAGATGGCCGAAGCGCAGGCTTCGACCAGCGGGGAAACCGCCGAATAACCAACACTTTCAGCAACGGTAAGCCCGTGGCGTTCAATCCACGGGCTTGAGTATGCTGGACTCGATAATCCAAAGCGTGGGGGTACGTGCCGTCATGCCCAGGGAAAAGACGAGGTATCACGAACATGGTTGCACGATGAGAAGGAACAAGCTCGCCGTGAATCAGTAGCGGTCGCGCCCGTATGCGCGCGGCCCAAGATAGGAGAAATTGAGTGCCGAAAGCACGCGTATATGAACTTGCCAAGGAACTTGGCGTTGACAGCAAGACTGTTTTGAACAAACTTGAGGCGATGGGCGAATTCGTGAAGTCCGCATCGTCTACCGTTGAACCTCCGGTTGCCCGTAAGCTGAGGAATGCTTTCGCTTCCAACGCGCAGGGCAACGCATCCGAATCCAAGAAGCCTGCGGTCCCGGCCAAGAAGCCGGCTGCCCCGGCAGCTTCGCCTACTCCTGCGCCTCGTGCCACTCCGGCTGCTCCCGCGGCATCCGCGGCAAAGCCTGCCGCTCCAAAGCCGGCACGTCCTGCAGCGTCCAAGTCCGAAGCCCCGAAGCCCGGCCAGCGCATGCCTCGTCCGGGTGATTCCCGCCAGCATGGCAATCGTGCCAACGGCAACGCTCCGCGTCCGCAGGGCGAACGCCGTCAGGGCGGCAAGCCGGCTCCGGTTCCGGGACCTCGCGCACAGCGCAACAATAACAATACCAATGCTCCGCAGGGCGGTAATGGCAACAATGCCGCCAATGGTGCGAAGCCGCACACTCCGGGCCCACGTCCGGGTAACAATCCGTTCAGCCGCAAGCAGGGCATGCATACCCCGACTCCGGGTGACATTCCGCGTCCGCATCCGATGAACCGTCCGAACGCCAACAACAATAACAACGGCGAAGGTCGTCGCGGCGGCCGTCCGGGTCAGGGCGGCGGCCAGCGTGGAGGTTTCCGTGGTCGTCCGGGCCAAGGCACCGGTGCGAAGCCGGGTCAGTGGGGCCAGCATCGTCCGGGTCAGGGCGGCGGTCAGCGTCCGGCAGGTGGTGGCAACCGTTTCGGTGGCGGCGCCAATACCAATGGTGGCGGCTTCCAGGGCGGCAACAGCGCTCCGAGCAACGGTCCGGCACGCGGCGGCGGTCGCGGTCGTGGCGGTGCTGCAGGCGCGTTCGGTCGTCAGGGCGGCAAGTCCTCGAAGGCTCGTAAGAACCGTCTGGCAAAGCGTCAGGAATTCCAGGAGATGAAGGCCCCGGTCATCGGCGGCGTGCGTATTCCTACCGGCAACGGTCAGACCGTTCGTCTGCGTCAGGGCGCATCCCTTGCCGATCTGGCCGAGAAGATCAACGTCAATCCGGCGGCACTGGTCACCGTACTGTTCCACCTTGGTGAGATGGCCACGGCAACCCAGTCCTTGGACGAATCCACCTTCCAGATCCTCGGTGAGGAAATCGGCTGGGACATCAAGATCGTGTCCGCCGAAGAGGAAGACAAGGAACTGCTGCAGCAGTTCGACATCGATCTGGACGAAGAAGAACTTCAGGAAGATGAAGATCTGAAGCCGCGTCCGCCGGTCGTCACCGTGATGGGCCATGTCGATCATGGTAAGACCCGACTGCTTGACACCATCCGTCGTACCAACGTCATCGCACGTGAGGCCGGCGGCATTACCCAGCGTATCGGTGCATACCAGGTGACCGTCGATCTCGAAGGCGAACCGCGTAAGATCACGTTCCTCGATACCCCGGGCCACGAAGCCTTCACTGCCATGCGTGCCCGTGGCGCCGAACTCACCGACGTTGCGATCCTTGTGGTCGCGGCCGATGACGGCGTGATGCCGCAGACCGTGGAAGCCATCAACCACGCTCAGGCGGCCAACGTGCCGATCGTGGTGGCCGTCAACAAGATTGATAAGCCGGGCGCGAACCCAGACAAGGTCCGTGGCCAGCTCACCGAGTACGGCCTCGTTCCGGAAGAGTACGGTGGCAACACCATGTTCGTCGACATTTCCGCCAAGCAGGGCACCAATGTCGACAAGCTGCTGGAAGCCGTGCTGCTGACCGCGGACGCTGAACTTGATCTGCGTGCCAACCCGGATATGGACGCTCGCGGTGCCACCGTGGAAGCCCGACTCGACAAGGGTCGCGGTGCCGTGGCAACCGTGCTCGTTCAGTCCGGTACTCTGCACATCGGCGATTCCATCGTCGCGGGAACGTCGTATGGCCGTGTCCGCGCCATGCTCGACGAAAACGGCACCCATATGAAGGAAGCCACGCCGTCCACTCCGGTGCAGGTGCTTGGTTTGACCTCCGTGCCGACAGCAGGCGATCTGTTCCTGGTGGCCTCCGACGACCGTACCGCACGTCAGATCGCCGAGAAGCGTCAGGCCACCGAGCGTGCGGCCCAGCTGGCCAAGCGTCGTAAGGTCGTGTCGCTCGAAAGCCTCAAGGAGCAGTTCGCCAAGGCTGAGGTCGACATGCTCAACATCGTCATCAAGGGCGATTCCTCCGGTTCCGTCGAGGCGCTGGAAGACTCCCTGATGAAGATCGAGGTGTCCGACGAGGTCGGCATCCAGGTGATCCACCGCGGCGTCGGCGCCATCACCCAGAACGACGTCAACCTGGCCACCGTCGACAAGGCCGTCATCATCGGCTTCAACGTTCGTCCGAACCGTCAGGTGGCGGATATGGCCGAACGCGAAGGCGTGGAAATCAAGTACTACTCGATCATCTACAAGGCCATCGAAGACATCGAAGCATCCCTCAAGGGCATGCTCAAGCCGGAATACGAAGAGGTCGTCACCTCCCACTCCGAGATCCGCGAGATCTTCCGTTCTTCCAAGTTCGGCAATATCGCAGGTGTTATGGTGCAGGACGGCGAAGTCAAGCGCGGTACGAAGTGCCGTATCCTGCGCAACGGCATCGCCACCGTCAATGATCTCGAAATCTCCTCGCTGCGTCGTTTCAAGGACGACGTCAACTCCGTCAAGGAAGGCTACGAAGCGGGTATCAACCTCGGTTCGTTCAACGACATCGAGCTTGGCGATATCATCGAGACCTTCGAAATGCAGGAAATCGAACGTAAGTAGTCGATTGATTCGAACCAGCAATCGATAACAAGAAAGGAACGCCCACAGCTGACATACGGCTGCGGGCGTTCCGTAATACAACAGAACTTACCTGATTAAAGGACAACAATGGCAGGAACCAATCCTCGCGCCGCACGCATCGCGGCGTTGATCCAACGTGTGATCGCATCCTCCATGGAGGCGCAATTGCACGATAAGCGTCTCACAAACGTGACCATCACCGAAGTGCATGTGACCAACGATCTGCAGATCGCCAAAGTCTATTGGACCCAGCTTGGCCGTGAAGGCCATGAGCAGGGCGAACGCCGCCGTGCACAGCAGGCACTGAACCAAGCCAAGGGTCGTCTGCGTTCCCTCGTGGGCACCAAGGCCGGTCTGCGTTTGACCCCGCAGCTCGAATTCGTATTCGACGAGGTGCCGGGCGAGGCGCATGAGATCGAAGACATTCTCGCCATCGCGCGCAAGCGTGACGAAGAACTCGCCAAGGCTCGTGAAACCGCCCAGTATGCGGGCGAAGCCGATCCGTACAAGCATCCGGAAGAGGATGACGACGATGATTTCGACGATGATGACGTCGAAGTCGAAGATTGGGATGATGACGAAGAAGCCTGAACATTCCGGCCTGCTGGTCATCGACAAGCCGCAGGGGGTCACCAGCCATGACGTGGTCGCGGCCGTGCGCGGCGCCCTGCATATGAAGCGTGTCGGCCATGCTGGCACGCTCGACCCGATGGCCACCGGCGTGCTGGTGGTGGGTTTCGGCAATGCCACGCGACTGCTCAACTACATTGTCGACCATAACAAAACGTACGAGGCCACCATTCGCCTTGGACAGCGCACCACTACGGACGATGCCGAAGGCGAGCTGTTGCCGGCGGGGGAGCGGGCAGTGAACTTTCCTTCGCGTCAAGCCGTGGAACAGCTGATCACAGAACGGTTCACCGGGCGCATCGAACAGGTACCGAACGTCTACTCCGCCATTAAGGTCAATGGCCAGCGTGCCTATGATCTGGCGCGCGAAGGCAAGGATGTGGAGCTTAAGGCACGTCCTGTGACCATCGAAGAGTTCAACGTGCGGCAGGCGCGTTACGGCTACACGCATAGCGATCGTGCCGGCACGGAACTTGCTGGCGCAGTCGTGGCCGAGAGGGCAGGAGATGGATGGATTGCCGACACTGCACCGCATGAAGACATGCAGCCCGTTATGGAACTCGACGTGACCGTGACCTGTTCCGCAGGTACCTACATTCGCGCGCTCGCACGCGATCTGGGCGAGGAACTCGGGTTGGGAGGCCATCTGACGATGCTGCGACGCACACGTGTCGGCAGATTCTCAGTGAATATGCCCAACGTCATGAGCGCCCACGCTGAATCCAAAACATTCACCAATCGTGAAGGCATGGAAGTGACGCGCAATCGTGCAGTGCTTGACGATGCAGATCATGCGCTCGATCATGCGCTCGATCCCGTGGCCAGCGCTGCGGCTTCCATGAATATGCTGGCCGTGAGCGATCAGGAAGCGGCCGACTTGCGTTTCGGACGCAGAATCGCGCATGACATACGTACGACCACGGCGGCGTACGTTGAGGAAACCAACGATTTGGTCGCCATCCTCGAACGTGCGAAACGCGGTGAGGCTAAACCGGTCGCGGTATTCAACTGAACCATCCAATCAGACTACAGATACGAATTCATACACAAGAAGGACATGATGAAGACAATCACGCTCACGCCTGATGCCAGCGGCATGGTGGATTGGCCTACGCTGAGCAACGATAAGAAATCCGTGGTGACCATCGGTTCGTTCGATGGCATGCATCAGGGCCATCAGGCGGTGATTCGCCGCGTGGTGGAACTCGCCAAGAAGGAACAGTCCTTCTCCGTGGTGGTGCTGTTCGATCCGCGCCCAGCGCTCGTGCACGGCTACGCGGCGCAAAACGGTGGCCAGGAGCCGCCGGCGGGCATGATCGACGCGCAGGCGCTCACCAGCATGCAGGAGCGTCTGCGCGCCATCAACAAGCTGGGCGTGGATTACACGCTCATCGTGCGTTACACGCTGGCGTTCGCGGCGAAATCGTACCGATTCTTCCTCGGACAAATGGTGGGCAAGCTGGGCATGCGCGCGCTAGTGCTCGGATCCGATGCGGCCATGGGTGCGAACCGTGCCGGCGATGTGAAGGCCATCGAGAATCTGGCGCTCGCCACCGGCGTGTTCCAGCTTGACGTGGTCGACGATCGTGGACCGGGCGAAACCCGCGTGCCAGCCAATGCGAAGCCGGTTATGCCCACCGACCATGGTGAGCCGGCCGATCCGCTGGAAGGCGCGTCCAAGGCGGAACGTCGCGCATGGAGCAAGAAAAACCAGGCGAAGGCCGTGCGCGTGTGGAGCTCCACGAATGTGCGCTACCTGCTGGGCCAGGGGCGCATCAAAGACGCCGACGCGATTCTGGGACATCCGCATGCCGTGGAAGGCGCCGTGGTGCATGGCGAGGAACGTGGACGCACCATCGGCTTCCCCACGGCGAATCTGAGCGAGAATGTGGCAGGCTATCTGCCGGTCGACGGCGTATACGCCGGTTGGCTCGTGGACCTGGGCGCGAAGACGGCGGACGATGGTGCGCAGGGCGCTTCCGAAGGTGTTTCGCAGCAGTTCGATTCCTCTTCCGTGGACGCGCGACTTGCCGATCATTCGCCATATCGTTGGCCTGCTGCGATTTCCATCGGCACCAAGCCGACCTTCAACGAGGTGACCGGCATGAACGATCGCGTGGTCGAAGCCTATGCCGTCACCGACGATTGGCTTGATTTATACGATCACCAGGTACGTGTGGAATTCGTAGGATTCCTGCGTCCTCAAATCAAATTCGATTCCGCACAGGATCTGATCGACGAGCTGAAGCGCAATGTCGAGGAAACCAAGCGAATTACTGCCTGATGCTAATCACAACGATGATCGCAATAATAATCACGATAATGACAGTGATTAATGAATGCTGATATTTCCAGTAAAAACGTATCAGTATTCAAAAATAGTGGGGCTCTTACGTAAGAATCTACGTAAGAGCCCCACTTGTATAGGTTAAAAAAATAACATAATGTATATGCTTCGCGTGCATACATGCAAAAACGGTATGTAGGGTGTGTATTATCGCAACATGGCGCCAAGCGCATCCTGCAATGTGTCGACCTGAACGATCGACAATCCGGGAATTGCGATTTCTCTACGTAATGTCGGCACTACAGCGGTGGTGAAACCAAGACGGGCGGCTTCGCGCAACCGGTATTCCAATCGCGGCACCGGACGCACCTGCCCGGTCAACGAAATTTCGCCAATCGCACATGTGGTGCGGCTGATCGCCTTCGATTTCGAGGCGCTCGCCAATGCGCCGACGATCGCCAGATCGCATCCGGGCTCGCGCGCCTGGCCTCCGGCGATGGTGGAAATATACAGATCGTTCGCCAAAAGATTGACGTTGCCATGCCTGTATAGCACCGCCACCAGCATGGCGATGCGGTTGGCGTCGACGCCGTTCGCGGCACGTCGTGGCGTTGGCAGTACGGATTTGGTGACCAGCGACTGCACTTCGATGGGAAGACTGCGATGACCGTCCAACGTGAAGGTCACGCACGTGCCCTCCACCGGAGAGGGATCTGCGGAATTGGACGAGGAAAGAAACAGTCCGGACGGGTCCGTCACCTCTTCGATGCCTTCGCCGCTCATATCGAAACAGCCGACCTCATCAGTAGGGCCGAAACGGTTTTTCACCGCGCGCAGCATACGCAATGCGGTTTCGGTGTCGCCCTCGAACTGGCAGACCACATCAACCAAATGTTCCAACGTGCGCGGGCCGGCAATCGACCCGTCTTTGGTGACATGACCGACCAACAATACCGGAATATCAAGCGTTTTGGCGGTGTCGATCAGCGCGCTCGCCACTTCGCGCACCTGAGTCGAGCCTCCGGAGATGCCATCGACTTCCTGCGAGACGATGGTTTGCGCGGAATCGACGATGGCCAGCGCAGGCTTGCATTGTTCGATAAGCCCCAGCGCGGTCGACAGGTCGGTGGTGGCGGCCAGAAGCAGATTCGGTTCGACCGCGCCGATGCGCGAGGCCCTCATGCGCACCTGCGCCTGCGATTCCTCACCGGAAATATAGAGCACCGTGTTGCGTTCGGGCTGTGCTGCGGAAAGACGGGCAACATTGCCTGCGGTCTCCAGCAGCAGCGTTGATTTGCCGATACCCGGTTCGCCCGCGATAAGCGTGACGGAACCGGGTACGATGCCGCCGCCAAGTACGCGGTTGAATTCCGTGAACCCAGTGTCGATTCTGGAAATGTTTTCCGTACTGATTTCCGTGATCGGTTTCGCCGCGGAATCGGGCACTGCATGCGATAGCGTGCGCGATGTGCGTCCGGGAGCGGCGGTGCGTGACGATGCGGAGGGACGGGCCTCATGGAATTCCTCGATGGTGCCCCACTGGCCGCATTCAGGGCAGCGGCCCAGCCATTTCGGCCCGCTCCAGCCGCATTCGGAACATACAAATTGCGAGGACGTCTTTGCCATATCGCCGACAATACGGATATTTTGGGACAATCGTTTTCGGAGATATTAAGGGGGTGCTGGTGCGGGATGATGGCGAGATCACGGTTTCTGGATTCGAGCGTCTCACGGATATGAAAGAATAACAGCCATGTCTACTACGCAAACTTCCTCTTCTCATGGCAAACTGATCGTGGCTGTCATTGCCGCCGCTTTGGTGGTCGTGCTCGCCTTGGTGTCCGCTTTCATCTGGCCCGGCTGGGCTCTGAACAAGGGCGATGAAGCGTCCACTCAGGGCACCACCACCTCGCAGGGCGCGTCGCAGGATGCCTCTGAGCCGACCACGCCGTCCATTGACGCTGTGGCGTTGCCGGATGACGCCAGCGAACTGTTGAAGGCCATGCCTGATTCCGTGTTGAATTTCGCGCGCACCAAGGCCGATGCCAGCACTTCGTGGAGCGGCGCTTCCCCGGTCGAGGAGTACACGTTGACGTATTCCACGGGCAAGGACGGTCAGGATATCACCTTGAAAGTGGCGCAATGGTCTCAGTCTGATGATGCGCAAAGTCAGTATGACAATCTGACCGGTGCCATGACCGGCAAGGAGCTGGGCGGCGGCAATGTGAAGGTTTCCGGTGAAGCGACCGGCGCCTATAGCGCCAAAACCGATCCGGACGACGAAACCAAGGCCATCGCGGTCTGGCGCAACGATACCGTGGTGTTCCAAGCCACGGGAGCCAAGGATTCGGTGCAGCGCTTCTACCAGCAGTTCCCGCTGTGATACTGCCTACGGCTGGTTGTGCGATCCTATGATTCATGCATGATTCACGTAAGATTCAGCCGTGGACCATGCGGACTGCGTTTGCCTGATCTTCCGATAAAAAGGTGCGTGCTTCCACCATATGAATGCGGTTGTGTGTGTTAGTCCCCGAAGCAGTGTAGTATTGGGCAAGTTGTAAACTTTTACCCTTTGAGTTTAAGAACGGAGGCTGAGATGGGCTCGGTCATCAAGAAGCGCCGCAAGCGCATGAGCAAGAAGAAGCACCGCAAACTGCTTCGTAAGACTCGCCACCAGCGCAAGTAGTCTTCAGGCGCGGTTGAAGCGTCGCTTAAACAAAATCCCGTATGTCTTCTTGAGGTATGCGGGATTTTTGCATATTGCAAAGAAATAAACGAAAAGTACGAGAATCGAAAATCAATAGATGCAAAAAGAAGGCTGTGCGCTCGAAGTTGAACGCACAGCCTCATATGGTTTCGTGTAGGTTCGCGAAAATCTGCGGAAAATGCGGAACTTACGCTACTTCAAACTCACTTGTTGGAGTTGGTGAGCACGCGCGGACCGTTGGGATCGCCCACGATGACCTGGTCCACCATGTGCAGGAACAGGCCATGCTCCACCACGCCAACGGTGTTGATGAGATCGTCGGCCAGAGCCTCCGGGTGTTCGATGCATTCGAGGTGCAGATCGACCACGTAGTTGTTCTCGTCGGTGCGCACCGGCTGGCCTTCGGCGTCGAGGCGAAGCACCGGCTTGTAGCCGCGGGATTCGAACTTCTTGACGCCTGGCCTGCGCCGAACGGAATCACCTCAACCGGCAGCGGGAACTTGCCGATGGTGTCCACAACCTTGGACTCGTCCACGATCCACACGATCTTGTTGGAGTTGGTGGCCACGATCTTCTCCCACAGCAGCGCGGCGCCGCCGCCCTTGACTGCCGTTGAAGTTCTGTCGCCTCGTC
>ENA-OQJR01000715-OQJR01000715.1-human-gut-metagenome-genome-assembly--contig:-NODE-715-length-10268-cov-2.198994_pt1 | contig 10268 bp, 7 predicted proteins | sample MGYA00242614_ERZ504781 | MGnify/ENA primary metagenome ERZ504781 (study PRJEB26092, sample SAMD00036365) | human gut metagenome | host: Homo sapiens | study: EMG produced TPA metagenomics assembly of...
GCGGTGTTCTCGGTGTGGGCCATGTAGCCCTCGCCCTCGCCGATCGGCGTGGTCTCGGGGTTCGTCGTCTCCGCGCCCGCGTAGACCTTGGCGGTCACACGGCCGGGCTTGACCAGACCCTCCACATACTCGATGAGCGGCTCGGCGAGCTCTCCCATGTTGGCCGAATAGGTCGGCCAGTAGTTCATCTGGAGGTTCACGTTCATGTGGAAGTCGGAGCCCCAAGGCGTGTTGCCGTGGGCGTTGTCGCCCGCGGTGACCGACCAGATGCCCTGCAGGTTGCTGGGCAGCTGACTGTTCTCACGGGAGGAGCCGATGGTCAGGTAGCGGCCGTACTTGTACACCAGCGTCTCCAGCTCGCGCTTCTGCGCGGTGGTTGCGGAGCCCCTCTGGTACGCCTTGAGCAGCGCGTCGGTGGCGACGGCGCCGTCGGAGCTGTGGCCGGACTGGCCCAAATTGATCTTCACGCGGTCGTAGATGGCGGAATGATCGTCGATGTGCGCTTTCTTGACGGCGGTGTAGCCCTTGTTGGCGGCGGCCTGCACGACCTTGGCGACGCGGGTGTTCACCTCGGCGGCGGTTTCGCCGGTGCGGTAGGACGGATACTTCTGCTTGTAGTCCGTCGCGGCGGCGATGTACAGCGTGACCGCCTTCGCGTCGGAGACCTTCAGCGAAGCGCCGTCGGAGCCTTCGGAGAGCGTGCCCTCACCGTTGTCGAGGACGACCTTGATCTGCGAGTTGTACAGCAGGCCGTTGTTGCCGAGAGCGCCCTTGACGGTGAGCGTGTCACCCTTGACCGTCGTGGTTTCGCCGGTCTTGGAGTAGTTCGTGTTGGTCGGCATGCTGACGTTGAAGTTCAGCTTGCCGGCTTTGCTGGCCGTGAGGCGGGCGACCATGACATTGTCGGGGTTCGACGCGAAGTATTCGCGCGTGTAGGTGACGCCGTCATGCTTGAACGTGACGTCGGCCTTGCCCTTGCTCAGGTTCAGGTCGCGGCGGTATTCGGTGACGGTCGTGTCGTTGAACCCGTAGTCGAGGTAGATGTCGCCCCAGTTCAGGTAGTTGCCCTGCTCGGCCGCGTTCTCGCCGCCGGTCAGGTTGCCGGGATTGACCGTCTCGGCGCCGTTCGCGAGCTGCTTGTTGAGCGCGCGCAGCGTGGCGCCGTTCTGACCCTTGGTCTCGTTGTTGCCGCCGTTGTAGCTGGTCGAGGATCCGGGGCCGCCGGTCCACAGCGTCTCCTCGTTGAAGGTGACGCGTTCACGGCTGACCTCGCCCCAGACGGTGCCGCCGATCTTGCCGTTGCCGAACGGCAAGGTGGTCTGCTGCCAACGGTTGTTGTCGGGGTTGCCGTAATTGCCGCCGGCGGTGGCGGTGGCGTCAGTCTGCGACGCGGGCTGCTTGTACCACAGCCAGTCGTCTTTGCTGGTGTCGCCGTCTCCGCCGTCCTCAACACTGGCGATGACATAGGCGTTGAACGAAGCGGCGATTTCGGGGTCCTTGTTGTACTTCACGGTAATAGGGTATACGCCGATGCTGGCACTATCGAAAGCGCTGGTGTCGATGGTGTAGTTATCCTCACCGTTGCCTTCGGTCAGCGTCTTGACCGTGCCGTCGGCCGTGCTGGTGGCCTTGACCACGAGTCCGGCCTTGTCGAACGCCTCGCCCTTCTGGTACTTGACCTTGGTCGGGCCTTCGATGCTCAGCGTGTATGCCTTCGGCTTCTTGGTGACGGACAAGGTCGGCTGCATGGCCTCGGTGGCGCCGGTCAGCGAGGTGACTTCCTTGCTGCCGAAACGCATGTCGGACTTGTTGAGCTCGCCCAGGGCCAGCGTGATCTTCTTCTCGGTGGCGCCGGCGCTGAACTTGGCGAACTCTGCCTTGATGATGTCGGTCACGTCGAGCAGAACCTTCTTGGCGTTGCCCGATTCGACGGTCATGCCATCGGAATACTTCTTAGATCCATAAGCGAACGCATGGGACGTCGCGGTCTTCGTGGTATCGGTCACCTCGAAGTCCGGGCGGTTCGCCCACGTGGCATTGTTGGTGTCGCAGGGAGCGGTGCCGGTGCACCGCGACGTGTCAACAGCGACCACCTTGACCTTATCGGTGGCCGTGGCGGTCTTGTCTGCACCGGCGTAGCCCAGATACGTCAAGGTGAGGATGGAGTGCTCGGGGCGCCGCGGTGTAATCGGACAGGTCGAACGTCATCAGACCCATCTTGGCGTCTGTGACATCGTGGACGTCGGTGGACTTGAACTTCTCACCGAAGTCGCCGTAATCGCCTTCCGGCTGCAGCGCGCCGACATAGGCCGCAGTGTTCTTCTTCTCGTTCTTCTCGCTGGCCCATGCCTGCAACGTGGTGTCGGCGGAGGGCTTGAGATCGTCCTTGGTGGACACGGAAACGGTCAGCTTCGGAGCCATGTCTGCGGTCGCGCCGTTCAGGGACGTCGTGCCTTCGGAACTGGCGAAACGAACCTCGGTCTTCTTGGTCTCGCCCACGGCCAGGGTGATGACCTTCTTGCCTTCGGCGAACTGCTGGCGCACGATTTCGGTCACATCTACGGTGACCTTCTTGGTATTGGCGGGAACCACGGTGATGGCGTCGCCCGCGTAAACCGTCGTACCGTACTCGAACGGCTTGGACTCGGCGACGAATGAGGAGTCGTTGATGCTGAACTTCGGCTTGGTCGCGCCGGTCGCGACATTCGCGCCGCAGTCTGTGGCGTTATTGGTGCACACGGTGGTGTCGACGGGGGTCACCTTGATGGTGTCGGTGTCGGTGGCCGTCGGGTTGCCGCGGTAGCCGAGGTACGTCATCTCGAACGTTGCGGAATCGGGGGCATGGTCGTAGGCGCTCAGGTCGAACGTCAGCAGACCGGTCTTCAGATCGGTGGTGTCCGCGGCATCCGCGGACTCGAACTTCTCGCCGAACACGCCTTGCGAGGGCCCTTGCAGTGCGCCGATGTACGGCTTGGACGCCATTGAGGAATTCTTCTCGCTCGTCCACGTCTGCAACGTGGTATCGGCGGAGGGAGTGATGGTGGCTGTGGTGGAGGACGAGGCGTCGGACGCTGCCGCTCTCGTCGTGCCGACCGCGACGGCCGACGCAGGTAGTCCGGCCAGCAGCATGCCGACCGTCGCGCAGGACGCCACCAGTGGCATCAGACGCGATGACATCGCTCTATGTTTCATATTTGGTTCTTTCTCCTATAGGGTAGCCAGCAGCTTTGCCGGTTTATGTTAATATATACATTGTTTACTAAAAGAATCAAGTCCGTCGGCGACTTGTGTCTTCAATTGGAATCACAGCTCTCAGAGAGCCCCTGGATACCGCCGTTCCCAGAATTACGTAACATTCTTGGCATTATTATCACAGGGTGCAGGGCCGCCGGGAAGAACGATCTCCAGCATCGCTACGCTCGGCAGCTCCTGACAGCGGGAGCACACCATCCGCGCCATCGGCCGGCCAAGTCGTCAGCGCAGCCGGTCGCGTACCACACCAGCGCAAAATCACATCAAAATCGCATTGTGTGGCCAGCCAGTCTGCCTCACAATGAAATGTGAACCCTCACATCACGTGGTGTGGCACAACATGCACCGCAAAACCGCCATTTTTCAACGGCCCGAAACGACTCCTCCGATGCCCGCGTACCACACCAGCCCAAAAACCATCGAAAAACGCATTGTGTGGCAGACCGAGAGGGCGATACGCGCCGGACGCCCCTCTGCTCTCGTCACAATCATGTTCTATGGAAGCACACCGGCCATCTGCCGCACCAGCGCATCCGCTCTCAACAATCCTTCTCCCGTTTGCGTCGCTATGTGCGCGCCGGAACGACGACCGTGCGCACATAGGGACGCAAACCACAGTCCCCGAACCCGTCGCGCACCATATATAGGAAATTCTCCGCCCATCACTCGCCTACATAGCAAACAGCCCGGCGAGCCCACGCACGGCGCACTGCCATGCGTAAGTTCACCGGGCTGTCAGCCTCATCAATCCAGCGAGCGCAACGGGCGCCCCATCAATCGGTGAGTGTGAATTGGCTGTTGTAGAGGTCGGCGTAAAACCCTCCCGCCGCGAGCAGTTCCTCGTGGGTACCGCGCTCGATCACGTCGCCGTGGTTCATGACGAGAATCATGTCGGCGTCGCGGATGGTGGAGAGGCGGTGCGCGATGACGAAGCTCGTGCGCCCCACGGTCAACGCATCCATGGCCTTTTGGATGAGTTCTTCGGTGCGGGTGTCGACGGAGGAGGTGGCTTCGTCAAGGATGAGGATCGGAGCGTCCTGCACCATGGCGCGGGCGATGGTGAGCAGCTGGCGCTGTCCTTGGGAGAGCGAGGTGTTGTCGTCAAGCACGGTGTCGTAGCCCTGCGGCAGAGAGCGCACGAAGTGGTCGAGTCCGACGGCCTTGCATGCGGAGACGATCTGCTCGTCGGTGACGCCGGGCTTGGAGTAGGCGATGTTTTCGCGCACGGTGCCACGGAACACCCATGTATCCTGCAGGACCATGGAGAACTGGTCGTGCACGTTCCAGCGCGGCACGGAAGTGGTGTCGATGCCGTCGATGGAGATGGAGCCGCCGGAGATCTCGTAGAAGCGCATCAGCAGGTTGACCATGGTGGTTTTGCCGGCGCCGGTCGGACCGACGATGGCGACTTTCTGGCCGGCGGAGACGCTTGCCGAGAAGTCGTGGATGATCGGCTTGTCGGGCTCATAGCCGAATCGCACGTGACTGAATTCGACGTCGCCGCGCACGGTCCGGGGGTTGCCGGCCGCATCGTAGCCGAGCAGCTGCGAACGCTGCGAAGCCGTCATACCGGCGGTGGCATTCGCGCGAGTGCCGCGATGCGCCAGCTTGCCGCTGTCCGTCCGTGCCGTGCTCGCAGCGGCATCAGCCACGCCGAGTTCGGCCTTGGTCGGTTCCGCATCCATCTCCGGCTCTTCGAGGAAGCCGAACACGCGCTCGGCGGCGGCCGCGCATCGCTGCAGGTTCTGGAACGCCTGCGCGACTGGCTCAACGGCTGGGTGAACAGGCGGATGTACATCATGAACGCGACGATCACGCCGAATTCGATCTTCCCGTCCATGGCGAGCGCCGCACCGACCACGCACACGATCACGTAGCCGAAGTTGCCGACGAAGTTCATCAGCGGCATCATCAGGCCTGACAGGAACTGCGATTTCCAGCCGGATTCGTACAGGTCGGCGTTGTACTTCTCGAAGCGGCGGATTGAGTCGGCCTCGCCGTTGTACGCCTTGACGATGAGGTGACCGGCGTACATCTCCTCGATGTGGCCGTTGACGTCGCCGAGCGCCATCTGCTGGCGGGCGAAGTATTTCTGCGAGGATTTCATGATGACCATCATGATGATGAGTCCCAGTATGCTCGCGCCGATCGCGCACAGGGTCATGATGACGTTGTTGTAGAACATCATGACGAGCGCGCCAACGAACAGCGTTGCCGAGGTGATGAGCGAGCCGAGGGACTGGCCGAGCGTCTGGCCGATGGCGTCGACGTCGTTGGTGATGCGGGAGAGTACGTCGCCGTAGCTGACCTTGTCGAAGCATTTGAGCGGCAGCTTGTTGATTTTGACCGAGATCGATTCGCGCAGGCGCTGGGCGGTGCGCTGGGTGACGTTCGCCATCATCCAGCTTTGCACGTAGCTGAGCACCGCGTAGCCGACGTACAGTGCGACGAGCAGCCAGGCGATGCGGCCGACGGCGTTGAAATCGACCGAGTTCATCACCGGCTTGCCGTTCACGATGGCCGGCAGTCCCTTGACGATCTCGTTGGTCATGTCCTTGAGCTTGTCCGGTCCGATGATCTGGCATATCGTGCCGGCCGCGCCCAGCACGAGCGCAATGATGATGACGGGCAGGTAGTTGCGGCAGTAGTGGACGAGCTTGCCCATCACGTTGCCGAAATTGGCAGGCTTTTCGACCGTGCGGCCGCCGCCCATTGGTCCTCTTGGTCCTGGCATTTGTTACTCCTTAAAAGTCCGTATTGATCTCACGCGGTCAGTTCCGACTGACTGAGCTGGGATTCGGCGATCTGACGGTAGACATCGCAGGTGTCGAGCAGTTCCTGATGGGTGCCTTGGCCGACGACCTTGCCGTCATCGAGCACGATGATGCGGTCGGCGTTCATGATCGTGCCGATGCGCTGGGCGACGATGAGCTTGGTGGATCCCTTGGCTTCTTTGGCGAGTGCGTCGCGAACTTCGCGGTCGGTCTTGAAGTCGAGCGCGGAGAACGAGTCGTCGAAGATCAGGATTTCGGGGTGGCGGTAGACGGCGCGCGCGATTGACAGGCGCTGCTTCTGGCCGCCGGAGACGTTGGACCCGCCTTGTGCGATCGGGGCGGTGTATGTGCCGTCCATGCGCTCGACGAACTCGGTGGCCTGAGCGACGCCGGCCGCCGCCTTGACCCGGTTCATCTGTTCAGTCGGCATTGCGGCGCCTTCCGCTCTCTTGCCCGCGGCGATGAGTTCGGCTTCGCGTTTGCGGCCGGCCGGAGTGGAGGTGTCGGCCATTTCGACGTCCGCGGAGCTTGCCCCGTTCACGTCGTCGCCGTAGCTCACGTTGGATGCGACCGTGCCCTTGAACAGCACGGACTGCTGCGGCACGTATCCGATCTTGTCGCGAAGGGCTTTCAGATCGTATTCGCGCACGTCCACACCGTCGACGAGCACCTGCCCGGCCGACACGTCGTAGAAGCGCGGCACGAGGTTGATGAGGCTGGACTTGCCGGAGCCGGTGGAGCCGATGAACGCGACGGTCTGGCCCTTTTCGGCGGTGAAGTCGATGCCTTCGAGCGTCGCCTCGCGTGAGCCGGGGTAGGTGAAGCTCACATTGCGGAACTCGACGGTGCCGGTTTTCCCGCCGCCCAGACGCGCCACGTCGGCGGCGGTCTTGGTGCCGGTTTTGACGATCGGATCGGTGTCGAACACTTCGAGCACGCGTTGCGCGGACACGTCGGCGCGCGGCCAGAGCACGAATACCATGCTCATCAGCAGGAAGCTCATGATGACCTGCACGGAGTAGTTGGAGAAGACGACCATGTTGGAGAACACGTTGAGCTTGTCCGTCAGGCCGGCGGCGTCGATCAGATAGGCACCGATCCAGTAGACGGCGAGCATCAGGCCGTTCAGGACGGTGTTCATCAACGGCATCATGAACGCCATGACGCGGTTGGTGACAGCTGCGTGTCGGTGAGGTCCTTGTTGGCCTTGGTGAACTTGGCTTCCTGGTAGTCCTCGGCGTTGTAGGCGCGCACGACGCGCAGGCCGGTGAGGTTTTCGCGGGCCACGAGGTTGATGTTGTCGGTGAGCTTCTGCATGGCCTTGAACTTGGGCATGACCATGGCCATCATGATGACGACGGCGACGAGCAGGATGACGACGGCGATGCCGGTGGCGAGAGTCCATTCGAAACCTTCGCCGGCGATCTTGCATATGGCCCATACGGCCATGATCGGCGACTTGACGATGAGCTGCAGGCCGATGGTGATGAACATCTGGATCTGCGTGATGTCGTTGGTGGAGCGGGTGATGAGGCTACGCGGTAGGAGAATTTGCTCATTTCGGCGGGGCCATAGGATTCGACCTTGCGGAATTCGAGCGAGCGCAGGCGCTGGGTGAATGACGAGCCGACGCGTGCGGAGATGTAGCCGGTGACGATGGCACAGGCGACGGAGCCGAGGGAGATGAGCAGCATCTTGCCGCCGGCGATCCAGATGTCGCTCATCGCGCTGCCCGGCGTCTCGACGAGCGTGGTGATGTCTGACATGTAATCGGGCAGTTTGAGGTCGAAGAAGACCTGCCCGACGATGGTCACCAGGGCGATGAGCATCTGACCGATCTCCGCTTTGGAGAGGTATTTCAGGATGCGAAGCATTGGCTTTCCCCTTGTGTTTTGTTGGTGATTGGTTACGTTATTTGCCGCGGCATCGATATCCGATGCCCGAATTAGTTTCTGTTGTTAGATTACTTACAGTGTAAGATATTACGCATTATTCTGTGTATTCGCTGTGAATGGCGCGCTTTGCGCTGGCTGCGCACGAGAGACACGGCACGCACGCGTCCCCCACGTCATCCGCAGCCGGCGGAAGAAGCTACTCCTCGCCGGCCTTCGCGCGCTCGGTCCGCATATGATCGGCGACACGCCTGTCACGCTCGGCGAACGCGGCCCGCACCTCATCGGGGGTCGGGCGCGGCGCGCCGGGATGGCAGATGGCCATGTATGTCGAGAACTCCGACAGCAGATCAACGAACTCGCGCGTGCGCCGCTCCCCCATCTGCGAGAAGATCCAACAGATTGCCGAACGCATCTCCTCCAAGTCGCACTTGGACCGCTCTCGCCCGGCATCCGTAAGGTTCACGCGGATGATGCGGCGGTCGTCCGGGTCGATGTCTCGGGTGATCAACCCTTTTTTCTCCAGAGCGGCAAGCACTGTGGAGATGCGGCCGGAGCTGGCCTTCAGCGAACTGGCGAGCTGCGACGGCGTCATGGTGCCGCGCAGTGCGAGCTCGTGCAGAATGAATGGCTCGCCATGCGCACCGCGCGCGAACTCCTTCTGCATCTTGGAACGGTTGCCCCACACGCTGGCGTACAGTTCGCTGAGCGCCTCCCGCTCAAAACCCATTTCGCACCGCCTTCCGATTCGACCATTGCCGCACTACCGCGCTCCGCGGAGTACCGCCAATACATTCCAGCGGCATATACATCGTGCAAACATCTGTAATATTATCTCACACCGTAAACAATTTACAGTATGTGATTATATGTCCGCGCCTTACTCCCCTGCTACTAACTTGATCTGTACGCATTTTTTCCGTACAACCATTCTATGGCGACACTAACGAAGCAAACGGTATCGAAACAGAAAACGTCCCGGCTTGACATTCGACTGACGGATGCGCAACGGCAGCTCATCGAGCGTGCCGCCGAGCTGACCGGCAGCACGCTCACGCAATGGACCGCTCGCCATCTCCTGGAATCAGCCCGTAAGGATATAGAAGAAGCAACCGTCCTGCATCTGGAATCACAGGCATTCGAAGATTTCATACAGGCATTGGATCAGCCGGTTCCGCCAGCAGCCGAAAAACTCACGGAAAGGGATCCGCAGTGGGCATGATCCATCATTTCCAACGTCCGCGCAAGCTCGGCCCGGAAGAGAGAATGGGGAAGTTCTCTTGTGGAGTACCGTTCATCGACAAGTGGGCCGCACAACGCGCACCGTCATCGGCCCAGCATGGGACGGCCGTCGCGTACGTGTCATTCACTGCGTTAGGTGAACCGGCGAGATTCTACACGCTGAGTGCATATTCGGCACTGCGAGCACGATCCGCCAGCGGCGCACTAGGGTCACGTGCGCTCATTGTGGAACCTTACGACGATAAAGCACGCGCGTTCTATGCGCATTTCGGTTTTCAACCGATTCCCGGAACCACCAGCATGTATCTCAGGCTCGTTTGACGACGAGCCTGTTCCGTATTTATGACGGTGACTCATAGCGTTGATTCACGGCAGTAAAGACAGCTCCTCAGGGGCGAGCGTGAGATTGACTGCGGCGAACGAGTCCCGGACCTCATGCGGGTTGCGGGCACTGGGAATGGTGAACAGACGGTCATATCTGGTCAGCTCCCACGCGAGCACCACACGCTGGTACGAGACGCCGCGAGCCGCTGCGACCGTGCGGAACGGATCATACGCATGACTGTCGAATGCGTCCAGGAACCCGCCGAGCGGCGACCAGCACACAAAATCAAGACCGAGATCGGCGCAGTGACCCATCGTATGCTCAGGGTCGGGGTGCGAGGGCGAGAACTGGTTCTGCACCGCAATCAGACGGTCGCCGAGAATCCCACGGGCGGTGTCAATCTGCGCATTGTCCACGCGCGAGATGCCGGCAAACCGAATCACGCCCTCATCCAGCAAGGTTTTCAGCGCGCCGACCGTATCCTCATACGGAACCGCGGGGTCAGGGCCATGCGAATACAACAAATCGAGCGCGTCGACGCCGAGGCGGAGAGCGGACTCCTTCGCGTCACGAATCATCGTCTCCGGGCGCGAGTCGGCCATCCACCCGTACCGGCTGCCGGCCGCCTGCAGGTGCTGTCGCTCGGATGCGGATGCGCTCGCGCCGTCGCCCGGGGATTGCTGAGGATCTTCCGCGTCGCGGTTCGTCACTTCCAGCGTTCGGCGATAACCAGTCTTCGTGGCGACCAGAACCTCATCGCGCGGACCGCTCCAGCTGGCGAGC
>ENA-OQJR01000717-OQJR01000717.1-human-gut-metagenome-genome-assembly--contig:-NODE-717-length-10255-cov-2.216331_pt1 | contig 10255 bp, 7 predicted proteins | sample MGYA00242614_ERZ504781 | MGnify/ENA primary metagenome ERZ504781 (study PRJEB26092, sample SAMD00036365) | human gut metagenome | host: Homo sapiens | study: EMG produced TPA metagenomics assembly of...
CAGCGCCATCATCGATCCCTAACGGAAAAACGATAGCCGAATGTCCGTGGAGCAGGGAAAGTGCGGTATCGGCTGATATAGATATGGAGGCATTGCAGGCTTTCAGGAAGAAATTCCCGGTATTGGATGATGCAGACCCCTTTACATTGATATGAAACAATTAACAAAATAATAGATAATGGCTGAAAAGAAATTATTGTTGGGCGATGAGGCAATTGCCCTCGGAGCGATACATGCCGGCATATCGGGTGTATATGCCTATCCGGGTACACCGTCCACTGAAATCACAGAGTTTATCCAGAATAATCCTTTGGCAAAGGAAAGAAAATTGCACAGCACTTGGTGTACCAATGAAAAAACGGCCATGGAGGCTGCATTGGGTATGTCATACGCAGGAAAACGTGCTTTGGTATGTATGAAACATGTAGGCATGAACGTGGCTGCCGATGCGTTTGTCAATTCTGCCATAACCGGCGTGAACGGTGGTCTGGTGGTGCTGGCTGCCGATGATCCTTCCATGCACTCGTCACAGAATGAGCAGGATTCACGTTTTTATGGAAAATTTGCTATGATTCCCATGCTGGAACCGTCTTCCCAACAAGAAGCATACGATATGATGGATTACGCATATACACTCTCGGAAAAACTGAAGTTGCCGGTGCTGATGCGTGTGGTTACCCGTCTGGCACATTCGCGTGCCGGTGTGGAAGTAGCCGATATCCGTGAGGAAAATCAGTTGAATCCTGACCATGAACGTGCCACTGGGTATTGCTGCCGGTAATGCGCGTAAACATATCTGGATCTAGTGAAAAAGCAGGAGAAGCTGGAAGAAGCTTCTCCAAATCTCCTTATAATTATCTGGAAGGGTTGAATCCCGAATATGATTATGAATTCGGAGTGATAGCCTGTGGTATCGGTTATAATTATGTGAAGGAGGCGGATACGGACAGTTGCCATATTCCGGTATTGAAAGTTTCGCAGTATCCGTTGCCGGCTGAAGAAATCAGGACGATGGCAGACCGCTGCGGATATGTTCTGGTAGTGGAAGATGGCCAGCCGTTTGTGGAAGAGCAGGTAAAAGCGATACTTTCCTCGGACTATGAGGTAAAGGGACGCCTGACGGAAACTTTGCCGCGTACCGGTGAATTGACTCCGGATAATGTGGGCGAGGCGATCGGATGGGGAATCAAACGTCCGTTTGGTAAGTCTCAGGTGGTGATGCCGCGTCCGCCTGCATTGTGTCAGGGATGTGGTCATCGGGATGTGTATGATGCATTGAACAAGGTGGCTGCGGAATATCCGGATGCACGCATTTTCGGTGATATCGGTTGCTATACGTTAGGTGCGTTGCCCCCGTTCCGTGCTATCGACAGTTGTGTGGATATGGGTGCTTCCATAACCATGGCCAAAGGTGCTTCCGATGCGGGGGTATTTCCGGCCATTGCTGTTATCGGTGACTCTACCTTCACTCATTCCGGTATGACCGGTCTGCTGGATGCGGTGAATGACCGTGCCAATATCACGGTGGTGATTTCGGATAACCTGACTACCGCCATGACCGGTGGACAGGATTCTGCCGGTACGAACAAATTCGAGGCGATCTGCCTGGGATTAGGGGTAGAACCCGAACATGTGCGTGTGGTGGTTCCATTACCGAAGAATATGGAAGAAATCACCCGTACCATTCGTGAGGAAATAGAATATAAAGGGGTGTCTGTCATTATTCCGCGCAGAGAGTGTATCCAGACATTGAATCGTAAACTAAGACAGAAAAAAGCAGATAAGGCATGAGAAAAGATATCATACTTTCGGGCGTAGGAGGACAGGGTATCCTGACTATCGCTACTATTATAGGAGAAGCTGCTACGGCAGAAGGCATCAATTTGAAGCAGGCCGAGGTACACGGTATGAGCCAGCGCGGAGGAGATGTGCAGTCCAATCTGCGTCTATCCGACGAAACGATTTATTCGGATCTGATTGCTCAGGGTGAGGCGGATCTGATTATTTCCATGGAACCGATGGAGGCGTTGCGTTATCTGCCTTACTTGCAGGAAGAAGGTTGGGTGATTACTTCCGCTAATCCTTTCAAGAACATTCCTGATTATCCTGAAGAAGTGGATCTGATGAGGGCTTTGGAGAGCCTTCCGCATGTGGTGAAGTTGGAAATAGAGGATATGGCAAAAGAAAACAGTATGCCTAAATGCGCGAATGTGATTCTGCTGGGCATGGCTGCGAAGTATATTGAAATCGTATCACCGGAACAGTTGCGCGAAAGCATAGGGCGTGTGTTTGCCGCAAAAGGTGAGAAGATTGTTGAAATGAATCAGAAGGCTTTTGATATAGGCTTGAATGCGGTAAAGAACTGGTAGTGCCATGAAGATATTTAGTGAAGAATTAGTGGAGAAGGCGGTGAAGGAACTGCACATCGCCAATCTTGCACAGGCTACTATCGGTGATGTGCTGTTGGTAGCCCAGTATCTGGAAAAGGAAACGGGGATTCCTTTTATCCGCATGGATCAGGGATCTCCCGGTCTTGCCGCTAATCAGATAGGGATTGAAGCGGAGAAAGCTGCTTTGGACAGAGGAGTCGGATCGCAATATCCGGCTGCCGCAGGAGTGCCCGAGTTGAAAAAGGAGGCTTCCCGTTTTGTAAAAGCTTTCTTGAATCTGGATATCTCTCCGCGCGCTTGTGTGCCTACCACCGGGTCGGTGGCGGGTTCATTCGGCTCGTTCATAGCCTGTACGCAGCGTATTCCGGGGAAAGACAAGGTATTGTTCATTGATCCCGGATTTCCTATTCAGAAATCCCAGCTTCGCATTATCGGCGTGGAGTGGGAAGAGTTTGATATCTATCATTATCGGGGACAGTTCTTGCGTGAGAAATTGGAAAGTTTCCTGAGTAAAGGCGATATAGCAGCGATTATCTATTCTAATCCGAATAATCCGGCATGGATTTGTCTGGAAGAGGAGGAACTGCAGATAATCGGTGAACTGGCAACCCGGTATGATGTGATTGTCATGGAAGATCTGGCTTATTTCTGCATGGACTTCCGTCGGGATATGGGGCATCCTTTCGAACCGCCTTATCCGCCCACTGTGGCAAGATATACGGATAATTATATCCTGATGCTTTCTTCTTCCAAGATATTCAGTTATGCCGGACAGCGTATGGCATTGGCATGTATCAGCGACAAACTGTTCGACCGCCAGTTCCCTGCCTTGGCAGAACGGTATAAAGATGCAGGGGTGTTCGGTCCTACGCTGATTGCTTCCATTCTTTATATGATTACTTCGGGATGTACGGCTTCCACTCAGTATGCATACGCTGAAATGCTTCGTCTGTCCACCGAAGGTAAAATCAATTTTGTGGAAGATACCCGCGAATATGCCCGTCGTGCGGAACGCATGAAGAAAATATTTACCGACAATGGTTTCCATATCGTATATGATTATGATGCTACCCAGGTGGTGGGAGATGGTTTCTTCTTTACCATAGGTTACGGAAATATGACAGGGGTGAATTGCTCCGGGAGTTATTATATTATGGGGTAAGTAGCATCTCGCTTTCTACTACCGGTAGCGAGCAGGAAGGTGTCCGCGCCTGTACGTCACGGATGCGCGATGAACTTTATCCGGTGATGGAGGAACGTATGAGAGCCTTTCACGAAGACCATAAGTAGTGGTAAATGGTTAGTGATTAGTGGTTAATGCCTGGCGGAGGGTTTCGCCACTAACCATTAATCACTCACTATTAACCCACTAACCATTAATCATTAATCACTAATGCTATGATTTGGAATAAAAATAAAGAGTGCATGAGTCGGGACGAGATGAGTGCTCTGCAGGGAAAACGTCTGAACAAGTTGGTGAACCTGGTTTATCATAATGTTCCTTTTTATCGTAACAAGATGCAGGAGATGGATTTGTCTCCGGATGATATCCAGACTATCGAAGATATCGTAAAACTTCCTTTTACTACCAAGCAGGATTTACGTGATAATTATCCATACGGTCTTCAGGCTGCTCCTGCTTCGGAAATTGTACGTGTACACGCTTCTTCGGGGACAACTGGGAATCCTACCATTGTGGGATATACGCGTCGTGACTTGTCTGTATGGTCCGAAGTGATGTCACGTTGTCTTTCAGCATACGGGGTTACCCGTAATGATACCTTTTCTGTCAGTTATGGTTATGGCTTGTTTACAGGCGGGTTGGGCGCACATTATGGGGTGGAGAATCTGGGGGCGACTGTTATCCCGGCTTCTACAGGAAATACGGAAAAGCATGTCCGTCTGATTCGCGACTTGGGTATAACGGGGATTGCCTGTACTCCTTCATACGCTCTTTATCTGGCAGAAGTGGTGGAACGTATGGGATTGACCAAGAATGATATCAATCTCCGTATCGGAGCTTTCGGAGCCGAGCCATGGACGGAAAGTATGCGTAAGGAGATAGAAGAGCGGCTGGGATTGAAAGGGTATAATATTTATGGATTAAGTGAGATTATGGGACCCGGTGTTTCCTACGAATGTCAGGAGCAACATGGATCACATATCAATGAGGATCATTTTTATCCTGAAATCATTAATCCTGAAACGCTGGAACGTCTTCCGGATGGAGAAGTGGGAGAATTGGTGTTTACTACCTTGACGGGAAAGAGGGGATGCCGTTATTGCGTTATCGTACGAAGGACTTGACTTCCCTGATGGAGGGTGAATGTCCGTGTGGAAGAACCAATATCCGTATGTCGGGTATTGTAGGCCGTAGTGACGATATGCTTATTATCCGTGGCATCAATGTTTTCCCATCTCAGGTGGAAAGTGTTATTTTGGATATGCCTCAGTTTGAACCTCAGTATATGCTGGTGGTGGATAGGAAGAATAACCTCGACTCTTTGCAGGTACAAGTGGAAGTCCGCAAAGACTTCTTCTCGGATGATATGGGAAGTATGCTTGCCATGAAGAAAGCGTTGAGCGACAAACTGAAAAGTGTCCTTTCCATCAGTGCCGAAGTGAAGCTGATGGAACCTAATAGCATTGCCCGTAGTGAAGGTAAGAGTAAACGTGTGATAGACAATCGGATTTTAAAATAAAAAAGTATGCGATATGACAATCAAGCAATTATCTGTTTTTCTGGAAAACAAAACCGGAAGAATAAATGACGTAACCAAGACATTGGCAAAGTATGATATCAATATGCATGCGTTCAGCATGGCGGAATCTACTGATTTCGGTATACTTCGCCTGATTGTTTCGGATGTGGAAAAAGCGGTGGAAGTACTTCGTGCCGAGAATTTTGCCGTGATGCTGACCGATGTGGTATGTATCAGTTGCCCGAATGTGGCAGGTTCTTTGGCTAAAGTTTTGGACTATCTGGCAGCAGAGAATATCTTTATTGAATATATGTATGCTTTTGCTCAGGGAGATACGGCACATGTGGTTATCCGTCCGTCTAATGTGGAGAGATGTGTGGAGATATTGAACAAATTCAATTGTAATGTTTTGACTAAGAACAGTCTGTAATGAATTTGACTTTGTGGGTATGAATGCATCACAAGTCTTTTTACCACAGGTTACTTGGGTTCACACGGATGTTTAAGCTGAAAACTTTAAGATTGAACCTGTGCGAATCCGGGTAATCTGTGGCTGTTTTGATGGAACAGTCTATCAATAACAAAACCTGTTTGTTGGAGAATGCAGAATGTATGAGCGTTCTTTGACAATGGGACACTCGAACCGATAAAAAATACCGAAGTATTGTACATGATTACATTGGATAATTTTGAGGACTTTGTTCCCTATAAAATATGGATGCGTGGGGAAGAGTATTATGAAACAGACGCTGTTTCCGAATTGGAAGAAATCTCACCCGGTGAATGGACTGCGACTGTAGAAGGAACAGACGATTATAATGTGGAGATATCTATGGATGGAAACGAGATAGAATCCTGGTACTGTGATTGTCCGTATGAGGGAGAAATCTGCAAACATGTCGTAGCGACATTGTTGGCAATTCGCGACAATAGAAAAAAGGCGGGTAATAGTATTTTCTCGAAGATGAAAATCAAAGCGGAGGAAGCCCCTGTTTTAGAGGAAATAAAAGAAGTGGGTAAGCAGCCTTGTCCGTCTTTGGTAGACATACAGCAACTGTTGTCTTTCATTGATCCGCAGGAACTCTCGAAATTTATCTGTGAGTATGCTTCAACGAATCTGGAATTTAAAACGGCACTTTCAAATCATTTCATAGCTAAGGAGCTATCTTTGTCATCAAAGGGAAAAGATTACAGAATTGAAATTCAAAAAGTTTTTAAAGGATCTGGTTACCATAAAAGGTCTCGTTATCACAATCGTTATGATAATTACGACCGTGACTGGAAAACTATTTTCAATCAGATGGACACTTTTTTGGAGAAAGCGGATTTCTTTTTGAATTTGGAAGCTATGGATAATTCTATTGCCATAGCTCTTCAAGTACTTCGTTCCATCGGTGAAAACTATGATGATGAACTTTTGTATGATGGTATTTCTTCTTCTGACTATTGTGAACAGGCAGGAGATTTGCTCCTGAAAGTGATTGAACATCCTAAAACCACTCAGGCACAAAAGATGGAGATACTTCAGGGCTTGCGTGAGATTGCTGAAATATCTATTTTTCGTGAATATGATCTTTATGATGTAGACGAATTGATGATGCAGATCAATCTTTCGGTTCAACCGGCAGAAAAAGCGTTGGAATTGATTGATGAACTTCTTGAAGTAAGAAAGGGAACCTGTGGTATCTATCAGTTAGTCCTTCGTAAGGTCAATCTGTTGTTAGAACAGAATGAAGAACAAAAGGCGGATGATACGATTCGTCAATATCTTTATCTGACTGAAATACGAAGAATGGAGGTTGATAAATTGATTGCCCGTTGCCAATATGATGAAGCCATTTGTTTGCTGAATGACGGAATAGAAATAGCGGAAAGAGAAATGCATTCTGGCACTCTGGGTGAATGGCTGAAAATGAAATTGGATATTTATGAAATAACCCATAGGGTTTCTGAGGTAATTGATACATGTCGTCTGTTGTTTGTGGTGGGTAGTGATAAATTGATATATTACAGCAAACTTAAAACTCTGGTACCGAAAGAACAATGGAAAAGTTTTCTGGATAGGATGATGAAAGAAGCCGAGTTAAGTGACTATTTTTCTTTTGGCGGAAATGATAAGGCTGAAATTTATGTGAAAGAAAAGGATAATGACAGCTTGTTCTCTTTGCTGTCGTCAGTCCGATACAATCAGTTGGAAACATTGATGAAATATGCCCATTATTTGAAGGACACTCATTCTGAGAAATTGATTGCTATATATACTTCTTTATTGAATGATTATGCTGAACGGAATCTGGGACGGGAGCATTATGAATTTATAGCACGGGTATTATCCTGCATACGTAAACTAAACGGTGGACAGGCTGTTGTGAAAAGCTTGGTGGCAGAGTTCCGGATAAAATACAAACGTCGTCCGGCAATGATGGAAGTGTTGGGGACGTTTTAAAAATAGTTTATCAGAATCTTTTTTAAAAATTAGTAAAGCCGCCTCCTCCGAAGCGGTCTTCGTTTTCTATCAGAACAAACTCCAAGCAACTGTCAGTCCGGCCATTACAATGGCGACCATACTCATCAGTTTAATCAGAATGTTCAAACTGGGTCCGGATGTATCTTTAAACGGATCACCTACTGTGTCACCGGTAACCGTTGCTTTGTGTACTTCGCTTCCTTTACCTCCGAAATTACCTTCTTCTATAAATTTTTTCGCATTATCCCATGCGCCTCCCGCATTGGCCATAAAAATGGCAAGAACGAAGCCCGAGGACAAACCACCTATCAGCAGACCGATAACACCGGGAACACCAAAAATCAGTCCGGTAGCGATAGGGGCAATGATAGCCAGTAGAGAGGGGAATACCATTTCACGTTGTGCTCCTTTGGTGGATATTTGTACGCAACGGGCATAGTCGGGTTCTGCCTCTCCTGTCAGAATCCCTTTTATTTCACGGAACTGGCGACGCACCTCCTCTACCATGTGAGCGGCTGCTCGGCCTACGGCGTTCATGGTCAGACCGCAGAACAGGAATGCCATCATACTGCCCAAAAACATGCCGCTTAGCACTTTGGGGTTCATCAGGGTTACATCGTAATAAAGCATATAGTCAGTGAAACTGGCGTTATGAACATCTACGGTAATGCCGTTTGGTAATTCCAGAATGGTTTGCCCCAACCGGGTTAATCCGATACGGATTTCTTCTACATAGGATGCCAGCAGGGCCAGTCCGGTCAGAGCTGCGGAGCCGATGGCAAAACCTTTGCCTGTAGCGGCAGTCGTGTTACCTAACGAGTCGAGGGCGTCAGTACGTTTGCGTACTTCTTTGCCCAGTCCGCTCATTTCAGCGTTACCGCCGGCATTGTCTGCAATCGGTCCGTAAGCATCGGTAGCCAAGGTGATTCCTAATGTCGAAAGCATACCTACGGCAGCGATACCGATGCCATACAATCCCATGGAAATATTGGCAAAATCAAATCCTGAAGCGAGCCAGTAGGACAAGATGATACCGGTTACTACTGCCAGTACAGGGATGGTGGTGGAAACCATACCTAGTCCGATACCGGAAATGATAACGGTGGCCGGACCGGTCTTTCCACTTTCGGCCAACCGTTGTGTGGGTTTATACGATTGAGAAGTATAATATTCGGTGGAACGGCCGATAACGATACCTACTATTAATCCCACTACCACAGCAAAGGAAATGTTTACCCAATTTTCCAAACCTAATGCCCAAAGGATAAGGAAAGTGGCAACGACAATCAGTACCGAACTTAAATTGGTTCCTGTGGCCAATGATCCGAGTAATTCCTTCATTCCTGCATTTTCTTTAGTACGGACGGCAAAAATACCGATGATAGAGAGAACGATACCCACTGCCGCAATCAGCATAGGTGCGATAACCGCTTTAAACTGCATCACGGTATCATCCGAGCCAATAAAAGCGGCAGCACCTAAAGCGGCGGTAGCCAGAATAGAGCCGCAATAGGATTCGTACAGATCGGCGCCCATTCCGGCTACGTCACCTACATTGTCTCCCACATTATCGGCAATGGTTGCGGGGTTGCGGGGATCATCTTCCGGGATGCCGGCTTCTACTTTACCAACCAGGTCAGCGCCAACGTCAGCTGCCTTGGTGTAAATGCCTCCGCCCACACGGGCAAAAAGTGCGATGGAAGAAGCGCCCAGGCTGAAGCCTGATAAAACGGATACGTCTCTTGTAAGTATGTAGAGAACACCTACGCCCAGCAGGCCTAAGCCTACCACGGCCATTCCCATAACGCTTCCGCCGGAGAATGCAAGGGCCAGTGCGCGGTGCATGCCGGACGTACGGGCAGCATTAGCGGTACGGCTGTTGGCGCGGATGGCAGCGTTCATGCCCAGATAACCGGCCATGGTGGAAAATCCGCTTCCCACAAGGAAACATCCGGCTGTAATCCAGTTCCGTGTTCCGAAACCGATGACAAAGAATAACACAGCTACAAAAAACGACCAGTATGCGGTACTCAGAAGCCAGAAATGCATTGGCGCCCTCTGCGATTGCGTCAGCAATCTCACGCATCTTGTCAGTGCCTGGATCCTCCTTGACGACCTGCTGTCTTAGAATGACGGCAAACAGGAGTCCAAGCAGCCCCACTACTGGGACTAAGAATAACATTGTTCCATAATACCCTCCTAAATGATTGGTTAAGATAAGATCTTCTTAATGGGATTGTAACAGAGTTACTGGGATTTTTCAACAAAAATATTAGAATACCTTAAAATAATTGTAAAGCAAACAGTATCTTTGAGATACTATAGCACTGCCAGGTGCCTATCCCACTTAAAAGTGCGTTCTTGTGGGTGAGCAGTGCGCATTTTATAATACTGATATAAGAAATAAGTAAAAGGAAGGATGGGAATTATGATGAATAAAGTTGTGGATTTTTTACAGGCAAATCCTGTGCAGTATCTGGGGACAATAGGCAGGGATGGGAAAGCAAAGTGCCGTCCCTTTATGTTCTGTTTTGAGAAGGATGGAAAGCTGTGGTTCTGTACCAACAACCAGAAGGATGTGTACAAGGACATGCAGGCTAATCCGGAGGTGGAAGTATCTGTTTCTGATCCCGCTTATGCGTGGCTTCGTCTCCATGGAAGGGCGGTTTTTGAAGATAATATGGAGGTAAAGGAAG
>ENA-OQJR01000718-OQJR01000718.1-human-gut-metagenome-genome-assembly--contig:-NODE-718-length-10250-cov-2.265929_pt1 | contig 10250 bp, 9 predicted proteins | sample MGYA00242614_ERZ504781 | MGnify/ENA primary metagenome ERZ504781 (study PRJEB26092, sample SAMD00036365) | human gut metagenome | host: Homo sapiens | study: EMG produced TPA metagenomics assembly of...
ACGTTTTCCTGTTCCGTTCCATCCTGTGTTAACCAGGTAAGCTTTTGCTTCCGCTCTTTTCCATTTTTCTTAACAAGTTACTGCTGCGATTTTGTCGGATGCAGTTCAAGGAATAGCCTGTCCGAAGCAAGCAGAGAATAGTAGGTGTAGGGCTCTGTGATTCCACGCTCTGTACCAGCAAGTTTAGCTGTGAATCCAGACAGGAAATAGTACTGAGTCTGAGCTTCTGTCAGGATAGATACTGGAGGAAGTACTCCGAAAGCATCTGCGGACAGGAAGATTACATTCTTAGCTGCCGGTGCAGAAGAGATCGGGCGAACGATGTTTTCAATGTGGTTGATCGGATAAGATACACGAGTATTCTCTGTTACACTCTTATCTGCGAAATCAATCTTGCCTTCAGCATCAAGTGTTACGTTCTCAAGAAGAGCGTTACGTTTGATTGCATTGTAGATGTCCGGCTCAGATTCTTTGTCAAGGTTGATAACCTTAGCGTAGCATCCGCCTTCGAAGTTGAATACGCCGTTGTCATCCCAGCCATGCTCGTCATCACCGATCAGGAGACGTTTCGGGTCTGTGGAAAGAGTTGTTTTACCTGTTCCGGAAAGACCGAAGAAGATAGCTGTGTTTTCGCCGTTCATATCTGTGTTTGCAGAGCAGTGCATGGAAGCGATGCCCTTAAGTGGGAGGTAGTAGTTCATCATAGAGAACATACCCTTCTTCATCTCTCCGCCGTACCATGTGTTTACGATAACCTGCTCTTTAGTTGTGATGTTGAACATTACAGCTGTTTCAGAGTTAAGGCCTAATTCTTTATAGTTTTTCAACTTTAGCTTTGGAAGCGTTGTATACAACGAAATCTGGCTCGAAGTTTTCAAGTTCTTCAGCTGTTGGCTGGATGAACATATTTGTTACGAAATGTGCCTGCCAAGCAACTTCAACGATGAAACGGATAGCCATACGAGTATCTTTGTTAGCACCGCAGAATGCATCTACTACGAAAAGTCTCTTGTTGGAGAGCTCTTTTTTAGCGATTTCTTTTACTGCATTCCATGCTTCCTGAGTTGCAGGATGGTTATCGTTTTTGTATTCGTCTGTTGTCCACCATACTGTATCTTTGGAGTTCTCATCCATAACGATGTATTTATCTTTAGGAGAACGTCCAGTGTAGATACCTGTCATAACGTTAACTGCACCAAGTTCGCTGACCTGACCTTTTTCAAAGCCTTCCAGTTCCGGTTTGGTTTCTTCTTCAAATAATACTTCATAAGAAGGGTTGTAGACAATTTCTGTAGTTCCGGTAATGCCATACTTGCTTAAATCGATTTTTGCCATCTTACGTTTAACCTCTTTTCTTCGTTAATGAAAGCGCCTGTTTAAACAGGCTTAAGATACCTTACCATAAAAGCGAATGGGTATCGCTTCTCTTTTACTATTATACATATTTAACGCTTAAAATCAACAGGATTTTTGCCTTTTTTTGAAATTTGTTAAAGATTTATCAACTCAAATTTGATGAAAAAACCGTCATTTTTCACAAAAGGTATGTAAATTTATTATAGTGGCAATATGGGAATACTATTCGTGGATATGATAATATTCTGTCTGACTGGAACAGGCAGGAAAGACAACCAGGAAATACTAACCAGGAAAGCTGCTACTATGTGGTTGTGCTGATAAAAGATGCATGTTAAAATAGGAAAGAATTATCCGGCTGAAAAATGACAGAGTATTATACAGCAGAGAAAAATAAAGAGAGGATGAAGATTATCAAAACTTATTATTTAATTGATTATGAAAATGTAGGAAGTGAAGGCTTCAAAGGATGCGAAAAATTACGGGAAACAGATATTATCCATCTTTTTTATACAGATAACAGCAGAAAAATAGACCTTGATATTATCAATGATCACGGAGAGTCAAAACTGATCACGCATAAAGTACCGACAGGAAATCAGTCAGCAGATATGCATCTGGGCTCTTATCTGGGATACCTGATAGGAAAAGAGTGCACAGGTCAGGATGAAGAATGTAAAATTGTTGTAATCAGTAAGGATACAGGATTTGACCATATTATAGAGTTCTGGAAAACAGAAAAAGATGTGAAAGTCTCCAGAAATGAGAAGATTTCCGGAAAACAGGTGCATACAAGGAAACAGGTAAAAAAACAGACCGGTAAAGAAAAAGACGGACAGATGACCGAACAATCCGGTCAGAAAACAGAAAAACAGTTGGATGAACAACCTGAAAAACAGTCTGTCAAACAATCAGAGAATCAGAATACAAAAAAGCCAAAACAAAGATAATTGACATGAATGCCGGAACAAGAAATTACAGCAGGAACTGGTATGGTTCTCGACAAGCAGGCATGCCAAAGGAAGTGGTAAATTATGTTTCAACAACTGTGGAGAAAAATGCAGAAGCAAAAACAGAAAACAGCAGATTACAGATCTATCATTTCCAAATACGGACAGACAAAAGGACTGAATATCTACAACCATATTAAAAAGAAAATCTAATGGAATAAAAAATAACTGAATAAAAGAAGGAGGCCGGGAATCTTATAGATTCCCGGCAAAAGTATGAAAAAGAAAAAGTTTTATTTGCAATTACTCTTTGCTCTGTACAGGTAATAATATAACCAGGAAATGTGAGAAATATGTGGTGAGAATTTGAAAAAACTGTGAAATAGATGGAAATTTAAAATGAACGTAACAAATTGCATAAGACCTGACATTGAAAGCATTTACCAGTTATGATAAGATAAAAGTACAAAAGATGTAACTATTCAGATTTCTATTTTCAAAGAAGATACTGAACAGTTATCAAAAGACTATGAATATCAATTATTATAATTGTGAAAACAGGGAATGGTTATGATATTTTGAAGATACAGGAGATAAGGTATGCAGCTAAATCTGGAACAGAAAAAACTGATTCGGAGTTCAGCCATGGGACATTCAATTATTAGAGGGGTAGCAGGTTCTGGAAAAACTACAGTAGCAGTACATAGAATTTCATTTTTGCTTGATAATTATTGTTATGGTGCGAGCGATAAAATATTGATGGTCACCTATAATAAAAGTCTGACAAATTATATTGAGTATATATATGGTCAGATTGATAAAGATGACCAATATGGATTGTTTGATAAAACAGAATTACAGAAAAACGTAAAAATAACGAATATAGATAAACTGTTGTATTCTTATTTTAGAGCATTTTGTCAGGAAAAAGGGAAGCTGCTTCAAATTGTCCAAGGACAAAAAGAAATTGAAATATGGCAGAAAAGTCTCAGTAATGTAAAAAAGACATTCGGGGATGTCAAAATTCTGGATGCAAAGTATTTAGGATTTTTGAAAAATGAAATTGCATGGATTAAGGCTTGTAATTATGTGGAATATGAAAGTTATCAGTCGGCTGACAGGATTGGAAGAATGGGAAGCAAAGGAAGCAATGAGGGACCACAGAAATTACAGAAAAACAGCCGGATCAGACAGGCGATTTATGAATTAATGGCAACATATACGAAAGAGTGCTATGCGCAAAATCTTTGTGATTTTCAGGATGTCGCATTGTATGCTTTAAAGTATCTGAAAAACCATAAAATATCTGGATATACACATATTATTATTGACGAAAGTCAGGATTTATCCAGAGTTCAGCTGCAATGTCTTATGCAAATGTATGATTCTGAAAAGGATTACAGTAGTATTATGTTTGTAGCAGATACAGCACAGAGTATTTATAGTACATCATGGCTTGTGAAGGGACGGAGCTTTACCAGCATAGGTTTGGATATGACAGGAAGAAGCACATCCCTTGCAAAAAATTATCGTACAACCACACAAATTGCTGAGGCTGCATATAGTCTGATCAGAGAAGACTCAGATATTGTAAATGATGATAACTTTGTAAAACCTTCACTTATTGATAAGCAGGGGATTTATCCGGTTTTTGCCCGGTATAATACAATTGGGGAAGAAATTTTGGGAGTGGAAAAACTTTTAAAGAAACTTCTTAAACGCTATGAAGCGAAAGAAATTGCAATTGTTGCCAGAACCAAAAGAATCCTGGAAGAAGTTAAAAAAGAAACAGATGAGAATATAAAGATGACGCTGTATACTTCTCAGGAAGGAATCAATTTCGGAGAAGAGGCAATTAAGCTGCTGACTATGCATTCTATAAAAGGGCTTGAGTTTAAAATAGTAATTCTCATGGGATTATCAGACAAATTAATTCCGAATCCTATGTTATTGCAGGAAAATGAAGATGCTGCTTATGTAGAAACAATGGAAAGAAAATTACTTTATGTAGGTATGACAAGGGCAACAGAGAGACTGTATATGAGCTGTCATGGTGTTCCTTCGAGGTTTATTTCAAGTATAGAACCAAAATTTCTGAAAATGAGGGAGGGAGCGGCATTTCGTTGCCTGACAGATATTCCCTTACAGAATTATATGTTTAAGGACAAAATTGCAGATCCGTATTAGTAAAGAAGAAAAATACGTCAATGGTTGTTGAATGAACTGAAAACAGTTTATCATTATCCGTCAGAATTGCTAGATGTAGAATATAAAGTACAGGTTTTCTCAAAAATGGGATTTGTTGATGTCGTTGTCATGGTTTATAAAAATAATCGGATAGTACCGTATATTATGGCTGAGGTAAAACAATACCAGGCAGGAATAAGCGTAGCTGAAGAACAATTGCGCTCTTATATGGCTGTAAGTCCAGAGGTTTGCTATGGAATTATTACAGATGGAAATGAACTGAAACTTATCAATAAAGAGGGAGTAGAAGTAGAGGATATTCCGAAGTTTGATGTTTCAATGCTTCCGTCAGGAATTGCTGAATATATATATGTGGATTTTGTACGGGACAAAAAATACAGGTATATGTGTGACGAAGAATGTCCGGACGAATTTATCCTTCAGGAAGAAAATGCGCAGAGAAGTTTAAAAGAGAATGAACTGGTACAATGTCCTGTATTTGCTGAAATAGCAGCAGGAACTCCGATAGAAATGACGGAAGGTATAACAGAGATATGTAAATTACCCTTAGAATGGATCTCAGTACCTGCGGAAACTTTTCTTTTGACTGTACGGGGAAATTCTATGATTAATGCAGATATTAATAATGGAGACAAAGTCGTTTTGCGGAAAACAAATGTGGTAGATAACGGGCAGATTGCGGCTGTAGAACTTGATGGAAATGTCACATTAAAAACTTTTCGAAAGATGGGAAGTACCATTTTGCTAATTCCGGAAAATGATGAGTATGAACCCATGATGGTCAATGCGGATCAGATCAGGATACTGGGTCATGCGATCGGAGTAATAAAAAGAAAAATAATGTGTAGAGTAATTTGAAATTGCTTTGCTATAAAATGGAAAGGAAACTATGAATATACAAATATTCGGAACAAAGAAAAATTTTGACAGCAAGAAAGCAGAACGCTATTTCAAAGAACGGGGAATTAAATATCAGTTTATAGATATGAAAGAAAAAGGCTTAAGTAAAGGTGAATTCCAATCTGTCTGCAAGGCAATTGGTGGTTATAACAAACTGATAGATACTGACTGCAAGGATAAAGACCTGCTGGCATTGATTACCTATATTGCAGAGGAAGACAAAGCAGAGAAAATCCTCGAAAACCAGAGCATCATCAAAGTCCCTGTGGTAAGAAACGGAAAACAGGCGACAGTGGGATATCAGCCGGAGATCTGGAAAAGCTGGAAATAAAAAATGTGAATATATTTAAAATGATAAGAGATAAAAGGAAAAATAAAAGATGGCAAAGATCAGAATCATAAAGAAAAATAATGACTGCAGCATGGAATACGAAGTAGGTGATATTTGTGAGGTCACAGGCACCTGGTATGGCGGCGTCCACATCAATGGCCGTTCCGGAATCCCGGTTTCCCTTGATAAAGAAGAATATATGGAACTCAACACAGAACCGGAAGAACCTGACAGTGCGGAAAATGAAAACACTTTGGAAACACCGGAACACGATATTCATGCAGGCGACATTGTACAGCATTTCAAAAGAGAATGGGTATCCCCGGATACTTCCGAATATCTCTATAAAGTCCTTGCAGTAGCCCATCACACAGAAAACGGTGAAAAACTGATGATCTACCAGGCTCTCTACGCACCTTTCAAAATCTGCGCCAGACCCTATGATATGTTTATGAGTGAAGTGGACAGAGACAAATATCCGGATATTAAACAGAAGTACAGATTTGAAAAATATACTGAAAAATAGATGATTGATATTTTATGGAATTGCTATAGTAAAACAGGCATTTTTGCCTGTACAAAAACACTTTGTCGTTGTATAGTAATAACAAATAATAACAGCATACGTTTCCAGAGATTTTATAGCATTATCTGAAAAAATGTGCAGAAAAGAACGAAAGGAAAGGAAATATGCAGAAGGTATTAGTAGTTGTAGACATGCAGAATGACTTCATCGACGGGGCTCTTGGAACAAAAGAGGCAGTTGCCATTGTACCTGGTGTAAAAGAGAAAATCAAAAACTTTGATGGAGTTGTTCTTTTTACCAGAGACACCCATGAGACTTACTATCTCGACACCCAGGAAGGAAAGAAACTTCCTGTACCGCATTGTATCCGTGACACTGAAGGATGGCAGATCCGAAGCGAATTAGATGCACTCAGAAAAACAGAACCCATTGATAAAGAAACCTTTGGTTCCACAGATCTTGCAGGAGAACTGGTGGCAATGAATGAGGATGATGAAATCGAAAGTATCACATTTGTAGGTTTATGCACAGACATCTGTGTTATTTCCAATGCACTTCTGGCAAAAGCATCTCTCCCGGAAGTTCCGATCATCGTAGACGCTAAATGCTGCGCAGGCGTAACACCGGAAAGCCATGAGAATGCACTGAAAGCAATGGAAGCATGTCAGATTCAGATTGACAGATAAACTGCGGAGTAGTTATTTGGCTATGAGCAACCAGTAAAGCGGATGATTTGATCCGCCTGATAATTCAGATATGAGGAGTGACAAAATAATGAAGACAATTACACGAGACGAGGCATTTACATTATTAAAGAAATACAACAAGGATCCCTTCCACATTCAGCATGCCCTGACTGTAGAAGCAGTAATGAAATGGTACGCCAATGAGCTTGGTTATGGCGAAGATGCAGAATACTGGGGAATTGTAGGACTCCTCCACGACATCGACTTTGAACTATATCCGGAAGAACACTGCCTGAAAGCTCCGGAAATGCTCCGTGAAGCAGGCGTAGGCGAAGACGTGATCCATTCAGTTGTATCCCACGGTTACGGCATCACAGTAGGATGTGGCACAACTATTGACGTAGCACCGGAACACGAAATGGAAAAAGTACTCTTTGCAGCAGACGAACTTACAGGACTTATCTGGGCAGCAGCACTTATGAGACCATCCAAAAGCACAAAAGACATGGAACTCAAATCCCTCAAGAAGAAATATAAAAGCAAGGGCTTCGCAGCAGGATGCTCCAGAGAAGTCATCGAGCGAGGAGCCGAACAACTTGGCTGGGAACTGCAGAAGCTGCTCACTATGACACTGCAGGCAATGGCAGACTGCGAGGATGAGATTAAGGCGGAGATGGACGCGGAAGCATAAATATTAAAACTGAATAATAAAGTAACAAGAATTGCTTAGAAAGAAAGGGACATATCAGAGGTAGAAGGTATGTCTCTTTTTGTATTACAGTGAATTGAATATAATAGGTAATGTCGAACGAAAATTGTTGCCGTTTATGTCGAAAAATTGTATAATATGACGTAAAGTAGTTAGCTTTATCAGATGACTTAGGCAGTAAAGAATATAAAAGAGAAATAATGTCTGAAGAGACATTTGGAAATTGGATAAAAATAATGAATAAGACTTTAAATTACTATAACGAAAATGCACAGTCCTTTGCGTCTGGAACTGTTTCCGTAGAGTTTACAGAAATGCAGGACAAATTTTTGCAAAAGCTTAATCCGGGAGCATATATACTCGATTTTGGTTGCGGCGCAGGAAGGGACACGAAATATTTTTTGGACCAAGGCTATCTGGTAGAGGCAATAGACGGTTCCGAACAGTTATGCCAGATTGCGAGTAAACATACTGGAATCAAAGTTAGACAGATGCTGTTTCAGGAACTGAAAGTGAATGAGAAATACGACGGCATATGGGCTTGTGCTTCCATTCTTCATTTACCGAAAAAAGAACTAAAAGAGGTTTTCAAGAAAATGCTCACAGCGTTGAAACCTGGTGGACGGATTTATACTTCTTTCAAATATGGAGAGTATGAGGGAGAGCGAAACGGACGATACTTTACAGATTTTACAATAGACACATTTGCGGATTTTGTACAGGAGATACACAATCTGCAAATAGAAGAACACTGGATCACAGGAGATGTCCGACCGGGAAGAGGTGAGGAAAAATGGCTGAACTTAATTATGCAGAAAAAATGAACATCGGATATGAAAATGAATATTCCACAGATGCCATGACCGGCGGACCTGATAAAAGAAGACAATTATATTATCAGTTAATCCAGAGTATGAAGAAAGCAGAAAGCGTTGATATCATTGTTTCATTCCTTATGGAATCAGGAGTAAAAATGCTTCTTCAGGAACTGGAAAACACCCTGAAACGCGGAGCCAAAATCCGAATCCTGACAGGAAATTATCTCGGAATAACCCAGCCGTCTGCACTATATCTGATTAAAAGAAAACTCGGTGACAGAGTTAATCTTAGATTTTACTGCGAAAAAGGCCGTTCTTTTCATCCAAAGTCTTACATATTCCATTATGCAGACCATAGTGAACTTTACATTGGATCGTCCAATATTTCAAGAAGTGCACTGACTTCAGGAATAGAATGGAACTACCGTTTTAGCAGCAAAAAAGATCCAGAAAACTATGCTGAATTTTTTTATACATTTGAAGACTTGTTTGAAAACCATTCCATCATAATCGATGATAAAGAATTAAAGAGATATTCCCAGAACTGGCATCGTCCTGCAGTTGCAAAAGATCTTGACAAATATGACTTTGAACAGGATACAGAAGATACTAAAATTAAAACAATGTATGAACCAAGAGGGGCACAGATTGAAGCACTCTGTGCATTGGAAGATACAAGAGCAGAAGGAGCAAAGAAAGCGCTCATCCAGGCTGCAACGGGTATCGGAAAAACTTATCTGGCAGCATTTGATTCCAAACCATATGAAAAGGTTTTATTTGTTGCACACAGAGAGGAAATCCTGAAACAGGCGGCAGATTCTTTCCGAAATGTAAGAAATTCGGAGGATTATGGATTCTTTACAGGAGATGAGAAATGCACGGATAAATCAGTTATCTTTGCTTCAGTAGCAACTCTCGGAAAATCAGAATACCTGAATGAAAAATACTTTGCACCGGATTACTTCAACTACGTAGTAATCGACGAATTCCATCATGCAGTCAATGATCAGTACAGAAAAATCGTAGAGTATTTTAAACCCCAATTTCTCCTCGGACTGACAGCAACACCTGAGAGAATGGATGGCAAAAATATATATGAAATCTGTGATTATAATGTGCCGTATGAGATTTCATTAAAAGATGGCATCAATAAAGGAATGCTGGTTCCATTTCACTATTACGGAATCTACGACGAGACAGACTATACCAAACTGCATATAGTCAGAGGAAAATATGCGGAAGAAGAACTGAACAAAACATACATAGGAAATGCTTACAGACATGATCTGATTTACAAATATTACTGTAAATATGGTTCAAAACAGGCATTAGGCTTCTGCTGTTCCAGAAAACATGCAGAAGAAATGGCAAAGGAATTCAGCAGAAGAGGAATCCCATCAGCAGCAGTTTACAGTAATGCAAATGGAGAATTCTCCATGGACAGAACAGAAGCAATTGAGAAATTGGAAAGTGGAAAAATCAAAGTCGTCTTTTCGGTGGATATGTTCAACGAAGGCGTAGATATTCCCTCTGTAGATATGGTAATGTTTCTCCGTCCGACGGAATCTCCAATAGTATTCCTGCAGCAACTTGGAAGAGGATTGCGGAGAAGTAAAGGAAAAGAATATCTCAATGTCCTGGACTTCATCGGCAATTACGAAAAGGCAGGAAGAGTCAGATACTTACTGACAGGAAAAAGTAAAGCAGAGAAACAAACCTATTCTCCAGCAGATAAAACAGATTATCCGGATGATTGTTTTGTTGAT
>ENA-OQJR01000719-OQJR01000719.1-human-gut-metagenome-genome-assembly--contig:-NODE-719-length-10245-cov-2.580451_pt1 | contig 10245 bp, 14 predicted proteins | sample MGYA00242614_ERZ504781 | MGnify/ENA primary metagenome ERZ504781 (study PRJEB26092, sample SAMD00036365) | human gut metagenome | host: Homo sapiens | study: EMG produced TPA metagenomics assembly of...
ATATAAAGAGGTCAATATTGGGCTAAGGTTTCCTGTTGACTTACTCTCTTTTTTGCATGATACACCAGGTATAGACACAATTATCTATAATCAAGTAATAAATATTCCAGACCAACGAAACGAAGCAAACAAATTAGAAGGCAAAAAGAAAAAAACATAAAGGAATGCCTGACCCTGCAAATGATTTATGTGTAGAAGACATAGAACGAGTGCAGTCGGATATTGCCAGAGAAGGGCAAATGCTTGTATATGCACATTATAATATAATTCTTGCTGGTCTTGATGATATTAGTAAGGCTATCAACTATGTTGAAACATCTCTTTTTGATTGTGGCATTATTATTAATAAACAATGCTTCAACCAATTAGAATTATTCGAATGTGCACTGCCAGGAAACGCAATCAACCTAAACAGTTATGACAAATTTCTAACAACTTCCGATGCTGCAATTTGTCTTTTGTTCAAGGAAAAATTACAAGTAACAGAAAACAGCCCTTTTCTTACTTATTTTACAGACAGACAAGGATTGCCTGTTGGAATAGATATGTCCGGGAAAGAAGGTGAGAAAAAATATACAAATAACTCCAACTTCTTTGTTTTAGGTCCAAGTGGTTCTGGTAAGTCTTTCTATGTCAACTCCAAAGTAAGACAATGGGTTTTAGATAACACTGATATTGTATTGGTAGATACAGGGCATAGTTATTCAGGAATGTGCGAATACTATCATGGCAAATACATTACTTATTCTGAAAGCAAGCCTATATCTATGAATCCTTTCCGAATTACTGAAGAAGAGTATAATGTAGAAAAGAAAAACTTTCTTAAATCATTAATTTTCCTGATATGGAAAGGTGCAAATGGTGAGGTCAAAAAGCAAGAAGAAGAAATTATGGATATTACCATAGAAAAATACTATTCTTTCTACTTTCATCCCTTTAATGGTTATTCAGATGCGGAAAAAGAAGCCATACGTGAAAATTTACTACTCGAATTTCAAGTCAATGAAGAAGAATTTGAAAACGAAAGGGAAAAAGAAGAACGCAAGATACTTTCCGAAAAAATAGAGAAATTACAGCAACTAGTAGAAAAAGGAGAAGGCGGAGAAAAAACCAACGCAGAAAAAGCGATACAAAACATTCTCATCGAAAAAGGCTTTACACGCCAAGAGCTTGATAATCCTGAAACTAGATTACTTTCTATAATAGAAAGACGAATCCAGAAGAAGGAAGATATATTGAAAGAAATAAAAGTTGAAAGCTTATCTTTTAACTCTTTCTACGAATTTTCCCTACGCATTATACCTATCATTTGCAAAGAGAACAAAATTGATTTTGATATTACTAACTATAAGTTTCTATTAAAAAATTCTATAAAGGAGGACAGTTAGAAAAAACTCTTAATGAGGATTTTGACACTTCCCTTTTTGAAGAACCCTTTATAGTTTTTGAAATTGATGCAATTAAAGATGACCCTGAATTATTTCCAATAGTAACCTTAATTATTATGGACGTTTTTATTCAAAAAATGAGATTAAAAAAGAACAGAAAGGCATTAATAATTGAAGAAGCATGGCTGCGACATGTAAGTCTTGTATATGATTGTTTAACATTCCATTCCACGCGCTGGAAATAGAACGATTAAACCTGTTGTTTCGTCAACAGTAGCCTATGGGAACGTGCGATAGTAAGCAATGAGGTCGTGCGATAGCAGAACCAACAATGAAGCCCTTCCGAAAGGAGAAGTCAGAACCGCGAGGGAACGACAACTGCCGTTAGTATCGAGTGGCAGGGGAGCTAGGCTGAATGGTATGAATAACGTAATGTGAACCGTTGATAAACGTCGTAACTTCGAATGAGCTGTTAATGATACTGGGCTCTAACCCAAAAGGGACGCAGTCGGATAACCTTCTTCATGCTAAGGTTACACGAACATGATGACTGCCGGCGGATAGACGGATTCTAACCCATTCGTTTGTCATATACAAGAAACATGGTAAACCCGTATTTCTCCTGTATAACAGCAGGTAAGCAAACCGTAAGGAAAGCCGAATGAAATGCGGGCAGAGGAATGTGGAAAAAGCGAATGCCATTCTGTAATGGAGCGGATAGAGGTTGAAACATCACCTCACACGAAAGTGGGCTGACTTCCGCAAGGTGACTTTTTACAAGAAACTTTTAGAACTTATTTAAAGGAGAAAAGCAAATGAACGAAAGTAAGACATCGTGTGCATCTACTGACCAAAAGTGGAGCACTTGGGAAAGCATAGACTGGAACAAGTGCGAAATAGCGGTTAATAAGCTACAAGCACGTATTGTAAAAGCTCAGAAAGCAGGCAAACACGGCAGGGTGAAAGCTTTGCAGTGGATGCTGACGCATTCGTTTTACGCTAAAGCTTTAGCGGTAAAACGTGTTACATCGAACAGAGGCAGTAAAACTGCGGGTGTTGATAAAGCTGTGTGGGCAACTTCCAACAGTAAATTCAAGGCCATCAGCGAGCTAAGAAGAAGAGGCTATACCCCTCAACCTCTAAGAAGGATACATATTAAAAAGAGTAACGGGAAGTTGCGTCCATTAGGGATTCCGACGATGAAAGACAGGGCAATGCAGGCATTGTATCTGCTCGCATTGGAACCTGTGTCAGAAACAACTGCTGACAGCAACTCCTACGGATTCCGTAAAGAGAGAAGTGCTGGCGATGCAAGAGAACAATGTTTTTGCGTCCTTGCCAAGACAGCTTCTCCCGAATGGATTTTAGAAGGAGACATCAAAGGTTGTTTTGACCATATCAGTCATGACTGGCTGTTGGAAAATATTCCAATGGATAAAGTCATGCTGAAAAAATGGCTCAAATGCGGTTTCGTTTTCAACAAGGAATTATTCCCTACGGAAGAAGGAACTCCACAGGGTGGAATTATCTCGCCAACTCTTGCCAATATGACATTGGACGGTCTGCAAGCAATGCTCGCAGAAAAGTATTATAGGAAATCCGTTAAGGGACAAGTATATTATCCAAAGGTTCACATGGTTCGATACGCGGATGATTTTATCATTACGGGAAGGACTAGGGAAGCATTGGAGGAAATAAAGCCGTTAGTGGAGAACTTCCTTGAAAGTCGGGGACTTACTCTATCAGAAGAAAAGACAAAGATAACCCATATTGAAGAGGGCTTTGATTTTCTCGGGTACAATATCCGTAAATACAATGGAATACTTCTAATAAAGCCGTCCAAAAAGAGTCTGAAGGGATTCATGGAGAAAATCAGAGGAATCATTGATTCCAATAAAGGTAGTAAACAGGAATCTCTTATAAGACTTTTGAATCCGGTAATAGTCGGTTGGGTGAATTACTACAAGAATTGCGTGGCTTCGGACACATTCAGAAAAGCTGATTACTTGATATTTGAAAAGCTATGGCAATGGGCCAAGAGACGACATCCCAAGAAAGGTAAATATTGGATTGCCAGCAGATACTTTACACGAATAAAGAATCGTAACTGGTGCTTTGTGGCGAACTTCAAAAGGGGTAAAGCGGATGATAAGATTGCCCTCAAAAGACTGTACGACACGAAAATCACCCGATACGTAAAAGTGAAAGGTGAAGCCAATCCTCTCGACCCTGAATGGAAAGAATATTTTGAAAAGCGCAAGACTTACAAGATGCTCAAGTCGCTTAATGGTAGAAAATCATTGCTGTATATGTGGGAAAAACAAAATCATTTATGCCCCATATGCGGAGAACCCATAGACAAAGAACACTCGTGGGGAACTAATGAAAGAATTGTCAATGGAAAGAAAGTTAATTTCTTGGTACATGACAGTTGCAGAAGAAAAGTCATTCAACTTAAATAGATGTAACAATGAGCTGGTTTCTATTAGATAGAAATTTAAAGTTGCTTGAGCCGTATGATTGGAAACTTTCACGTACGGTTCTTAGGGGAGAAGGGGGCAGTAATGCCCCCGACCTACCCGGCAAAGCCATAGCTAGCCCTATGATGGCTGGCTATATACTCTATTTGTATAAAACAGTTCGTAAATTTTGGGGTATGGCAATGGTTGTTACTCAAGAACTGGAGGACATAATTAGTAATCCTGTAGTCAAAAACTCTATAATCAGCAACTCCGATATTATATGCCTATTAGACCAAAGTAAATTTATAGACAAATATCAAGAAATAGCAAATCTTTTATCCCTAACGGAAGTAAATCAAAAGCAAATATTTACCATAAATCAACTTCCCAATAAAGAAAACCGTAATCGGTTTAATGAAGTATTTATAAAAAGAGGAAATTATGGAAATGTATTTGGAGTAGAGGTTTCTCTACACGAATATTTCACATTTACTACAGAACGAATTGAAAAAGATGCTGTTGGATATTATCATATCATTTATGGTAGTTTCCAAACAGGATTGGATAATTTTATAATAGACCTAAAATCTTCCAAATTAAAAAATATGGATTGGGTTTTACAAGTCAATAAGGTACTAGGGTATCACTCCGATGATGGAAGCCTAAAAGATATACTTAACATCATAGGGGAACAACCATTATATAAGTATATCCTAGATAAATACAAATGGATTACAAACCGTTAAAGATAATATCATGAAGAAAATCCTATTTATTTTAGTGGTAGCATCTACTTTAACCCAAGTTGCATATTCGCAAAAGGCAGTCTTGGATATAACCTGTATGGAAACACTTATAGCTAATCATAAGGTGCAACATACTTCTTTCTCTAAAAGTGAAAGAGAATGAAGCTCAAATAAGCCTTATACAAAAAACAAATCAGTGAAAAAAATGGTTCAGATTGAATTTTTCCAAAAGCAAAATTTTATAAATAGCCTAAAAATCTGTAGAAGCCATCATAAAAAACAGGAAAAAGATATTATCTACTGCACTGATATTGCAGCAGATATTGGTAAATATCAAAAACAAATGGTTGAACTTGCTGTAGGTGACCCGGCTTTATTATTGGTGTCAGCAAAAACAGAGCTAGAATTAGTAAATCGCACTGCGGATTTGACACAATACATTTATCAGGTCGCTATTGTCGGGACAGATGTAAACCTTATGGATAATAAGCAAAGAATAGACTTGCTTAAGTATGTTATTAATGAACTAAGAAACATGAGAGGTATAGCATACGCTGTATGCCGACAGATGAAAACAGCAAAAAGAAATGGAGTATTACAAACATTAGCTCCGGGGGTATTTAAATACAAAGATAATCGTTCAAAATTAGTTGATGATTTATTACAGAATTATAAAGTAAAACCTAAAAGATAATATGAAAAGAGTGCTTTTATTTTTTTCCCTAATGTTGATTATTGGTACTTCTAATACCTATTCCCAAATGCCTGTAAAGGATAAAGGGAAATGGAGCGTGCTTAATAATATGGAATTTATGGATAGAGTACGACTACAACCAGAATGGTATCATTACTGGATATGGTATAAAAAGGTTTTGGGTATTAAAATTCCTTTGCCGGGCTTAGGGTTACACGACAAATACGGGAAGGAAGATAGACGTAATTTCCAGTTACAAGAAATTCCCATGATGGCAGCCGTAGAGTACAATAAATCAGAAACAGAAAAAGAAGGGTATAATGTTGATACCATATATAGACAGGAACTCTTCAAATTTGGAGATAAAGAAATTGATTATCAATATACTTTAACTAAAAATCGTAGAAATGATATTCTTAATGATATAAATAAAAAACTTGTCGAATATTCTTCTAATGGCGGTAATAAAGAACATGTTGAAGTTATAACTGATGAAGTTACTAGAATAAAAAAGAACATAGATATAATCCATGATTCACATATGAGTAACTCTAAAAAAAGGGAAGCCTATTTAGATTTTGATAAAGAACTAATAGAGGTTCTTTCATTAATAACAAGATTGAATAATATAAATAAAACAATAATGAGCCATGAATGAGTTAATAGATAAATTCTTATTTGAATTATTTGATGGACTAAGAGATAAAACAACTGTTCTATTCGGAGAATTTATTGCGGATGCACAAGCATTGGCAGCAATCTTTATGTTGTTATATTTTGGAGTAGAAAGCTTCAAAATGATGAGTGGAGATAAAAAATTAGAGATTATCCCGTTATTGCGTCCATTCGCACTGGGATTGGTTCTTATGTTCTGGATTCCCTTTATTAATCTAATCAGTTATCCCGGAGAGTTATTAACAGCACGAAGCAAGGCTATGTTTACGAATCAGATAGAAGAAGTAGAATTACTTTCTCGTAATAGATATGCACTCATTGATAGCGTAGCAGTAGAGTTATTACATACTTCATTAGAAGTTGAAAGAGCCGAAAATGAAGTTAAGGATAAGAAATGGTATGATTTTAGTATAGACTTCTCAGCTATTGGAGACAAGATAGCTAGGATTATATGTATATGTAGTCGTCTAAGGTTAAAATGATAATGTTTAATATCATTGAATTTATTGTCGTTACTTTTTAGGCAAGTTATGTACCTATTTTGTCTTTTTCCTACTAAATCATATTCACAGGAATATTAGTTATTCTTGGTCCACTAGCTTTTGCATTCTCTGTTTTACCTGCATTTCGGGATGCTTATATACAATGGATAGCTCGTTTTGTCAGTGTTAGTTTATATTCATGTATTGCATATATAGTATTATCAATTTCTTTAGTAGTAATGCAATATGGGATAGAAAGAGAAATTGAAATTTTAGAATATGCGCTTAGAAATGAAGCTGCATTTGTCATGTATGTCGGAATGACCTCTGGAGGTGTCAATAGCTTCCTTCTTACAGCATTACTTGGAGCATTTGCCATGCTTACAATACCTTTTGTTTCTACATGGATTGTAAGTACAACTGGAGTAGGGCAAGCAGTAGGAGGCATGGTTGGAGGAGCAGCCATCGCAACCAAAGCTGTAGCAGCTCCGGCTACAGGTGGAGCCAGTGCAGCTATGTAAAAAGATTCATTAAATTTTAAATTCACATAATCATGATTATTAAAAACTTAGAAAATAAAATCAAATTAGCCGGAATTTTATCCATTGGCTGTTTTGCAACTAGTATAGTTATTTCAGGTATGGTACTAGACCTTTTGTTTCTACTTTAGTAAAAGCTAGAAAGAAAAAAAATATATGTTTTGGATAATGATGTACCCTGTACTAGTAAAACAAACTGGTACAGAAGTCAACTTGGAAGTCGAATGTAAGAGCCACATAAATCTATTCCACACTTTATTTTTCACATTACCACCAGACGATGAATTTATAAAATACAACATGGAAAAAGCCATGTATCTAATTGATGATAGCGGATTAAAACAATATAATAATTTAAAAGAAAAAGGATATTTCAACACCATATTAGCGAGTTCTGCAACAGTAACAATTATGACAGATAGTATCAAGGTGGACATGAACAACCTATCTTTTGAGTACTATGGCATCCAACGTATAGAGCGAGAAACCTCTATTCTAAAAAGGCAACTTGTAACTACAGGGAAATTAAGACAAATTCCACGTACTGAAAATAATCCTCATGGACTTATTATCACAGATTGGAAAACGATACTAAACAAAGACCTAGATTATAAAGTAAAAAAGAATTTCTAATGAAACTGTTTAAACATAAAAAGAATGATAGAAAAGAAAGTATCAAGACTAAAGCCGAGCAAGCTACAGTTGTTCTTCTTACTAAAATATTTCAAAAGTTCGGAGTTAATAACGCTTGTGAACGCTTATTGGCGTGGGCTGATATACACCGTAAAGCTATGTTTGGAATTACGATTTCATTCCTTTCTTTCGTCACAATTCTATCATTAGTAATGCGTCCAGAAAGAAAGCCAATGCAAGTTTTCAACGAAGAAAAAAGCAAAGTACAAATTAACATTGATAGTACCCTACAAAAAAAACAAGTAGGAGTTCACGACTTGTTAGAAGTGATTAAAATGCAAAATGAAATTAATGAGCTAAGAAAAAATGGGAAATTAACTCCAGAAGACACTATACGAATAAAAAATTTATACAATAAATTAAATAAATAGCGTATGAAACAGATTGATATTAAAAAGCCTAAGTACATCATTCCGATACTCATCCTACCTTTTATTCTAGGGATAGGATGGCTAGTTAAGGATATGATAAACTCTGCCCCAGCAGAAGAAACTACATTAGTAGAAACGGAAGAATTAAATCTTGATATTCCTGATGCTAATTTAGAAAAAAGAGAGATAAAAAGTAAATTTGAATCACTCAAAGGAGCTTTCAATAAATCTTCTGATTATTCATCAATACAAACCATAGATAAAGAAGAAGAAGTTAGCGAAATTGAAAGTTCTGGTTCTCTTTACTCCAATGATGAAATAAGGCAAATTGACAGTTTAAATCAAGCTTCTAGAATCCGAGAAAAGGAATTGGAACAACAAATAAAAGGATTTCCTACTATAGATGAATCAAGTCAAACAGAAACTAGGAAAGCTCCTGAAAAATCCAAGATGCAAGAAGAAATGGAGCTTTTTAAAATGCAAATGGCTTATATAGATTCATTACAAAATCCACGTCCTAGAACACCTCAAAAAAAACAAGATGAAAAGCCAAAAGAAAAGGCTATAGAAGTTGTAAAAGCGAAAAATCCCGCAGAAGTATATTTTAATACTGTAGGGAAAGAACAAAAAACTTCACTAATCACAGCTATATTAGATGAAACTTTAAAAGTAACAGATGGTAGCCGAGTACGCATACGGCTTCTAGATGATATAATGATTAATGACGCTCTTTTAACTAAAGGCACTTACCTATATGGGAATGTATCTGGCTTTAAAGCTCAAAGAGTACACATTAATATTTCCTCTATAATGGTTGATGGCAGGCAAATGAAAGTAGATTTATCTGTATATGATAATGACGGACAAGAAGGTTTCTTTGTTCCTTCATCAGCTTTTAGAGATTTGAGTAAAGATGTTGGAGCGCAAATAGGAAGCCAAACTATACAAATGAACAGCCAATCAGAAGGAGTAGAACAATTCGCTTTAGGTGCTTTACAAGATGCTTACCGTAGTACAACCCAAGCTCTTTCCAAAAACATCAAAAAAAACAAAGCCAAATTAAAATATAACACACAAGTTTTTTTAGTAAACAACAAAGATAAAGAACAATAATATGAGAAAGATTTTTATTGCATTATGCACAATGGTTTCTGTTATTACAGGAAATGCACAGAACACCCCTATTGGAGAAAACATCGAGCTTGCAGGTGAAAACCCAGAAGAACTAAAGGTTATATACGTCAACAAAGATGTTTCAACGCATTTTATAGCTATGGAAGATATAAAATATGTTGATATATCAGTCAATGATATTGTTGGCGATATTCCTACTGGTAACTCTCTTAGAATAAAGCCCACAAAAGAAGGAGCTAGTGGAGTTATCACCATTGTTACAGAAAGATTTTTCGTACAATATATGCTAGTATATAGTAGCGATTTAGCAAAAGCATACACTCGCTTTAATATCCCTTATGCTGATTTACGTAGCTATATGAATCCAGAAGTGAACTTAACCAAAGCACAAATGTATGATTACGCACATAGAATGTTTATTTCAAAAAATAAATTCTATGATGTTTCCAGTAAAAGTAACCTAATGAAAATTGTACTAAACAATATCTACACATTAGATAAGTATTTCTTTATTGATATTTCTATGATTAATAAAACAAAAATACGATATGATATAGACCAAATACGCTTCAAAATAGAAGATAAAAAACAAACAAAGGCTACTAATTTTCAATCTATAGAAATACTTCCATTGATGCAAGTTAATAAGAATCTTGTTTTCAAGAAGAACTATCGAAATATTTTTGTCTTTGAAAAATTTACTTTCCCAGACGAAAAAGTTCTTACCATAGAAATATCTGAAAAACAGATTTCAGGACGTACTATAACATTAAGAATTGATTATGCAGACATTCTTCATGCAGATGCTTTTACTGAATAAAATTTTACGATTATGAAAAGAATAGCATTTCTTGTTATCACCTTATTTTTTTCCCTAAAGTCAATGGCTGGTGATGGTGATAAGTTTTTTAATATTTCAGGAGGTTGGCAATGGAAAAATACCGTCAATGCAGTTGTAGGGCTGGAGTTTGAAGGTAAATATCACAATGCTTATGAACTATATATTGATTTAGCTACAGCATATGATAAATGCCCGGTATGTAATAAGGTATGCTCTGATA
>ENA-OQJR01000720-OQJR01000720.1-human-gut-metagenome-genome-assembly--contig:-NODE-720-length-10244-cov-2.726599_pt1 | contig 10244 bp, 6 predicted proteins | sample MGYA00242614_ERZ504781 | MGnify/ENA primary metagenome ERZ504781 (study PRJEB26092, sample SAMD00036365) | human gut metagenome | host: Homo sapiens | study: EMG produced TPA metagenomics assembly of...
TAGTCATCGTCGCTCCTTCAACTGGTGTGTTGCCGAACGGTTACGTGAACCGACTGCCCGCGTAACCAACTGAGGTTATTGTCAACAGCACGCTTTGCGGTGAGGTTAACCGGAACGACCGGTGTTCCGCGGGGGAATGGACAGATTGTATGACTGTATCGATTCGCAGTGTGCTTCATAACACGCAGTTCAAACGAGCCGATCCTGTGGTGGAGGTCGAAGGCAAAGACCTCGATACGCCAGTGCGATGGGTGTTCACCAACGAGCGAGAGGATGTCTCCAGCTTCCTTTCGGGCGGTGAGATGCTGATTATCGAGGGCAACGCTCTGCTCGCCGCCGATTGGCACGGCACGCTAGGACAATATGTAGCAAGCCTGGCACAGGCTGGTGTCGCCGCTCTGGTGGTCGAACTGGTGGAGGGTGTGGTGCGGATGCCGGACGAACTGGTGTCTGCGGCCAGGCTGCATGGGTTGACGTTGATTGGTTTGAAATCTCGCGTACCTTTTGTCGACATCTGTCAGAGCGTCAATACCGCTATCGTGCACGAACAGATGCACTTGCAATTGGAGGTGGACACAATGTCCACTTCATTACGTGAGGGATTGTCCCGTACCGGCAATATCGAGGCTGTGGCCGAAACCATTGCGTCGCTGTTCGGCGAAAGCGTCGCCATTTTCGATGGTGACGGTCTGTTGGCCGCTCGAGCGGGTCGTGCGTTCGATGCCGGCAACGAATCGAGCGCCGTCATCGCCCTTGAAAGTCGCTCCCGGCCGGTGGGAGCATTGGAGATCACGCAACGCACCATGACTTCCGACGCCACGATGCGTCGGGCCATCGCCACCATCGTGTCTCCGGTGGCTGCCCTTTATATTGACGGCGGTGCGCGCATGGGCATGATGCATCATCTGAGTATGGGTCCGGCCGACGGCGTGCACGTCAATACATTTGAGGCGCAGGAAGCGCATGCGATGCTCGAAGCGCTGGGTTTTGCCGGATCATGCATCTATATGCCATTCGCTTTTCGGTTCAGATCGGTGGTGGAAGGCATCAACCATGTATCGACGATGGTCGAACGGTTCGAAGAACGGTCGGGATGCGCCGTCTCCTGCATGCTGGAAGGTGACTTGATGGTCGGATGGTGCTCCACCACCGATTCCTCAGACGGTGCGGCCGCATTCGGACGCCATTGCATGGATGCGCTTGCCGTACTGGAAGGCGACGGTATATACGTGGTGCATGGCCGAGTGGCATTGGACACGGTGACGCTGGTCGACGGGTTCGCGGTATTGCGTGACATCGCCAATCAGGAACCGGCATACGGGCGAATCGTAAGTACCATGTCCGCACTCGTCGACCGTTTCGTCGCATCCTCTGATATGGACAAGGCGATGCGCATGCTCGTGGTGCAGACCATCGGATTCGAGGTCGCCGCCTCTCCGTTGTTGCTGGACACACTGTGCGCCTGCTTCGACAACCTCGATAGCAAAACCGGCGCGTGCGAGCAATTGGGCATCAGACGGCAAACCCTGTACAACCGACTGGACAAAGTGACACAAATGGTCGGCGTCGACTATAACGACAAACCGAACTGGTCGATGCTGCTATTCGCCGCCAAACTCACGAAATCATGGCAAGAACAGCATGGTGAATAATACGGCAGTGCCACTGGGCAACCTGTCCACTTCTACGCCGAACGGGTTAATCGACGATTCACGTTTCAGCAAATACTCAAGGGCATAGTCGAGGCTATCGCGGCGCTGGTCGACCTGCTGCGAAACGGATTCCCACTTGAATCTCATTCAGTCACACGAACAGCACATCCTTGAAAGGACGGTGACATCATGAGTTCTGCAACGATTACTACATCTGCACGACTGATGAATTCCACCCCGCAAACTGAAGAACAGGCCATGGTCAGAAAAGTCGCGGTATCTTCCTTCCTCGGCAACTTCATCGAGTGGTTCGACTACGCCTCCTATTCGTACTTCGCCACCACTATCGCCCTAGTGTTCTTCCCAACCGACAATCACACCGTCGCCATGCTGCAGACCTTCGGCGTGTTCGCGCTATCCTTCATCCTGCGTCCAATCGGCGCACTGTTCTGGGGTAGCTATGGAGATAAGAAAGGCCGTAAAGCCGCACTGGCCCACTCGATTATGTTCATGTCCGGTGCGAGCTTCCTGATCGGCTGCCTGCCGTCTTACTCGGTGATTGGCGTTGGCGCGCCGATTCTGCTTCTTCTGCTGCGCATGGTGCAGGGCTTCTCCGCCTCCGGTGAATATGCCGGTGCGGCCACGTTCCTCGGCGAATATGCGCCCACTTCAAAGCGCGGCATCTACTGCTCGCTGATTCCGGCTTCCACCGCTATCGGTCTGCTCGCCGGTTCTACTCTGGCCACGCTGATGACCGCCAACATGAACTCTAGCGCGATGGTCGGTTGGGGATGGCGTGTGCCGTTCCTGCTGGCCGGCCCGCTCGGTCTGATTGTGCTGTACATCCGCGCCAAGCTCGCTGATTCCCCCGTCTACCAGTCGATGAACGATGCGCTTGAGTCCAAGGGCGCCGCCTCCGCCGACGGTCAAATCGCTGCCAAGAGCGGCATGTTCGCCCCGCTCGCCGAGTTGTTCCACAACCATCTCAAGGCTCTGATCATCAGCTTCGGAGCCTGCGTGCTGAACGCGGTCGGCTTCTACACCGTGCTCACCTACCTGCCGACCTATCTGTCTGACACCGTCGGCATGGACGCCCCCCAGTCCGGCACCATCACCACCATCTGCCTGGTCGCCTACGTGCTCATGGTGTTCGGCATGGGCCACATCTCCGACAAATTCGGCCGCAAGAAGGTGCTCATCGGCGCTTGCGTGGCGTTCATCGTCCTCACCGTTCCTGCCTTCCTCATCCTCAACACCTCCCAGTTCTGGCCCGTGCTGCTGGTTGAGCTGGCAATGTGCGCCACCCTGACCGCCAACGACGGTACCCTGTCCAGCTACCTGACCGAGACGTTCCCCACCTCCGTGCGCTTCACCGGATTCGCGTTCAGCTTCAATCTGGCCAACGCCATCTTCGGTGGTACGGCCTCGTTCATCGCCACTGCCCTGATTGCCCTGACCGGTTCGTCCATCGCCCCGGCCTGGTACATGGTGGGCGTTGCGGCCATCGCCTTGGTCGCGATGATCCTCTCCCACGAAAACACCGACAAGGATCTGAATCACATCTGATCTCCTCAGCTCCGGCTCCTTCCCCGAGGGAGCCGGGCGTATTCATCGACCATCCAATCCACCACCAACCTAAAGGAGTACTGCAATGGGTAGCAACCGCCGTATGGACCACATGACCTGGCCGGAATTCAAGGAGGCGAAGACTCGTCCCGTCATCGTGCCGATCGGTTCGACCGAACAGCACGGCCAGCATCTGCCCATCGGCACCGACGCGGTACTCGCCACGCGGGTCGCCGAAGATCTGGCGGAACGCATCGACGGCACCGTGCTGCCCACCCTGAGCTACGGATACAAGTCCAAGCCGCTCTCCGGTGGCGGGCCGCTGTTCCCGGGCACTATCGACATGAACGGCGTGACAGTGATCAACCAAATGCACGACGTGCTGAGCGAACTCATCGCCGATGGCTTCACCAAGATCGTCGTCATGAACGCGCATTTTGAAAACGAGGCGTTCATCGTCGAGGCCATCGACCTGGTCACCCGCGAAACCGGGGGAGTGGCCACCATCGTGGAAACCAATTGGTGGGACCCGGTTCCGCAGTCGGTTATCGACAAGGTATTCGATGGATTGGTGTTCCCCGGCTGGGCATTGGAGCATGCGGCCGTCACCGAAACTTCGTTGATGCTCCACTATGCGCCGGAACTGGTGCACATGGACCGTATGGTCGAGGAAGCCGGTGCCACGGCGAAATCCTATGTCCGCTACCCTGTGCGCCAAGGTGACGTTCCCGCTCACGGCGGACTCGCCAATCCGGCCGGCTCAAGCGCCGAACGCGGCCGTCTGATTGCCGAGGCGTGCGTGGATGCGGTAGCTGAGATCTGCGCCGAGGAATTTGGCGAGTAATCTCCTCTTGCTGACGCATTCGTAGTGACGCGGGTTGCAAAGGCCTGACCCTGATAGTATGGGGTCAGGCCTTTCCCATCCCAAGACGCCGCTAAGAATTCACCTGAGAGTCGCCTTCCTAGGCATGGCCATTCAATCGACGATTCTAGCGTGACTGGTGTGAGCAGGAATATGAAGAACCGGCGGTGGGCCGGCAAGCGATCGGGGATCGCTTTTGGTGCAGTAGCGCTTATCCTTACGGCTCTGGTGGTTCCTTATGCTTGTGCGGGAACCACGGGAGCCGTTCCTTTTTCCGGCGATAATCCATCTTCCGGCACCCGTACGGTGACCATCGCCGACATCACTGATTTTCACGGGCATATCGAACGTGGTGCGGACAACGCCACCGCCTTCACCGTGGCCGACAGCCATAATCCCGGCAATATGATTCCGGTATCGACCGGCGATTTGGTGGGAGGCTCCCCGTATGAGTCGGCGGTGGAGAAGGACCAACCCACGCTGGATATGGCCAAAGCGTGGGGATTGACGATTTCGGCGATAGGCAACCATGAGTTCGACCGCGGTGTCGCCGATTTCAACAATCGTATCGCTGATCCCAGCAACGGCATCGACTGGCTGTGCGCCAACGCGTCTGCCGCCAATAAGTCGCCTGACGGACTGCTGAGCCACGTACGTGACTCTACGATTCGAACGGTGAACGGCAAGCGGATCGGTTTCGTGGGCGCCCTTACTGATGCGCTCGGCTCGGTAGCCACTCCGCAGATTACGCGTGATGCCGATCTTGACGAACGGGCGGTGGACGCGATCAATCGCGTGGCCCGTGAACTCAAACGCTCCGGAAAGGTGGATGCGGTGGTGGCCTTGCTGCACGCCGATGCTTCAGCCGCCGCCGATATTGGGCGAGATGTTGATGTGGTATACACCGGCCACAGTCACGCGATCAAGCGTGGTACGACCGCTGGTGGTGCGCCTATTTACGAGGCGGGCAGCTTCGGGCGGAATATGGCCGTGCAGGATTTGATCATCACCGGTGCCGGGCGTCGCGCCACGGTGCGAGTGGCCGATGTGGACCTCGGCAATGGCACCAGCCATACGGCGGTTGACGGCGTGCTGGGCGTGGAAGGGCTTAATGCGCATCCGGCGCAAGCCGCTTGGATGTCTGCCGGTGCTGAGGCGAACGATGAGGTATCGCGCGCTCAGCATATTTACCAGGCGGCGGCAACATATGCGAACCATACCGGCAGCGCGGTGATTGGCACCTTGGCCTCCGGCGTGAATTTCGACAAACAAGGTTCGGACAAGCACGGGAATACGGTCGGTGTGCTGGTGGCGGACGCGAACCGAGAGTCAATCATGAAGCATGTGTATGCCGGGAATCGCTTGCCGGTAATCGGATTTTCGAATAATGGCAGTCTGCGGACTCCACGGCTTGATATGAATGGCGATGGCAAAGTCACCGTGCGCGAGGTGGATAGTCTCATGGCCTTGCAGTTCAAGGCCGCGCATGAGACGCTCACCGGGCGCGATGTGAAGAGAGTGCTCGCCGAGCAATTTCGCCGTGACGATGGGCGACTGGAGCGGCGCTGGCTCGGCATCTCCTCGAACGTGACGTATCGGTATGCCGAATGCGGTACGGCTGGTGAGAGCGGCAATGCCGATGCCGGCGTTGATACTGATTCCGGCGCTGATACCAACGCTGACGCTGACGAGTGTGCTGCCGACGAACATGCGGCGGTTCGTATCGCGAACCTCGCCGTTGACGGCCGACCGATTGCGGACGATGACCTGGTGATTATCGCGTCCAATTCATATCTGCTTCAGGGCGGCGACAGTTACCCCGCCTTCCGTGCCGGAACCAATTACGGCGAGCTGGATATGCCATACAGCCAGCCGTTGCATGAATATCTGGCCGCACATCAAGGGCTCACGGCAGTTGTTGCAGTACCGGTAGGGACTCAGGCGTAAGACACCAATTGCTGGGTGACTGAGGAACTATGGGGTGAAGTTATGAGTATAGGGCAGGAGAAAACGGCATAAATATGACGACGCTCCCCTCGCTGAGGGGAGCTGTCGCCGTAGACGACTGAGGGGAGCTTGCGGTATAACCGTAAACTCCCCTCAGTCAGCCTTGCTGCCAGCTCCCCTCTCTGAGGGGCACCTGGCGAGACCCTTACTTGATGGCGTTCAGCCACTGCTCCTTGGTGGCCTTCTCCGCCTCAAGCTTGGCCTTCTTCTTCGGGTCGGATTCGGCCGCGATCTTGGCGTCGAGCTCGGCGAGCTGGGCGTTGAGCTGCTCCTCGAAGCTGGACTTGCGGGCGTCGGCCTCCGGATCGGTCTGCTTCCAAGCGGCATCCTCGATGGCCTTGATCTGCTTGTCAACGGCGTCGAGACGGTTCTCGATGCGGCGCATATCGTCACGCGGCACGTAACCGATCTGATCCCACTCTTCCTGAATCTTGGCCAGCTCCTGGCGGGCCTTCTTGGCCTCGGCGTCGGTCTTCACCGGCACCAGAGCCTCGGCCTTGACCAGCAGAGCCTCCTTGGCAGCCAGATTCTCCTTCTCGGAGGAGTTGATCTGATCGCGATCGGCCTGACGAGCGTTGAAGAAGGTGTCGGCGGCTTCGCGGAACTTGGCCCACAGCTCGTCGTCCTCGTTACGGCCAGCGCGGCCGGCCTTCTTCCAACGGTCCATCAGATCGTTGAACTTGCGGGAAGTCTCACCCCAAGCGGTGGAATCCTTGAGCTCATTGGCCTCGGCGATAATCGCTTCCTTGGCTTCCTTGGCGGCTGTACGCTCGTTGTCGCGAGCCTGAGCCCACTTGCGGCGAGCCTGGTTGAAGGTGGTACGGGCGACGGAGAAGCGCTTCCACAGCGCCTCGGCCTCCGGCTTGTCGATGCGCACGGTGGTGCGCTGGTGGTTCTGCCACTCGTCGAACAGGTTACGGAACTTGTCGGCGGTGGAGCGCCAGTTGGTGTTGTCGCCCAGAGAAGCGGCCAGTGCTTCAGCCTTCTCGACAATGGCGGTGCGCTCGGCAACGGCCTTGGCCTGGGCGGCCTTGCGTGCCTCGGCGATTTCGGTCTTCTTGGCCTCGCCGGCGGCCTTCAGCTCCTCGTACTGGGCCTTGAGTGCGGCAAGATCGCCCACGACGGCCGGCTCGGAGGTTTCTTCACCCAAGAGCTTCACGGATTCGTCGATTTCACGGGCCTTGATGTTCGGGGAAGCCAGACGGGTGGCCAACAGATCGAGCTTGGCCTTGAGATCCAGGAAACGACGGGCGTACAGTGCCAACGCCTCTTCCTTGGAGACATCCGGGAACTGGCCCACCTCGCGCTCGGCGTCGCCATCCTTGACGAAGACGGTGCCGTTGTCATCCACGCGGCCGAAGGCCTCGGCGGCCTTGACATCAGCCTCGGAATAGGCGGCGGTGGCGGCGGCCGGGGCGGCAGCGCGCGGCTTGGTCGCCGGAGTCTTCTTGGCGAAGGCGGCGGGGGAGGGCGCGTGCGGTTTCGGCATGGAAGCGGGGGACGGAGTCGGCGCCGGCGTGGCCGCGCTGGCCTCGGGTGCGGGTGTCGTTGCCTGCTCTTCGGGCGCAGCGGTGTTTACGGGTTCGGTGACAGTTTCGTCGGCCATGGCCAGCTCCTTAAAGCGTAGAATGCATAAGCGGGAGCGTCTCCCATCCCGGGCGAACCAGGAAGTTTTGACGCAACCCTCACCTATTATATTGATTTCGTGGCTAAAGGTGCATCAATATCAGGATTCCCGGAGTGGCTCCCCTCTGAACGTGTTGTGGAGCAGCGTGTTATCGATACGCTTCGTAAGGTTTTTGAGCTCAACGGCTTCATCGGCATTGAGACGCGAGCGGTGGAAACCGGCGCTTCTTTGCTGAAAAAAGGCGAGACCAGCAAGGAGATTTACCTGCTGAGCCGTTTGCAGGAGGTCGGTCATGAATCCGACACTCCGATTGAAGAGCGTTTGGGCCTGCATTTCGATCTGACCGTGCCGCTGAGCCGGTATGTGGTCGAGCACTCGGGTGCGTTGGCGTTCCCGTTCAAGCGCTGGCAGATTCAGAAGGTGTGGCGTGGCGAGCGTCCGCAGGAAGGCCGCTTCCGCGAGTTCGTGCAGGCCGACATCGACGTGATCGGCGCCGGCGACCTGCCCGACCACTATGAAGTGGAACTGCCGCTGGTCATGGTCTCCGCACTGGAAGAGCTGCGCGCGTATGGCCTCCCCAAGGCCACCGTGCACGCCAATAATCGCAAGTTGTCTGAGGGGTTCTACCGTGGCCTTGGCCTGACGGACGTCGAAGGCGTGCTGCGCGAGATCGACAAGCTCGACAAGATCGGTGCCGATGAGGTGGCCCGACTGCTCACCGAGACCTGCGGCGCCACCGAGGCACAGGCGCGCGCCTGCCTCGAATTGGCCGAGCTCACCGCCTCCGACGGTGCCGAGCTTGCCGCTAAGTTCGATGCGCTGTGCGAGGCTCACGGCATCGTCAAGGATTCCGAGGCCTACACGCTGGCTCGTCAGGGACTCGATACCCTGGCCATGATCGTCGACGAAGCCGCCGCCATCCGCCCCGGTTCCGTCATCGCCGACCTGAAGATCGCCCGCGGTCTCGACTACTACACCGGTTCCGTCTACGAGACCTTCCTCGACGGTGCCGCATCACTCGGCTCCATCTGCTCCGGTGGCCGTTACGACAATCTCGCCTCCCAGGGCAACCGCAAGTATCCGGGCGTGGGCCTGTCCATCGGCCTGAGCCGACTGGTCAGCTACATGCTGCACACCGCCGGCGCTCACGCCAACCGTGTCAGCCCGGCCGCCGTGCTGGTCGCTGTGTGGAATGAAGAGGATCGCCCGGCCGCCAATCGTATTGCGAACCAACTGCGTGCGCGCGGCATCGCTACTGACGTGGCACCCACCGCGGCCAAGCTCGGCAAGCAGATCAAGTACGCGGACAAACTCGGCATTCCGTACGTGTGGTTCCCGGCCACCGCTGCCGAAGGTGCGGAAGGCGCAGAGCCCGCTGGCGACGAGGTCAAGAACATCGTCACGGGCGAGCAGGTTGCCGCCGATTGCACGTCGTGGGAGCCGGATACTGTGGTTGCCCAGCAAACCGTCGAAATCTGACGTATTCGCGCGAAAAATCGAGGAGAAACAAGACAATGAGCCAGACGGCTTACAGAACACATCATGCCACTGAAGTGACCGAGGCCCTGGTCGGCCAGAAGGTCACCCTCGCCGGTTGGGTTGACCGACGCCGTGATCACGGTGGCGTGGCTTTCATCGACCTTCGTGATTCGACCGGCCTCGTGCAGGTCGTCATTTACGACGAGGATATGGCCCGCCCGCTGCGCAGCGAATTCGTGATTCAGATTACCGGCGAAGTGCGCCTGCGCCCGGATGGCAACGAGAACACCCATCTGGCAACCGGCAAGATCGAGGTTGTGGCCGAGACCATCGAGATCCTCGCCAAGTCCGACGCCCTGCCGTTCCAGGTTTCCACCGCTCTTGAGAATGAGTCCGAGAACAAGCTGCCTGGCGAGGACGTGCGTCTGAAGTACCGTTACCTTGACCTGCGCCGCCCGTCCATGCAGCACAATCTGAAGCTGCGTTCCGACATGGCTAAGGCCGCCCGCCACGCGCTGGAAGACATGGACTTCACCGAGGTCGAGACCCCGACCTTCATCAAGTCCACCCGGAAGCGCCCGCGACTTCGTGGTGCCGGCCCGTCTGGTGCCCGGTTCCTGGTACGCCCTGCCGCAGTCCCCGCAGCTGCTCAAGCAGCTGCTCATGGTCTCCGGCGTCGAGCGTTACTACCAGCTGGCCCGCTGCTATCGTGACGAGGACTTCCGCGCCGACCGTCAGCCCGAGTTCACCCAGCTCGATATGGAAATGGCCTATGTGGATCAGGAAGATGTGATGGCCATGACCGAGAAGGTCATCGCCGCCATCTGGAAGTCCGCCGGCTATGAAGTCCAGCTGCCGCTGCCGCGCATCACCTGGAAGGATGCGATGGACAAGTACGGCTCCGACAAGCCGGACCTGCGCTTCGGCAACCCGCTGGTGGAACTGACCGAATACTTCAAGAACACGCCGTTCCGCGTGTTCCAGGCCCCGTACGTGGGTGCCGTGGTCTTCAAGGGCGGTGCCGCCACGCCGCGTCGTCAGTTCGACGCTT
>ENA-OQJR01000722-OQJR01000722.1-human-gut-metagenome-genome-assembly--contig:-NODE-722-length-10223-cov-2.068938_pt1 | contig 10223 bp, 11 predicted proteins | sample MGYA00242614_ERZ504781 | MGnify/ENA primary metagenome ERZ504781 (study PRJEB26092, sample SAMD00036365) | human gut metagenome | host: Homo sapiens | study: EMG produced TPA metagenomics assembly of...
GCATCAGGAATTTGATACAGATTTGATACGACAAAGTATTTTGTTTATCTGTGTGGAGCGTTTGAAGGTCTGGATAGATTATTGAGACGCGTATGGATCGAAAATCAATGGGATTTAATGCAGAAGTGGGGAAATCACCATGAAGATAATGTGGACAGACTTTTAAGTCAGGTACTGCCGCAGGATTTGGTGAAATTTGGTCTGATTCCAGAACTGGTTGGACGTGTTCCGGTCAACGTCACATTAGAGATGCTTGACAGAGATGCGTTGATTCGTATTTTAACAGAGCCAAAGAGTGCTATTGTGAAACAATATCAGAAATTACTGGAACTTGATGGCGTCGAATTGGAGTTTGATAAAGAAGCATTGGAAAAGATTTTTGCACAGGAAAAAATTGAATCCTGCATTCATTTTGCCGGTTTAAAGGCAGTTGGTGAGTCAGTAGCCAAGCCTCTTGAATATTATATGAATAACATTTCAGGTTCACTGGTGCTGTTTGATGTCATGAGAAATCACGGCGTAAAAAATATCATTTTCTCATCTTCAGCAACTGTATACGGCGATCCGGCATTTGTACCGATTACAGAAGAATGCCCGAAGGGACAGATTACCAATCCATACGGTCAGACAAAGGGCATGTTAGAGCAGATTTTAACGGATATCCAGAAGGCAGACCCGGAATGGAATGTCATTTTACTGCGTTATTTCAACCCGATTGGTGCGCATGAGAGCGGAACAATCGGTGAAAATCCGAACGGTATTCCAAACAATCTGATGCCGTATATTACACAGGTCGCTGTCGGCAAGTTAAAGTGCCTCGGTGTTTTTGGCAACGATTACGATACACCGGACGGAACAGGCGTAAGAGATTATATCCACGTTGTAGACCTTGCCCTCGGACATGTTAAAGCAATTGAAAAATTACAGGAAAATCCGGGCTTAAAGATTTACAACCTCGGTACGGGACACGGTTATTCCGTACTGGATATTGTCAAGAATTTTGAAGCCGCTTCCGGCGTGCATATTCCTTACGAAATCAAGCCGCGCCGTGCAGGTGATATTGCAACCTGCTACTGCGATGCAAGCAAGGCATATAAGGAAATGGGCTGGAAGGCAGAGCGTGATTTAAAGAAGATGTGTGCCGATTCATGGAACTGGCAGAAAAACAATCCAAACGGATACCAGGCATAGTTAAAAAATCCTTAAAAATAAAGAATGGAGTGCAGTTAAAATGGGTAAATATTTTGGCACAGACGGTTTCCGTGGGGAAGCCAATGTCAATCTTACAGTAGAACATGCCTATAAAGTCGGCAGATTTTTAAGGCTGGTATTATGGAAAGAACCACGAGGATGGAAAAGCAAAGGTTGTTATCGGAAAAGATACCAGAAGAAGCAGCTATATGTTTGAGAATGCTTTAGTAGCAGGATTGACAGCATCTGGAGCAGATGCATATATGCTTTATGTAACAACGACACCAAGTGTGGCTTATGTCGTAAGAACAGAACAGTTTGACTGCGGGATCATGATCTCAGCAAGCCACAATCCATACTATGATAATGGAATCAAATTGATCAATGCCAAAGGGCATAAGATGGAAGCAGAAGTTGAAAATGAGATCGAAGCATATATTGATGGGGAGATCCATGAAATCCCATTTGCAACAAAGAAAGAGATTGGACGAGCAAAAGACTATGCAGCCGGAAGAAATCATTATATCGGGTATCTGATCTCTACAGCAACAAGATCATTTAAAGGTGTCAAAGTCGGATTAGACTGCTCTAACGGAAGCTCATTTGCGATCGCAGAGAATGTATTTAAAGCACTTGGTGCAGAGACACATGTGATCAATAATGAACCAGATGGAACAAATATCAATACAAACTGTGGATCTACACATATCGAGATCTTACAGGGATATGTAAAAGAAAACCACTTAGATGTTGGATTTGCATATGATGGAGATGCAGACCGTTGTATCGCAGTCGATGAGAATGGACAGGTTGTCGATGGAGATCTGATCCTTTATGTATGTGGACAGTATCTGAAGAAACACGGAGACTTGAACAATAATACAGTTGTTACAACTGTAATGTCCAATCTTGGATTATATAAAGCGTTTGATGCAGCAGGAATTGCTTATGAGAAGACTGCTGTTGGAGATAAATATGTTAATGAGAATATGGTGAAGAATGGTCACGCATTAGGTGGAGAACAGTCTGGACATATCATTTTCAGCAAGTTTGCAACAACAGGAGATGGTATTTTAACATCCTTAAAGATCATGGAAGCAATGATCGAGCAGAAACAAAGCCTTGCACAGTTAGCAGAACCCGTTGAGATCTTCCCACAGATTCTTGAAAATGTCCGTGTATATGACAAAGCAGTTGCACAGGCAGATGAAGACGTACAGAAAGCAGTTAAGGAAGTAGAAGCAGAGCTTGGAGATGAAGGAAGAATTCTTGTACGTGAGAGTGGAACAGAACCATTAGTACGTGTTATGGTTGAGGCAAGAAGCCATGAGATCTGCCGTGAGAAAGTAGATAAAGTGGTCAAAGTTTTAAGAGAGAAAGGTCACGTAATCAAATAATCTATGGAAAAATTATATGCGGATATAATTATTAATATTTCACATGAGGCACTGGATAAGGTGTTTGCCTATAAGGTGCCTTTTTCCATGATCAAGGATATTCGGGTGGGACAGCAAGTCGTTGTCCCATTTGGACGTTCTAATAAGGAACAGACGGGATATGTCGTCAACCTTTCACGGACAGTTGACTATGATGAGAGTAAAGTCAAAGAAATCTTAAGGATTGAGACGGATCATGTTGGTGTGGAGTCAAATATGATCGAGTTAGCTGCGTGGATCAGAGAGAATTATGGATCAACAATGATCCAGGCATTAAAAACCGTACTTCCAGTGCAGGAAAAAGTTGCACGAAAAGCGAGAAAATACATTGAGCTATGCATTGAGAAAGTGCATGGACCAGCGATGCTTGATGAATATTTCAGTAAGCATTATGTGGCGAAAGCAAGACTTCTTGCAGCTTTATTAGACCATGGGAAGATCTCATGGGAAATGGCATCGAAAGATACTAAAGATTTCAAAAAGTACAGTAGACAGCATGGAAAGAGAAGGAATTCTTCATGTTGTGACAGAATATTATTACCGGAATCCTGGAGAGTTCAGTATAGCAAAAGCAGAAGCGCATGTGTTAAATGAACAGCAACAGGAACTGATCGATGAATTTCGGGAAGATTTTTTAAGAGAAGACCACAAAACCTATCTTTTACATGGAATCACAGGAAGTGGGAAGACAGAAGTTTATCTCGCAGCGATCGAAGAAGTGATCAAACAGGGAAAACAGGCAATCGTCCTGATCCCAGAGATCGCACTGACTTATCAGACGGTTACAAGGTTTACCAAACGATTTGGAGAGCGTGTATCAATTCTGAATTCACGATTATCCAAAGGTGAGAGATACGATCAGTGGCTTCGTGCACAGAGGGGAGACGTGGATGTGATCATTGGACCACGATCTGCATTGTTTGTTCCATTTTCGAATCTTGGGCTGATTGTGATCGATGAGGAACATGAAGGCAGTTACAAGAGTGAACAAACTCCCAAATACCATGCAAGAGAAGTTGCGATCAAAAAAGCACAGATGGAAGGTGCATCGGTGATCTTAGGTTCGGCGACACCATCAGTTGAGAGTTATAAACATGCACTGGATGGAACTTATCGGCTGTGGGAGTTGACAAAACGAGCCAAAGAAGCAGTGTTACCGCAAGTCTATATTGAAGATCTAAGAGAAGAATTAAAAGCGGGAAACCGTAGCATGTTCAGTCGAAGACTGAAAGAACTGATAAAGGATCGTTTGAATAAAGGCGAACAGATCATGTTGTTCTTAAACCGGCGTGGTTATGCGGGATTCGTTTCATGCAGAAGCTGTGGTCATGTCATGGAATGCCCTCATTGTGATATTTCTATGACATATCACAGAGATGGAAGACTGCGCTGCCATTATTGCGGATATGAACAGCCGATGCTGAAGGTTTGTCCAGAGTGTGGAAGCCCGTATATTGGAACATTCGGTCTTGGAACCCAGAAAGTGGAAGCTGCATTATACAAAGAATTTCCACAAGCAAAAGTGCTTCGTATGGATATGGATACAACGAAGAGAAAGAATAGTCATGAACAGATCTTATCGGCATTTTCTGATGGAGAAGCAGATATTTTAGTGGGAACACAGATGATCGTCAAAGGACATGATTTTGCGAATGTAACATTGGTAGGTGTTTTGGCAGCAGATCTTTCCCTGCATGCCAATGATTACCGGGCAGGAGAAAGAACATTCCAGTTATTGACACAGGCTGCGGGAAGAGCAGGAAGAGGCGACAAACCAGGAGAAGTAGTGATCCAGACATATTCCCCAGAACATTACAGTATCCAGACTGCAGCCAAACAGGATTATCACGCATTTTACAAAGAAGAGATCAGCTACCGAAGCTTGATGAGATATCCACCAGAATGGCAGATGTTGGTCGTATTTGCATCAGGAGAAGATAAAGCATGGCTTGATAAAGTAATGGATGCGATGGCAAATGTGGTAAAACATATGGATCTGATGGTGATCGGGCCGAGCGAGGCAGGATTTGGCAAGATCAATGATCAATACCGCAAAGTGATATATATTAAGAATAAAGATTACGAGACACTGGTGAAAGCAAAGAACCGTCTGGAACAGTGGATCGATTTAAATAAGATCAGGAAAAATTTACTGGTCAATTTTGATTTTAACCCAATGAACAGTTATTAAAAGAAAGGGAGAACAATTATGGCAATTCGACAGATTCGAGTATTAGGAGACGATGTTTTAAGAAAAAAATGTAAAGAAGTAAAAGAAATGACACCAAGAATGCATACATTAGTAGAAGATATGTATGATACAATGTATGAAGCAATGGGTGTTGGTCTTGCAGCACCTCAGGTGGGAATCTTAAAAAGAATCGTAGTCATTGATACTGGAGAAGAGGGAGAATGTGTAACTCTTGTCAATCCAGTGATCACACTGAAAGAAGGAGAGCAGGTAGGAGAAGAAGGATGTTTAAGCCTTCCAGGAAAAGTAGCAGTTGTGAAACGTCCAGATCATGTGATCTGTGAAGCATTTGATGAAGATATGAATCCGATCACAGTAGAAGGATTTGGATTATTTGCAAGAGCGCTCTGTCATGAAACAGACCATTTGGATGGAATTTTATATCCAGATGTAGCAGAAGAACCAGCAAGAGACGTCACGATGGAAGAGGTAGAATAAGATGAAAGCAGTATTTATGGGAACACCGGAGTTCGCAGTACCAACACTGCAGGCACTGATCGATCACCATGAAGTGCTTGCTGTTGTGACACAGCCGGATAAACAAAGAGGTAGAGGAAAGAAGATGCAGTTTCCTCCAGTCAAAGAAAAAGCAGTGGAATATGATATCCCAGTATATCAGCCACAGAGAGCCAGAGATGAGGAATTCATTGAAGAGTTAAAAAACCTCAACCCAGATGTGATCGTTGTTGTTGCTTATGGACAGATCTTACCAGAAAGTATCTTAAATATTCCAAAGTATGGATGTATCAATGTTCATGGATCACTCCTTCCAAAATACAGAGGAGCAGCACCAATCCAGTGGGCAGTTCTTGATGGAGAAGAAAAGACAGGAATCACAACCATGTATATGGAAAAAGGATTAGATACCGGAGATATGATCGATAAAGCAGAAGTTGTTTTAGATAAGAAAGAAACAGCTGGTTCTCTGCATGATAAATTGATGGTATTAGGAGCAAATTTATTATTAGAAACATTAAAGAAATTAGAAGATGGAACAGCCGTCAGAGAAAAACAAAATGACGAAGAAAGCTGTTATGCAAAAATGCTAAGTAAAGATATGGGACAGATTGATTTCACAAAATCAGCAAGAGAAATCGAATGTCTGATCCGTGGAATGAATCCATGGCCAAGTGCTTATACATCCTTAGATGGAAAGACAATGAAAGTCTGGGAAGCAGATGTGCTTGATGCACAGAGTAAAGAAGAACCAGGAACGATCGTAGAAGTCAACAAAAAAGAGATCATCGTAGCAACAGGAAGCAATGATCTTGCACTTCATGAGATTCAGCTGGCAGGAAAGAAACGTATGCAGGTACAGGCATTTTTACTTGGATATCAAGTAGAAGCCGGAACAAAATTAGGAGAATGATACGATGCAAAATCCGAGAGAATGTGCATTGGATGTACTGATCAAAGTAGATAAAAAAGAAGAATTATCACACATCGCAATTTCAAATGTATTAGAAAATACCAGTTTTCTGAAAAAAGAGACCGTGCATTTTTTACAAGACTGGTGGAAGGAACTTTAGAGCGTCAGATCACGATCGACTATGTTGCAGATCAGTTCTCAAAGACGAAGATCAGAAAATGTAAACCACTGATCCGTGCATTGCTTCGTATGGGAATCTATCAGATTCTTTATATGGATCAGGTTCCAGATTCTGCTGCATGTAATGAGGCAGTGAAACTTGCAAAGAAACGAGGATTTTCCCGATTATCAGGTTTTGTGAACGGTGTACTTCGTAATATTTCAAGGAAGAAAGATGAGATCCAATATCCATCAAGAGAGAAGAATCTTGAGACATATTTATCAGTTGCTTATTCTATTCCAGAATGGATCATAAAATTCTTTCAGAAGACATATGATAACGAAACAGTAGAGAAGATCATAGCTTCTTATCTGGAAGAGAGAAAAACAACATTATGTTGTCTGATCTCCAAGGGTGGGAAAGAAGCTGTCAGAAAAGAACTGGAAGCAGAAGGCGTTACAGTAGAAGATGGAAGTTTGATCGAAAATGCAGTGCAGATCTCAGATTATGATTTTTTGTATCGTTTGAAAGCATTTCGTGAAGGAAGTTGTTATGTACAGGATGAAAGTTCCATGTTGTGTGCCAAACTTGCCAGTGTCCAGAAAGAGCAGTTTGTGATGGATCTTTGCAGTGCACCAGGTGGTAAGTCCTTATATGTTGCAGATCAGCTGAAGGGAAGCGGGCGAGTGTTATCAAGGGATCTTACGGAATACAAGACAGATCTGATCGAAGATAACATTGATCGTGTTGGATTTACGAATATGGAATCCGAAGTATTTGATGCGAGAGTGTTGGATGAAGAACATATTGAAGCTGCGGATATTGTGATCGCAGATGTACCATGTTCAGGACTTGGGATCATGGGAAAGAAAAATGATATTAAATACCACATTTCAGAAGAAGGCATGAAGGATCTTGTGAAGTTGCAGCGAGAGATTCTTGCAAATGCAGTGCAATATGTCAAGCATGGAGGTACATTGATCTATAGTACCTGCACGATCAATCCAGCAGAGAATGAAGAAAATTTCCGATGGATTCTTGATCACTTCGATTTTGAAGCAGTTGATATTACAAAAGAACTGCCAAAGGATCTAAAGATTGAAACTGCCCAAGAAGGATTTATTCAGTTGTTGCCAGGAATACATCCATGTGATGGATTCTTTATTGGTAAATTAAGGAGAAAATAAAGTTATGGATTTAAAATCAATGACACTTCAGGAGATGCAGGAATATATGGAATCCATTGGTGAGAAGAAATTCCGTGCAAAACAGATTTACGAATGGTTTCACAAACACCTTGCGCTGTCTCTTGATGAGATGAATAATGTACCAAAAAATTAAAAGAAAAGATCGAACAGACGCAGGAAATTTATGGTGTTAAACCTGTAGACTGCTTTATTTCAAAAATCGATGGTACAAGAAAATACTTATTTGAGTTATATGATGGGAATATTATCGAAAGTGTTTTGATGAAGTATAAACATGGAAATTCTGTCTGTATTTCATCTCAGGCAGGGTGCCGTATGGGATGTAAGTTTTGTGCATCTACGCTTGGAGGATTAGATCGTAATCTGACGCCATCTGAAATGCTTTCACAGATTTATTATATTCAAAGAGATACAGAAGAAAGAGTATCCAATGTTGTCATGATGGGAACAGGGGAACCGATGGATAATTATGATAACGTATTGAGATTTTTTAGAATTGATCACATCAGAGGATGGATTAAATATCAGTCAGAGAAATATTACGATCTCAACGTGCGGGATCGTGCCAAAGATCAAAGAACTTGCTCAGAAACATTTACAGATCACATTGGCCATTTCTCTTCACTCACCAAATGATGAGATGAGAAGAGGACTGATGCCGATCGCAATGAAATATTCAATCGATGAGCTGCTAGATGCATGTCATTATTATTTTAAAGAGACAAACCGTAGGATGACATTTGAATACAGCCTTGTGGCAGGGGTTAATGACCAGCCAGTTCATGCAGAAGAATTAGCAGGCAGATTGAAAGGGTTTCCATGTCATGTAAACCTGATTCCAGTTAATCCGATCAAAGAGCGTGATTTTAAGCAATCTATGCCGAAATCCGTTATGGAATTTAAAAAGATACTTGAAAAAAATCGTGTAAATGTTACCATAAGAAGAGAAATGGGCGCAGATATCAATGCGGCCTGTGGACAGCTTAGAAGAAAAAAACTGCAGTCAAGATTGTAAAGGAGAACGATATGCGATCCGTAGGGGCTTCACATATAGGCAAGGTAAGGACAGAGAATCAGGATAGGATTTTCTTTCATGACCAGCCTGTTGGGAACTTAAAAAATCTTTTCATCGTAGCAGATGGAATGGGAGGACACCGTGCCGGTGGGCATGCCTCCTCTTTTGCAGTGGAACGATTTGTACAGCTGATCGAGGAATCGAAACAGACCGATCCGATCGAATTAATGAAATCATCCATTGCATCTGTGAATCAGGAAATGATCGCAGAAAGCCAGAGTAATGAAGAATATAGGGGAATGGGAACAACATTCGTTGCAGCAACCATCTCTGATGGCAAAGTAACGGTTATGAATATTGGTGATAGTAGATTATATTATGGAAATCAAGAATTAACACAGATTACAGTGGATCATTCTTATGTGGAAGAACTGATTCATGCAGGAATCATGGAAAGAGAGGAAGGAAGATTCCATCCAAAGAAGAATGTTATCACAAGAGCACTAGGTACCGTAATGGCGACACCAGATTTCTTTGAGTTTGATGCCAAAGATGGATATTTGCTTTTGTGCAGTGATGGACTTTCCAATATGATATCCGACGAAGAATTGAAGGAACTTCTTCTTGATCACAGTCAGATTGCCAATAAGGTCAACCAGATGATCACCCGTGCGAACGAGTACGGAGGAAAAGACAATATTTCATTGGTAATTGTGGATTTAAAGAGATGAGGTGAATGATAGATGTTAGAGATTGGCACGATGCTGTCAGGCCGTTATGAAGTGCTAAAGCGCGTTGGAAGCGGTGGAATGGCAGACGTTTATATGGCGAAAGATCATAAATTAAACCGGAACGTCGCAGTGAAGGTTTTAAAAAGTGAATACGTAGAAGATGAGAAATTTTTAAAGAAATTCGAGACAGAGGCACAGGCAGTTGCAAGGCTGTCTCATCCTAATATCGTGAATGTATACGATGTTGGAATTGAAGATGGGATCAATTATATTGTTATGGAGCTTGCAGAAGGGATGACTCTGAAAGAATATATCCGAAGAAAAGGGTATTTATCTCCGAAGGAGACGGTAGAGATTTCCCTGCAGATCGCGTCAGCGATCTCACATGCCCATAAGAATCATATTATTCATAGAGATATTAAACCACAGAATATTTTAGTTTCAGAGATTGGTAATGTAAAGGTCACAGACTTTGGAATTGCGAAGGCAACAAGCAGCAATACCGTTACATCAACAGCAACAGCGATGGGATCTGTGCATTACATTTCTCCAGAACAGGCAAAAGGAAGATTCTGTGATGAAAAAAGTGATATTTATTCTTTAGGTATCACGATGTATGAGATGGTAACAGGACATGTGCCATTTGATCATGAAAATGGTGTAACGATCGCATTGATGCATCTGCAAAATGAGATCACACCGCCAAGTCAGATCAGAGATGGAATACCAGATAGTTTAGAGAAGATCATTTTAAAATGTACAATGAAGAAGCCAGAAGACCGCTATCAGACAGCAGATGAATTGATCGCAGATCTGAAACTCGTGTTTGAAGATACTTCTGGTGAATATGTGGGAATTGTTC
>ENA-OQJR01000725-OQJR01000725.1-human-gut-metagenome-genome-assembly--contig:-NODE-725-length-10211-cov-3.500000_pt1 | contig 10211 bp, 10 predicted proteins | sample MGYA00242614_ERZ504781 | MGnify/ENA primary metagenome ERZ504781 (study PRJEB26092, sample SAMD00036365) | human gut metagenome | host: Homo sapiens | study: EMG produced TPA metagenomics assembly of...
AGCGGCGGTGATAGCGGCAGTACGGAAAACAAGCCTAACGGCAGCGGTGGAATGGGAATGGGGCGGCCCTGTAATTTCCACTCCGACTGATAATGGTTGCCCTCCTGAGGATGTTGGCATTCTTTGCTGATGGCTTTTTGAAAAATAGTAAATTATAAACAACCGGCAACTCGTAGAGGGAAACACTCCTCTACGAGTTTGTTTTTTGAAAAGCAGTGTCTATTATTATAATAAGGTGGGAGTTAGCAAATGAAAAAGAGATTCGCACTGGAAAAATGGGGACGGTTCCTAAATTGAGAAGTTGACATCAAAACCTCAAAAACGGGGACGGCGCAGTCGTTTTAACGACCTGCACCGTCCTCTTTTTGTAAAAGCATTCGCTCGTAGAAACGTAGAAAAGAACCGGTGAGGTAACAGCTTGTTACCCCACCACGAATAAAGTTGACTCGTTTTGAATAGTAGACATCAAAATGGAGTAAGGCCGCTTGCGGCCCGAATTTTGCAGCAAAAAGCCGGGAGCTTTCACTCCCGGTTCTCTTTATTGTGCGGTCATCATCATGTCGCAGTCGGCACATTTTTATGCGCACAACCTTTGTCCCTCGCACGCTGTTGTGACAGCAGGGGCAAACATACTTGATGCTGTGGCTGTTCGGGGTTACTTCCTGTCGGCTTGCCCGTGGCGTCCCCTGCGCCCTTGCCACGCGGGGCGTAGAAATCTTCAATGCGGTTCATGCTGATGTCCTGCCAGTCTTGTTCCAAAATGAACTCACACAGCGCGTCGGTCGGCTCGGTGATGCTCCATCCAACGCGCGGGTCGTAACTGATTTTCAAATCGCGGGCCTCGGCGGCCTCCTTAAATTTTTTGTTGTGGTATGCGCCGCCCCTGCTGCAATCCTGTATGCCGTTTTGAAGGTTCCACAAGTGTACACACTCGTGGAGGGTGGTCGCCACCACGTTTTCTATGGGCCGTGCAAGCGTCCCAGCGCCGATGTTAAGCTCATGGCGGGTTGTGTCTCCTCTCTGCCATGCCTTGGCTACGGTGACGTGTCCGTAGGCTCTGGGCGTGCTCTGTATCGTGATGATAGGCTCCTCCAACTCACCGTTGAAATACTTTACATTCAACGCGCGGAAAATTTTCTCCAAGTAACCAGCCGTCCGGGAAGTCTTAACAGTCTCTTTCATTTTCGTGTCCTCACTTTCGTTTTCCCAATCTTTGCCCGTGTTATCCCACCGGGATAAGGGGTTGCGGGTTGTTCCGCGATTAGCGGACAAAAGTGAGGTTGGATAGTTGTCAAGGTGACTGTGGAATACCGCAGCCATAATTTTAAAAAGCGAGGATATGCCGCAAAAGCTCCTTTACAATTTTCCAATCCACGCTTTTAATAATTTTTAAAGGAACAACAAAAAACAGGATTGCCACGGCTATAATTTACTCCGCGGCAATCCTGTTCCCATGTTACAGGGCTTGCGTTTATTTAAAAGTGTGGTACGATTGTGGTACTTGCAAAAAGGGGTAATAAAAAAGCTCCTAATTTTCAACGCATCATCGAAGAAAATCAGAAGCTTAGTTTGGTGACCCGTACGGGAATCGAACCCATGTTACAGCCGTGAAAGGGCCGTGTCTTAACCGCTTGACCAACGGGCCTTAGAAATACAGAGCTTCGCTAAAACCTCCGACTTCCATCGTCCACTACTGCAGACGACCGTCCCCCTAACCTTAGCGAAACTCTGTAAAAGTGGTAGCGGTAACTGGATTTGAACCGGTGACACTTCGGGTATGAACCGAATGCTCTAGCCAACTGAGCTATACCGCCACATATTGTTTGTGCACTTGAACAGTGCTCTATTATTATACCCACAGATACCCCTTTTGTCAACACATATTTTTAAAAAAATCATATTTTTTCGTGTCATCCAAAATACAAACGAAGATACGCAAAAATCCCGCTTTCCATTGAATAGAAAACGGGATTTTTCAACCATTTATCCGAGCCTTGTGGAAAAGCCGGTCAATTCTTCAGCCCTTCTTGTGGGTGGGAACCATGACCTTCAGGCCGCCCATATACGGCTGCAGCACTTCGGGGATGGTCACGGTGCCGTCGGCCTGCAGATGGTTCTCCAGGAAGGCGATCAGCATACGCGGAGGTGCCACGCAGGTGTTGTTCAGGGTGTGGGCCAGATAGGTCTTGCCGTCCTTGCCCTTCACGCGGATGTGCAGGCGGCGTGCCTGTGCATCGCCCAGATTGGAGCAAGAGCAGACCTCGAAGTACTTCTGCTGGCGGGGGCTCCATGCTTCGATATCGCAGCTCTTCACCTTCAGATCGGCCAGGTCGCCGGAGCAGCAGTTCAGCTGACGCACCGGGATCTCCATGCTGCGGAACAGCTCCACAGAGTTCTTCCACAGCTTCTCGTACCAGTCAGCGCTCTCGTCGGGGCGGCAGACCACGATCATTTCCTGCTTCTCGAACTGATGGATACGGTAAATGCCGCGCTCCTCGATGCCGTGAGCGCCCTTTTCCTTGCGGAAGCAGGGGCTGTAGGAGGTCAGGGTCAGGGGCAGAGTGGCCTCGTCCAGAGTCTGGTCGATGAAGCGGCCGATCATGGTGTGCTCGCTGGTGCCGATCAGGTACAGGTCCTCACCCTCGATCTTGTACATCATAGCATCCATTTCCGGGAAGGACATGACACCCTGCACCACGTTGCCGTGCATCATGAAGGGAGGGATCACATAGGTGAAGCCCTTGTTGATCATAAAGTCGCGGGCATAGGCCAGCACAGCCTCGTGCAGGCGGGCGATGTTGCCCAGCAGATAGTAGAAACCGTTGCCGGCCACGCGGCCTGCAGCGTCCATATCGATGCCGTCGAAGCTCTCCATGATCTCGGTGTGGTACGGAATGGGGAAATCGGGCACCACAGGCTCACCAAAGCGCTGTGCTTCCACGTTGTAGGTATCATCCGGGCCGATGGGCACGCTGGGATCGATCATCTGCGGAATGGTGTACATGATCTCCTGAATGCGTGCGGACAGGGTCTCTTCTTCCTTTTCCAGCTCAGCCATCTTGTCGGCGTCGGCCTTGACGGCGGCATTGTTGGCATCGATCTGAGCCTGCAGCTCAGCCTTCTGTGCCTCATCGGTGCACTTCTTCAGCTGGCCGAACAGGGGGCCGTTGGCCTTGCTCAGCTTGTTGCGGGCAGCCTTGAGGGCTTCCACTTCCTTCAGGCATGCGCGGTACTTGGCATCCTTCTCGATGACCTCGTCCACCAGCGGGAGCTTTGCATCCTGAAACTTCTTCTTGATGTTTTCCTTGACAGCGTCCGGGTTTTCACGGACAAATTTGATATCAAGCATGATTGACTCTCCTTGCTCTATTTCGGTTCGCACAGAAGATCCCCTCCCCTGTGCCGTTCAAAGACGGTCGCCCGCCTTGGATCGCTTTATTCTTCGTTCTGGTACTGTCCCAGCAGGTTGGCAAAGGCCCGCAGCTGCTCGTCTGAATAGAAATGCACGGTCAGCCTGCCCTTGCCGTCGTGGTAGGCCACATTCACCTCGCTGCCCAGCACCTGCTTGAGGCTTTCTTCCACCTCCACCGGCAGCCGTGCCCCGCGGCTTGGGTTCTCTGGGCTCCTTTGCGGGCTTTGCCTGCTTTTTGCACAGCGTCTCGGCCTGACGCACATTCAACTGGTTGTCCGCAATGATCTGCGCCGCCTGCTCCTGCAACTCCGGTGTGGGCAGGCTCAGGATCACCTTTGCGTGGCCGATATTGATAAAGCCGCTTTTCAGCAGTTCCAGCACGTTTTCCGGCAGGTTCAGCAGGCGCAGGCTGTTGGCCAGTGCGCTGCGGCTCTTGCCCAGCTTCTGTGCCGCCTGCTCCTGCGTCAGGCCGCAGCGGGTCATCAGCTCCCGGATGCCGGTTGCTTCTTCCACCGGGTCCAGATCCTCGCGCTGCAGATTTTCCACCAGAGCCAGCTCCATGGCCTGCTCGTCGCTGACTTCCTTGATGACCACCGGCACATCGTTCAGCCCTGCCATGCGGCAGGCACGCCAGCGGCGCTCACCCGCCACGATGCTGTAGCCGCCGCGCGGGCGCGGACGCACCGCGATGGGCTGCAGCAGACCATGCTCTGCAATGCTGGCCGCCAGCTCGCCCAGCGCCTGTTCGTCAAAGGTCTTGCGCGGCTGTTCCGGGTCCGGTTCGATCTCACGCAGGGGCAAGGTGTCTACCTTTGCACCGGACTCAAAAACCGGGGCGGCATCTTCAAACAGACTGTCCAGCCCGCGGCCAAGCCCTCCTTTTCCTCTTGCCATTCATGTTCCCCCTGAGGTTTAATCTTCCAGAGCATTTTTCGTCTGCTCTGCGACGGGTGCACTTTTTCTGCGGGCCTTTTTGGGCTCGTGCGGGCGGTTGTTCTTGACAAATTCGATTGCCAGATCCATGTACGCTTCGCTGCCCTTGCCCTTGGGTTCATAGAAATTGATGGGCTGGCCGTAGCTGGGTGCCTCCGAAATACGGATGGAGCGCGGGATGGTGGTCTTGTACACCTTGGAGCCGAAATACTTCTGCACCTGCTCCACCACCTGCACGGTCAGGTTATACCGCAGCGAGAACATGGTGAACACCACGCCCTCGATATCCAGATACGGATTGTACTTTTTGCGAATGGTCTTTAAGGTGCTGATCAGCTCCGAAAGACCCTCCAGCGCGTAATACTCGCACTGCACCGGAATGAGAACGCTGTCACAGGCACTCAGGCCGTTCAGGGTGAGCAGGTCCAGACTGGGCGGACAATCGATAAAGATGAAGTCATAGTCCTTCTGCACCTCGGCCAGCGCCTTGCGCAGGCGGCTCTCACGAGCGGGCAGGTCGATCATTTCCAGACTGGCACCGGCCAGACGGGTGTTGGAGCCGATGACATCGGTGCGGTACTCGGTCTTACGGATGGCCTCGGATGCCCGCGCCTCACCGATCAGGATCTCGTAGGTTCCCTTTTCCACGCTGCGCTTCGGGATGCCGTAGCCGGTGGTGGTATTGCCCTGCGGATCAAGGTCTACGATGAGCACCCGCTTGCCCAGCGCCGCAACGCAGGACGACAGGTTGACGGCGGTGGTTGTTTTGCCAACGCCGCCCTTCTGGTTCGCAATTGCTACAATTTTTGCCACGCACAATTCTTCCTTCCGGGAAAATTTAATTGTTCCATGTGGAACATTCGCAGTCATGCCCGCCGGTTTCCCGTCCATACAGGCACCTTAACACCTAGTATAGCACATCCAAATCGGTTTTTGAACCATCTGAAGCGTTTTTCCGCTGGATTTTTAACTTTTAGAGGTGGGAAAATCAAAAACTGCACTGTTTCGGGAGACAAAACAAACGATTTTGAATGCGCGCCGGGAAGCTGGCTAGCCCTCTCAGTCAAGCCCTGTCGGGCTTGCCACCTCCCTCATAAGGGAGGCTTTGGCAGTACGGTAAAGTTTCTGGGCAGACCACAAAGCTTGCGGTTTCGCCAGAGGCTCCCTCTTTGAGGGAACTGTCGCGCAGCGACTGAGGGGCTTCCAATCGGCGGAACACAAAAAATCCTTTAGCGAAGCGACTTGGATTTTTTGTATGGAGCCCAACAGCTTTGGGGTTACTAGGGGCGAGCAGCCCCTAGTTCGTGCCTCCCGCGCCTCGAAAGTAGCGGGTGCTTTTCTGGTTCTCTTTTGGCACGCAAAAGAGAACGTACCCGGCGCAATGCTTTAGCAAAAGGCATGAAACTTTAAACACGCGACTACGCTCTGCACGGGAGTTTCCTGTTCCACATGGAACAATTTTACCGTTCGGCGGCGGTGGTTGGGATGCGCACCGTATATTCGATATACCCGTCCTTCTCCTCCCGGTGGGCAGTGGCGGGCACACCATTATCGGTCATCAGACGGATGGCATGGTCGATGGTGTTCACAAAAATACGCACATCCTTGACCATCGAGATGCGGTGCCTGCCTTTTGCAGGGGTGTTGAGCAGCTGTTCAATGTAGAGGTCGGTCTGCCGGGCGTTCATGCGGCGCTTGGCAATGTTGATCAATGCTTCACTGCGGCGGTTCTCCGGCAGACGCAGCACCGCCCGGGCATGGCGCTCGGTGAGGCTGTTGTCCAGCACGAACTGCCGCTGGTCGGCGTTCAGCTGCAAAAGCCGCAGCTTGTTGGCAAGGGTGGGCTGCGCCATGCCCAGACGCTTGGCGGCTTCGGCCTGGGTGCAGTCCCACAGCACCATCACATCCTTTAAGCCCTGTGCCTGCTCAAAGGGGTTCAGGTCGGCCCGCTGGATGTTTTCCAGCAGACCGAGCGCGGCGGTGCGCTCATCGTCGTAATCACAGAGGATGGCAGGGATGGTGTTCATTTTAGCAAGGCGGCAGGCACGGAGCCGCCGCTCCCCGGCTACCAGCTCGTAGCCGCCATCCGACACTTTTCGCACCGAGATGGGCTGCAGCAGACCATTTTCACGGATGCTCTGGGCCAGTGCAGCCAGCTCCTGCTCGCTGAACTCCCGCCGTGCCTGAAACGGCGACGGCCTGATCTGATCGATGGGCAGGAAATAAATCTTGCCCGCCTGCTTTTTGCGTTCAAACATGGATACACGGCTCCTTTCGCGTGGTGGATGGGTTTTGTTTTTCACATTTTCCCGGGAAAGCGTGGAAAACTCAGGCTTCAGGCACAGTGTATCACACAAATAAAAGCCCTGCCAGAAGTTTCGTTCGGCAGGGTTTTACAAAATTCTATCGATATTTCGTTATTTCAACGGGCTTTTCGCAATTTTTCCGCCGTTTCTGGGGTAGGCTGTCGGAGTCTGCGAAATCTTTTTGCACAGGATTAGGGTACGGGTGTCGCCGCCCGGAAGGTGCAGAGTGCGGGTTTCTTTGTACTCGCCGCCCAGCTTTTTGATGGCACCGCGCGCTGCGGCCAGTTCTTCCTCACCGGAAGAACCTTTCATGGCGAGGAAATTGCCGCCCACCTTTACCAGCGGCAGACAGTATTCGGCCAGCATGGGCAGCGCAGCCACTGCACGGGCCGAGGCCAGATCAAACTGTTCACGCCACGCCTTGCGGGCGGCTTCCTCGGCGCGTTCCTTTGCAAACTCCACGCCGGTCAAGCCCAGCTGGGCACAGGCGTACTTCAAAAACTCCACCCGCTTGCCGGTGGGCTCCATCAGGGTCAACTCCAGTTCCGGCTTGTAGATTTTGGTCACGATGCCCGGGAAGCCTGCGCCTGCGCCCACATCCACCATGCGGCCCGCCACTTCCGGCTGGCTGGCAAACAGCAGGCTGTCGAGGAAGTGCTTATCCTCGATCCCCTCGGGGTCGGTGATAGCGGTCAGGTTGACCTTCTGGTTGTAGTCCACCAGAATTTCAGCAAAGGCATCCAGCTGGTCCAGCTGGGTGCCGGTGAGGGTGATGTTCCATGTGGAACATTTTGCTTCCAGACGCTGTTTGTCGATCATGGGTGTTGTCCTTTCTTTCATTCACCGGTCAGCTGGACGAAAATGGGCTCGTGGTGCACGGCAGGCAGGAAAGTTTCCAGCACATCTGCCGTTCGCAGCTTGAGCGAGGAGGTGTTGATGCAGGGGTGGCAGCCGAGGTACTCCCCTGCCTTTATGTCCTCATCCATCAGCAGCTGCACCTTATTTTCAGCATCATTGGCAAGGCCCATAATGGAGGAGGAGCCGGGCGTGCAGTCCAGATACTGCTCCATATCCTCGGGCGAGGCAAAGCTCAGGCGGGCAATGCCCAGCTGATGGGAAAGCTCTTTGGTTTTGAAGGGCTTATCCCCGGGCATCATGAGCAGATAGAAGTTCGTCTTCTGCCGGTTGCACAGGAACAGGTTCTTGCACACGGTGGCATTCAGACAGGCATCGATCACATGGCAGTCCTCCATGGTATCGGCCTTCATCCAGCCGTGGTCGGTGCGCCAGAATGGGATGCCCAGCTTGTCCAGCAGGTCATAGGTACGGATCTCTTTTTCCAGCCGCCCGGTGCAGTCGGCAGGACGGCCCTCGTAAAGCTTCAGTTCTTCCATTGGTTGCAGCTTCTTTCTATGTTTAACGATTTCAAATGCCCTCCGCGTTGCTCTGGGCAAATTCATCGGAAAAATTATTTTTATATTTGCAAATCAGGAAAATCTGCGGATTTTCCTGATTTGCTTTTTCACACGGAAGGTCGTAATGGTAAACGGCATCTACTGCCGCTGACTCCCTGCGGGAGCATTCACGCAGCAGAAAATGCACAAGCTTATCCGCACGGCGCGTCGCGCAAGCGACTCGAAATCGGCGGAACACAAAAAATCCTTTAGCGAAGCGACTTGGATTTTTTGTATGGAGCCCATCTTCTTTGGGATTATTAAGGGCGAGTAGCCCTTAATTCGTGCCTCCCGCGCCTCGAAAGTAGCGGGTGCTTTTCTGGTTCTCTTTTGGCACGCAAAAGAGAACATCCCCGGCGGCGATGCATTTTGCAAAAGGCATGAAGCCCGCCCCACACGAATACTCTCTGTGCGGGAAGCAGACTTACTTCCTCGCTGCCAGTGCAATGCTCAGCTGCGCCACATCGGAGGGCGATACGCCCGGGATGCGCCCCGCCTGACCGAGGTTCTTCGGCCGGATGCGGGCCAGCTTTTCGCGGGCTTCCAGTGTCAGGCCGGTCAGGTCGGAATATTCAAAATCATCCGGGATCAGGGTCTTTTCATGCCGGGCCACGTCCCGGATCATCCGGTCCTGCCGGGCAATGTAGCCCGCATACTTGATCTCGGTCTCCAGCCGTTCGGCCAGCATGGGGGTGATCTCCTCGCCCCAGCCGATGACACCGGCCAGCAGCGGATAGCTGATCTCCGGGCGGCGCAGCAGCTCTTCCGCAATGCCGCCCTCGGCAGCAGGGGCAAGACCGGCCGCTTCCATGGCGGTGCGCAGGTCGGCGGTGCGCAGATGCGTCTCGTGCAGGCGGCGGCGCTCCGCTTCCAGAATGCTCTGGGTGTGCTGGTACTTGGCCCAGCGGTCATCCTGCACAAGGCCGTATTCCCTGCCGATGGGGGTCAGCCGCTGGTCAGCGTTGTCCTGACGCAGGGTCAGGCGGTACTCGCTGCGGCTGGTCATCATGCGGTAGGGGTCCATGACCCCTTTGGTGACCAGATCATCTACCAGTGTGCCCAGATAGCTGGTGTGGCGCGGCAGAATGAGCTGCTCTTTGCCCAGCGCATTGCGGGCGGCGTTCAGTCCGGCCAGCAGGCCCTGGGCGGCGGCTTCCTCGTAGCCGGAGGTGCCGTTGAACTGACCCGCGCCGTACAGTCCCCGCACCACCTTGCTTTCCAGCGTGGCTTCCAGACTGGTGGGGTCCACGCAGTCGTACTCGATGGCGTAGGCCGGGCGCATGATCTCGATGTTCTCAAACCCTTTGATACTGCGGTAGAAGGCATTCTGCACATCCTCCGGCAGGCTGCTGGAGGCACCCTGCAGATACATCTCTTCGGTGTTCTCGCCGCAGGGTTCCACAAAAATGGGGTGGCGGTCCTTGCCCGCAAAGCGCACCACCTTGTCCTCGATGGAGGGGCAGTAGCGCGGGCCAACGCCCTCGATCATGCCGCCATAGAGCGGGCTGCGCTGGATGTTATCCAGAATGATCCTGTGGGTCTCGGGGTTGGTATAGGCGATCCAGCACTCCGACCTTGTTGTGCATGGGTGCATCGGTCATAAAGCTGAAGGGCTGCAGCTCATTGTCCGGGTCGCCGGGCTGGCATTCCAGCTTGGAAAAATCGATGCTGCGGCGGTGCACCCGGGCAGGGGTGCCGGTCTTGAACCGGCGCAGCGGCAGCCCGGCAGCCTTCAGGCTGTCGGTCAGGGCGTTAGCGGCGTGCATCCCGTCCGGGCCGGAGGCGTACCACGCATCGCCCACAAAAATTTTGCCGCCAAGGTTCGTGCCGGTGGCAATGACCACGCATTTGGCGCTGTATTCCCCGTTCAGCTGGGTCACAACTCCCTTCACACGGCCGTTCTCGGTCTCGATGCTCACAACCTCAGCCTGATGGATGGCAAGGCCGGGTGTCAGCTCAAGGGCATGCTTCATATATTCATGGTAGCGCTTGCGGTCGGTCTGCACACGCAGGGCGTGCACCGCCGGGCCTTTGCCCTTGTTGAGCATCCGGCTCTGCAGATAGGTGGCATCTGCAGCAAGGCCCATCACGCCGCCAAGCGCATCC
>ENA-OQJR01000727-OQJR01000727.1-human-gut-metagenome-genome-assembly--contig:-NODE-727-length-10202-cov-2.815583_pt1 | contig 10202 bp, 6 predicted proteins | sample MGYA00242614_ERZ504781 | MGnify/ENA primary metagenome ERZ504781 (study PRJEB26092, sample SAMD00036365) | human gut metagenome | host: Homo sapiens | study: EMG produced TPA metagenomics assembly of...
GTTATGAAAAAAGCAGCAACCTGTCTGAGCGAAGCGAGTTTTGCTGTTTTTTTCATGCCTTTAGCAGATTTCCGAAGCCTTAGAGTTGACTAAACCCCGAAACCGCGCCCGGAACTATTTATTTTCTCCTGCTGGTAGCTGGCTGTTGGAGGTATATGGTATATCCTTTAAATTGAACGGCTTTCAGAAAAGCTTATTATAGTTTGTTTGTCAGAAAGGGCTTCGCCTTTCTGACGTAAAACGTTGATTATTCTGACTAACTGATTTGTTTTTTCTTTTCTTGATCGTACTGTCGTATTGATTGAGTTTTGATTATTTTTACTGATTATTTTTTAAAGGAGTGTTTTTATATGGCTTTTGATGGGATTACGATTGCGGCTATGGTGAAGGAGCTGCATTTGAATTTGGATGGAGGACGGTTTAATAAGATTGCTCAGCCGGAGGCAGATGAGCTTTTGATTACGGGGAAGGGGGCGAATGGGCAGTGCAGGCTGCTGCTTTCGGCCAGTGCTTCTCTTCCGCTGATTTATTTTACTTCCAAGAATAAGCCCAGCCCTATGACTGCGCCTAATTTCTGTATGCTTCTGCGTAAGCATATTGGAAGTGCGAGGGTTTCGGATATCAGGCAGCCGGGGATGGAGCGTGTGGTGATGTTTGAGCTGGAGCATCTGAATGAGCTGGGGGATCCCTGTAAGAAGGTTCTTATCATGGAGCTGATGGGCAAGCACAGTAATATTATTTTCTGTGATGATAAGGGGATGATCCTGGATAGTATCAAGCATGTTTCTTCTCATATGAGTTCTGTGCGTGAGGTGCTTCCGGGAAGGGAGTATTTTATTCCGAAGACGCAGGATAAGCTGAATCCGCTGACTGTGAGTGAGGAGGAGTTTTGTGATGTTGTGTGCAGGAAGCCTTGTAATATTTCCAGGGCTGTTTACTCTTCTCTTACTGGAATCAGTCCGGTTGTTGCGGAGGAGATCTGTTTCAGGGCTTCGATTGACGGGAGTGATGCAGCGCAGTCTCTGGATGAGGCGGCGAGGGTGCATTTGTATCATACGTTCCGCAGGCTGATGGATCAGGTTGTGGATGGGGATTTTTCTCCGAATATTGTTTACCGGGGGGAAGAACCTGTGGAGTATGGTGTGTTTGCGTTCCAGCAGTATGGACCGGAGTATCATTCTGTGGAGTTTGAGAGTGTTTCACAGATGCTGGAGACTTATTATGCGACAAAGAATACGCTGACGCGTATCCATCAGAAGTCTTCGGATCTGAGGAGGATCGTGCAGACTGCGCTGGAGCGTAACCGTAAGAAGCTGAGTCTGCAGGATAAGCAGATGAAGGATACTGCGAAGAAAGAGAAGTATAAGGTTTACGGGGAGCTGATCAATACTTATGGGTATGGGCTGGAGGATGGATGTAAGTCGTTTAAGGCTCTGAATTATTATACCAACGAGGAGATTACCATTCCTCTTGATCCTACTATGACTCCGGCGGAGAATTCCAAGAAGTATTTTGACAAGTATGGAAAGCTGAAGCGTACGGAGGAGGCTCTGACTGAGCAGATTGCAGATACGAGAAGTGAGATTGAGCATCTGGAGTCTGTTTCCAATGCTCTGGATATTGCTCTGGCTGAGAGTGATCTGGCACAGATCAAGGAAGAGCTGATGGAGTATGGATATATTAAGAAGCATTATGACCGCAGGAAGGGACAGAAGGCACAGAGTAAGTCTAAGCCGTTCCATTATGTGACTGAGGATGGGTATGATATTTATGTGGGAAAAAATAATTTCCAGAATGATGAGCTTACCTTTAAGTTTGCCACAGGGAATGACTGGTGGTTTCATGCCAAGAAGATGGCCGGTTCGCATGTGGTCGTGAAGTCTAAGGACGGAGAACTGCCGGATCATATCTTTGAGATTGCGGGACAGCTTGCCGCTTATTATTCCAAAGGACGTACTGCCCCTAAGGTGGAGATTGATTATATCCAGAAGAAGCAGGTGAAAAAGCCTGCAGGGGCGAAGCCCGGATTTGTGGTTTATTATACAAATTATTCGCTGATGGCTGAGCCGTCATTAAAAGGAGTCAGGGAAGTCTGATCATACTGTTGTATAGTTACAAATATTAAGAGAATTGCGGGAGCTGCTTTGCAGCGGAGTAAGTAATTCGTGGATGTCAGGTCAGGGGTGAAATACCTTTGGACCCTGACATTATATAACAATAATTAAGGAGAATTTCTTTTTATGAGTATTTTGAATGTTGAACATCTGACACATGGTTTCGGAGACAGGGCGATTTTTAATGATGTGTCTTTCCGCCTGTTAAAGGGCGAGCATATTGGACTGGTTGGTGCCAACGGGGAAGGTAAATCTACTTTCTTTAATATTGTAACCGGAAAGCTGATGCCGGATGAGGGTAAGATTGAATGGGCAAAGAACGTACGTGTCGGCTATCTGGACCAGCATTCTGTCCTTTCTCAGGGTATGTCCATCCGTGACGTGCTGAAGTCTGCGTTCTCTTATCTCTTTGAGATGGAGGAAAGAATGAATGGGATCTGTGACTCTCTTGGCACTGCTTCTCCTGAGGAGATGGATACTCTGATGGAGGAGCTGGGAACTATTCAGGATACCCTTACCATGCATGATTTCTATGTGATCGATGCGAAGGTGGAGGAAGTTGCCAGAGCCCTGGGACTTCTGGATATCGGACTGGAACGTGATGTTACAGACCTGAGTGGTGGTCAGAGAACCAAGGTTCTGCTTGGCAAGCTGCTTCTGGAGAAGCCGGATATCCTGCTTCTGGACGAGCCTACCAACTATCTGGATGAGGAACATATCGAATGGCTGAAGCGTTATCTGCAGGATTATGAGAATGCATTTATCCTTATCTCCCACGATATTCCGTTTCTGAATTCTGTTATCAATCTGGTTTATCATATGGAGAATCAGGAACTGAACCGTTATGTCGGGGATTATGACCATTTCCAGGAAGTGTATGAGGTGAAGAAGGCTCAGCTTGAGGCTGCTTACAGACGCCAGCAGCAGGAAATCAGTGAACTGAAGGATTTCGTCGCAAGAAATAAGGCCAGGGTTTCTACAAGAAATATGGCAATGTCCAGACAGAAGAAGCTGGATAAGATGGATGTGATCGAGCTTGCTGCCGAGAAGCCGAAGCCTGAGTTTCATTTTAAATACGGACGCACTCCGGGGAAATATATTTTCGAAACGAAGGATCTGGTTATTGGTTATAATGAACCTCTTTCCAGACCTGTTACTCTCTCTATGGAAAGAGGAAATAAGATTGCGCTGGTTGGTGCAAACGGTATCGGTAAGACAACTTTACTGAAGAGTATTCTGGGGTTGATCCCGTCTCTGAAGGGTTCCTGCGAACTCGGGGAGAATCTTCAGATTGGATATTTTGAGCAGGAAGTAAAGGGTGATAACAAGACTACCTGTATTGATGAGATCTGGGCGGAGTTTCCGTCTTATACTCAGTATGAGGTGCGGTCTGCTCTCGCCAAATGCGGTCTGACTACCAAGCATATTGAAAGTCAGGTACGTGTACTGAGTGGCGGGGAGCAGGCGAAGGTGCGTCTGTGTAAGCTGGTGAATAAAGAAACGAACATTCTGCTTCTGGACGAGCCTACCAATCATCTGGATGTGGATGCAAAAGAAGCTTTGAAGCAGGCATTGATCGAATATAAGGGAAGCATTCTCCTGATCTGCCATGAACCGGAGTTTTTACCGCGATGTGGTTTTCTCAAGTATGGGACTGCAGTAAATGGACTACAAAAGTATTATAATAATTGGTACATGAAGGGTTATTACAAATGAGTAAAGCAAAAACTGTGGATCTGACTTCCGGTCCGATCCTGAAAACTCTGGCAGAGCTGGCTCTGCCTATCATGATTTCTTCCATGTTAGGAACAGCATACAGTATTATGGATATGGCATGGATCGGACTGCTTGGTGCGAAGGCGGTTGCAGGCGTGGGAGTAGGCGGAATGTATGTCTGGCTCTCTCAGGGGCTTGCATCCCTGTCAAGAATGGGCGGACAGGTAAATACAGCTCAGGCATGCGGGCGCAAAGATTATGACCAGGCACGTTCTTATGCTGCCGGTTCTCTGCAGCTCACTGCACTGTCCGGCATTTTGTTTGCTGCTGTCTGTGTTATTTTCATTACAGCCTCTGCTGGGATTTTTTAATCTGACCGACGCAGAAACTTATACTGCTGCCAGATCTTATACATTGATCACCTGTGGACTGATCCTTTTTTCTTATCTGAATCTGACGCTGACAGGACTCTCTACTGCGCAGGGAGATTCCCGCACTCCCCTGCTTGCAAACTTTATCGGGCTTGCAGGAAATATGATCCTGGATCCGCTGCTGATCCTTGGCATCGGACCTTTCCCGAGGCTGGAGGTTGCCGGAGCCGCTATTGCGACAGTAAGTTCACAGATTCTGGTTTTTGTAGTGATGGTTCTGCGTATCCGGCATTCCAGACTGGAGCCCAATGTTTTACAGCATCTGAATCTGCTGTCTGTTTTTCCAAAAGAATATTATAAGCACATCTTCAGGATCGGGTTTCCCACAGCTATACAGGGAAGCATTTACTGTTTCATCTCCATGGTTCTGACCCGTATGGTTTCCGGTTATGGTGCTGCCGCTATTGCAACGCAGCGTGTTGGCGGACAGATTGAATCCGTATCCTGGAATACTGCTGATGGTTTTGCTTCAGCACTGAATGCTTTTATTGCCCAAAACTACGGTGCACGAAAAAAAGACCGTATCCGTAAAGGTTACAGTCTGTCATTTCGCGTTCTCACAATTTGGGGCCTGTTTGTCACTGCAGCTTTTGTCTTTCTTCCGGAACCAATTGCCAGGTTATTTTTCCACGAAAAAGAAGCGCTGGATACTGCCGTCAATTATCTGATCATTATTGGATTCAGTGAAGTCTTTATGTCTATTGAACTGATGACAGTGGGCGCATTATCAGGACTTGGATGCACCAGATTATCCAGTACGATCAGTGTGATCCTGACAGGCTCACGAATCCCGCTGGCATTGATTCTGACACATGCGGGAATGGGATTAAATGGTGTATGGTGGGCGCTTACAATCTCTTCTATCGTGAAGGGAATCGTGTTTACACTGACATTCCGGCATATCAGCAGGCGGTTGCCTGAAAAGGTCTCTTAATACAGCTGGCAAACTCAAAAGAGGACTGTTCAGAAAAATTTCTGTCAGTCCTCTTTTTACTATTTCTATTATTTCGCAACAAAGTTTACGATCTTGTTCGGTACATAAATCTCTTTGATAAGGTTCTTACCTTCCAGGAAGGAAGCAATTCTCTCGTCTGCTTTGGCGATCTCGAATGCTTTTTCTTTTTCACATCCGTTAGGGATTACGATTGTTCCTCTTACTTTACCGTTTACCTGTACACCGATCTCAACGGTCTTGGCAATTGTTTTGCCTTCATCGTATTTCGGCCATTCGGAAACTGCCAGTAAGCCTTCTCCTCCGATGAATTCCCAGATTTCTTCGCAGATATGCGGTGCGAACGGGCTAAGCAGTTTGATAAAGATGGTAAGGTCATCTTTGCTTAAGTGTCCTTCTGCTGTGATCTCATTAATGAGTGTCATCAGGCTGGCAATCGCTGTATTGAATTTCAGGTTCTCGATATCAGAAGAAACTTTCTTGATGGTACGGTGGGGTTTCATCTCCAGTTCATCAGATACAGATTCTTCAGAAAGGATATCTGTCAGCCCTGCAACACGATCCAGGAACTTCTTACAGCCCTTTACAGAGTTCTCGCTCCATGGTGTAGCTGCGCCATAGTCACCCATAAACAGCACATAGGTACGAAGAGTATCTGCACCGTATTCTTCTACAATATCCAGCGGGTCAACTACATTACCCTTGGATTTACTCATTTTATCTCCGTCCGGTCCGAGGATCAATCCCTGGATGGAACGTTTTGCGTATGGTTCCGGTGTATTTACTACGCCAAGATCATACAGGAAATGATGCCAGAATCTGGAGTAGATCATATGTCTGGTAACGTGTTCCATACCACCATTGTACCAGTCAACAGGCATCCAGTATTTCAGTTTGTCCATATCAGCCAGTGCATTTGCATTGTGCGGATCTGTGTATCTTAAGAAATACCAGGAAGATCCTGCCCACTGAGGCATGGTATCTGTCTCACGTTTCGCTGCAGCACCGCATTTCGGGCATGTGCAGTTTACGAAAGAATCAATCTTTGCAAGTGGGGACTGTCCGTCTTCACCCGGCTCGAAGTCCTTTACATCCGGCAGACGCAGCGGAAGTTCGTTCTCCGGAACTGCCACAACACCGCAGTTCGGGCAGTGGATAAGCGGGATTGGCTCACCCCAGTATCTCTGGCGGTTGAATGCCCAGTCTTTCATCTTATACTGAACACCGGCTTTACCGATTCCTTTTTTCTCCAGTTCTTCCAGCATACGCTCAATAGAATCTTTCTTCTTTGCATATCCGTTCAGGAAATCGGAATTTACCATTTCACCGTCACCTGTATAGGCTTCTTTGGAAATATCTCCACCCTTGATAACTTCAATAATGTCAATGCCAAATTTCTTAGCGAAATCATAGTCACGCTGGTCATGAGCAGGTACTGCCATGATAGCACCTGTACCATAGCCCATCATTACATAGTCAGCAATGTAGATCGGGATCTTCTTACCGTTAACCGGATTGATTCCCTCAAGTCCCTGGATTCTCACACCTGTTTTATCTTTTTACAAGCTGAGTTCTCTCGAACTCTGTTTTCTTGGCACATTCATTACGATATGCAATGATCTCGTCCATGTTTGTGACTTTATCTGCATATTTGTCAATAATCGGATGCTCCGGTGCGATTACCATGAATGTTACACCAAACAGAGTATCCGGTCTGGTTGTATAGATTTCAAGTTTCTCATCGATCCCGTCAACATCGAAGTTAACGAAAGCACCTTTTGATTTGCCGATCCAGTGGATCTGCTGCTGTTTTACATTATCCGGATAATCTACATCTTTCAGACCTTCCAGAAGCTTATCTGCATACTGGGTGATCCTTAAATACCATACATCTTTGGATTTCTGAACAACATCGCTGTGGCAGATATCACATTTACCGCCCTGGCTGTCTTCATTGGAAAGGACTACTTTACAGTGCGGGCAGTAGTTAACCAGTGTTCTGTCTCTGAATACAAGACCTTTTTCGAACATTTTCAGGAAAATCCACTGTGTCCATTTGTAGTAGTCTTCATCTGTTGTATCGATCACACGGTTCCAGTCAAAAGAAAATCCAACTTTCTTTAACTGGTTTGAGAATCTCTTGATGTTCTCATCTGTGATGATACGTGGATGTGTTCCGGTCTTTACCGCATAGTTCTCTGTCGGGAGACCAAATGCATCAAATCCGATCGGGAAAAGTACATTATAGCCTTCCATACGACGTTTTCTGGAAATAACCTCCAGACTGGAATATGCTTTGATATGTCCTACGTGCATACCGGCACCGCTTGGATATGGGAACTCTACCAGACCATAGAATTTAGGTTTGTCACTGTTATCTTTGGCTTCGAAGACTTTGGCCTCTTCCCATTTTGCCTGCCACTTAGGCTCGATCTTTTTAAACAAGTATTTCATCTCTATACTTCCTCCAACATTTTGCTGTATGTGAACTACCCGGCAACAGAGTTACCAGGGCATCTGACTTAAGGCGAGATACCGTCTTTTTCAGGGTGCGTCCATGACACCACTACTGTTTGCTCCACTGAGCTACACAGCTGCTTTTATTATTTCCGGCGGTTTCAGTCCGATTATGGACATCTTATCCTAAAAATTTATTTTAATTCAACAAAGGCTGTTTGTCAATGTAACGTTTTGCTGTATCGAGTGTTTTTGCTTTACAAATGGCACTTATTTCGCATTTTCGAGTAATACACCACTAGAGTGTGTCTGAAAAAACAGGACATTCCGCATCTCTGCAAAATGTCCTGCCATTTTTATTTCTTAACTATATTTTAATTACTGCGCTAACACAAATTACTGCTCTGTCAGTAATTACCCTTTTTTATTCTTCCGCTTTATCTACCTTACTTGCTCTGGCTTCAATTTCTTTTGCCTGAATATCTCCAGGAGCCTGCTCGTAGCGTGCAAATTCATAGGAGAATTCTCCGCTTCCACCTGTCATAGAACGAAGATCTGTGGAATATCCATAAATCTCAAGCTGTGGAACATCTGCCTCAATAATGGTATTGCCCTGATGATCAGGAGTCATACCAAGAACACGGCCACGACGTTTGTTCAGGTCGCCCATAACATCACCGGTAAATTTATCCGGAACAGTTACTTTCATAGATACGATTGGCTCTAAGAGTACAGGTGATGCATCCATAAAGCCTTTCTTAAATGCAAGAATCGTTGCCATCTTGAATGCCATTTCTGAGGAGTCTACCGGATGATAAGATCCATCATATAAGGTAGCTTTCACACCAACTACAGGATATGCAGCCAGAGGTCCTTTTAATACGCATTCCTGAAGACCTTTCTCAACTGCCGGGAAGTAGTTCTTCGGAACTGCACCACCAACTACAACCTGTTCAAATTCATAAGGTGTCTCCAGATCGCCTGATGGCTCGAAACGCATCTTAACATGTCCATACTGTCCATGTCCACCGGACTGTTTCTTATGTTTGCCCTGTACTTTAACTTTCTTTCTTAAGGTCTCACGGAAAGCAAATTTAGGCTTTGACAGAACTACATCTACTTTGTAGCGGGTCTGCAGCTTGCTGATCACAACATCTAACTGCTGATCGCCAATACCATAAATCAGAGACTGGCGGTTTTCAGGATCATTTTTAACCTGTAAGGTCAGATCTTCTTCCATCATACGTGCTAATGCGGTGGAAACCTTGTCATCTTCACCCTTATTGGCTGCCTTGTAAGCCATGTATGTATATGGTGTGGAGATCTGTGGTTTGTGGTAAACGATCGGTGCTGTACGGACTGCCATGGTATCCCCGGTTCCTGTTACAGTAAGTTTTGCAACTGCGCCGATATCACCGGCTTTTAACTCCGGAACTTCAATGACTTCCTTACCGCGCATTATATAAACTTTACCGATCTTCTCTTCTGCATCTTTGTTTACATTGTATACAACAGTATCACCTTTTAAGGTACCTGTACAGATCTTCATCAGAGAATATTTTACCAATAAATGGATACTACGATGGTCTTAAATACTCTTAGCAGAAAGAGATACATCATCATTATATTTAGCGGTGAAACGCTACACCTGTGAAACGTCTACACCGATACACTCAAAGTGATTTGGTGCCGGGAAGTATTTATCAATAACCTGAAGAGACCTTAAATCCCTGGCAGTTGATTCCGGAGCCCATCATAACAGGTACGATGTCGCCTTCGATAACATGTGCTCTTAATGCACCGGATATTTCTTCCTGTGTAAATTCTTTAGCATAACGCGGCAAGTTTGTATTTTCCTGAATAGGACGTGTGCCGGCATAATAAAATTTCTCATTCGGATAAAGAAAGAAGGAAGAAGATATATCGGCTGTAAAGAGTACATCTACATCAGAAAAGAGAATTCGCTCATACTGAGGAAACATTTCCGCAGCTGTCAGTTTATAGAATATCTCTTTTGAAAAATGCGACTTATTACGCAATTTATCCCATGCCGTGTCATAATGGGAAGCATTTTTAAACTGTATATTGGCATTATGGAAGTGAGAGACAACTTTTTTATTCGTTGTATATGATGAGGCTGGAGGTCGGTATGTACTACGTAGAGCTGATACTGATATTCGGGTGCGGCATTAGTCAACAAAGAATGGAAAGCAACACAGGCTGCAAGTACATAATAACGGTCGAATGTAAAGATATAGGTATTGTTTCCATATCTTTTCTTTGTTGAAATGCTATTTTGCTACAAAGTAAAGGAGATTTTATCAGAAAGTCAAATATTATTTCTTTTTTGACAGATAGTTTATGACTTCTTTAAAAAGTTGCAGACTTGCTCAATTGCATGATTATAATGTATAGTCCGGCTGCAATGGCAATTTTGGCTGTTAAGATTAGATAGAGGTTATCGATAGATCGGGTGAGAAAGTAGGCAGCACCCGATGCAGCTTACTGCAATAACTCCGGAAAGAACGACTA
>ENA-OQJR01000729-OQJR01000729.1-human-gut-metagenome-genome-assembly--contig:-NODE-729-length-10185-cov-3.672500_pt1 | contig 10185 bp, 7 predicted proteins | sample MGYA00242614_ERZ504781 | MGnify/ENA primary metagenome ERZ504781 (study PRJEB26092, sample SAMD00036365) | human gut metagenome | host: Homo sapiens | study: EMG produced TPA metagenomics assembly of...
ACAGGTATGGGCGGTCCGGGATACAGCATTAAGGGTGAATTCACTCAGAACAGATTTAAAAATGATCTGAAACATACTGCAGGTGTTCTTTCCATGGCACGCGCCATGCATCCAAACTCAGCAGGAAGCCAGTTCTTTATCATGCACAAAGATGCTCCGCATCTTGACGGTGCTTATGCTGCATTCGGCAAGATCACTGAAGGAATGGATGTTGTAAACCGTATTGCAGAAGAAGATACCGATTACAGCGACCGTCCGCTTGACGAGCAGAAAATCAAATCCATGACAGTAGAAACTTTCGGTGTTGATTATCCGGAACCGGAGAAATGCTGATTCGCTGACTGTTTATGCCCCATGCAGTTTTCAGGCTGCATGGGGCATATTTTATCAGTCCGTAAATACTTTCACTTCACCGTCAATCACTGAATAGTAAAGATCTTTCTCTTTCTTCATCTTCGCTTTTCCATTTGTTCCCTCGGTGATTGCTTTTTCTACAAATGCAATCTGATCCGCCGGAACCAGCAAATGCAGAACTACCCTGTCAGTGTATTCAGAATCAAGGATCGGTAATTTCTGTTCTCCGGCAATATACTGGATCTTGCCTATCCCGGTATAATCCGTAACTACTTCCATAGAAATTCCGTAGGTTTTCTCAATCACTGTGCTGGCGGCAAGACCTTCCTGCAGACTCCTGGAATATGCTCTGACAAGACCTCCTGTTCCAAGAAGTATCCCTCCAAAATATCTGGTAACTACTGCTGCCACATTATAAATATCTTCCCCCAGGATTACATCCAGCATTGGTCTTCCCGCAGTGCCTGACGGCTCACCATCGTCACTGCATCTGGTATATTCCCTGTTCTTTCCCACCGAATATACATAGCAGTTATGTCTGGCATCCCAATATTTCTTCTTCATTTCCTCTATAAAGGCCAGTGCCTCCTCTTCGGTCTGTACAGGACGCACTGTAGCAATAAATCTGGATTTCTTTTCCACGATCTCGCCTTCCCCGCCCTCGTAAACTGTCTTATATTTCTCAAGCATGTCTCATACTCCTCTTTCCGTTCTCTTATTGACTCAGTGTACCATGAATTACAAAAATGTGCCAGCACAGTGTATACTAATCCTGTAAAAAAACACAATAACCATTAAAAAGATCCAAAAGCAATTGTGAATTTTTATTTTTCTGCTTTATTTACTTATTCTTATTTGATATAATAGAACGGATTATAAAGGAGGTTTAACATGAACTACGGTAAAAAGTCGACTGCAAAGAAACGGACGGCACTGATTTCCCGTTCTTCCATGATGGGAAAGCGCGCCAGAGTTTCTTTCATCAGAGTCCTGTTCGTATCACTGATAGCACTCTGCATCGCAGTAACCTGTCTGGGTGTGGGGTCATTCAGGGGTGTAATTGATACTGCTCCTGATGTTGATGATATTGATATTATGCCACTGGGCTATGCAACCTTTCTCTACGATGATGCAGGGAATCAGATCCGTAAACTGGCTGCTCCGGATTCCAACCGACTGCCTGTCACTCTCGATCAGATACCTGTTGATCTGCAGCATGCAGTTGTCGCAATTGAGGATGAACGTTTCTATGAACATAACGGTATTGACGTAAAAGGTATTCTTCGTGCCGGAATGAAAGCTCTCACTACCGGAGATTTCTCAGAAGGTGCCAGTACGATCACACAGCAGCTTCTTAAGAATAACGTATTTACCAACTGGACCAGTGAATCTACTCAGCTGGAAAGATTTACGCGAAAAATCCAGGAACAGTACCTTGCTGTCCAGGTTGAGAAAAAAACTGATAAAGACACCATTCTTGAGAATTACCTGAACACAATTAACCTGGGTGCCGGTTCCTACGGTGTACAGGCTGCCGCACGACAGTATTTTGACAAGGATGTATGGGATCTGAATCTTTCTGAATGTGCAACTCTGGCAGGTATCACACAGAACCCGACGAAATTTAACCCGATCATCAATCCTGACAGCAACAGGAAGAGACGCAAGGAAGTTCTCCAGCATATGCTGGATCAGAACTATATTACTCAGGATCAGTATGATGAAGCTCTTGCAGATGATGTTTATTCCCGTATCCAGGCCGCTCAGGAAAAGAACTCCAGCACTGAGAATACTGTTTACACATATTTTGAAGATGAACTGACAGATCAGATCATCAACGACCTGATGAATATCAAAGGTTACACCAAAAAACAGGCAACCAATCTTCTCTACAGCGGCGGACTTAAAGTATATACAACACAGGATTCCAAGATCCAGAATATCCTGGATGAGGAATATGCAGATCCTTCCAATTATCCGGACACTGTCCAGTATGAACTTGACTATGCCCTGACGGTTACCGATCCTAATGGAAATCAGGTAAACTACAGTAAGGAAATGTTGCAGCTTTATTTTCAGAATGAGGATCCCGATTTCGATCTTCTGTTCGATTCCCCGGAAGATGGACAGACTTATGTAGACAAATATAAGGCAAGCATACTCGCCAACGGAAGTAAAGTTCTTGCAGAGCGTGTCAATTTCGCACCTCAGCCACAGTCTTCCATGAGTGTGATCGACCAGCATACCGGCTATGTAAAAGCTCTGATCGGTGGTCGTGGAGAGAAAACGGCAAGTCTTACACTGAACCGGGCAACGGACACTACCAGACAGCCTGGTTCTACCTTTAAGATCGTATCCACTTATGCACCTGCTTTAAATGAAAAAGGCATGACTCTTGCAACAACATTTGAAGACGAACCTTATGAATATCCGGATGGTTCCCCTGTAAACAACGCAACCCGTTCTTACAACGGAACAACCACGATCCGTACTGCGATCCAGAATTCCATTAACGTTGTAGCCGTCAAGTGTCTGGAAAAAGTAACTCCTGAGCTTGGATTGAAATATCTGGACAACTTTGGTTTTACAACCCTTGCTCATGGAACAGAGGCTGACAAAGATGCCAATGGTAATGTATGGAGCGATGCAAACCTTGCCACTGCGCTTGGCGGCATCACCCGCGGTGTCACAAATGTTGAACTGTGTGCATCCTATGCAGCCATCGCAAATAACGGAAATTATATCAAGCCAATTTATTACACAAAAATTCTGGATCACAACGGAAACGTCCTGATCGAGAATACTGCTGCCGAACGTTCCGTAATCAAAGAAAGTACTGCTTTTCTTCTCACCAGTGCAATGGAGGATGTTGTAAAACAGGGTACAGGTACAGCCTGCCAGCTTGACAATATGCCTGTTGCCGGAAAAACAGGTACAACCGAAGCCTATAACGACTTGTGGTTTGTGGGTTATACACCATATTATACATGCGCAGTATGGTCCGGTTATGACAACAATGAGAAATTACCTGATTATGCGCGTAACTTCCACAAAGCTTTATGGAAAAAGGTTATGACTCGTATCCATGAGGGACTTCCTTCCAAAGAATTCGAGAAGCCTGCAAGTGTAGAAAAGTTAAGTGTCTGCGAGGAAACCGGACTTCTTCCAAGAGCCGGCTGTCCGGTGATCACTGAATACTTTGACGTAGGTACCATGCCTACTGAATACTGTGACCAGCATTTCTATGACAGTGATGATTATGATTATGACTATAATTATGATACAGATTCCTCTGATCAGACTGATAACACCACTGACACTGATAACAGCGAAAACTCTGATAATGGAGATACCGACAACAGTGGTGACAGTAACAATACTGATGACAACGGTAACAGCGGTGACGATGGTACTGATAATACCGGCGGAAGCGATGACAACGGTAACGGTAACGAAGATGATTCCTCTTATCAGGTCGACTATTATTAATGCAAAAATACCGGTACAGGAGCACCTCCGAATGATGTTCCTGTACTGCAAAAAAATCCACAGTCCTGTCAACTCAGGACTGTGGATTTTTATTATACTTTCAAAATTGATTCTCAGATATTATACTTCTTTAATAACCATACGCGCAGATCCGTAAATACCTGCATCATTTCCGAGAGTTGCAAGAATGATCGGTGTTTTCTTGCATGCTGTAAAAGCATATTTCTCATAGTATTTCTGAATACAGTCGATCAATGGCTGTCCGGCTTTGGAAACACCACCGCCGATAACGATGGCTTCCGGATCTGTCACACATGCAAACATGGCAAGTGTTCCGCCAAGCATTTCTCCTACCTGTGCCATAATATCGCAGGCTACTTTGTCGCCCTCTTTAAAAGCATCCAGAACATTCTTTGCTGAAAGTTTTGTAAATTTGCGAAGGACAGTCTGCTCATCTGTAGCAGCCAGAGTTCTCTGTGCCACGCGAACGATACCTGTTGCAGACGCATACTGCTCCAGACATCCACAGTTACCACAGTTGCAGGCTTCCTTTTCTTCATGGTCAACTGCTGCATGACCGATTTCTCCACCTGCACCATGAGCACCGCCAACAATCTTTCCATCAACGATGATTCCACCGCCGACACCTGTTCCAAGAGTTACAAGAATAACGTTCTTAGCTCCTGCTGCTGCGCCTTTCCATGCTTCGCCAAGTGCTGCTACATTGGCATCGTTTCCTGCTTTGGACGGAAGTCCTGTCAGTTCTGTCAGTTCCTTAGTAACTTCTTTAAAGCCCCAGAAAAGGTTTACCGCACATGGCACTTCCCCTCTCTCATTAACAGGTCCCGGTACCCCGATTCCCACACCGTCGATTTCTTCTTTATCCAGCTTACGCTCTGCGATCTTGTCAAGGATTGTCTTTGCAATATCCGGCAGGATTGCTTCTCCACTGTTCTCCTTACGTGTAGGAATTTCCCATTTCTCAACTAAGACTCCGTCTGTCTGAAAGAGTCCACATTTTACAGATGTACCACCAACGTCAATTCCAAAACAATACTTTCCCATAATATCTGATATCCTCCAAATTACTTTAAATTATTTTTCTTCACGTTTCTTTGCAAGGTTTGCCTGAACACGTTTGTACAGCTCTTCCGCTGCATTGTATCCCATCTTCTTCTGTCTGTGGTTAACTGCCGCAGATTCAACGATAATAGCCAGATTACGTCCCGGACGGATAGGCAGAGAATGGCATACAATCTTATTTCCAAGATACTCTGTATATTCCTCATGCAGGCCGAGACGGTCATATTCTTTGTCTCTGTCCCACTCTTCCAGTTTGATAACCAGATCCACAGACTGTGTATCCTTAACGCTCTCAACACCAAACAGAGTTTTGACATCGATAATACCAATACCACGAAGTTCAATGAAATGTCTTGTGATATCCGGTGCCGAACCCACCAGCGTCACATCACTGACTTTACGAAGTTCTACAACATCATCACTGACAAGACGATGTCCTCGTTTGATCAGTTCCAGCGCAGCCTCACTCTTGCCAATTCCGCTCTCACCTGTGATCAGGACACCTTCACCATATACATCCACAAGCACACCATGAATGGAAATACATGGTGCCAGCTGTACACCCAGCCAGCGGATAATCTCAGCCATAAAACTGGAAGTTGTACGTTCTGTCACGAAAGTCGGAACATTATATTTAACTGCCAGATCGATCATATCCTGTGATGGTCTTGTCATTGTACTGAAAATTACACAGGGAATCTTGCTGGAAATAAATCTTTCATATTTAAATTTCCGTTCCTCATCACTGAGCTGCATCAGATAAGTATACTCTACATATCCGATGATCTGTACCCGTTCATTTGCAAAATGCTCCAGATATCCTGTCAGCTGCAATGCCGGTCTGTTGATCTCCGCTGTCTTGATCACAATCTCAGACAGATCAATTTCAGGAGTCAGGTTGTGAAGTCCCAGTTCCTGAACTAATTTTGTCAACTGTACACCCTTCATTTATTTCTCCTTTTCAGTTCAAAATCTGAAAGCCCGGTCTGTCCGCTATCTCAAAACCTGCTCATACAGACATAACTCATTTATAGCTGTCGTCCGAAACTTTCATAGTAAATTTCACGTCTTTTTTATTATATCACATCACTATATACAACTTCAATTACAAAAAGCGAGAGTCTTTGGGTAATATGTAGAAGAACCCGGGAATATTTTTACATATTTTATATTTTTTTCTCACCATCTCCATGAAAAAATTCATAAACTTTCTGTGCACTTCCTGCATTCATGCTTTCTGTCTCCGCAAGTTCTTCCAATGATGCATCTCTGATATTCTCAATGGATTTAAATTTCCGCATCAATGCTTTCCGCCTGGTTTCACCGATACCAGAGATATCATCCAACAGGGAATGCACCTGTTCTTTACTTCTCAGAGATCGGTGAAATTCAATGGCAAAACGGTGCGCCTCATCCTGGATTCTGGTGATCAGGCGGAAGCCTTCACTGTCTGTATCAATGGGAATTTCAAGATTATTGTAATACAGTCCTCTGGTTCTGTGATGGTCATCCTTGACCATACCACAGACAGGAATCTCTATTCCCAGAATTTCCAGGACTTTTAACGCAATATTCACCTGTCCTCTTCCACCATCCATCAGGATCAGATCCGGCATAATAGAAAAGCTGTCAAACTCATCTTTTCCCTCATGAGTAAATCGTCTGGTAAGTACTTCTTCCATGCTTGCATAATCGTTCGGTCCCTGAACCCACTTTATTTAAATTTGCGGTAATCACTGCGCTTTGGCTTTCCTTTCTCATAGACAACCATGGAACCTACAGATTCAAAACCACTGATATTGGAAATATCATAAGCCTCCATACGCCTGATTCCCGACAGTCCAAGCCACTCTTCCACTTCATGAACTGCTCCGATAGTTCTTCCTTCTTCACGTTTGATACGCTCTCTGTCTTTATCCAGAACCATCTTTGCATTCTCTTCTGCCAGCTCTACCAGCTTCTCTTTCGTACCTTTCTTCGGTACCCTGATATAGACTCGCTGCTTTCTTCGATCTGTAAGCCATTCCTCTATGATCTTGGCATCTTCGATTTCTTTTTGCAGCATGATCTCACGTGGGATAAACGGAGTTCCGGCATAAAATTGCTTCATAAAGCTGGATAATACCTGAGCCTTTGTATCGCCACGCGCCACACGCAGATAGAAATGCTCCCGCCCGATCAGTTTACCTCCCCGGACAAAGAATACCTGTACAACAGCATCCTGCTCCCGCAGATCAAGGCTTTCATCCATGGCAACTGCGATGATATCCTTATCTTCCTCTCCGTAACCTGTAATTTTCTGACGTTCTCCGATCTTCTGGATACTGCGGATCAGATCCCGGTATTCCATGGCATCCTCGAAACGCATTTCTTCGGAAGCTGCCATCATTTTGTCGGTAAGCATATCAATCGTATCCTTAAAGTCTCCATTGAGAAATTTCAACAGTTCTGCGATATTTTTCTTATATTCTTCTGAACTCACATAGCCCAGGCATGGCGCACTGCATTGTTTCATGTGATAGTACAGACATGGACGGTCCTTCCCACAATCTCTTGGCAGTACCCGATTACAGGATCGCACCTTATAAAGTTTTCGCACAAGCTCGATCACATCTTTTACAGCCCCGGCACTTGTATATGGTCCGAAATATTTCGCCTTGTCTTTCTTCATTCTTCTGGCAAAAAGAACTCTGGGATATTCCTCATTTACTGTGACTTTGATAAACGGATAACTCTTATCATCTTTGAGCATGGTATTATATTTCGGTCTGTGCTCCTTGATCAGATTACACTCCAGCACAAGGGCTTCCAGTTCCGAATCTGTGATAATATACTCAAATCTGGTGATATGGGTAACCATCTGTTCAATCTTTGCGCCCTTATTTCTGCTGCTCTGGAAATATTGACGCACCCTGTTTTTCAGACTGACGGCTTTTCCAACATAGATGATCTCGTCCTTCTCCCCATGCATAATATAAACCCCCGGCTTACCCGGAAGTTTTTTCAGTTCTTCTTCTATCTGAAACATAAACTCTCCTCTATACAAAAAATCCTGCCCTGAACGCTTTTCGTATCCATGAGATATTACAGCGTAATTTCCTGTGATACGAAAACAGAGCCGGAAATTATTTCATTTCCGACTCTGTTATTGTATCACTGAATCTCTGGCTTATCCAGCGTTACTGTATTCTGTTTTTCCTCCGGAATTACCAGATCATCCAGATTTTCCGGAATCTCGATTCCACGCTCTACCGCATGGAAAATCTTCATAAATTCCTTACCTGTAATGGTTTCCCTGCGGATCAGATAAGCAGCAATCTTATCAAGTGCTTCTCTGTGACTGCCGATCAGTCTCTTTGCTTCTTCATAGGAATTATGCAGAAGTATCATCACCTCATGGTCAACCTCTGTGGCAGTGTCATCGCCGCAGTTTAACACTGCTCTTCCGCTGAGATACTGACTCTCCTGTGTAGCCAGACCCATAAGTCCGAATTTATCAGACATACCATATTGTGTAATCATGGCTCTTGCCACTTTGGTAGCCTGCTCAATATCATTGGCTGCCCCGGTTGTGACAGTATCAAATACCAGTTCCTCTGCTGCACGTCCGCCAAGATATCCCACAAGCATTGCTTCCAGTTCCTTCTTTGTATTGAGATATTTCTCCTCCTCGGGTACCTGCATTACATAACCAAGTGCCCCCATTGTTCTCGGCACAATAGTAATCTTCTGTACAGGCTCTGCATCTTTCTGCAGGGCGCTTACCAGTGCATGTCCTACCTCATGATAGGATACGATCCTGCGCTCCTGTGTACTGAGGATCCTGTCCTTCTTCTCTTTACCTACCAGAACTACTTCAACAGCTTCGAGAAGATCTTTCTGGGATACTGCGCTGCGTCCACTCTTAACAGCAAGGATAGCAGCCTCGTTGATCATATTAGCCAGATCCGAACCCACTGCCCCGGAAGTTGCAAGTGCAATGTTTTCAAAATCAACAGTCTCATCCAGATGTACATTTCTTGCATGAACCTTCAGGATCTCGATTCTTCCCTTCAGATCCGGTCTGTCCACAATGACACGTCTGTCAAAACGTCCCGGACGAAGAAGTGCCGGATCAAGAACCTCCGGACGGTTGGTAGCAGCCAGGATCAGAAGTCCCTTTGAAGTGTCAAATCCGTCCATTTCCGCAAGAAGCTGGTTCAGGGTCTGCTCGCGCTCATCATTGCCGCCGCCATAATGAGAATCTCGGCTCTTTCCGATTGCATCAATCTCATCAATAAAAATGATACATGGCGCCATCGATTGTGCCTGCTTGAACAGATCTCGCACTCTCGATGCACCAACCCCGACGTACATCTCTACAAATGCCGAACCAGACAATGAGAAAAATGGTACTTTTGCTTCTCCCGCTACCGCTTTTGCAAGCAATGTCTTACCTGTTCCCGGAGGTCCTACCAATAGTGCACCTTTTGGAAGCTTGGCTCCAATTCCTGTATATTTTCCCGGATTGTGCAAGAAATCCACAACTTCCTGAAGAGATTCTTTTGCTTCATCCTGACCGGCAACATCTTTAAATGTAACCCCTGTCTGCTTCTCCACATACATCTTGGCATTACTCTTTCCGACACCCATCATTCCGCCGCCTTTTGCCATCTTTTTCATCAGATAATTCAAAAACGCAAAAATCAATGCAAACGGAAGAATCAATGTCACAAATATATTCAGCAAAATAGCACTAGTAGAATCCGGAATCTTCTCCCCAAATCGCACATCCGCCTTTTCGAGACGATCGACCAATTTACTGTCTTCCATACTTCCAGTGTAACCAGTATAATAGGTGACTTTCACCTGTGGAAGCCCATTTTTCTTTTCTACCTTCGGGGTGATGATTAACTGATTTGTATCAAATACGACCTCTTCAATTTTCTTATCGTCGAGCATCTTTAGGAATTCACTGTAACTTATCTCCTTTGATTGTCGTTTTTTGCATAAATGAGTATAGTCCTAATACTAACAACGCAGTTACTAAAGTTGTAATAATAATAATACTCCAATTCTGCTTATTGTTCTTAGGATTTTTATTATTGTTCTGGTTATTATCCATCTTTGTCCTCCTAATCTCTATCTACTTTATTATAAATACTGCTTTTCTATAAATCAATAAAAACATTGTGAAATACACAAATACTTTTCTAAAACTTTTGTAAAATAATCTATTTTGTAGTATACTATCCTAGTGCATTTATTATGCTATTGAAC
>ENA-OQJR01000731-OQJR01000731.1-human-gut-metagenome-genome-assembly--contig:-NODE-731-length-10170-cov-2.721000_pt1 | contig 10170 bp, 12 predicted proteins | sample MGYA00242614_ERZ504781 | MGnify/ENA primary metagenome ERZ504781 (study PRJEB26092, sample SAMD00036365) | human gut metagenome | host: Homo sapiens | study: EMG produced TPA metagenomics assembly of...
TAGTATCCTCAAAATCATCAAGCACATTTTTCGCTGCTTGCTTATTTTCTTGGTCGAAAAGCAAATACTGTACAAACTGGTTCAAGTCTTCTTCTGCTTCAGCTGTTATCTTCCATGCCTTTTTTCATTTCTGCATTGAACTGTTCCTTTGTCAGAGAGCCATATGCAACAGGCTCCTCATAAGCTGGAAGTTTCATTTCAAAAGGAATTCCTCTCTGGAGTACAATCTGTCTCAGAAACATTCCTACCGCATTGGACATTGGAATGCCAAGTCGATCAAGCACCTGCTCTGCCTGTTCTTTCACTTCAGGCTCAACATGTGCAAATACATTTGCTGTTCTTGCCATAGATATTGCCTCCTTTTTTTCTTCATTACATTTTGTTTGATTGCAAATTGCAAGCGGTTCGCAATCTTTTCTTATCATTCATACGCTGGCAGACGGCAGATAGGTTATCTATAAAATCTGTATTTGCTTCAATGACTCTGCCACCCATCATTCTTTTAATCGAATACTATTTCCCTGCTCTTTTGCTTTTTCATCTAGTTCCCTGATTGAAATTTCTTTTTTATCAGCAAGCAGTTCCCTGATCAGCTTTCTCCTTTGATTTCCCACGGATTTTCCTCGCCCTGCTCATTCAGACAACAACTCAGGATGGAATGTTTGACCATATCACTGACTGCCTGGTCGGTATAAAATGCCATATGTGGTGTCACAACCACATTCGGAAAGGCCCGCAAAATGGACAGATCGTGTTTTCTTAAGCACTGTGCCTTCAAATCTTTATAATAAAGTCCAAATTCATCTTCAATCACATCCAGACCTGCCGCTCCAACCTTTCCTGACTCCAGCCCTTTGATCAGCGCTTTTGTATCGATCAGTCCTCCTCTTGCCGTATTGATCAGGACAACTCCATCTTTCATCTGTGACAATGCACTTTCATCAATCATATGAAAGTTGGATTCAAATAACGGCATATGAAGAGTAATCAGATCACACTTCTGATAAATTTCATGGATATTGTCCACATATTCTGCATATTTTTTCACCTTCTCTGCCTGATAGACGTCATAGGCATAAATCTTACATCCAAATCCACTCAGATCCCGGATCACTGCCTGTCCGATCTTCCCTGTTCCAATGACTCCTACCGTAAAATTATGCAGCTCTTTTCCCTGAATGCCCGGCAGAGAAAAATCATTGATCTCTGCCCGCTGGCAAATCCGTTTCATGTTTCGAATGGACATCAAAATCAGCAGCATCGTATAATCTGCCACACATTCCGGTGAATATGTCACATTGCTGACTTTCATACCGCACTCCTTCGCTGCTTCCAGATCAATGTGGTCATACCCGATTGTTCTGGTTGAGATCATCTTGATCCCCAGTTCCCGAAATTTTCTTACAAGCGCTGCATCGATCTTACTCGTGAGAATACTGATATAGTCGTATCCCTCCGCAAGATGCGCATTCTCCATGGATGGACCCTGATAACAGATTCCAAGTTCTACTCCATACTCCCTGGAAAATTTCTGGAAATACTCATCCTCATCAAATTTCCGGTAACTATATACAAATAATTTCATTTTGTGTCTTGTCCTCCTCTTCCGTCTAACCCATAATGGCGGATTGCCTGTGCGATCCCGCCTTTTTCTACTTCTGCTGTTACGTACTCCGTAAAAGGTTCCAGACCTTTTGCGTGATTTCCCATTGCAATTGTATGAGCTGCGTACTGGAACATGGAAAGATCATTCATGCTGTCTCCAAACACATACGCCTGATCCAGCTCCAAACCAAACTTTTTCAAGATCATATCGCATGCTGTTCCTTTGCTATACCCTTTTTGTATGATTTCATAGGCATTGCCTCCGCGGTCGATTGCTTCCATATCCGTTTCAATGAAGCTGAAGAATTCCGAAAGATTGCTTCTCTCATCCGCATAAATAAACACCTTGTCATAGATAAAATCATCTTTTTCCAAATAACATTCCCGTCCCAGTCCACTGGAGTGAAAATATCTCCTGGATGTCTCCAGACGTTCAAACCGGGAGATTCTCTCCGGAAGATAAATATCCTCTGTTCCTTCCGCGATTCCATCCAGGTTGCACTCTGCCATTTTATTCAAAATTTCTCTGCCTCGTTTTTTCTCGATGCTTCTTGTAAACAATACCTCATCATGATATGTCAGATACGTTCCGCACCCGCATAAATATCCATCAAATGCAAACTGTTTTAGCTCTGCCGGAATGGAGCACATCGTCCTTCCTGTATTAATAAACAACAGTATGTCCTTTTTTCTTCACTTCCAGAAGCGCCTCTATCGCACTCTTGGGAATTTCTTTTGTCTCTTCACTCAATATCGTTCCATCAATATCAAAAATAATGCTGCTTTTTTCATATGTCACCCCTGATTTCTCATTCACTTTTCGAATTAACTGTATCACTCTTTTTCTAAAAAGTCTACCTTAAGCATAATTTCTCATTTTCCTGAATATAGTAGGAATAAATGAACTTCCGGAGCCTTTCTATGAACATAACCCAATCTGATCACAAGATCCTCATGCGCTGTTTCGGCCGCATTCTGCTTCTGGCAGCTGCCTTTTTCCTCGGTTCTGTTGCCGGAAAAATTGAACATTCGGCTCGTTCCGCCCCTGTATCCGGTTCCATACTGTCAGCCTCTGAAAACTGGGGACTTAGTTTTCCAGAGGAAGGAAAACTTCCAACCGCCAACGCTTCCATTGAAGATTTGAAGCAATATGCTGCCTATTATGCGCAGGATACAGAAGAAAAAATTTTATATCTGACCTTTGACTGCGGATATGAGAACGGGGCAACTCCTGCTATTTTAGATGCATTAAAGAAACACCAGGTTCCTGCGGCTTTCTTCGTAGTCGGCAATTTTGTCCGTGACAATCCTGATCTGATCCAACGTATGACAAAAGAAGGACACACAGTAGGGAACCATACTTTCAGTCATCCGGATATGTCTAAAATTTCTTCTCTTGAAAATTTCCAAAAAGAACTTTCCGCTGTAGAAGCTCTGTATCAGAAAATCACCGGTACTGACATGATAAAATACTATCGTCCCCCACAGGGAATTTACAGTACCGAGAATCTGAAAATGGCACAAGCCTGGGATACCACACCTTTTTCTGGAGTCTTGCCTACGTTGACTGGCAGCAGGATGCGCAGCCTACTCATGAAGTAGCTTTTGACAACTCCTGTCCCGCGTACATCCCGGAGCCATCGTACTGCTGCATATACTTCTCGAACAACGGAGAGATCATGGATGAACTGCTTTCAAATGGAAGAATGGGATATACTTTTGGTTCTCTGTCGGATCTTATCAAAGAGTCTGTATAAAACTAAGGACAGCACTTCCACCTGATATGCTGTCCTTTGAATCTGTATTTATTTTTTCTTTCTGGCTTTGAAACCTTCTACAATCTGAACCATCTCCTGGGATGGATTGGAAATCACCGCCGTCTGAAATACTTTACACGGTGGTGCCAACTTTACACTCTCCACTGCCGCTGTAACAGCTGATACGCTTCCGCTTACAAAAACCAGGGCATGCCCTCCGCACTTTGTATCCTGTGTCTCATAAGAAACTTCTGCAGTCTTTAACATCCGATCCAGTACCAGAACCGCATTTGCCTCCCCAAGGACTTCTACCAGTCCAAATGCTCCGTATGTCATATTAATCTCTCCTTATTTTGTAATCGTCATTGCAATCGCCGTTTCTGTCTCCTCTGACGGGGATGCGATCACCGTGTGGGAAACAACTTTTGCGATTGGCTCTGCCGTACGGATCGCCACCTCCATAGCTGCTTTTACATCTGAAATACTCCCACGCATCTTCACACATGCACCGGCTCCCAGACGATTTCTCTCCACTCCCTGGATCTGTACTGCTGCTGCTTTTGCTGCCGCATCCAACGCCACAAAACAGGCACATTCGCTGTCCAGTTCAAATATTCCAATTGCCATACCATGATATTGTTCGGCCATACTTACCTCCTTCACTCAAAAACCTCTCTTCTTTGTTTTTCAGTATTTTTATTATACTTGGCTTTTCCCGGAATTTCAACCTGCTTTCGTTACTGTTCACACCAATCCCCGCCTATCCATGCGCAATCGTAACAAGAATTGCTTTTTTTGCCGGATTCCGATAAAATAGTACTGGTTCCAAAAATGATAAAAAACAAAAAGGAGAGACTATGATCCGAATTGCAATTGTTGAAGATGAAGATTCTTATGTGCAGGTACTCACCGGGTATCTGAAACAATATGAAACCGAACATTCCCTTTCCTTCCAGATTTCCGTCTTTCACGATGGTCTGGACATTGTAAGTGAATATAAAGCAGACTACGATATCATTCTTCTCGATATCCAGATGAAACATCTGGACGGCATGAATACTGCTGAAAAAATCCGGGAACTGGATGAAGATGTATCTTTTATCTTTATTACCTCTACGATCCAGTTCGCAGTTCAGGGATATCTGGTAGACGCCCTGGGATATGTTGTAAAACCGGTCGCCTATCTTGCATTTTCTCAGATTCTCGGAAAAGCTGTCAAAAAGGTGAAGCAAAAACAGCAAAAAGATTATATGACGATCGAAGTGGAAGGCGGACAGATGCGCCTGGATATCAGTCAGATTTATTACATCGAAAGCCAGCGCCACAACATTCTGTTCCATACCGAAAAAGGGGATTTTCTCACTGCCGGTCCAATGAAAAAGGTGGAAGCGCTTTTAAAAGACAAAGGATTTTCCAAATGCCATAACGCATATCTTATCCACCTGATGCATGTGACCGGTATTGTACAAAACAATGTCCTGTTATCTGATTCCACGACACTTCCTGTCAGCCGTGCAAAAAAGAAAGTGTTTCTGGAAGCTTTGACTGATTATATAGGAGGTGTACACCGATGAATTTAGACGCACTGATGGACACTCCCCGGATTTATACCGCCCTTGCTGAATGGGGTGCCTGCATCCTGTACGTCCTTCTCTTACGGCGAAAGGTAACCGGGTGGAAACTGCCGGTTTCCCTTGCCGGAAGCTTGCTCGTATTTATCGCTTATCAGGAATTTGCAGGAACTCTTCCGATTTATTTTTGGATTCCCTGCATGATCGGAGCCGCATTTCTGATGTGCCTCCTTCTGCATCTTCTCTGTGATACAACCTGGCTGGATGCATGGTTCTGTTGTGCAAAAGCACTGGTTCTTGCGGAATTTGCAGCTTCGCTTCACTGGCAGCTCTATGTCTGGTGGGCGTTGAATTATGCCAAAAACAGTCGGTTATTCTCGACTTTGACCATGCTGCTCTTATACACAGGCATTTATATCGGATATTACTTTCTGGAAAGAGGACATTTTCCGACTGACGAGCGCCTGCTGGTCAATGGAAAAGAACTCCTAAGCGCAATTCTCATTGCACTTGGAGCATTTGCCATCAGCAACATCAGTCTTCGTCATGCCAAATACGCCGTTTTCCAGTGCCACAAGTTCCATCCTGTATGTGCGGACACTGGTAGATTTCGGGGACTTGTCATGCTTTTTTCCATGCAGGAAAAACGGAAGAACTTCGATTGAGAAGTGAAAATCAGGCCATGAATATTGTTCTCCAGCGTCAGTATGACCAGTACCGGCTTTCCATCGATAATATTGAACTTTTTACAAAGAGAATTTTCATGATCTGAAACATTATATGATCGCGATCCGTTCTGAACAGGATCCCAAGAAAAAAGAACAGTATCTTCTGGAAATGGAGGAGGCGATCCACACACAGGAAGCGCTCACAAATACAGGAAACAGTGTACTGGACGTCGTTCTGACTACCAAAAGCACTTACTGTATGCAGAAGCATATTACATTCACCTGCATGGCTGACGGAAAACTGATTTCTTTTATGCATGTCAAAGATATCTGCTCTATCTTTGGAAATGCACTGGACAATGCAATTGAATGTGTTTCCCAGTTTGATGACCCTGAAAAGCGTCTGATCACACTGTCTATGTATCAGAAAAATCAATTACTGATGATTCAGTGTGAAAACTATACGGAAACTTCGCTTTCTTTAAAACCGGATCAACTTCCGACTACAACAAAGCAAAATGCAGGCTATCACGGATACGGACTGAAAAGCATTCAGCAGGCAGCCCGCAAATATGGCGGCTCTATGACACTTCACGCAGAAGACAACTGGTTTACCCTGCAGGTGCTGATTCCTGTAGAATCTTAAACACAAAAGGAGAAAGTCCTGATTTGGCTTTCTCCTTTTGCTTATTCGCAGGTTCCTTATTTTCCGGTTCCCAGCTTTTTCTCATATTCTTTATTTGCTTTTCGGTTCTCAAAGAAACCGCCGAGTACTTTTTTCATACCTTTCATGAAATGTCCGTTGACCACTTCCGCCATACCCTCTGCCATTTTCATGCTGACCGCCCCATGCGTCATCTTTGCAATCCCTCGGAACGGCATATTATAAATAAACAGGATATTCAGATCCGGTTTTCCCTTATCCTCACTTTTCTTTTTCAGGTTTGTGAGAATCTTGTAGATCATTCTTGCCAGTCTGCTCTTTGCATAATACATCTGGCAGATCGCGTCATTCATTCCCAGTTCACCGCTCCACTTTCCATCCGGGATCGGTTGCTTCAGAAGTGCTTCAAATTCTGCATCCGGTACATCTCTGATAATTCCCGAAAAATATGACGGCATCTTTTCAGCGTCATATGGCATTGTGTCAGTTGTTCCTTCTATTTCCAGTGTCTCTCTCAATCGGATATCCAATGCACATGCGCCAATACAGATTTCATATCTTCCTGCTTCCTTTTCCCAGCTGTCTGTCTCTACATTCCAGTAACGGAATGTCTTATCATCAAACAAAATCTGTACTTTTCTGCTTTCTCCTGCTTTCAGGAATACTTTTGCGAATCCTTTTAATTCTTTATCCGGACGGAAAATCTTTCCTTTCGGTGCACATACGTACATCTGAGCTACTTCCGCACCATCCATCTTTCCGGTATTGGTCAGTACAAATTCAACTCCATCCGCCGTTACTCTCAAGTCTGAGTATTCAAAAGATGTATACGACAGACCATATCCAAACGGATACTGTACTCTCACTTTACTTGTGTCATAGTAACGATATCCAACAAACAGGCTCTCCCGATATTCCGAGTTACGCTCTGTACTTGGAAAATATTTAAATGCCGGAGTATCCTCATAGCGAACCGGATATGTCTCACTGAGTCTTCCGGACGGATTGGCTTTTCCGGTCAGCACATCCAGCATGGCTCCTGCAGAAGCCTGTCCGCCAAGGTATCCGTGCAGCAATGCCTTACAGCAGGAATGCCACGGCATCTCAACTGCAGATCCCGCGCTTAATACACCCACAATATTGGAGTTTACTTTTGCCATTGCTTCCAGAAGCTCCACCTGATTCTGCGGAATCCGCATATGCGTACGATCCAGACCTTCTGATTCGCTCAATTCATCCAGACCAAAGCAGTAAATAACCACATCTGCCATCTTTGCAAGATTCACTGCTTCCTTTTTCAGTACTTCATCTGCTTCTCCTGTTCTCTGATATCCTTTCGCTGTACCGATACACTGAATCGGATAGCTGCTGATCATCTGCTCCATTGTTTCTACTTTCGTTGGATTCACCAGAGAAGAACCTGCCCCCTGGTAACGAGGAACAGATGCAAAGTCTCCGATCAGTGCCACTCTTGTATTTTCTTTGAGAGGAAGCAGCTGGAACGGTTTTTCTTCGTTTTTAAGCATCACAATACTCTCTCTTGCAGCTTTTTTCGCAAGCGTATGGTGAGCTTCCCAGTCAAATTCACGCGCACGTTTTTCTCTGTTCTTTGCCAGTGTCAGTACTGCATCCAGAAGATCGTCCGTACACTGATCCAGTTCTTCCATGGAAAGGCTTCCCTCTTCTAACGCTGCCAGAACTTCTCGTGCCGCATCCAGTCCAGGCGCCGGCATCTCAAGATTAGAGCGACAGGCAACTCCTTTTACATGATCGTTCGAAGCCCCCCAGTCAGTGACTACAAGTCCGTCAAATCCCCACTCTTCTCTTAAAATTTCTTTTAACAAATGCTCATTTTCATTTGCATAGACTCCATTGACCTCGTTATAACTGGTCATGATGGATTTTGCTTTTCCTTCTTTAATCGCAATTTCAAACCCGGTCAGATAAATCTCCCTCAGTGTCCGCTCATCCAATACCGAATTCATTGCCATCCTGCGAAGCTCCTGGCTGTTAACCGCAAAATGCTTCGGACATGCATAGATTCCCTGACTCTGGATCCCTCTTACATAAGATGCAGCCATCTTTCCCGCCAGATAAGGATCTTCAGAAAAATACTCAAAATTCCTTCCACACAGAGGGCTGCGCTTAATGTTCAGTCCCGGTCCCAAAAGTACATCTACGCCTAATGCTGATGCTTCTTCTCCAAGAGCCTTTCCAATCTCTTCACCCAACGATTCGTCCCAACTGTTTGCAATCGTAGCTGCCGTCGGAAAACAGGTAGCCGGAACAGATGCATTCAATCCGAGATGGTCGCCTTCTCCTTCCTGTTTCCTCACTCCATGAGGACCATCTGAAAAAAACGCCGCCGGAATTCCAAGTCGTTTGATCTCTCTTGACTCCCACTCGGACACTCCACTCAATATCGCTGCTTTCTCTTCAACTGTCATTTTCGCAATGATTTCTGCGTGTTTCATATCTCTCACCTTTCACTTCTTTATCTCTTCATTTTTCTGAAGACTACTCTATCACAAATCCGTAGAAACGGGGAGATTTCTGCACAACTGGTTGTTCTATCATCATAAATGGACCAACAACTACGTATCTTTCTCTTCAATCTGAGCCAGAAGTCTGGCAATCTGTGCATCCTTTTGTGCTAACTGCTCCTGATTCTTCTGTAACTCTTCTTCACTGTGTTTCAGCTGCTCCTGACTCCTCTGCAACTCTTCTTCACTGTGCTTCAGCTGCTCCTGACTCCTCTGCAACTCTTCTTCACTCTTCTTCAGCTGCTCCTGATTCTTCTGCAGTTCTTCTTCACTCTGCCTTAGCTGCTCCTTCTGCGCCTTAATTTCTCTCTCCTGCTCTTCAATCATAAATTTCACCGTATTACGGTCCAGTTCCTGCAATTCTTTTGAAAACATACGTACCACCTCTTCTACATTCTCACAAATGTCATAAATTTCCTGATACATGTCTTTAAATTCGGGATACTTTTCGACCAGCTCCTTTACTTTTTCCGGAGTATCATTACTTAAAAAAGTAGCCATGCATCAAGCTTGTTTTCGATAATTTTATTGTGCGTGGTTTTCCGGAAAATGTCAAGCGGCACCAAAACGTATTCCTGCAGCAGATTCACAGAAAGTCCGGTATCAAACTGCTGCTTTGCCCGATGGATACAGGTATTCGGAAATTCCTGAAATTCTTTTGTACTTTTTTCGATAAATACGATTGTATATACATTTTTCACATCACGATATGTAAAATTTCTCTTTTTTCTACTCTTGACACTCTTATACTGCCGAAGAAGCAGATCGGCGGAATAGCACGCACACCGTTCTCCCGGAAAAAGATATCCGATACGCTGAATCTCTACATTCGCCAGACTTCCGTCCATGAGCTCTACCACAATATCCATAATAACAAGACTCTGCTCATCTGCAATTCTCGTTCCGTCACTTGGTATAACCTGACGGATCTTCACTTCTGTCCCCAGGATACAGGACAACAGCTCCTCCAGTCGCTCCGGATGATAGATCGGGCTTAATATCTCCTTTCCAAACCCGTCATACAACACCTTGACTCCCCGCATCCCTGAACAGAACTTCAGAAAATCTCTCTGCTGTAGTTCTGTCCAGCTCTCATATTCTGCGAGCAGATTCTCATCACTCTTGATCTCTCCTATAATTGCTTCTTCGGTCCGAATATTCGGAAATAATTGTTTTAATGTTTCTGACATACACATACTTCTCCTTTTGTTGATTGATTTTTTTGAAACTTGCTCTTGAATCAGAATACTGATTTGAATCTGGATGCTTAAGATAAGGCAATACGCCTGAAAGATTTTTCGACTGCTGTGATATCAGTCGTGTTTGGCACCCGATATAGCTATAGTCTAACATAGAATTTCT
>ENA-OQJR01000737-OQJR01000737.1-human-gut-metagenome-genome-assembly--contig:-NODE-737-length-10125-cov-2.819964_pt1 | contig 10125 bp, 9 predicted proteins | sample MGYA00242614_ERZ504781 | MGnify/ENA primary metagenome ERZ504781 (study PRJEB26092, sample SAMD00036365) | human gut metagenome | host: Homo sapiens | study: EMG produced TPA metagenomics assembly of...
TATCCCGCGAGGTGTTTTGGCATGAATATGCCAAAATCCCGAGACATACAAGCCAAAATTCCATTGCCGCAGGCAATCTGGAATGAATTTTGGCTACGTTACTGTGAACGGAGTGAACAGTAACGAACGGAGTGAACAGTAACAGTTCCGGGACATCTGGCAGATACAGATACCCGGAACTTTTTGGATTAAGATGCGTTATTTTAGAGGATTACTATAAATCAGGCAGCGAAGCGTATAGTTTTATCTGCCTGATATGTCAGAAAATGTCCGGATGAGATCAGATTGTAATTACATACGCCCTGTTTCCTCTATAATAGGGACGTCCGTCTACACCGCTGAGGTCATAACTCATACGGTAATATCTTTCGATATGTCCTGTGCCTTTTGCCCAGTTCGGATCGCAGACTTCTCCTTTGATCTCAGCCCATCCATGACCGCCTGATGAGATAACCTTGGCTTCAAATCCGACTGCGTTAGCCAGGTAAGCAAATGCAGATGCAAAAGCGAAACAGTCGCCATGCCCCCGGTAGAACATATCCTCCGCATAGCTGACATCCCAGTTTGAGTAATAGTAACGGAAATCGTAGTCATTGCCGGTGCCACCGTATCCGTAGCTGACTGCCTTCAGATAACATCTCCATAATTTCTCTGGTTTGGACATATTTCTTTTGGTCACACGACGCATGACCTGGTTAGCTGTGACCATAAGGTTCAGTTTTCTTTTTTCTTCACTGTTATAGCGTGCTTCTCCACTTTTGGTAAGATAAATACCATTTACACGCCGGGAAGTTACCATGGAGGCATAACAGCCGTTGCGGATCTGGAAGAAATAATAATCTCCCTTGATCTTCTGCCAGCCGTTCTGCTGGATTCCCTTTTCATTAAAATAATATTTCTTTCCGCGGATCGTGACAAGTCCCTTTACAGTATGTCCGTTTTCATCATAGTAATAAATGTTTCCGCTGGGTTTGTGGTCAAATTTGTTACGTTTTTTTGATGCTGCGGATACTGAAGCTGAAAATAAAAAAGAGCAACAGATAGCAATAAGAATTGCTGAGATAGAAAATACTTTTAATTTTTTCATAGAGCACCTCCGTTCTTTATGAGCAGATATTTATTTCTGATAAATAATGTACAATGAAGAAATTATCTGCTCTAATCATAAGATATATTTTATTATATAAGACAATTTAACTGTGCGCAATATTCAATTAAGGAGAAAAAGCGTTACTGTTCACACACCACTATCCCGCGAGGTGTTTTGGCATGAATATGCCAAAATCCCGAGACATACAAGCCAAAATTCCATTGCCGCAGGCAATCTGGAATGAATTTTGGCTACGTTACTGAGAACGGAGTGAACAGTAACTGGAAAATTGCAAATTGGGAGGGGGTGTGCTATGATAGGACAGACGGAGAGAGACTATAAAGGAGTTGAGGCTCAGTTTATGAAGAAAAAAATTTTAGTATTATTAGTTTGCAGTATGCTTACTTTACCAACAACAGTTTCTGCGGATATCCTGGATTATGAGGGGACAGTTAATGCTTATAAGGAGGATAATAAGATACCGCAGACATTTGAGATTGATGATGGAAGTGGAGAGAAGGTAACGGCAGTTGCCAAGTCGGATAAGGTTTCTGTTTCTGCAAAGGCAACTTATATACGCTCTATGCCGGGGAAAAACGGAAAGAAACTTGTAAGAGTGTATCTTGGTACCGGTGTAGAGAGAGTGGCCGTATGTGATAATGGCTGGAGTAAAGTGACTTATGAGAAAAGAGCAAAAAGGGTACGGAAAAGATCAGTGGCTATGTGCCCACAAAACATATCAATGACAGTGATCAGGTTGCTCAGGCAAAAGGGAACTTTTACAGCACTGAAGGACAGTGATATTCTGGTATATCCGGGAAAGAAGGATGGGACAGGTAGTAGGTGAGGTCATTCGAGGAGGATGAAGTGAAGCGCCTGGCTACAGTAAATGGCATCTGGAGTCAGATTTACTATAAAAAAGAGAATGGAAAAAGAGGCATTGGATATATTCCTACCAGTGTTCTGGAGAATACAGCAGCAGAGGAGAAAACAGAGGAGTCAAAGGTCGCTAAAGTAGACGGTGAAGAAGCAGGAACAATTCATAAAAGTGAAGGCAAAGGCGTTTTTAGCAGAGGCTGTGGATGGTGTAACTGCTTCAAAAGGAGACGGCTGTCAGTGGTGTTCAGGTAGGAACTCCTATTGCTGTGTCTTCTGATGCAACACTGAAACCTCTTGGAACGTTTAAGATCACACATTACTGTCCATGTAGTATCTGCTGTGGCCCCTGGGCGAATGGGGTTACCTCCACAGGTGTGACGGCTACGACGAATCGTACGATTGCTGTAGATCCTACACAGATTCCATATGGTTCGAAAGTTGTGATCAATGGACAGGTTTATGTGGCTGAGGACTGTGGCGGTGCGATTAAACATAATTGTATTGATATTTATGTTGCCACTCATCAGGAAGGGGAAGATAAAGGCGTATATTATACAGACGTATATCTGCTTGAGTAAAAATTCTGAAGAATATTTTTGGATAAAATAGTAAAAATCCGGCAAAAACCAGAAAATGATAAAATCATTTCAGAAGTTTTGTCGGATTTTTTGAATTTGATTTTTAAGCGTTTTTTAATGCCTGTTCGATGTCAGCAATTATGTCTTCAACATTTTCAATACCAACGGAGAGACGGATCATTCCCGGTGATACGCCGGCTTCCACAAGCTGTTCATCGTTCATCTGGCGGTGAGTATGGCTTGCAGGATGCAGGATCATGGTCTTGGATGCTGCTACGTGCGTTGCGATGGTGGCAAGCTTTAAGCTGTCCATAAAGCGGACTGCAGCTTCTCGACCACCTGTCAGTTCAAAGGAGATAACACCGCAGGTTCTGCCTTCGTTCATGTATTTCTGAGCAAGTGCATAGTATTTGTCATCAGGAAGTCCGGCATAGTTTACGTGAGATACTTTCTCATGGGCATTCAGGAATTCGGCAATCTTCTGTGCATTATAGCAGTGACGTTCCACGCGGAGAGGAAGAGTTTCAAGTCCCAGGTTTAACAGGAAGCAGTTTGTAGGAGACGGGATAGAGCCCAGGTCACGCATTAACTGAGAGGTTGCCTTTGTGATATAAGCCTTCTTTCCAAACTGTTTAGTATAAATAACACCATGATAAGATTCATCCGGTTCAGTCAGTCCATGATATTTATGTCCATAGGCATCCCAGTCAAAGTTACCGCTGTCAACGATAGCTCCGCCAACCTGCACAGCATGTCCGTCCATATATTTGGTTGTGGAATGGGTGACGATATCAGCTCCCCATTCAAAAGGACGGCAGTTTACAGGTGTAGCGAAGGTGTTGTCTACAATAAGCGGAACTTCATGTTCGTGAGCAACCTTTGCGAATTTTTCAATATCAAGAATTACCAGGGCCGGGTTTGCGATGGTCTCTGCGAAAAGTACCTTTGTATTAGGACGGAAGGCAGCTGCAATTTCTTCAGGGCTAGCATCGGTGTCAACGAAAGTGCAGTCAATGCCAAGCTTTTTGAAGGTAACAGCCAGGAGGTTAAAGGTTCCTCCGTAAATAGTAGAAGCCGCCACAACATGATCACCTGCTTCGCAGATATTGAAGACTGCATAGAAGTTGGCAGCCTGTCCGGAAGAGGTAAGGATAGCGGCAACACCACCCTCCAGATCTGCAATTTTTGCTGCTACAGCATCATTTGTGGGGTTCTGCAGACGGGTATAGAAGTATCCTTCTGCCTTAAGATCGAAGAGCTGTCCCATTTCATCAGTAGTATCATATTTATAAGTGGTACTCTGATAAATCGGGAGTGCGCATGGTTCACCCTTAGACGGAGTGTAACCGGAATGGAGACATTTAGTCTCGACTTTAAAGTCACTCATGAGTTTAGTTCCTTTCTTATGTGAAATATTGCTTCAATAAAATATTGTATTAATATTGGGAAAATTGTGATGATATTGATACAAAATTTCATGATAGTCTTAGAGCGTGTTTGAAAAATCATTCCCACAAATTGTGACGCACATCTTGCGTAAAGCATTTTTCAAACATACTCTGGAAAAATTATACTGCTGAAAGTGAGAGAAGACAATATTAAAAAAATGAAATAAAAAAAATGCTCAGGCTTTTTCTAACCAGCTGTGAGCAAAAAAAGAAATAAAAAATGCTCAAGGCTTTTTCTAACCAGCCGTGAAGCAAAAAAAGAAATAAAAAATGCCCAAGGCTTTTCTAACCAGCCGTGAGCAAAAAAGAAATAAAAAATAGCCCAGAGCCGGAAATCGAACCAGCGACACGAGGAATTTTCAGTCCTCTGCTCTACCAACTGAGCTATCTGGGCATTTGGTCTGTGAACTGTTGTGTATCACAGACCTTATCATAGCATATTGATTGTTTGAATGCAAGTAATTTTTATGATTTTTGCGTAAAAAAGTGAAAATTATAACAAAAATTTATTTTAATCTTGCCATAAGGTAGATTTTTTCCATATCTCTCATATTGAGCTGTTTAAAGACTCCAATGGTGCGAGTGTCCTCAAAACTGCATTTGAATGCAAGATCATGAATTTGCTGATCTGTGAGATCCAGACCCAGTTCATGTAAACTGGTGGGCATTTCTACAGACCGGAAGAAATTTTCCATTGCTTCAATTCCTGCAAGGGCTGTTTCTTTATAATCAGTTCCACATGGAATGTCAAATACATTGGTGGCAAACTGAGCAAAACGTTCAGGGTTCACCTCGTAGACGTATCGTGCCCAGCTTCCCCAGATAGCTGCCAGACCTGCTCCGTGAGTTACATTGTAGACACCTCCCAGTTCATGTTCAAGCTGGTGGCATGCCCAGTCACCACCACCTGTACCACATCCGGTCAGACCGTTGTGGGAAAGGCTTCCTGCCCACATAATTTCTGCCCTGGCGCTGTAATTGTCTGGTTCTTTCATAAGAATACGGGCATTGTAAATGACTGTCTGCATCAGAGCTTCGCTGATGCTGTCTGTAATCTCCATAGTTTCAATATTTACAAAATATCGCTCCATGGTGTGCATGAGGATATCTACACATCCGCTTTCTGTCTGATACTGTGGGAGTGTGTAGGTGAGACGTGGATTTAAGATGGCAAATTTCGGCCTGCAGTAATCTGTCTTTGCACATCCACGTTTTTCTTTTGTTTCTTCATTTGTGATAACACTGGAACTGCTCATTTCACTTCCGGAAGCTGCAATTGTAAGGATGACACCAATGGGCAGACAGCCGGTTGGAACAGCTTTTTTCAGACAGAAATCCCAGACATCATTGTTCGGATTGGCAACGCCATAGCCGATGGCTTTGGAAGAGTCAATAACACTTCCTCCTCCTACAGCAAGGATAAAGTCTACATGTTCTTTTTGGCATAATTCGATTCCCTCGCGGACTTTGGAAAGAAGTGGATTAGGAATGACACCACCCAGGGTGATGTATTCAAGACCTTCTTCTTTCAGATTAGAAGTGATCTCATCAATCAGTCCGGAACGGACAGCACTCTGACCTCCATAATGGATCAGAACTTTTTTTGCTCCATACTTCTTCAGCAGGGAACCTGCCTGAAGGTGGGTATCTTTGCCAAAGAGAACCTGTGTTGGTGTATAATATTCAAAATTTCTCATAATATGTAAACGACCTCCTATAGATTGAAAGGTTAACTGAATCAGGTAAGTCCTCTGCTTTAATTGTAAAATGTAATGAGCAGTAGGTGGGACTTCCTTTTTATATTAAAGCAAATAATGGAAAAATAGTCAAAAAATAATAAAAAAATTAAAATTTGAAAGTAATTTTTGCTGGTTCTCAGAAGACATTTTTGGAAAGATTCCAGTACAGATATCTATAATTTTCTGCACACAGAAAACGGAAAGACAGAAATTTATAGATTTTGGACAGAATATTTTATGGGCATTATGTGAATGGAATGCTATGATAAATACACTTGAATATACAAAGTGAATAAAAAAGGAGGAAACAAGAAATGAAAAAAAGAATGTACAAGATTATGGCACTTGCCATGACAGCAGCTATGGTGGTACCGATGGCAGCGCAGACAACTGCATTTGCAGCTGACGACAAAGAAATTACTTACTGGAATATCGCGGTAGAGAGCCCGGACAAAGATATTGTTACTGCAGCAGTAGACAAGTTTAACAAAGAAACAAAGTCAGGCTATACTGTAAATCAGGTAGCCATCCAGAACGATACATACAAGGAAAAACTTGTTATCGCGATGAGCTCCGGTGAGTGTCCTGATATGTACTCAAGCTGGTCCGGTGGTCCGATGTATGAATATATTGATTCCGGATTTGCTCAGCCGATTGATGATCTTCTTGATCAGTCCGATATTAAAGATAAACTTCTGGATGCAGCTATTGAACAGGGAAGCTACAACGGACATGTATATGCAATCCCATATCTGAATGTTTCTCTGGCAGGTATCTTCTACAACAAAGATATGTTTAAACAGTACGGACTTGAAGAACCGAAGACATTAGCTGATCTGGAAAATATCTGTGCAACATTAAAAGAAAACGGAATTACACCTTTTGCACTTGCTAATGCTTCCAAATGGACAGGTTCCATGTACTTCATGTCTCTGGCAGCACGTTATGGCGGACTGGAACCATTCCAGAATGCAGTTGCAGGAACCGGTAAATTCACAGATGACTGCTTCATCAAAGCAGGTGAGAAGATTCAGGAGTGGGTTAACAACGGATACTTCCCGGATGGCGTAAACTCCTTAAGCGAAGATGACGGACAGGCAAAACAGTTAATGTATCAGGAGACAGCAGGTATGCTTCTCTGTGGCTCATGGTATACAGGAACATTCCAGACTGACAGTGAGGAATTCTATCAGAAGATCGGCTGGTTCCCATTCCCTGCAATTGATGATTCCGATGCTGATCCTACAATCCAGATCGGTACTGTAGGTGATCAGTTCATTTCCTTCAACTGTGAAGGTGATAAACTTGCAGCAGCATTTGAATGTGCAACAGATCATTTATCTGATGAAGTTGCAGACATTACATACTCTAACAACAAGATTGTTCCTGTAAAAGATGCAGGAGACCACATCAAAGACCCTGTTGTAAAGGAAATTTTTGATGCAGCCCAGGAAGCATCTTCTATCCAGTTGTGGTATGACCAGTATCTGCCAACATCTGTTGCAACTGCACATCTTGATGGCTTACAGGAAGTATTTGGTCTGACAAAGACTCCTCAGGAAGCACAGGAAGAAATGCAGAAAGCAATGGACGAATATTTAAGTACCAAATCTGATTCCAGCGCAGCAGATGATACTGCAGAAGAAGCTACAGATGATGCAGCAGATGATGCTGAATAATCTTTAAAGGAAAGCAGGCATTCATTCTGACCTGAGTAAGGGTAGAAAAGAAGGGTTCTGCACATGCTGAAAGTGCAGAACCCTTTATCTTGAAAAACAATATGTGAGTACACAGAGCGTGCTTGAAAAATCATTTCAATGTCAAATCACATATCAGACAGCATGTCAGAAAATATATAAAAACCATCTCAGAAATATATCTCTAACATATTCCGAAAGCATTTTTCAAACATACTCTGGCATACGTTAGGTCAGATGATCAAATCTCAGAAAGTATTAAAAAGGAGGCACCAAAATGAATGAAAAAGGGATATCTCTGGTTCAGTTAAGACAGAGAAAAACACGTCAGACAGCAGCACTTTTTCTGGCACCTGTTATCATTTTATTAGTAGTATTTATCGCGTATCCGATTATTGATACATTTATTACAAGCGGATACCAGTGGAATGGTATTTCCGCAGACAAGAAGATGGTAGGACTTGCAAACTGGGCAAAACTGATCAAAGATACAAAATTCTGGATAGCATTTAAGAACAACGTTATTATCATGATCTTATCTATCATTATCCAGATTCCGTTAGGACTTGCAATGGCAACATTCCTTGACTTTGGCGGTAAGAAACTTACAATTTTCAAGGTTATCTGGTTTATTCCAATGCTTATGTCTTCTGTTGCAATTGGTTTCCTTTTCACATACGCACTTGCAACAAACGGAGGTATTGTCAGCACAATTTCCGGATGGTTTGGAGGGGCAACATTGACCTTCTTGGTAATCCAAAATTAGCATTGATCACAGTTATTCTTATCATTGCATGGCAGTTTACACCATTCTACATGGTTTACTTTATGGCTGGTTATACAAACATCCCATATGATGTATTTGAAGCAGCAAGAATCGATGGTGCTACAAGAGGACAGTATTTCTGGAAGATTGCACTTCCACTTCTTATTCCGTCAATTAAGAGTGCAGCTATCCTTTCAATGGTTGGATCTCTGAAATACTTCGATCTGATCTATGTTATGACAGGTGGCGGTCCTGGTACTGCTACAGAGCTGATGGCAACCTATATGTACAAAGAATCATTCAAGAACTTTAACATGGGTTATGGCTCAGCCATTGCAGGAGGTATGTTTATCCTGATTACAATGGTATCTATGATTACTATGAAACTTATAAACGGAAAACAGGAGGATTAAGGGATGGACAGCTATAAGAAAAGTAGAAGAAAAAGCATCATAGCCTGGGTCATTGCTTTTGTTCTTGCTATCGGTGCAGCAATTGTATCATTTACACCTTTTATATTCATGGTGCTGAACTCATTCAAAGAGAAATTTGAGATGCTTACCAAGGGTGTATTCCAGCTTCCTGATCAACTGAACTGGTCCAATTACACTGAGGTACTTACAGGAGGGTTTGCAAATTACTTCAAGAACAGTGTGATCGTTCTTGCAATCTCCCTGATTCTGTTGCTGTTTATTTCAGCATGCGCTTCTTATCCTCTGGCAAGATTTAAGTTTAAAATGGCACAGCCGATTTATGCGATCATTGTAGCCTGTATGTCTATTCCTGTACATATTACATTGATCCCTGTATTCAAAATGGCAAAGTCAACAGGACTTTATGATACAAATTATGAAAACAAGGTTGCTGCTGCATTGGAAGCACTTCGGACGGATGACTTTGTCTATCTGCATATCGAAGCCAGTGACGAGGCAGGGCATGAGGGGGATTTTAAGTTGAAACAGTTCACTATTGAAAATCTGGATAAGCGGGTTGTAGGGCCTGTTTATGAGGCAGTGAAAGATTGGGACGAGCCTGTGGCTATTGCCGTGCTTCCCGACCACCCCACACCTTGCGAACTGCGTACACATACTGCTGAGCCGGTGCCTTTCCTCATTTACTATCCGGGCATAGAGCCGGACAATGTACAGACCTTCGACGAGGTGGCTTGTGTGGAAGGCAGTTACGGAGTGATGAAAGGAGATGAGTTTATGAACGAGTTTATGACAGCCTCTGCGTTGCATAACGATTAAAAACCAATCTATATTATGAAATATTACAGTACCAATCATCAGTCCCCGGTTGCTTCATTAGAAGAAGCTGTAGTGAAGGGACTGGCTTCCGACAAAGGATTATTTATGCCCGAAGCTGTTAAAATGTTGCCGGAAGAGCTTTATGATAACATCGAGCACCTGTCTTTTCAGGAAATAGCTTATCGGGTAGCCGATGCTTTCTTTGGCGAAGATGTGCCTGCCGATACATTGAAACAAATTGTTTATGACACGTTGAGTTTTGATGTTCCTGCCGTAAAGGTGAAGGATAATATATACTCATTGGAATTGTTTCATGGTCCTACCTTGGCTTTTAAGGACGTGGGCGGACGGTTCATGGCTCGTTTGCTGGGTTACTTCATTAAAAAAGAAGGGCAAAAGCAGGTGAATGTACTGGTTGCGACTTCGGGGGATACCGGTAGTGCTGTAGCCAATGGCTTCCTCGGAGTGGAAGGTATTCATGTGTATGTGCTTTATCCCAAAGGAAAGGTCAGCGAAATTCAGGAAAAGCAGTTCACTACGCTGGGACAGAATATTACGGCTTTGGAGGTAGACGGTACGTTTGACGATTGTCAGGTCATTGGTGAAGAATGCGTTTATGGATGCTGACTTGAATGCGCACAGTGAAAACTGACTTCGGCTAAAATCTATTAAACGTGT
>ENA-OQJR01000738-OQJR01000738.1-human-gut-metagenome-genome-assembly--contig:-NODE-738-length-10111-cov-3.894732_pt1 | contig 10111 bp, 9 predicted proteins | sample MGYA00242614_ERZ504781 | MGnify/ENA primary metagenome ERZ504781 (study PRJEB26092, sample SAMD00036365) | human gut metagenome | host: Homo sapiens | study: EMG produced TPA metagenomics assembly of...
AGATGTGCTTGGCTGTGAAGGCTACAACCTGGTACAGAACAATGGAGAGGTGGCAGGCCAGACAGTATTCCATTTCCATATGCACCTGATTCCAAGATATGAGTCAGATGACAACAAGAATGTCATAGAGTGGAACCATAAGGAGTTTACTGATGACGAGATGAAGAAAATCTGCGACGAGATGAGCATGTAATAGTTAATAATAGTTATATATTATTGAAAAACCAAAAGCCCGGATATGCAAATATAGTTCATATCCGGGCTTTTCTTTTTATGATATGCAATGACGCTTTAAACAGACTCTGACCCTATGACGACTTCTTCACCTGAGAGTTAATCAAATCGATTATAGTGGCGATGGAATCCATCTGACCGCTTTTTGCCATGGCATCCTTATATTTATCCCTGTTGCCGTACACCTCTTTTACTGCGCTAAGCAGAGAATCCTTTGTGAGCTCCTCCTCCTCGATGACATATGAAAAGCCCTGCTTTTTGAAGGATTTTGCATTTAATACCTGGTCTCCGCGGCTGGCAGCAGCAGAAAGAGGAATCAGGATGTTTGGCTTGTGCAGAGCAAGCAGCTCGCAGATGGAGTTGGCTCCGGCTCTTGAAATAGCCATGTCAGCCAGAGCAAACATGTCGGTGAGCTCAGCATTGGCGTACTCAAACTGTGCATAGCCTGTGATTCCGGCAAGCTTGTTGTCCAGATTGCCCTTTCCGCAGAGGTGAATCACATAGAAATCCTTTAGTAGTTCAGGAAGAATCTCACGGACAGCTTCATTAACCTTTTTAGAGCCGAGGCTTCCTCCGATGATGAGGATGACAGGCTTATTGTGGTCAGGAAAATTACAAAGCTTTATGGCATTTTCGGCAACGCCACTAAAAAGCTCGCGTCTGATAGGTGAGCCGGTGAGCACAGCCTTGTCAGCAGGCAGATATTTCATGGTCTCAGGGAAATTGCAGCAGACCTTTTTGGCACCCTTTATGGCGATTTTATTGGCAAGTCCCGGGGTGATATCCGACTCGTGGATGATGGCAGGTACATGGCAGTGCTTTGCGGCAAGCACGACAGGTACGGAAACGAAGCCACCCTTAGAAAATACTACATCAGGCTTGAGTTTTTTCATGAGGCTTACAGCCTGACCGTAGCCCTTTAACACGCGGAACGGATCTGTAAAGTTCTTCCAGTCAAAGTATCGGCGCAGCTTTCCTGATGAAATGCCGTGGTAAGGAATCTTTTGGGCTTCGATCAGTCCCTTCTCCATTCCGTTTACTGAGCCAATGTATTCGATATCGTATCCGGCCTCCTTAAGTGCCGGCATAAGAGCTATATTTGGAGTGACATGACCTGCAGTACCGCCGCCTGTCATAACTATTTTCTTCATATATATGTATCCTTTCTTGTATTCCTGTTTGTCTCATATTTATATTATACTCAACACAATAAAAGTCAATACCAAGTTACCGGTGAAAGTTTGCCCTGCAATACCAAACAAATGTCGAAACTTGCGACCGATAGGAACTGTTAAGTTCAAGTGAATTGGTTATAATAATCAATAGTACATCATCCTGCGTTATAGGTTAAGTTAAATTTTGAATGATGTATCGGAAAAAGAATAGTAGGGAGGACACATTAATATGGAATTATCAATGGACAATATGGACATCATGGCAGGAGGCATACTTGCGATAATGCTTGCACTTTTCATGCTGACAGTCATTGTGACCTTGTTCGCACTCTCACACAGGATAAGACTTTTGAGCAACGAAATTTATAAAATAGAAAAACAGGTGAGTGACTACATAGACGAGCTGTCGAGAAGCGAAAGCGACAAGCTTGAGATAGAGCATAAGGCACATCAGAATGGGGTGATTTCATCGGTGCTGCAGGAGATTTTTCCATGAAATTTGACAAAATGCTATTACTGTGATATTATACCGACTGTAACAAAGTTGTAACAAATGCAACATAGGTGTAATAAACGTAACAAAAACAACATATACTACACCATATGGAGGATTATATGAAGCTAAACAAAAAAGTAATCGATAGCATTACGGTCTGTGGACTGTGCGCTATGCTGACGGTTACCGCGGTTACTAACAGCGGACGCTCTGAGGTCAAAGCAGAGGATAAGGTGCTAGCAAACACTGGTTTAGAGCATACTGGTTATAATAGTTATGCTGGCGTAGCAGCGACTCTTTTTGATTATGAGAAGGGTCTCACAGCAGAGAATGCTGTTACAGTAGAAAAAGAAAATGTTGAGATGGTGGCAGCAGCACAGGAGGCGCAGCCACAGCTCACACAGGAGCAGCAGGAATGGCAGACAAAGCTTATGCCAAACGTTGAAGAATCACTCAACGTAAGAGCACAGGCCGATGAACAGTCAGATATTGTTGGAAAATTATATAAAGGAAGTGTGGCAGACATCGTAGAAAACGATGGCACATGGGCTCACATCAAGTCAGGAAATGTAGACGGATATGTCAATGTATCTTACTGTGTGACCGGAACTGACGCACTAAGCTATGCTTACGACAGATGCGGAGAAATTGCTACAGTAAATACAGACGGACTTCGTGTGAGAGAGGCAGCAGATACAAACAGCAAGGCCTTAGAGGTAGCTGACCAGGGCAAGACCTATCAGGTGGACCGCGCAGCACAGGCACAGGATGGCTGGATCGCAGTAGTCTGTGATTCACAGACAGGATATATCGCAGCAGATTATGCGACACGTTCCCTCAACACAAGAGTGGGTATCACAATTGAAGAGGAACAGGCTCAGATAGCTGCACAGAAAGAGGCTGAGAGAAAGGCCGCAGAAGAAAAGGCAGCAAAAGAAGCTGCAAAAGCAGCAAAGGAATCAAAGAAAACAGAGACCACACAGGGTGAGGCGGTAAGTGCAGGAGCAGATGACCTGACACTTCTTGCTGCAATTATCGAGTGCGAGGCAGGCGGAGAGAGCTATGAATGTCAGCTTGCAGTAGGAGCGGCAGTCATCAACAGAGTAAAGAGCAGCTCATATCCAAACAGCATCTCAGGTGTTATTTACCAGAAAGGTCAGTTTGGACCGGCATCATCAGGAAAGCTCGCAAGAAAGCTTAGCGGACGCATTTCTTCTTCATGCTACAGTGCAGCACAGGAGGCAATGTCCGGAGTGGACAACACAGGAGGATGTACATCCTTCAATGACCACGGCTCAGGAATATCAATCGGAAATATGAAGTTCAGATAATATACAGCCAATACAAAGAAATAACAAAGAGGCTGCAAATCAACAAAGCTTGTTGGTTTGCAGCCTCTTTAATTATTTGTACGGCGTGGTTTTACAGTCAGAGCGTCAATGCTTCAAACCTCTTGCAACATACCACAAAATAGAGTAAAATGACATCATTATAGCAACCTACAGATATAAATTATAGCAACCTGCATCTATAAACGATGCAAATAAAACCCAGGAGGCAAGAGCAATGCAGTTAAAGGGACGAAACTTTTTAAAACTTATGGATTACACTCCGGAAGAGATTACTTATCTGATTGACCTCTCACAGGAGCTGAAGGAAAAGAAGAAAAAAGGCATCAGACATGATGACCTCACAGGCAAGAATATAGCGCTGATTTTTGAAAAGACCAGTACCAGAACTCGCTGCTCTTTTGAGGTAGCGGCACATGACCTTGGAATGCATGTCACATACCTTGACCCGAGCGGTTCACAGATAGGCAAAAAGGAGAGTATCGCCGATACAGCGCGCGTGCTCGGCAGAATGTTTGACGGAATCGAGTACCGTGGATACGGACAGGAAATCGTGGAGGAGCTGGCTAAATACGCAGGCGTACCGGTATGGAACGGCCTGACAAATGAGTTCCACCCGACACAGATGATAGCAGATATGCTTACAATCCGTGAGCACCTCGGCAGACTCAAGGGCGTGAAATTTGTATACATGGGCGATGCAAGATACAACATGGGCAATTCACTCATGGTCACATGTGCAAAGCTTGGCATGGACTTCGTGGCATGCACAAACAAGAAATATTTCCCAAATGATGAGCTTGTAAAATATTGTAAGGACGTTGCAGAAACAACCGGCGCATCAATCACACTCACAGAGGATGTGGCAGAGGGCACAAAGGACGCGGATGTCATTTACACAGATGTGTGGGTATCAATGGGAGAGCCGGAAGAGGTATGGGCAGAGCGAATTAACGACTTAAAGCCATATCAGGTAAATGCAAAAGCATTTGAAAATGCAAAGGATAGCGCAATCTTTATGCACTGTCTGCCTGCATTCCATGATTTAAAGACCACTATCGGCAAGCAGGTCTATGAGAAGTTTGGACTGAGCGAGCTTGAGGTGACAGACGAGGTATTTGAGTCAGAGCGTTCAGTGGTATTTGATGAGGCAGAGAACCGTATGCACTCAATCAAGGCTATCATGCGTGCAACACTTGCTGACTAGTACGGCAAGCAATGACCGCAACAAAAGATTGACGGAAAGCTAAGGAATAAAGTATGAAGGAAGAAATACTTAGGCTTCTACGCAGCGCTGACGGCTATATTTCAGGGCAGGAGCTATGCAACCGGTTCGGAGTATCGCGCACAGCCGTGTGGAAGGCCATAAACCAGCTAAAGGAAGCCGGATATGAGATAGAGGCACAACAGAATAAGGGCTACAGGCTTATGGCAGCGCCGGATCTGATGACAGAGGCGGAGATAAAAAGCCTAATGCACACAGAATGGGTGGCAAAGGAAGTGCTGTATTTTGATACAATAGACTCCACCAACATCAAGGCTCAGGAGCTTGCCGAAAAAGGCTATCCGAGCGGCACCTTAGTTGTAGCGGACAAGCAGGAGTCAGGCAAGGGGCGTCGCGGCCGCAGCTGGGTATCGCCGTCCGGCACAGGTATTTTCATGACACTTATGATAAAGCCTGATATCAATCCAAACAATGCATCCATGCTCACGCTTGTGGCAGCGCTTGCTGTCGCAAAGGCAATAACAAGCGTAACCGGCGAGGAAGCCCTGATAAAGTGGCCAAACGACATTGTGGTAAACGGCAAAAAGGTGTGCGGCATACTCACAGAGATGAATGCGCAGTTTGACTATATCAACCATATTGTTGTAGGTATCGGTATTAACGTGCACAATGAGAGCTTTCCGGAGGAAATCAGTCAGATGGCGAGCTCACTCATGATAGAAGCAGGTGGCAAAAGATTTCACCGTGCGCAGATAATCGCAGAGACCATGTCATACTTTGAGCAGTATTATGACACATTTTTAAAGACGCAGGACCTTTCAGCCCTCGTCAGGGAGTATGATGAGCTGTTGGTCAACAGGAACAAATCAGTAAGGGTACTGGATCCGAAGGAGCCGTTTGACGGAAAAGCGATGGGCATCACGCCTAAGGGCGAGCTGATCGTGGACACATGGGAATCGCGCAAGCTGGTTTCAAGCGGAGAAGTATCAGTGAGAGGAATATACGGATATGTCTAAAGAGGTAGTACTTTGCGTGTCAAACGCATATCAGAAAAAATATTATCTGAACGAGAATTTTAACGGACTTCCACAGACTATAAGGGACGAGCTCAAAATCATGTGCGTCCTGTATACAGAGGATGTGGGAGGCATACTGGAGCTGGTGTTTGATGAGGACGGAAACCTCGATTTCAAAACATCCTGCAAGGAAAACGACTTTTTTATGACGAGATAGGAAGCGTGCTAAAGATAAAGCAGTACCGCAACGAGCGAAGAGAGCTGCTCGAGTCGATAGAGACGTATTATCGCATAGTATTTTTGGGTGAAGGACTCGAGGAGGAATAACAGATGATTTTAGCACTGGACGTAGGAAATACAAACATAACATGCGGCGTGTTTGATGGTGACAGGATAAAAGCGAGCTTTAGAATTACAACCAAAATGCCACGTACATCAGATGAATATGGCATGCTTCTGAGCACTCTGCTTGAAAGAAATCAGGTAGGCATGGACGACATACATGATGCAATCATCTGCTCCGTCGTACCGAATATCATGCATTCACTGCAGAATGGCCTTATAAAATACTTCAATATCAGGCCGATAATCGTGGAGGCGGGCATCAAAACAGGCATCCGTATCGCCACACCAAATCCGCAGCAAATTGGCGCAGACCGTATAGTAGACGCCGTAGCTGCATATGAATTATATGGAGGACCTGTTTTGGTCATAGATTTTGGCACAGCAACCACCTACGATATGGTCGATGAAAACGGTACCTTCATGGGAGGAATCACAGCACCGGGCATACGTATCTCAGCCAAGGCACTCTGGGAGGATGCGGCAAAGCTTCCTGAGATAGAGATTAAAAAGCCTGATAATATCCTCGGAAAGGACACTATCACCAGCATGCAGGCGGGACTTGTGTATGGACAGATAGGACAGACAGAGTACATCATCAACAAGGTAAAGGAAGAAACAGGCATGTACGATGCAAAGGTTGTAGTGACCGGCGGACTCGGCAGAATAATATCCAATGAGACAGAAAACGTGGATGTATACGATCCGGATCTGACATTAAAGGGCATAAACCTCGTGTATCGCAAGCAGAACCGCAAGGGAGTGAAGTAATAGTATGGATATTCATCAGATACGAAAGCTTCAGATAGGAAGTGTGACACTCCCAAACAACCTGATACTGGGACCTATGGCAGGCGTGACAGACCTGCCATTTCGCTTATTGTGCAAGGAGCAGGGAGCCGGCCTTTTATGTATGGAAATGGTCAGCGCCAAGGCAATTTTGTACAAAAACAAAAATACAGAGTCGCTTCTTTCCATAGATGAAAGAGAAAAGCCTGTTTCACTCCAGATGTTTGGCTCAGACCCGCAGATAATGGCTCAGATAGCAAAGCAGATAGAGGAAAGACCGTTTGACATACTGGATATCAACATGGGCTGTCCGGTGCCCAAAATCGTAAACAACGGTGAGGGCTCGGCGCTCATGAAAAATCCGATTCTTGCAGGTCGGATTATAGAGAGCATAGTAAAAGCGATAGATAAGCCGGTCACTGTAAAAATACGAAAGGGCTTCGATGATGAGCATATCAACGCAGTAGAGCTGGCACATGTGGCTGAAGAAAGCGGCGCAAGTGCAGTCGCAGTGCATGGCAGGACCAGAGAGCAGTACTACTCCGGTAAAGCCGACTGGGACATCATAAGGCAGGTAAAAGAGGCTGTCTCAATACCGGTCATAGGAAACGGAGACCTGCTTTGCGCAGAGGATGTCATAAAAATGCAGGAGCAGACAGGCTGCGACGGCTTTATGATAGCCAGGGGAGCGCAGGGCAATCCGTGGATTTTCTCACAGATACTGCATTACTTTGAGACCGGCGAGCATCAGGAAAAGCCATCATTTGAGGAAGTACGCCGGATGATACTGCGCCATGCACGCATGATGATAGAGTTCAAGGGCGAGTACACGGGGATACACGAGATGAGGAAGCACACAGCGTGGTATACGGCAGGATATCCGCATTCATCAAGGCTGCGCGCGGCGGTGAATACGGTGGAGAGCTTAGAACAGCTTGAGGAGCTTTTGTATAAGTAGAAGCTTTGAAATTGAAATCGGCCAAATCCTTGACAGCGTGGGGATTTTCAATTATAATACACGCGTTAAAATAGGCTTTAAATTTAGTATGTGAAACTTCCCACATTCAGTTTATCGAAGTTACCGGCATAGCATACAGTATATATTTTGTCTTCGGAACATACTGTATACTTTCCGGTATTGAAGACCTTGGTGTGGGAAGTTAATATACTAAATGAGTACAATAAATATCAAAAATAAAAAAGAAGATAGAAGGGTAAGAATCATGGATAACAAGAAAATATTACTGACATATGCAGGTCTTAAGAAGCTCGAGGATGAGCTTGAGCAGTTAAAGGTTGTTAAGCGTAAAGAGGTTTCCCAGAAGATCAAGGAGGCTCGTGAGCAGGGTGATTTATCTGAGAATGCTGAGTATGATGCAGCTAAGGATGAGCAGCGCGATATCGAGGCTCGTATTGAGGAAATCGAGAAAATCCTTAAAAATGCAGAGGTTGTTGTTGAGGAGGAGGTTGACCTTGACAAGATTTCTATCGGATGTAAGATCCGCATCTTAGATTGTGAATTTGATGAGGAGCTTGAGTACAAAATTGTTGGTTCAACAGAGGCAAACAGCTTAAAGGGCAAGATTTCAAACGAGTCACCTGTAGGTAAAGCTCTTCTTGGAAAGAAAGTCGGAGATACTGTAACTGTTGAGACTCAGGTAGGAGAGCTCACATACAAGGTACTCGAGATCCAGAGAGCAGAAGAGAACTAAAAGAGGTAAAAAATGGCAAATCAGAATAATAACAAGGGTGGACAGCAGCAGGACGTAAACCAGCTCCTTAAGGTCCGCCGTGAAAAATTACAGAATTTACAGGAAGCAGGAAAGGATCCCTTCCAGATTACAAAGTACAATGTCACTCATCACAGCAGCGATGTAAAGGAGCTTTACAATGCTCATGAGGCTGAGATTCTCGGTGACAGAAAGGCTCCGGATGTTGAGGGCTTGGATGACGCTGCAAAGAGAGAGGTAATCAACAACGATTACAACGAGAGAAGAGAAATCATGGATGCAAAGCCAATCGAGGTAAGCATCGCAGGACGTATGATGTTCAAGCGTGTCATGGGTAAGGCTTCTTTCTGCAATATTCAGGACTTAAAGGGCAATATCCAGGTATATGTGGCAAGGGACAATGTCGGAGAAGACTCATACGCAGACTTCAAGAAATCAGACATCGGTGATATCTACGGTGTAAAGGGCTTCGCTTTCAGAACAAAGACAGGCGAAATCTCAATCCATGCAGAGGAGATAACACTCCTTTCAAAATCACTCCAGATACTCCCGGAGAAGTTCCATGGACTGACAGACACAGACACCAGATATCGTCAGAGATATGTAGACCTTATCATGAATCAGGAGAGCAAAGAGGTATTTATCAAGCGCTCACAGATACTCAAGGAAATCCGTAACTTCCTTGCAGGCCGTGATTTCATGGAGGTTGAGACACCTATGCTTGTTTCAAACGCAGGTGGTGCCGCAGCAAGACCATTCGAGACACACTACAACGCATTGAACGAGGATGTAAAGCTTCGTATTTCCCTTGAGCTTTACTTAAAGAGACTTATCGTCGGAGGACTTGAGCGAGTATACGAGATCGGACGAGTTTTCCGTAACGAGGGCGTAGACACACGTCACAACCCTGAGTTCACACTTATGGAGCTTTATCAGGCATACACAGACTACGAGGGCATGATGGAGCTGACAGAGTCAATGTTCCGTTACCTCGCTGAGAAGGTATGCGGTTCGACAAAAATCTCATACAACGGTGTGGAGATCGACCTTGGAAAGCCATTCGCAAGAATGACAATGATAGACGCAATCAAGAAATACGCAGGCGTTGACTTCGACCAGGTACCTGATGATGCAGCCGCAAAGAAGCTTGCAGACGAGCATCATATCGAGTATGAGGAGCGCCACAAGAAGGGTGACATCGTAAACCTTTTCTTCGAGGAGTACTGTGAGAAGGAGCTTATTCAGCCAACCTTTATCATGGATCACCCAATCGAGATATCACCTCTCACAAAGAAGAAACCAAGCGATCCTACAAAGGTAGAGCGTTTCGAGCTGTTCTGTAATACATGGGAGATGTGTAACGCATACTCAGAGCTCAAACGCCCAAATCGACCAGCGTGAGCGTTTCGCAGCACAGGATGCCAACGCAGCAGCAGGCGATGACGAGGCAGAGCACACAGACGAGGACTTCCTCAACGCACTTGAAATCGGTATGCCGCCAACAGGTGGAATCGGATACGGAATCGACCGTCTTGTGATGCTTCTGACAGATAGCCAGGCAATCAGGGACGTATTATTGTTCCCGACAATGAAGAGCTTGGATAAATAAATCCAGTGTTTATGCGGGTTTGAGGCATTTGAGTACGTCAAAGGACGCATTAAAAGACGTATTTTGGCATAGTCATTTACATCAGTATGAAAGAGTACACAATCTGAAAAGAATAAGATTCAATCGAATATGAACTGCTAAGAGGA
>ENA-OQJR01000739-OQJR01000739.1-human-gut-metagenome-genome-assembly--contig:-NODE-739-length-10111-cov-1.720152_pt1 | contig 10111 bp, 10 predicted proteins | sample MGYA00242614_ERZ504781 | MGnify/ENA primary metagenome ERZ504781 (study PRJEB26092, sample SAMD00036365) | human gut metagenome | host: Homo sapiens | study: EMG produced TPA metagenomics assembly of...
ATCCTATATGCCGAAATCTACAAATCTGGAAAGCTCTGTACGACAGATTGAGATTTTCGATACCGGATTTGCCTTTTTTGCAGGATTGATGATCGTTCCATCTGTATTTATCTTCTCAGGCGGAGATGAATCTGCCTTGAATGCAGGCGCCGGACTGATGTTCATCACTCTCCCGAAGGTATTTGCAAGCATGCCTCTTGGAACCGTACTTGGAACCGTGTTCTTTATCCTTGTATTTTTTGCCGCAGTGACCTCTTCCATCTCTTTGATGGAGACTATCGTTTCCATTTTTATGGATAAATTCAAATGGTCAAGAAGGTTTACCTGCATCCTGGTCGCTGTTTATTCACTGCTGATTGGAATTCCGACTTCCCTCGGATTTGGAGCACTTGACTTTATCAAGCCTCTGGGAATGTCCATTCTGGATGCTATGGACTTCATCAGTAACAGTGTGCTGATGCCGATCGTTGCCGTACTGACTTGCGTCTTCGTAGGATTCGTGATCAAGCCGCAGGCCATCATTGATGAAGTAGAAGCTTCTGATAACGGCGTCATTCAAAAAGCAAAAAAACTGTTCACAGTCATGATCAAATGGATTGCTCCAATCTTCCTGATCGCGATTTTGATCAGTTCTATTCTGAATGCGTTTGGTATTATCACCATGTAATAAAAATCCCGCGGATTATTGCATCCGCGGGATTTTCGCTGTTTCCTGACAACTCTTTTTTACCGTTTCTCTATTTACTTTCTTTTTGTTCTATCTTTTCTCACCCATACAGAATACAGCCACAACTCCCGGACCGGTATGACTTCCGATCACAGTTCCGATATTGTTGATCAGAATGTTGTCCACGCCCATTTTTGCACGTACACGTTCTGCCACATATTCAGCATCTTCCACACAGTCTCCGTGTGTGATCAAAATCAGATCATTTTCCCAGCCTTTTGCCTGTTCTGCTGCCATATCGACAATCTTATTCAGAGACTTTTTACGTCCTCGTTCTTTCCCGATCACCTGAAGCCTGCCTTCGTTATCTACATGAATGATCGGCTTGATCTGCACCATGCTGCCAAGCACTGCCGTTGCTTTGGAGATCCTTCCTCCACGGTGCAGATGATGGAGATCATCCACCGTTACATTATGACAGATATGAAGTTTATTTTCTTCCACCCACTGTGCAACCTCTTCCATTGTCTTCCCGGCTGCTTTTAACTGCAGCGCTTTATGTAAAAGAAGTCCTTCTCCCATGCAGGCGCAAAGCGTATCCACTGCAAGGATCTTTCTTTCCGGGTATTCTTCTGAGAGTTCTTCTGCCGCCATCCTCATACTATTGGCAGTTCCGCTCAGCCCCGAAGAAAAACTCAGATGCAGTACATCCTTTCCTTCTTTCACAAACGGCTCTAACATCTCTTTCGCCTCTTCCGGATTCACCTGGGACGTCACAGACATCTTTCCTTCTCTGAGTTTGCCAAAGAACTCTTTTGGTGTCAGGCCTTCCATATCTGTATAGGTTTTTCCTTCCATTGTATACTTCAGAGGAATCACCGGAACGCCCCGTTCCGCCAGCCATTCCTTCGGCATATCCACTGTACTGTTCACTGTAATAATATAGTCCCGCATTTCCTTCATTCCTCCTGTTGTCTGATTTTCTTAATCATATCATTTTTTTTGGCATTTCGCAAAATTTTTTTCATTTTTCGTCTGTATTTTAAAGCAGATCAAAGGTTCCTTTCCGGACATCTGATCTGCTTTTTCCACTAATTCAACTTGATATTCAAATAATTTCTTCCCGACAATGTCTTATTACATGCCAAAAAGCATAAGATCAGCAGGCATCCGACCAGAAAACCAACCCAATCAAACAATGCCGTCAGTACCAGAAGCATCAGACGCATAAATTTCAGCGCATATCCCATCTCAAAATTGGGCTGCGTATAATTGGCTACTGCCACAAACGCCATATACAGCATCACTTCTGAATTGAACCATCCGGACTGTACCGCAAATTCTCCCAGCACCAGACCGGCGATCACACTGAGGGGCGTACTAAGCATACTTGGCGTGTTCAGCGCTGCAAGACGCAGACCGTCAATCGAAAGTTCCAGAATCAGAAACTGCAGCACAAGCGGAACATTGATCACATCCCGCACAGCCGTAAATTCAAACATACTGGGGATCCAGGACGGATTCATCATAAACAGCAGATATACCGGTGTCATAAACACGGTTAAAATTGTGATGATCAGCCTTGTGATCTTTAAATACATCCCTGTCACCGTAGGAAAATAGTAGTCATTTGCCTCCTCGATCATATCCAGAATGGAAGTCGGAAGGATCATGGCAGATGGGGAATTGTCCACCAGGATCACCACTTTTCCCTCCAACAGGCATGCCACTGCCGTGTCCGGCCGCTCGGTAAACTTGAATTTTGGAAACGGATTGAACCACTTTCTCTTGAACATAGCCTCTGCGAGCGTCTGCTGGTTCATTTTCAGGTCATCAATATGAAGATCTTCAATCCGCGACTTTACATTTGCTAAAAGCTCCTGATCCACCCGATCCGACAGATAGCAGATGGCAATATCCGTACGGGAGGTCTGCCCGGCTTCTGTCATCTCCATGATCAGATGCTCATCCCGGATCCGTCTGCGCATCAGCGCCGTATTAAAAACGATGGTCTCTACAAACCCGTCTCTGGATCCCCGAAGAGACTTATCCTTATCCGGCTCCTCCACACTTCTGGCAGGATACGTTCTGGTATCGATGGCAATGCACGATGCATATCCCTCAATAAACAGACAGCTTACCCCGGAGAGCACATTCCGAAGTACCTGGTCAAAATCAGACAGAACGTCCACCTCGATGTACGGCACATGGGTTTGCGAAAATGCCGCCGCATCCTCCGGCATATCTTCTTTTGTCACTCCCATAAACGAATCCAGCAGTTTCAGCATCGCTTCATCTTTCACAAAGCCGTCAATAAAATAAAGGATCGCCCGTCTTTCTCCAATTTCTATCTCCCGCCGGATCAGGTCAAAACTTTTCCCGATCGGCAGTGTGCGATCCATATACTCTATATTCTCCCGGAATAAATCGCTGATCTGTTTTGTATTTTTAATCACCATAGAATATCTGTCCTTTCCTGCCCGGACTGTATGCCCACACAGTCTCTGCAATTTGCATGTTATTCTATGGTCAGTTTGCCCCGTTTGGGTTTATTTATTCAAAAAGCCCGCTTTTTCCATCTTTCGGATCACCTGCTGCTGTCTTTGCCATGCCAAATCCGGATTGATCAGCGGATTGTATGCGCTGGGCGCATTGGGAATCCCTGCCAGCATGGTACATTCATCAAAATTCATCTCAATGGGCTCTTTTCCGAAATATCCGCGGCACGCCTCTGTCACACTGTTATAGCCATTCCCAAAATAAACTGGAATTCAAGTACAATTCCAGAATCGTCTTTTTGTCATATACTTTTTCAATCTCAAATGCCATAAACCATCTCCGCCACTTTCCGGCTTATCTTCTTATCCTGGGTAAAGAACTGATTTTTTGCAAGCTGCTGCGTGATCGTACTGCCGCCTTCCGACATACGGCTCCTGCCAGGATGTCGTGGTACAATGCCCTGCAGATTCGCAATGGGGTCATCCCCGGATGCCTGTAAAACGCTTGTCTTCCGACTGCCAGTACGGCATCGATATAATCTTCGGGCAGCTGTTCCAGTGTTGCATAGTCTTCTTTTGTCTGTATCTGTGCTCCCATTTCCTGTACGCTCATTTTGTCCAGGGCATCCTGACAGTCTTCATATCCACGCCATAGCATGAACACACCAACGCAAAACAGACATAAAAAAATGAAAGAACACAGTCTCTTGATCCATTTCATACTGTAACCATCCTTTTTCTGAAGTAACTCCTGGTTTCTAAGTCCAGTATATAAAATTGAACTGTATTCTTCCATAATATTTTCTTACAATTTTCTTAAAATTACTTACATTTGTGTAAGATTCGATGTTTTTTATTTGGTAGTACTTCCAAAACGCCATTTCTCACATCTGTCACATCGTCATCCAGCGTGATTCCATATTCCACAAAGATTCCCTGCATAAAGCCTTCTCCCTGTGCGATATCAATGGTCTTCTCTTCATTTGTATCTGGTGATCTTGGAAAACATATGACCTTCATTGTCTGAATAAAATAATACGCTGTCGATGATCCCCACTGTATATTCAGCTGCAGACGGTATTTGAACCCAAGTCCGCTTCTCGGATAACACTTTAAGACCCATTCCGGTTCCATCTCCACCCGGATCCCGGTCGGAATCTTGATTGTCTCGCCCGGCGCCAGGATCAGACGCACCGGTGCAAAGAAATCGTATCCTGCAGATCCTGCGGTTGCTCTTCTCGGCAGTTTGATATTTTCGTAAATCTCTTCAATATTTGCTTCTTCATCCAGTCCAAACGTATCGATCCAGTCTTTCTTAAACTGCTCCAGACTTACTTTGTGAAATTTTGCGATTCTTTTCATTGTCTCTTCCTTTTCTGTTCGGTTTTATACGTCATGCAGCACGATCTTTCCTGTATTCAGACTGTTTTGTACATCGATCACTTTCTGATTCGCGCTTCCTTTCCAGTGCAGCTTTGTATCTTTTTGTGCCGCCTCAAACTTGCCGTCTACGATCACATCCAGATAAGAAACGATCTCTTCATCCTGGATCTGACTCCACTCATATCCGGTGTACAGCCACTGGGTCTTTTCCGGAAATTTCTGCCGGATTTCTTTGGCCAGCTCTGTGATTTCTTTTCTGTTTCCCGGAAACAGAGGATCTCCTCCACTGTAGGTGATCCCGCTGATATAGCTTTTTTCCAGCTGCTCAAACAGCTCTTTTTTTTGCCTCTTCTTCAAACAGAAGTCCTCCATCCGGATCCCAGGTCACCGGATTCTGACATTCTTTACATCCGTGAGCGCATCCTGCCACCCACAATACTACCCGCAGTCCGTCTCCGTTTAGCATATCATCTTTTGTAATATTGTGATACCGCATGTTACATACTCTTCCTTTCTGCGATCTCTGCCATCTTGGCATCATTCAGCCGTGTATCTCCTTTGACTCTGGAATAAGAAAGATATCCGTTCATTCTCTCGATCTTTGTCAGATTGGTGCTTCCGCACACCGGACACACATCCATATCCAGTTCCTCATGCCCGCAGTCGTCACAGTAAGACAAGGAGAGGTTTACTCCTTCATAATATCCTTTTGCCATGGCGCGTCTTACCAGAGATTTAATCGCTTCTACATTGTAACTGATCGGATATTTGACATACTGGATCTTCCTCCGTTGCTCAGATTCCAGAACCGGCTTCCAAATCCTGTTTCTCGATCGGCGTAATATCCTCGTCACATGGCAGTGAAAACTGTTGCTTACATATTCTCTGTCTGAAACGTTCTCAATAATTCCGTATTTTTTACGGAACTGCTGTACCTGAACTCCACACAGATTTTCCGCAGGCGTTCCATAGATGGCATACAGGTGTCCGTCTTCATTCTTGAACTCTTCTACACGCTTGTTGATATATTCCAGTGTCTCCAGAGCAAAGGCGCCATCCTCTGCAAGAGATTTTTTATTATGCAGCTGCTGCAGCTCATTGAGCGCTGTGATTCCAAAGGAAGCCGTCGCAGACTTCAGAAGCGGCTTGATCTTGTCATAGAGCCCCAGATTTCCGCCGTAGAAACCGCCCTCGCAGTATGCCAGCGGATTGGTCGACGCTTTCATCTCTCCCAGATAATCATAGGTTCTCTGATGCAGCTTGCGGATCAGATTCAGATAGTAATCCAGCACCTCAAAGAACGGCTTTCCTTCCTGCTGCGCTTTTTGCATAGATCATCGGAAGATGCAGACTGATGGCTCCAATATTGAATCTTCCCACAAATACCGGTGTATCTTTTTCATCAGCCGGCTTCATGCCGCCTCTTTCATACCATGGAGAAAGGAATGCGCGGCATCCCATCGGACTGATGACTTTTCCATATTTTTTATAAATACTCGGAACATATCCGTCCCCTGTCAGGCTCAGCCAATCCGGATACATGGTCTTTCTGGAACACTCGATTCCCGCTTCGAACACATCTTCCAGCGGTTTTCCAGGACCATGCAGGTTCTCGTCGTACAAAAATACGATTTTCGGGAACAGCACCGGTTTTTTGTGTCCGTCTTTTCCCTGTCCGTTCTTTCTCACTTCCAGCATCTTGATCGTTGCCAGCTTTCCATAAATGCTGGTACGGGTTCCGGCTGTCACTGTAATAAACGGATAGTCTCCGCGGCTGGAGGATACGGAATTGAACTTATATTCCCATCCCTGGAATCCCTGCTCCATCTCCTTTTCCAAATCTGCCCATGCCACTTTCTGCACGGTCTCTTCATCCAGACCCAGCCCTCTGTACTTTTCGATCAGCTTTTTATGAGATTTTTCTGCATACGGTTCTAAAATCTCGTCCACGCTTGGCACGGTAAAACCGCCATACTGCTGGCTGGCTGCGCTTAATACGATGTCCCCGATCACATCAAACGCCGTATCCAGTGTCTTCGGCTCGTTGTACCAGAGATTCCCCATCTCAAATCCGCCGCTTAATACATTCTTCACATCAAAAAGACAGCAGTTCATTGTATCTCTTCTTGCAGACATGTCATGAATGTAAATATATCCTTCCCGGATCGCCTGGATCTCTTCCACTGTCAAAAAGAATTTTTTATAAAGCTCTTTATTCAGTTCGTTGAAGATCAGACTGCGCTTTGTGGATACCAGCGCACTGTCAGTGTTGCTGTTTTCTTTATCCCCGATATACATGATGGACTGGCTCTTTTTATATACTTCATCCAGCATCTGTACAAAGTCCTGTTTGTAATTACGATAATCACGATAACTTTTTGCCACCACCGGATTTACCTTTTCCAGGGCTCCCTCTACCACATTATGCATCTCTGCAATCGGGACGTCCTGAATTCCCAATGTCTGTACCTTTTCTTCTACGAAACGACAGATATAGTCCAACTCCTCATCTGTGAATTTAATGAGTGCACGGTACGCAGATTTATTAACAGCCACAACTACTTTCTGCACGTTAAAATCTTCCTTTGTCCCGTCTTTCTTGATGACTCTGATCATACAACTTCTGCTCCCTTCGCTTTTGTTTTATCTATATTTAGTGTTTTTATCACACAGGATAAACTATATCATGTGTCAGCAACGAATATGTTATCACTTTGAGCAGTCAGAGTCAATACGGAAACTTTCACAAAAAGTCTCTCATTTACCAGAGCATTTCCTCTGTAATTTCCTTGACAGCAAATGCACCGCACATTGCCATGGTATCTCTTAATTCACCACCTGTTTTTGCAGTATATGCACTCACACCCTGCACTCCCGCACCATATGCCGCGGTCACGAACGGACGGGCGATCAGTGCCGCATCCGCGCCCATTGCCAGTGCTTTAAAGACATCTGTTCCTGTCCGGATCCCGCCGTCCACAAAATCTTCATCCGGCCATCCACTGCCTTCACAATATCCGGCAGAACTTCGGCTGTAGACGGACATTGATCCAGTACTCTTCCTCCGTGGTTAGACACCACAATCGCCTGTGCACCGGCCTCGAGAGCCTTTTTCGCCCCTCTGACCGTCATGATTCCTTTTAGAATAAATGGAATTTCAGCAATTTTCACAATTTCTTTTAACTCTTCCACGGATTTGCTTCCCGCCGGCGGATTCAGATTCTGAAGAAACGGAAGCCCGGCCGCATCAATATCCATTGCAACAGCAAAAGCCCCTGACCGTTTGACCAGTTCCATTTTGTCACGAATCGTATCCATATCCCACGGTTTTACAGTCGGGATTCCCAGACCTCCCAGTTTTTGTACTGCCGCTGTGGCTTCCTGCATTACCCGTGCATCTGACCCGTCACCTGTAAATGCCGCAATTCCTCCTTCCATACATCCTGCCAGTAAAATTTCATTATATTCCTGATCCGTATATTTCTCCCCGTAATGCAGCTTCACAGCACCTACCGGTCCTGCAAAAAACGGGTAGGAAAACTCCTTTCCAAACAGAGTCACTGTCGTATCAGCCGGCTTCTTTTCACAGATCGTATCCATATTGATACGGATCTCCTGCCATTTCTGAAAATTTCGGATCGCCACATCTCCGATTCCTTTCGCTCCAGGTCCCGGCATTGTATTTTTGCACGCTCTGCCGTTACAGACTGCACACGCTTTACAGTACGGTCCGATACATGTCCTTGCCTGTTCGATCACTTTCTGATAGTCCATACTCGTCTCCTCCTCTTTTTTCTAAAACATCCCCGATTTCTCAAGCACTTCAAGAATTTCCCCGATCACGGGCAGATCAACTACCAGCGCCATTCTGATATACCCTTCTCCCGCGCTTCCAAACGCACTTCCAGGCGTTACCAGAAGTCCGGTCTTTTCCACAAGCTGCATACAGAAATCAAAGGACGACGCATAGCCTTTCGGAATCTTTGCCCACACAAACATTGTCCCCTGACTGTCCGGTACATTCCACCCGATCCTTCGCAGACCGCCGCACAGCGCACAGTTTCTTTTTGCATACTCCTGCCTCTGCTTTTCGATGAAATCGTCCGGCCCCGTAAGCGCCGCGATCGCAGCCTTCTGAATCGGCAGAAAGATGCCATAATCAATCTGAGAACGCAGCGTTTTAAACTTCTCTACAATCGCTTTATTTCCCACACAAATGAGATTCTGGCACCCGTGAGATTATAGGACTTGGACAACGAATAAAACTCTACCCCTACCTCTTTTGCTACCGTCAAAGGATAAAAACGGACCGCCCCTGTTCTCTTGTAAAAATAATATCCGAATATGCATTGTCATGGATGATCACAATATGATGCTCCTTTGCAAATGCGATCAGTTCTTCATAAAAATGATCCGGAGCACAGACACAGACCGGATTCAACGGATAAGAGACTACCATATATTTGGTTCTCTCCAAAACCTCTCCCGGGATATTTTTCAGATCCGGCAGATATCCGTTCTCCTCGCGGATTTCATAATATTCCACATTCGCACCTGCCATGATTCCGCTCATTTCAAACAGCGGATATCCCGGATTCGGAACCAGAATGGTATCCCCGGGATCACACAATGCCATTCCGATATGCGCCATTCCCTCCTGAGATCCATAAACTGACATAATCTCATCTGTCTGAATCTCCACTCCAAACCGATGCGCATACCGGTATTGGACTGCCTCTAAAAGCTCCGGCAGATCTGCCAGGGCATACTTGTAATTCTCCGGATCCTGACAGGCCTCTGAAAGAACCTTCATGACATGAGGTGCCGGCTGGAAATCCGGAGTGCCGACTGATAAGTTGAATACCTTTCTTCCTGCCCGGATCATCTCCTCCTTTTTCTCATTGAGCGCAGTGAAAATCCCCGGCTGAAACTGATTGACCATTTTGGAAAACTGTATCTTCTGCATTTCTCATTCCTCCCTCTTTTTTTCCATCACGTAATTTTTCAAAAAAATTCCCTGTCTTTCCACTTTTTGTTCCTTCACCACCACATAGCCCCGCTTCTCAAAAAAAGGCTTTGCCGTAATGGATGCATGGATGATGATATTTCCCTGTACCTGATTCTCCAGCTGTTCGCAGATCGCAGTGGCTGCTCCTTTGTTCTGATACTCTGCATGGACATACATCCAGCTGTTCTTTTGTGTAATCTTTCTCATTGATTGTATGAACTGTATGATAAAACAATTCTGTCACTTCTTTACAATCCTCTTGTCGGTACATTCTAAGTTTCATGTTCTCCCTCCTCATTACACTGCTGTGCTATCCTTCCCTTCTTGTTACTCTGTCCGCAGCGCCGTGACCGGATCCTCTTTTGCTGCTTTCCGAGATGGAAGGATTCCACCGATCAAAGTCAGGATAATACTCAACGCGATCAGGATCAGCGCACCCACTGGAGGCAGCGCTGCGTTCATCCTGTCATTTCCCGCCAGCGTATGAATGATAGAATTGGTCGGGAACAACAGCAATACAGTAGCCCCGATTCCGATCAGCCCGGCAAGTGCTCC
>ENA-OQJR01000740-OQJR01000740.1-human-gut-metagenome-genome-assembly--contig:-NODE-740-length-10107-cov-3.429259_pt1 | contig 10107 bp, 12 predicted proteins | sample MGYA00242614_ERZ504781 | MGnify/ENA primary metagenome ERZ504781 (study PRJEB26092, sample SAMD00036365) | human gut metagenome | host: Homo sapiens | study: EMG produced TPA metagenomics assembly of...
TTCTTTTCCCTCCCACGGATACATTGTATTGATATAGCGTATTTTGTCATAGCCTGCCAGTTCGATATGCCCCGGAACCATAATCTTAGCAAATGAAGATGCATCAAAATTTTCCTCATAAAAATTTTTCGGTCTATCCATTACATTTTTGCTAAAAGCAAACTCCCATTGTCCATTTAATGACTGCATCAATGGATTCTCCGATTTTTCCATATCTGCATAATCCATATAGTAACAATGGTCGCTGTGTGCGTCCAACTGGTTTACACGGAACACTTCCGGATTGTCTAACCATTTCATATCAGCGTTCATAATAATTCTCCTTTTTTTCTTATTTTCTATATAGCCCCTAAAGTCAAACTCCAGGGGCTATTTTCATTACTGATTCTGCATATTTTCTTTTAATTTCATATTTGCACTCTCTACATTAAGGAATGAAAGAATGACTGTAATAATAATGTCAAATATAAACGGAAGCCACAGATACATAAAATACATCATATTGATACAGCTATCCGGCTGAACCGCATTATCAAGGTTAATATATCCACTTATGTCAAGCAGCCAGCCTGAAAGTGCAACACCAATACCTCCACCGAGCTTTACACCTAATGAAGTACAGGAGAACATGGAACCGTCAATCCGCTTTCCACTCTTTAAATAAGTATGTTCTGAACACTGTGCAATTACTGCACTCATGTCTCCCTGCCACGGTCCTTCTCCGAGGGATGTAAGAACTGTAAATAACAGCATCAGCGGAACACTTCCCAGATAACCTGCCACTGCAACCATCAAACGGCATACTGTAGCAAGCATATAACTATACTTGTTTAACTTATACATTCCTTTCATTTTTGAAACCAGTGCAGGTGTAACGGCAAGTGCAATGATCAAAGGAATATTATTCGCCCATGAAAATACACCGAACAAATTCTTATTCAGCAATACATATGTCATAAAAAAGATTCCTACATTCACCATAGAAGCACGAAGCTGCTGAAGAATATAGATCACACAAATCATTGAAAATATTTATTACTAAAGAGAAGTTTTATTGTCTGCTTAAAAGAAAGTTTGTCATCTTCCTCTCCTGCCACACTGTCATCTTTTAATTCTTCATCTGACAGCTCTTTTACCGAAAATACAGCAAGTGTATTGGTAATAATACCTATAATACAGTAAATAAATGCGATAGTTCTCCATGCGGCTGCACCGCCACCAAACATTTCTACTGCACCAACAGTAACAGACTGGATGACCAGATTCAATACTTTCCTCGATTCGCCCATCCGTCAAATCATAACTCATATCAAGAAAATCTAATATCTTTGCCTCTTGGACTGTCCCATCCAGAAGAATTATTTTTACTTTTCTGCTTATGTGCAAAATACTACATACAAAATCCAAATAATCTTTAGGAGTTATTCCTGTTTTTATAAATTCTTTGTGAACCGATTCTCTCCATTCGCTCGCTCCTTCACCTGAAAACGTGCTCCATACGCTTCGAACGACTGTAAGCACCTTAACTGCCCAATCAACATACTCTTTCCTATTCACATAATATATATGGGCATCATCAATCCCATCCTAGTTAGTAATTAGAATAGTATATACATTAGCGTCTTTTTCTGTTCACGTTTTTGGGGTATTACCAAATGGAAATAATTTAGTCAAAAAGATTGTGGTTAGATATTTGGTATCAAAAAACGTGATACAAAACAGGTGTTTAAAGCGATTGCACATCAACAAGGTGTTTCCGCATCAGAAGTAAAAGAACGTATTCAATCAACCATCTGCATTTACCACAAGCACGACTGCCGCAGAACGATTGCGGCGATTTCCGACGCACTGCCGGATATGGACGCAGCTATGCGTCCGCTGGCAGAGCAGACGATCCATAAACTGCAAAACATAACCGACGCAGCATTTGAGGAAGCGCAGTTCACCATGACGCTTTCAGACGCAGAGTAAAAGATGACGCGGGCGCGGCAGCCGATGATGACTGCTGCGCCCCGCGTTTTTTGTGCTAAGCTGTTTCCAATCGTAGGGATTGTTAAAAGTCAAGCCGCATCTTAGATAAGTTTGCCCAAACACCAATGATGTCAGAAGATGTAAAAATAATAAAAATCAGAAGTTTCAGATTGTAGGTATCCCTTTTTTGTTGCAATACCAATGTAAACAAGTTCGTAATTCGTCCCATCTGAAAGATCAAACACGAATTTTATTGTACTACCGTCGTTAGTAGAATCTGAATTTGCATCTTTCACAGGCAGCTCAGAAAAAACGTATATAGGTAGTCAATATCCGCTTCTTCTGTTAGCGTTTTTTCCTTGGTGTCTGCCTCTGAGTTAGAATAGTACGTTTCAATTTTCACAACATCTGATGCAGAAAAAGGAAAAACAATATATTCTTTCTTTCCACAACCAGAAATTCCAAATATAATTGCCATTGCGAGAAAAAATGTAAAGACTTTCTTCATACTTAACTTCCGTTTTTTAATTTAATACAAACTGTGTACTTGAACCGACTAAACCACCGTCTAATGTGACGTGACTGTAACCAGACCATCCGTAATGGACAATTAGTTTAGTAACAAGCCCGCTTGTTGATGTTCCATAAGCGGTAACTGCATGAAATACTTTTCCACGACTTTGAACTTGCCCAGGAGAATCAGGAAAATATCCGAATACAATTACTGGACGGTTTCGACCAACTTCTGCAAAAATATCGAAATTTGTTACATAGTATGTTGAAGTTGCCGCAACTCCATACTCATTGCAATAGTCGATTAAGACATCTCGAATAGTTAATCCCCAAGAGGAATTCGATTTTCCATAAGAGAGTAACTTGTCTTGCAAAGTGTTTCCAGTAGTTTTTAAATTACCATTAGAATCAAGGAATGAACTGTCAATGACATTTCCCTTAACTTTATGCCAGTAATTCAAAATCAAACACGCTGCTGTATATCCACAGGTGTTATTCTCGTTTGCAGGATAAATTGCATTTTTGATATATTTGTAGTTTGGAATATACTTATTTGTTGCACGTGCTGAAAAATGAGATTGCAGTCTATTAACACTTGCCCTCGAATTTAGATTCGTTTGCATAAGGGCTAATACTTCTGTATCTTTCTGTGTACGAGAGTTTTGTAATGCCGTATCAAATGCAGATTGTAAAGAACGGCATTCAGCAAAAGACATATCGTATTCGTTATGAATTACTGTGTGAACAAATTTATCACCCGACAGTTGATAATAGTTAAGGGGTCCAAAGTAGTATAAGTTTTCTGAAAGTCCCAAATATGGAGAAGGCGAATCTAATGCTTCTTCCAAATACTTGCCTGATTGTGGGTCGAAAATCATATATCCTGTATCACCCACTTCGACAAGTTCAAAATGATTATCACTTAGATCCGACAGAATCTTTGTTGTCAGAGTAACATTTTGACCTGTTTCTGCAGCAATCTTAGCGTTATGAATGATTTGATGCTGATTCGCACTGACCAACCAATTATCTGCATTAGTCTCAGTTTCCATAGCAAAAGCGGTGGCACTTGTCGAAAGCAATAATAAAGAAGCAAGCAAAACACTTAATATCTTTTTCATTATAAGTCTCCTTTCACTTAATTATCTGAAAACATCCTGCTTTGTCTTTCCTAAATATGCGCATAGCAATATTTCATGTATAAACTATGCGCCTATCCTGCTGATTTTAAGTCGCAGCCTCCATAGTGGGCAGGAGAAATAAGCAGCCCCGCGCATAATCCTATGCAGAGTAGTAACCTGTGTCATCGCTTATTTCACCTCCTGTCGTGTCCTTTTACTCATATAACGGTCAAGATCAAAAAAAGGGACAAACTTTTTTGAAATTATTTTTGATTATTTTTGATTCATACCTTGTTAATGGGTTGCCACTTTCCTGCGCAACATTCTTGTGGTATAATTTGAAACAAGCAGACGCTGTAACGAATACCCATAATGTGCAAGAATAAATTTACTTGCTCACTTAGAATGGATGGCTGCAGGGCTATCCATGAGGAAACTTATATGATGATACTCCTATTTAGTGTTTTGAATGATGAACAACGTGCGCTGGTAGAGCGGATATTCCATGAGCATCATATCCACTTCCAGCGCATTTCGTTTAATATTGTGAAGTCAGAGGAAGCCGCAGAGGATGTCGTGTCCACTGCATTTATAAAAATCATGGACAACATCGAAAAAATTTCTGATTTACCCTGTCCCCAAATGACCGCTTTCTGCGTTACCATAGTGAAAAATGCTTCTATTGACGTACTACGTCAATTACAACAGAGTGTTCACATTGATTACTGGGACAATATTTCGGACGAGGACACGGACGATATTGAAGATGAATGTATTCACAATGCAGATGTACATAGGCTGACTGAGGTAATAGATCAGCTTAATCCCGATGATCGGCATTTTATCTATCTTCGCTATACGCTGGAAATGGGATATAGAGAGATTGGTGAATTGCTGAACATTTCGGAGGATGCCGCAAAAAAACGTGGGCAGCGGCTCGTCAAGAAGCTCCAAAAACTGTATGAGGAAAGGTGACGATATGGATATGAATTGGCAAACCATGCTGCATGAAGCAGCAAATGCCAGCTTTGAAAAGGATATAGAAGTTCGCTCTGCCGCCGATAATGACGCCTACTCCTGTGTAGATTTACCGAAAGCAAAGATCCGAGAATTAAGCGAAAAGATTCTGCACTTGCCGCATCAGGGAATTGTTCTATTATTTAGTAGATACTGCTTCCGGCTATCTCCCCAAGAAACTGAAAAGTTTTTCCAAATGAAAAATGCAAAGGGTCGCTTCCGCTTTTACCGTGAACTACTTTCTACAAGCATGGGGCTTAGCTCGGAGCAAGTGATTTCGGATGCTTCTCTCAATCGCGCCTGTAAAATTGCTATGAAAGACTATTTACGCACGGAGCTAAAAGAGGATGCTGCTGTAAGTAGTACCGGAAAGAGCCGAACGCATATTGTGTTCAGACGGTTCGGCAAAGCTGTTGCAGTCGCAGCAATTACCATAACCCTGTTGTTCTCAACGGCTATGGTAACTAATGCAAAGATCAGGGAAAAAGTGATTGCGTGGATAGTCGAGACATTTGAAAAATACAGTATCTTTGAACTGCAAAGCGACGGGGAAAACACAAAGCCCGATTTGCAGAGCTATAAGCCTACCTATCTTCCCGACGGGGCGGAATTGAAGAATACGGTTGAACAGCCGGAAATGCTTGCCTATGAATATGCCATCAACGAATCGAGTTATTTTAATATTCTTCTTAGTAAATCAGATACAAGGATTTACGCCGACGCAGAAAATACAGAAATTGAATCGTTTGACAAGGATGGTGTGATTGGCTACTACTTCAAGAAAGATGATTTGAATTATATTTGCTATGAGCGGGATGGCGATTTCTTTTCTATATATGGCTCTATTGATATGGACGAACTGATAAAAATTGCCGCTGGTATAACAACAGAATGATATACTCATCTTAGCTGAACAAATCAAAATTTCAGGAGGTATAATAAAATGTCAGACGTATATGAAAACTGTCCAGCTTTTGAAAATGATAAATTTCTACTGAGGTTTTCGCAACTTGATGATGCCGAGGATCTTGTAAGCGTGTATAGTGATAAAAATGCACTACCGTTTTTCAACAGCGATAATTGTCATGGAGATAATTTCTATTATCCAAATGAAGATCGAATGAGACAAGCTATTAAGTTTTGGCTTAGTTCCTATTCATCCAAATGGTTTGTCAGGTGGACAATTATTGACAAAGAAAAGCATGAAGCTATCGGCACGATTGAAGTGTTTCATCGTAGTGCAAACGACAACTTTAATCATGTGGGTGTTCTTAGACTTGATTTGAAAAGTGAATATGAAACTTCAGAAGAAATTTTTACAATTATGAATCTTATTGTACCACCTACATTTGATTTGTTTGAGTGCGAGGAAATAATTACAAAAGTTCCTGTTTATGCAGTTGAAAGAATTGAAGCAATGAAAAGAGTAGGATTTAAGAAGTCAACGAAGCTGTTGGTTGGGACAATGGACGGTTACGCTTATAAGGATTATTGGACAATTAACAGAGGAGTATATATCCCTCTGGATGATTTGGAAGCAAAAGAAAAGGCGTGACCGAAGTCGCGCCCAATCTTCCCCATTGCGGGAGCATTTGCAAATACTGTTTTATGGGAACACGAAAGCATTGTCCCTTTTTTCCTCCTTGTGCGTTATATGGGTGATACCAATAATGCACAAGGAGGATTTTATTTATGAAGAAAAAAGAAATTGTCACATTGGCACTAACTACCGCTCTACTGATGACCGCTCATGCCGTACCCGCATCGGCGGCATCAAATGCGCCTGAGAGTATGTCGCAAACAGGTTCGATACAAACCATTACTCCCCGATGGGAAAGCACCAATGTTGTTGTCCCGTCTATCTCAATCTCTGGCAAGCAGATTTCTGTGTCGGTATACATTTCACCAAAAAAATCGACGACATCATCCGTAGGTACCCTCTATCTGGAAAAGAAAGTTGGGAATGGTTGGACACCCGTCACCTCATGGTCGATTGATGGAACTGGATCGGTTAGCATTACCAAAACTTACACCGGCACAATGGGTATTACATACCGCACCAGAGTAGTTGTCACAACTGGGGTAGACAAGATTGATGCAACTTCTACCGAACGCACCGTCTAAAAAATTTAGAAAAAGATTGTCCCTTTTTCTGTGTCTGTCCGTTATACAAGTAAATCCACAAAACAGGAGGTGAAATAAGCGATGGCAACGGTAAATACTTTATGGGAGCATTTGTGTGGGTCTGCTTATTTCTCTTGCCCACTATGGAGGCTGCGACTTAAAATCAGCAGGACAAGCGCATAGCTTATATAGTCGATGTTTAGGTTATGCGCTGCCGATGGTTTTATCTAACTAATTTTCCATGCTCTCTAATGGGCATTGATACCAAACGAAAGGAGTTAATCTATGAAAAAAGCATTATGTGTCCTGTTATCCGTTGTTATGCTACTCTCCATGAGTGTTACCGCCTTTGCCGCAGATACAAAAGGAGCACCGTCGCAAACATTACCATCTTGGCTGCCTGATGATGCACCTGCGCCTGATCCAAACTCCGAGATTTCTATTGTTCACTTTTACATCAATGAGGATGGCGAAACTATTGTTTATGATCCAGAAACGGAAGTCATTCCTTATTCAACAGCATACGGTGATGCAGGAACAGCAGCCATTTATTGGGTTAACCGTTCACAAATTTATTGGGGCATTACTTCTTATACCAAAGGACTTATGACTTTTGCAGGAGATGTTACCACGAATCGTGGAGGATTTTACTTGCTTGGAGATATTGAGTTTGACGGAAGTGCTTCTGGCAACATCATGGGAGTAACAACAAAGCGTGGAACCAATACGGCAACACTCAGCGGTTTTATGATTGATGCTAAAGGAGTTTCTTTTACCGCACCTGATGTATCATCTTCTCTGACTTATTGATTATGTCTGTACTTATTATCGAGGAAAAGCCACCTCATTTTACAGATGTGGAGTTTGAATACAAAGGAATTGAATTTAAAGCACAAATCTGTCTGTTAGACACCGGAAAAGTGATGATTTCTTTTCGTGTACCCAAAAATGAATTAGAGCAAAACCTGTGTAAAGGTTTGCTTAATTCTCGTGGTACAAAATTGGATATAAAAATAAATCATTTACCAATGTGTGCAAACGTAGATACTTGCTCCTTTGCAATTCTCAAAGGCTCATCATTATTCTCCGATTTCAGCATTACTGTCGAGAACAATCTGATTCTCAGAGAGGATAGTATCTGACCTCAAATTTGTAATCTTCCCTCTGGCAGAAAATCGAGTAGGAGGCGGTGACTAACCGCCGTCCTCTCACACCACCGTGCGTACCGTTCGGTACACGGCGGTTTCAATAGTTGACGTGCAGAGACTGATACGCTGTGGCTATATCATAGTAGCCCCAGTTTATCAGTCTTTCTTTCGTTAATGCTCTTTTAACCACACCTGTATTAGACATCCTCCAATAGGATTTTCTACTGTATGCCCCTTCACAGGCAACCCACTCTGGCATTCCCAGACCCATTAGTTTTCTTTTCCGGGTCTTTGGCAGTTTCCACTGCTTCCAGATACGCATCCTTATTCGGCGGTACAGCCATCCGTTCATGCTTTCGATGTTGTTCTTCATGTCCGCTATTCCATAGTAATTCAGCCATCCTCGCATATAAACTTTTATCCTTTCCATAGCTCGGATGATACTCCCACATTTGCTCCGGGAAGTGAGCTGTCGCAGTTTCTCCTTGGCTTTCTTCCATGACTTTCCATGGACACGGATATAAATTTCTTTTCCGTTCTTCCCAAAACAAAAGCCAAGGAACTTAAATTTTCGGATTGCGAACACGCTGACTGTCCTGCTCTTTTCCCGGTTCACTTTTAGCTTTAATGTTTCTTCCAGATATTTCGTACTGCTCTCCAACAGTCGTTCCGCCGCCCGTTCACTCTTCGCCAACAGTACGATATCATCTGCATAGCGAATACACGGTACGCCCCGTCTGTGAAACTCCCAGTCGAATTCATTCAGATACACATTTGCTAAGAGTGGGGATAGATTCCCTCCCTGCGGGGAGCCTTCTTCTGTCTCTGTTTCAACACCGTTTTCCATCACTCCGCCTTTCAGGTATCGCTTTACCATCTGTATGACCCTCTCGTCTTTTACCTGCTTTCTCAGCAGATTTAAGAGGATTGTGTGGTTCAGCGTGTCGAAGTACCTTGACAAGTCGAGGACGACTGCCCTTATGTAGCCTTGTTCGATGTACTCTTTATCCTGTAAATGGCGTCTTTTGCCCCTCTTCTCGGACGATAGCCAAAGCTGTCATCCGAAAACAGCGGCTCATAGATTGGCATAGCTGTTGGAGCATTGCCTGTTGAATGATGCGGTCGATGACGGTCGGGATGCCGAGTTTCCGCTTTCCTCCGTCTGGCTTCGGGATTTCCACTCGTCTGACAGGAGTAGGGGTATATTTTCCCCTTCGTATTCTCTCTGTCAGTTTCTGGTTATGCTCCTTTAGCCACGGCAGTGCCGCTTCAATGGTCATTCCATCTACTCCCGGCGCTCCCTTGTTTGCCTTTACTCTTTTGTAAGCCCGGTTCAGGTTGTCCCTGTCCAGTATCTTACCTAAGAGGTCCGGCTCTGCACTGTCCCTTTCCTTCCATATCCGGTTGAATGAGCGGTACGCTCTCACATACCCTTTGCGTTCCGCGCTATCTCTTTGCGAGCAGCTTTCTATGTTTTCTGTACCCATCTGCCCATTCCCCCTTTCCCTGTCGTACTAAAGACTCCTATTGATTCAGCCCTTCGCCGAAAAAAAAAACTTCCAGCTACTGTGGCCTCTGCTGACTTCTGTACGTTCAGCGTTACCTTCCGGTAACGGTTACTCTTTTCAGAGCGTTCCGTACAGACCTCCCTGGGTACCACACGTTTCTTTCCCTCCATCCATCTGCCGCATTTACTGCACATGATTCCGTGTAGCTATCGGGCTTCATCTTGTGTGGCAGACTTACCCTCATGTACAGCCTTATATACGATTTCTTTCCGTCAGACCGGAGGTTTGCCCGTAGGTTAGTTGGTTCCCCACATCCGGCTTCCTTCAGATTCCACCTCACGATGGACACCCTTGCCTTCGGCTATATCCTTCCCGCTACCGGGCGGATTCGGGACTTTAACCCGTTAGAAACGTGCGCCGCCAGGCGCACCACCAAAAAAGGCCATCGCAATGATGGCCTTTTTTCAAGAAGCGTCCTTTACAATCTTTAACAAATCTTCTATTTTATCTAAATTATAATCTGCCATTCCCAATTTTACAGCATCTCCGATTGCCGCTGCCTGCATATTACCGGCTTTGGCTGCCTGAATTCCTGCTTCTGCATCCTCAACAACAAGACAGTTTTCCGGCGGAATTTTAAGGAAATCGGCTGCTTTAAGAAATACTTCCGGATCCGGCTTTGATCTTGTAATAACCGTTCCGTCT
>ENA-OQJR01000741-OQJR01000741.1-human-gut-metagenome-genome-assembly--contig:-NODE-741-length-10105-cov-2.507717_pt1 | contig 10105 bp, 10 predicted proteins | sample MGYA00242614_ERZ504781 | MGnify/ENA primary metagenome ERZ504781 (study PRJEB26092, sample SAMD00036365) | human gut metagenome | host: Homo sapiens | study: EMG produced TPA metagenomics assembly of...
GCCAGAGAAATCCCAACGATCATTGCTACCATAAGGTAAGGATCAGGAAAAAATAGCAAAATTAGAACAAAAAGGATGCAAGATCTTAAAAAACATCAGAGCAAGATGGAAAGGTTGATGTTAAAGAAGTTCTAAAACAGTTAAGAAATATGGAAATCGACAGTGTTTTAGTTGAGGGCGGCGGAATCTTGAATGAATCCTTGATCAAAAACAACTGTGTTCACAAAGTTTACGCCTATATTGCTCCAAAATTATTTGGAGGAGAAAAGGCTAAAACACCTGTAGAAGGTAAAGGGATCGAAAAGATCCAAGAAGCTTTGGTATTTGATGAATTAAAGGCAACACCACTTGGAAATGACATATTACTGGAAGGGAAGGTGAGATCATGTTTACCGGAATTGTAGAAGAATTAGGAACAGTCATATCCCTGAAGCGAGGAAGCAAAGCAGCAGTCCTTACGATCAAAGCAAATGTTATTTTTGAAGATCTTAAATTGGGAGACAGCGTAGCAGTTAATGGGGTCTGCCTGACAGCGACTCACATTAGCGGCAATACATTTCAGGCAGACGTGATGAATGAGACATTCAACCGAAGCAGTCTTGGAAATTTAAAAAAGGGATCTGTCGTCAACTTAGAGCGAGCGATGGCAGCCAATGGAAGGTTCGGAGGTCATATGGTAGCAGGCCATGTGGACGATACAGGGGAACTTATTAGTGTAAAACAAGATGATAATGCTGTATGGTTTACGATCAAAGCCCCAGAAAATATCATGAAATACTGTATTGAAAAAGGATCGATCGCACTCGATGGAATCAGCCTGACGATCGCTAAGTTAAGTGATGATACCATTTCCGTATCCATGATCCCACATACCATAAAAAATACCAATTTTGGATATAAAAAACCAGGAGATAAGATCAATCTGGAGAATGACATGGTTGGGAAATATATAGATAAACTGCTGCATTTTGATCAGCAGGAAACAAACGACAAACATACAAGCAGTACCTTAACAATGGAAATGTTAAGAAATGCTGGATTTTAACAAAAGAACGAGGAGGGAAAAGATAAGATGAGCGATGTAGTATGCGAAGTGATCGCACAGCTTCCAACAAAATATGGAACATTTGAGGCACATGGGTATGTAGACCAGAGAAGTGGGGAACATCATGTAGCACTGGTCAAAGGAGATATTGCAGACGGAGAACCAGTTTTATGCCGTGTGCATTCTGAATGCCTGACTGGGGATACTTTTGGATCTCTACGCTGTGATTGTGGAGAACAACGAAGTCGTGCAATGCGCCAGATCGAGAAAGAAGGACGAGGGGTTTTCTTATATATGCGTCAAGAAGGACGTGGAATCGGATTGATCAATAAATTGAAAGCCTATGTATTACAGGAACAGGGAATGGATACAGTCGAGGCCAATTTAGCTCTTGGATTTAAAGATGATGAACGAGATTACAGTGCAGGAGCCATGATCTTACAGGATTTAGGAATCAAAAAACTACGACTGATGACAAACAATCCAACCAAAATTGATGGATTAAATGAATATGGACTTGAAATCGTAGAACGAGTGCCGATCCAGATGCCAATCAATCCATTTGATAAATATTATATGCAGACAAAGCAAAAGAAAATGGGACACATGACAACATACGAAGTTTAAATTAACAGAAAAATTAGAAAAATTAAGGTCTCTGGGCCTTTAAGATTATTAAGATTAACGAAGAAAAAGGAGAAATTAAAATGAGAGTATTAGAAGGTAAGTCCGTATTTTCAGGAATCGCAATTGGAAAGATTTCTATTTTGCAGAAAGCAGACACAAGTGTAAAGCGTACGAAGGTAGAAAATCCAGAGGCAGAGATCACACGTGTGCAGGAAGCAAAAGAGAAAGCAGTTGAACAGCTTCAGAAACTGTATGATAAGGCACTCCGGGAAGTAGGAGAATCAGGTGCTGCTATTTTTGAAGTGCATCAGATGATGCTGGATGATGAGGACTATCTGGATTCTATTGATAACATTATCCGTACGGAGAATGTAAATGCAGAGTATGCAGTAGCAACAACAGGTGATAATTTTGCAGACATGTTTGCGCAGATGGATGATGACTACATGAAAGCAAGAGCGGCAGATGTAAAGGATATTTCAGATCGTCTGGTACGTGTATTATCAGGACACGATGAGGGAGATATGGATGCTGCAGAACCATCTATTATCGTTGCTGAGGATCTGGCTCCAAGTGAAACTGTACAGATGGACAAGAGCAAAGTTCTTGCATTTGTTACAAGGAAAGGTTCTTCCAATTCCCATACAGCAATCCTTGCAAGAACTATGAATATCCCGGCGCTGATCAATATTGAATATGATGACAGCATGGATGGGAAAATGGCAGTTGTAGACGGCAAGACCGGTTCTCTTATTGTGGAACCAGATGCAGATACCCTGAAGAAATATCAGGATCAGAAAGACGAGGAGCTGCGCCAGAGAGCAATGCTCAAAGAATTAAAAGGCAAAACTACAGAGACAAAGAGTGGACATAAGATTCATCTGTACGCAAACATCGGAAGCACAGGCGATGTAGCCAGTGTACTGGCTAATGATGCAGAAGGTATCGGTCTTTTCAGAAGTGAATTCATTTATCTGGAAAAAGATAATTATCCGACAGAGGAAGAGCAGTTCCAGATTTATAAAGCAGTAGCACAGAATATGGCAGGAAAGAAAGTAATCATCCGTACACTGGATATCGGCGCAGACAAGCAGATTGATTACTTTGATATGGCACACGAAGAGAATCCGGCAATGGGTTATCGTGCAATCCGTATCTGCCTGGACAGACCGGAAGTATTTAAGACACAGCTTCGTGCACTGTTCAGAGCAAGTATGTTCGGAAATATCTCCATTATGTATCCGATGATCATCTCTGTAACAGAAGTAAAACAGATCAAGGCTATTGTTGCAGAGGTTAAGAAAGAGCTGACAGAGCAGGGCATTCCGTTTAAAGATGACGTAGAGCAGGGTGTAATGATCGAGACACCGGCTGCAGTTATGATCAGTGATCTTCTTGCAAAAGAGTTGATTTCTTCAGCATCGGAACTAACGATTTAACACAGTATACACTGGCAATCGACCGTCAGAATGCAAAACTGGATAATATTTATGATTCTCATCATGAAGCTGTACTTCGTATGATCCAGATGGTCATTGATAATGCACATAAAGAGGGGAATCTGGGCAGGAATCTGCGGAGAGCTCGGAGCAGATACTACATTGACAGAACGCTTTATACAGATGGGGATTGATGAATTATCTGTATCACCTACATTTGTTCTGCCGGTACGTAAGATCGTAAGGGAACTGGACTGATTCTGGCATAAATATCGCAAAAGAATAGAAACAGGCAGTCAAAATTCCGCATGGGTCAATCTATGCGGAATTTTTTTGCAATAAATTAGCGGTTCCTGATTGTGATACATAAAAAAATATGATAAACTGAACATAGTCTGTAATTTTATGAAAAGATAATTGATACATAAAAAATCTGAAGTGGATCAGAAGCAAAGGAGATATGAATATGGGAAAAATTGCCATTGTCACAGACAGTAACAGCGGCATAACACAGGACCAGGCAAGAGAACTTGGAATCAGCGTAATTCCAATGCCTTTTTATATTAACGAGAAGCTTTATCTTGAAGGAATCACTCTTTCACAGGAAGAGTTTTATGAGAGACTTAAGAATGATGAGGCTATTTCTACTTCACAGCCGGGGCCGGCAGATGTATGCGGACTTTGGAATACATTACTGGAAAAGTATGATGAAGTAGTGCACATTCCAATGTCAAGCGGACTGAGTGCATCCTGCGATACAGCAATGGGACTGGCTCAGGAATATGACGGAAGAGTACATGTAGTAGACAATCAGAGAATTTCTGTTACGCAGAGACAATCTGTACTGGATGCCCTCATATTAAGAGATGCGGGCAGAAATGCGACACAGATCAAACAGGTTCTGGAAGAGCAGAAGCTGGATTCCAGTATCTATATTACTCTGGAAACTCTGAAATACCTTAAGAAAGGCGGAAGGATTACTCCTGCAGCAGCAGCAATCGGAACAGTTCTGAACCTGAAACCTGTGCTTCAGATCCAGGGTGAGAAGCTGGATGCATATTCCAAAACAAGAGGCAAGAAGCAGGCAAAACGTGTCATGCTCAAGGCTATGCAGAATGACTGGGAGAACCGCTTCACAGAATACGTAAAACGTGGCGAAATGTGCCTGCAGTCTGCTTATACAGGAAATCAGGAGGAAGCAGAGGAATTTAAGAAAGAAATTGCCGAAGCATTCCCCGGAATTGAGATTGTGCAGAATCCGTTATCATTAAGTGTTGCATGCCATATCGGACATGGTGCTATTGCAGTTGCATGTTCAAGAAAAGTGGTAGTAGAATAAAACAATCTGAGGAGTTAGGAAAGAATGAAGAAACTTATGGAACAGATGACGGAAGAACTTTCCGCAGCATTTGAAAAATCCGGATACGACCCATCCTACGGAAAAGTAACCGTATCCAACAGACCGGATCTTTGCGAATTTCAGTGCAACGGTGCTATGGCAGGAGCCAAAGCATATAAGAAGGCACCGTTTATGATCGCTGATGATGTAGTAGCATACTTAAAAGACAGCCAGGTTTTCTCCATGGCAGAAGTCGTAAAACCGGGATTTATCAATTTAAAAGTAAAAGGTGAATTCCTTGCAGATTACTTAAAGGAAATGGCAGCAGACGAGAAACTTTCCGTATCTGCAGCAAAAGAGCCGAAGACGATCATCATCGACTACGGTGGACCAAACGTTGCAAAACCTCTTCATGTAGGACACCTTCGTTCTGCAATCATCGGAGAAAGTATTAAGAGAATCGGTCGCTTTGTAGGACATAAAGTGATCGGTGATGTTCATCTGGGAGACTGGGGTCTTCAGATGGGGCTGATCATTACGGAACTGAAACACAGAAAACCGGAGCTGGTTTATTTTGATGATTCTTACACAGGAGAGTATCCGGAGGAAGCACCATTTACGATCAGCGAGCTGGAAGAGATCTATCCATGTGCAAGCGGCAAGTCCAAAGAGGATGAAGCGTACAGAAACGAAGCTCTGGAAGCAACTCATCTTCTTCAGCAGGGCAAACCGGGATACATGGCTCTCTGGAACCATATTATGAACGTATCCGTTACAGACCTGAAGCGCAACTATGACAAATTAAATGTGTCTTTTGATCTCTGGAAAAAGGAATCCGATGCACAGCCATATATTCCTGGAATGGTTGAGGAGATGAAAGAAAAAGGATTCGCTTATGTAGACCAGGGTGCACTTGTAGTAGATGTAAAAGAAGAGAACGACACAAAAGAGATTCCTCCATGTATGCTTCTGAAATCAGACGGAGCTTCTCTTTATACAACTACAGACCTTGCAACAATCGTAGAGCGAATGAAATTATTTAACCCGGATGAGATCTTGTATGTGGTAGACAAACGTCAGGAACTTCACTTTATCCAGGTATTCCGCTGTGCAAGAAAGACCGGGCTTGTAAAAGATGATACAAAGCTTTCTTTCCTTGGATTCGGAACCATGAACGGAAAAGACGGAAAACCGTTCAAGACAAGAGAGGGCGGCGTTATGCGTCTGGAAACTCTCATTAAAGATATCAACGAAGAGATGTTTACCAAGATTGTTGAGAATCGCAGCGTGAAAGATAAAGATGCGAAAGAAACTGCAGAGATCGTAGGGCTTTCCGCAATCAAATACGGTGACCTTTCCAATCAGGCTACCAAGGATTACATTTTTGATATTGACAGATTTACATCATTTGAAGGTAATACAGGTCCGTATATCCTTTATACGATCGTTCGTATCAAATCTATTCTGAACCGTTTTGCAGAAGAGGGCGGCAACCTTGAAGCAGGTACAATCCTTGATCCTGTAAACGACAGCCAGAAGAACCTGATGCTTCAGCTGACAGGTTTTGGTGCAACCGTAGAGAACGCCTTTGAAGAAAAGCACCGCATAAGATCTGTGCATATATTTACGAAGTATCCAATGCATTCAACAGCTTCTATCATGAGACAAAGATCCTCAGCGAAGAGAACGAAGCACAGAAAGCTTCCTTCATCCAGTTGCTGAAACTCACTAAGAAAGTTCTGGAGACATGTATCGATCTTCTTGGATTTTCTGCACCGGACAGAATGTAAAAATAAGATTCATCAATAAATCAACTTGTTGGCACACTAAGCCCTGTTTACATATATTGTAAATGGGGCTTTTCAAAAAGAACGAAATGTGCTATCATGTATTTATCTAATCTATACGTGATGAAATTCTTTCATCACATTTTCCATTTTTGTTTTAAACGAATTGTGAATATCTGCTTGGCTCAGATAAACTGCGGAGCAGTTATTCGGTTATGAGCAAGTAGCGAATCTGATGATTTTATCTGTTTGACAATTGAACAGGAGGTGAACCAGTGAATTTATCTGGAACTGTATTAAAAGGGCGTTACTGTATTCTGGATCCTGTTGGAAAAGGCGGCGGAGGGAAAGTTTACCTTGCCAGAGACCTGGAACTGGGCGTTTTGTGGGCGGTAAAAGAAATACCGGTATCCGACAAAAGTGAAGCCCGTATGCTTTTGAAACTTTCGCATCCGTCTTTGCCAAAGATGATAGATTACATAGAAGATAACCGAAAATGTTACCTTGTTATGGAATATGTCAGGGGAAAATCTCTGGGTGAGTATTTAAGAGGCGGAAAACATTTTTCCATAAATGAAATCGTTAAATATGGAATGGAGATTTCAGATGTATTCTCCTATTTTCATGGTCGGAAACCACCGGTTTATTATGGAGATCTGAAGCCTGACAATCTGATGCTGGGTGAGAATGGAAGATTATATCTGATCGATCTGGGCGGTGCTGTAAACGGATATAAATATCATCATAAAGTATGTACAGGCACTGCCGGTTTTGCTGCGCCGGAACAATATGAGGGAAAGATAAATGCAGCAACAGATATTTATACATTTGGAAAAACATTATCTGCCTTATGTGGAAAAACAGATTGTCTGTTATTCATCCGAAACATGTCATTATTCTGGCTTATTTTCAGATGCTGCATGAAGAAACCGGAAATGCGTTATCAAAATATGAAGACTGTACAGAAAAAACTAAGCAGAATCCAGAAGAGACAAAACCAGAGTAAAATTAAAAACATGTTGGTTTTGACAGGAAGCAGTATTGCCTTTGCAGTAATAACTGTTTTTCTCCTGTTTAGTTCTGATCTGGTATCCGATTCCAAAACATTTGATTTTTATGAAGAGCTAACTGATATTACAGACCTTTATTATCAGGAAGAATTTCAAAACGGCAGTAAAGCGGACAGGGAAAAAATCTGTGAACAGGCAGATACCGGACTGCGGAAATTACAAAAACAATGCGCTGAAAAAGAGGAGTCCAGAAAGATATTACAGATTCTGGCAGTAAACAGTGAGTACCAGGAAAATTATGAAAATGCAGGATTCTACTATGAGCAAATGCTTCTTTATGATGAAACTTACAGAGCCGGATACGGTGAATATGGAATGTTCCTGTTCCGTACCGGGAAAAAGGAAGCCGGTCAGGCACTATGGACAGAATATAAGTCGAAAGAAACAATGTTAGACGATACAGTCAGCAGAAATCTGAGATTGTGGGAAAAGGAGATGGCTAAGAGTGAAGAAAAATCATAACAGACTCTGGATTGTGACATTTGTATGTTTATGTCTGTGTCTGACTTCGACTATCTCTGCCATGCAGATGGGAGGTTTTGATATTGATGTAGGAAATGGAGAAAGCAGTAGCTGGCAATGGCAGGAACAGCAGTGGAATCAGAGCAGTTGGGAGAATACGTGGGAAGATAACCGGCAGACTGGAGACAACACATCAGAAACTCCTGTACAGAACGATCGGGCCCAGGACAATGGATATCAGTATGATTCTGATACAGGAAACGGAACACAGGATAATATACAGCAATGGGATGGTGTACAGCAGAATAGCACTGACTGGAATAACAGCAGTCAATGGAACAATAATTCTCAGTGGGATAATAATTCTCAGAATAATAATGCCCAGAATAATAACGTTCAGAGTAATAATGCCCGGAATAATAATTCTGCATGGAACGCTCAACCTCAGACAGATAACAATATGCAGATAACATCCCGGACGGATAATGAATCCGCTGTTAAGATACCAGAAAAACCCACCCAACATCAATACCTGTATCAACACCTAAACCTGCGAAAAATCCGAAGCCGACAAAAACACCCAAATCAACTCAGCCCCCAACTCCTAAGCCGTCAAAAAAGAAAAATAAGAAGAAACAAAATAAAGCAAAGAAAACAGAAAAAGGAAACAAGAATACAGGTAATTCCAAAGTGTTTCAGAATAAAGAAAACCAGGGGGATACTGTTGAATACACGCATGTAAAAGATGAAGCTGTTAAGTTTCATTGCACACAAAATACAGATAGTTTCCATACCCCGCGAATTCAGATAATATCCCGGGGCTCTGTTCAGATTCTTTCTTTTCGGCTTAACAAAACAGAATGTCCCTGGCATTGGGAAGGAGACTGGATCATACCGGATACGGAAGATGAAAATGTAAAAGAAATAGAATTGTTGGTTATCTCTCAAGGCGGAAAGCTGATAAAAATGAATCCCCGGATTTTTTTCTCATAGACGCTTCAGGAAAACAATGCTATAATTTATCATATTATATCAATTTTTCTGAGACAGGAGGAACCTATGTACAAAGTAATTTTGTTTGATTTAGATGGAACATTAACAGAATCCGGAGAGGGTATCACGAAATCTGTTCAGTATGCACTGGAGAGAATTGGAAAGCCTGAACCGAACCTTGAGAAACTGAAGGTTTTCATAGGACCGCCGCTTATGGAGATGTTTATGCAATATGCACAGATTGATGAGGCAACCGCAAAACAGGCGGTGGAAATTTACAGAGAACGCTATTCTGTGACAGGAATCTTTGAAAATGCCGTATATCCGGGAATTGAGAACATGCTGGCACAGTTGGAGAAGAAAGGATATATTCTCGCAGTAGCATCCTCTAAACCGGAAGTATATGTGAGACAGATCCTGGATCATTTTGGACTTACCTGGTACTTCACAGAAATCGGCGGAAGCGAATTGAATGGTCGAAGAACAAACAAGACAGAAGTGATCGAAGATGTTCTGAAACATCTGAATATGGACAAACACAGAGATCAGGTTATTATGGTTGGAGATAAAGAACATGATGTATACGGAGCACGCAAAGCTGGCCTGGAATGTATTGCAGTTTCTTTCGGATATGGAACTGAAGAAGAGCTTAAACAGGCAAAACCTCTGAAAATCGTTGATTCTGCAGAAGGAATCGTAGATTTTTTCGCCTGAGCCCTCTGCGAAAACAAAATATTGTTTCTAAAATCTGGAGGGCAGGATATCCGGCAGGAATCCATTTTTGTGATTTCGCAGATCGTTGCAGGGACTGCGTTGGCAGTATTTGCAAGAACAGCAGAAAATTCGGCAGAGACATACTATAATTACACGATTTTTCTCACAGGCTTAACAGGAATCCTGGCTATGATCCCGGCATTGTATTTTTATCGAAGAGATAAAGTTAGAAGAATTGCCAGCGGTCTGATCCCGGCGCAGAAAAAAGTACCGCTTTCTATATCGGAAACAGTTCTTTTACTTCTGGCAGGAGCCGGATTTGCACAATATGGAAACTTCCTGATGGCAATACTTCAGTCATTTATCAACAGCAGCACCTATCAGGAGAGCATGACCAGAATTACAGAAGGAAAATCACTTCTTATGATGATTTTCTGGATGGGAATTATTGCACCTGCGGACGGAGGAAATGATCTTCGCTGGTTAATCTATCTGCGTCTGCGTGACTGGCTGAAGATGCCGGTGCAGCAGTGATTTCGGGCTGATATTGGTATCTATCACGGAAATATCGTACAGGGAATTTACGCAAGTATCCTCGGAACTGCATTTGCATGGATACTGGAAATGAG
>ENA-OQJR01000742-OQJR01000742.1-human-gut-metagenome-genome-assembly--contig:-NODE-742-length-10105-cov-2.332532_pt1 | contig 10105 bp, 12 predicted proteins | sample MGYA00242614_ERZ504781 | MGnify/ENA primary metagenome ERZ504781 (study PRJEB26092, sample SAMD00036365) | human gut metagenome | host: Homo sapiens | study: EMG produced TPA metagenomics assembly of...
TACATGGATGAGGCGCAAGATCCCGACAGGCTGATGAAAATCTGCCGGGCATCCTCCAGTATGCCGCTGCTTTGTCCGATTGTAAATATCGATGGGATCCCGTATCTGGATGGAGGACTTGCGGATTCTATTCCGATTCGGAGAGCGATGGATATTGGAAATGAGAAGATCATCGTTGTTCTGACAAGAAATCGGGGATATCGCAAGAAGGCGGTTTCAAAAGCGGTGGAAAAGATGTATCGCAGAGCCTACAGATCTTATCCGAATCTTACTGCGGACTCTTTTGCGGCGTGCGCCGTATTACAACCGGACGCTGAATGAGCTGGAGAATCTGGAGAGAGAAGGAAAGATTTTGTGATCCGGCCGCAGGTAAAGCCGGTGTCCAGACTGGAGAGAAGTCAGGAGCATCTGATGGCATTTTATCATCACGGATATGATCTGATGGAAAGAGAGTATGACCGTCTCATGGAGTATCTCGAAAAATAGGTATATTTTGCATGGAAAACATGATACAATGTGGAGTATTCATGTGAAACCGGCAGAAGGAGAAACATATGAAAAAAGAAATTTTGAATTACACACAGAACAGGGAATTGTCGTGGCTGCGCTTTAATCAGAGAGTGCTGGAAGAAGCGCAAGATGAAAGTGTTCCGCTTCTGGAGAGGATGAAATTTGTATCGATCTTCACCAGTAACCTGGATGAGTTTTTTATGATTCGGGTAGGAAGTCTCTACGATATGGCATCTGTGGACAGCAAGACATTAGACAGCAGATCGGGGATGACTCCGAAAGAACAGTTAGATAAGATTTATGAGGCAGTGGCCCCGCTTTATAAAGAGCGGGATAAGACGTATGAGGAGATAAAAAAACAGCTGCATCCATACGGGGTCTGTGGGCTGGATTTCAAAGAGCTGGAGGCACAGGAAAAAAAGTATGTCAAACATTATTTCAAAGAACAGGTGCTTCCACTGCTTTCCCCACAGATCGTAGACGCAAATCATCCGTTTCCACATTTGCTCAATAAAGAACTGTATGTGATCGCAACGCTTCGTTTTGAAGAGAAAAAAATGATGGGGATCGTTCCTGTTCCTCAGTTTATTTCAGATGTGATTTATCTGCCGGGACATGACATTCGTTATATCCGGATGGAAAAAGTGATCATGGAGTATCTGGATCTTGTGTTTGAACAGTATCAGGTATCGGATATCACATACATCCGTGTCACAAGAAATGCGGACATTTCTCCTGACGATGAGAACTATGCGGACAATGAAGACTTTCGCTATATAATGAAGGAGACATTGAATAAGCGCAGAAGAATGGCAGTGGTACGTCTGGAAGTGGCCAATCCGCTGAATAAAGAGACAGAGAAATATCTCTGTGAGAAATTCAAAATTACGCCTGCCTGCATTTTTAGAACGAAAATTCCGATGAAACTGGATTATATCTTTTCAATTATGGATAAAGTACCTGTTTCCATGAAACGATCATTGGTTGATGTACCATTTGCTCCACAGCCTGCCGCACAGGTGGGAGAAGGAAGCGTGATGGCTCAGGTAAAGAAACGGGACATTCTTCTGTCCTATCCATATGAAAGCATGGATCCGTTTTTGAAGCTGATCAAAGAGGCATCCACAGATCCGGATGTGATGACCATTAAGATCACGATCTATCGTCTTGCCAAAAAGACAAGACTGGTAGAATATCTGTGTGCAGCGGCAGAAAATGGAAAAGAAGTGACCGCTCTGATCGAGCTGCGGGCCCGGTTTGATGAGCAGAATAATATTGAATGGTCAGAACGGATGGAAGAGGCCGGCTGCAGGGTACTTTATGGGTTTGACGGATATAAAGTACATTCCAAAATTTGTCTGATTACATACCGCAGTAAAAATGAGATCAAATATATCACACAGATCGGAACCGGAAATTACAATGAGAAGACCGCAAAATTGTACACGGATTATTCGCTGATGACTGCGAATCAGTCGATCGGAGAGGATGCAGCAGTATTTTTTAAGAATATGTCCATTGGCAATCTGGATGGAACCTATAAGAATCTGATCGTATCTCCGACCAGTTTGAAGCAGAAGATTCTGGCGTTGATGGATGAAGAGATTCAAAAGGGTGAACAGGGACGGATTGTGATGAAGATGAATTCTGTGACGGATATGGATTTTATCCGGAAGGTGGCAGAGGCTTCCAGAACAGGTGTGAAGGTGGATCTGATCGTGCGTGGAATCTGCTGTATTCTGCCGGGAATTGCACAAGAGACAGAGAATCTGACTGTGACCAGTATTGTAGGCCGCTATCTGGAACACCCGAGAGTGTTTTGTGTTCGGCACGGGAGCAGAGCAGAAAGTGTACATCGGTTCTGCGGATATGATGACCAGAAACACGGAGAAACGGGTGGAAGTGGCATGTCCGATTCTCAACGAGGAGATCAAAAAACGGACTGGTGAGAAACCTGCATGTAATGCTTGCAGATAATGTCAAAGCAAGAGTGATGACAAGTGACGGAACCTACCGCAAAAAGAAGGTAGAAGGAAAAGCCATCAATTCACAGGAAATCTTCATGAAAGAAGCACTGATGGCAAAACGAGTGGAGAAGAAACCACAGAAACAGACGTTTCTTCAGAAGATGAGACGGTTGTTTCAGAAAGAATAGAATAAACAGAAAGATGATTGTATAAATAAGAATGGGGAAAGCAGTATATATCGCAGAAAAGCCAAGTGTGGCGCAGGAGTTTGCAAAGGCTTTAAAATTAAATGCAAAGCGAAAGACGGGTATCTGGAATCAGAAGAAGCCATCGTAACCTGGTGTGTGGGACATTTAGTGACCATGAGTTATCCGGAAGTGTATGATCCGGCACTGAAAAAATGGAGTTTGAACACACTGCCGTTTCTTCCGCAGGAGTTTCAGTATGAAGTGATCCCGGGAGTGGCAAAGCAGTTCCAGATCGTCAGCTTCCTTTTAAACAGACAGGATGTGGACACGATCTACGTGTGTACCGACTCCGGACGGGAAGGAGAGTATATCTACCGGCTGGTGGAGCAGGAAGCACATGTGACAGGAAAACAAAGAAAACGGGTCTGGATCGATTCGCAGACGGAGGAGGAGATTCTTCGCGGGATCCGGCAGGCAAAGGACTTATCAGAGTATGATAATCTGAGCGCTTCGGCCTATCTCCGCGCAAAAGAGGACTATCTGATGGGGATTAATTTTTCCAGACTTCTGACATTAAAATACGGAAACAGTATTTCCGGATATTTGAAGACAAAGTATGCGGTAGTCGTCAGTGGGACGGGTGATGACCTGCGTGCTGGGGATGGTAGTGCGAAGAGAGCGGGAAATCCGTGAATTTGTAAAAACACCATTTTATCGTGTGCTTGCGACTCTGGAAGCTGAGGGAAAAACATTTGAGGGAGAATGGAAAGCGGTCAAAGGCTCCCGCTATTTCGAATCGTTTGACCTGTACAAAGAGAATGGATTCAAACAAAAAGAAAAGGCGCAGGAGCTGATCGCATATCTGAAGGAGAAAGAGCCTGTCACAGGACAGATAGCGGCGATCGAAAAGAAGAAAGAGAAGAAGAACCCACCGCTTCTTTATAATCTTGCGGAACTGCAGAATGATTGTTCCAAGCGGTTTAAGATCAGTCCGGATGAGACACTGCGGATCGTGCAGGAATTATACGAAAAGAAGCTGGTGACCTATCCGAGAACAGATGCCAGAGTGTTGTCTACTGCTGTTGCAAAGGAAATCAGTAAAAATCTGAACGGGCTGTCAAAATACGGGTCCGTGGCAGTATATTTAAAAGAAATCGCGGCTATGGGAACGTATAAGAACCTGGTAAAGACCCGTTATGTCAATGATAAACAGATTACCGATCATTATGCGATCATTCCGACTGGACAGGGACTTTCGGCACTTTCGTCGGTCTCCCAGGCGGCAAGGAATGTGTATGACTGTGTTGTAAAACGGTTTTTGAGTATTTTTTATCCGCCCGCTGTATATCAGAAAGTAGCGGTGACTGTAAAGATACGGGAGGAGAGCTTTTTCTCGAATTTTAAGGTTCTGGCAGAAGAAGGGTATCTGAAAGTAGCGGGAATTCCGCAAAATGCAGGAGAACAGAGTATGGATCCACAATTTTTCCAGGTGGTGCAGAATCTGAAAAAGGGGGCAGTCCTGCCGGTTTGTGCGCTGGATGTGAAAGAAGGAGAGACTTCTCCGCCGAAGCGCTACAATTCCGGATCCATGATCCTTGCAATGGAAAATGCGGGTCAGTTGATCGAGGATGAAGAGCTGCGTGCCCAGATCAAGGGAAGCGGTATCGGAACCAGTGCCACCAGAGCGGAAATTCTGAAAAAGCTGATCCATATCAAATATCTGAGCCTGAATAAGAAGACCCAGATCATCACTCCGACTCTTCAGGGAGAGATGGTGTATGATGTGGTGAACCAGTCCATTCGTTCGCTTTTGAATCCGGAACTGACGGCCAGCTGGGAGAAAGGACTGACGTATGTGGCAGACGGAGAGATCACTCAGGATGAGTATATGCAGAAGCTGGATCATTTTATTATCAGCAGGACAGAAGGCGTAAAGCGGCTGAACAATCAATATCAGCTGAAAGGATTTTACGATGCGGCTGCAAAATATTATAAAAAACCGGTATCGTCAAACCGGACATCGCGCAAAAAAGAGAATCAAAAAGGAGAGAGTTAATTTATGAAAGAACTGACAGTAAAAGGACTTTATACATTGGATGAGACAATTGCAAAAGATATTTTTGAGGGAGTGACCTATCCGTGGGAAGTGCTTCCGAAAATCTCCCGGTTTATTGTGGAACTGGGAAATACACTCAGCGAAGAGGAATATGAAAAACAGGGAGAGAATATCTGGATCGCCAAAACAGCGAAAGTAGCAAAAAGCGCATCCATTACGGGACCGGCGATCATCGGAAAAGAAGCAGAGGTCAGACATTGCGCGTTTATCCGTGGAAATGCAATCGTGGGAGAGGGGGCAGTAGTCGGAAATTCGACAGAACTGAAGAATGTGATCCTGTTCAATAAAGTGCAGGTTCCGCATTACAATTATGTGGGAGACTCAATTCTCGGATACAAATCGCATATGGGTGCTGCATCTATTACATCCAATGTGAAGTCAGACAAGAAGCTGGTAATTGTAAAAACACCGGAAGGTGAAATCGAGACCGGATTGAAAAAATTCGGAGCGATGCTTGGCGATGAAGTAGAAGTGGGATGCGGAAGTGTCTTAAATCCGGGAACCGTTGTGGGAAGCCATACGAACATTTATCCGCTTTCTTCTGTGAGAGGATTTGTACCGGCGAAAAGCATTTATAAAAAACAGGGTGAAGTTGTAGAAAAACAATAGTGAGGGAAAATAAAATGAAAAAGATCGGGTTTATCGGAGTCGGGATCATGGGAAAATCCATGGTGCGGAATTTGAAAAAGGCAGGATTTGATCTGCACATTTATGCAAGAACAAAAGCAAAGGTAGAAGATGTGATCGCAGAGGGTGTGACCTTTCATGACAGCATTGCAGACTGCGTGAAAGACTGTGAGGCAGTGATCACCATTGTGGGATTTCCGCAGGACGTGGAAGAAGTGTATTTCGATCAGGGGAATATTCTGGACAGCGCAAAAGAAGGCGCGTATCTGATCGATATGACAACCACCAGTCCGCAGATTGCCCAAAAGATTTATGAAGAGGGGAATAAGCGGGGATTTCATGTTCTGGATGCCCCGGTAACCGGAGGAGATACCGGCGCAAAAGCAGGAACACTTTCTATCCTTGTAGGTGGAGACAAAGAAGATTTTGAAGCATGTATGCCTCTGTTTGAAGCAATGGGAACCAATATTAACTACCAGGGAGCAGCAGGATGCGGACAGCACTGTAAGCTGGCGAACCAGATCATGATCGCAGGCGCGCTCTCCGGAGTATGTGAAGCACTTGCTTATGCACAGGCGAAAGGTTTGGATCTGCAGACAGTGCTTCATTCTGTGTCTACAGGTGCGGCAGGAAGCCGTCAGCTGGATCTGTTCGGACCGAAGATTCTGGAAGGAGATTACCGCCCGGGCTTCTTTATGAAGCATTTTATCAAAGATATGAAACTGGCGCTGATCGAATCCAATATAAGCGGTCTGGATCTCAATGTCTTAAGTCAGGTGCTGGCAGAGTATGAAGAGCTGCAGGCAGAAGGCCTTGGAGATGAGGGAACACAGGCATTGTTCAAATTGTATACACAGGAAAAAGCAGACGAATAAAGAGTTGACAAACAGAAAAGATTCTCGTATTATTGTATCAAATCAACAGTACAATGAACGGGAATCTTTTTTGCGTGATAAGCCGTAATTGGTGTGACCAGTAATGATAAGCCCGTCAGACAGCTGCTGTGCCTGCACAGACAGGCTGTGAGCTGTGTAAAACACGAATGGAGGAAATGATATGCTGGAAGTTCAGAAATTAGTAAATCCTATGGAAAGTCTCTGGCGGTGGATGAGGTCAGTTTTTTGTACCGGATGGTACAGTCGGGATCCTTCTGGGACCAAACGGAGCCGGAAAATCGACGATCATCAAAAGTATCGCAGGTCTGCTTCGGTATCAGGGGCGGATCGGAATTCAGGGACTTCCTGCCAGAAGTGTGGAGGCAAAGAGACAGTTTGCCTATGTTCCGGAGATGCCTGCCATGTTTGATGCACTCAGCGTCAGAGAACACATTGAATACATGAGAAAAGCTTACAACAGCGGGATTACGGATGAAGAGGTGGAAGCGCTGCTTGCCCGGTTTGACCTGGATGACAAGCAGGATAAACTGGGAAATGAGCTGTCCAAAGGAATGATGCAGAAGGTGAGTATCTGCTGTGCGCTTGCCATCAGGCCGAAAGTGCTGCTTCTGGATGAACCGATGGTGGGGCTGGATCCAAAAGCGATTAAAGAGCTTAAGGAGGTCGTGCTGGAACAAAAAGCTCTCGGAGTTACAGTACTGATCAGCACGCATATGCTGGAGATGGTAGAAGAGCTGTGGGATATGATGTTTGTGATGGAAAAGAGTAAGATCATTGGTTCTTACCGGAAGGATGAGGTGGGAGACAAGGATCTGGATGCGCTGTTCTTTGAAATGACAGGTGGTGAGAAATCGTGAGAGCGCTATTGTATCTGACAAAACGAAGTATGATCAACAATTTGAAAAAAGCAGTGAAAAAGCCGCTCACACTTCTGGTTGTGTTAGCCTGTGCGGCATATGCTGTTTTTCTGGCTGTGATGCTGGCAGAATTAGCAGTGCAGATGAAGTTTGACAGTGCAAAAGGAATGGTGATCATTCTGACAGTCTGGTCGTTGTATTTGTTTTTGCTTGAATTTTTATGTCATATGCATCCAGAAAAGGAATTCTCTTCCGCCCGGCACATGCAACTATTTCATCTTCAATGCGCCTGTGGATCCAAAGGTCGTGCTGATCCATGGAGCCTGGATGAATTATCTGAGCAGTGTGGTGTTCTTTCTGATATTTATTATTGCGGGAATTACAGTTTTTGATGTCAGTCCGTGGAGAATTCTGCTGTTTGCGGGAATCTGTATCTGTAATCTGGCACTGGAGATCAGCCTGATGGTCTGCCTGTATTCCAGTGAACGGATTTCGGAGAAGGCAAGAGAATGGATCGGCCGTGGGATCAAGGTGTTTCTGCTTATGGTTACAGGACTGATCGTTCTGTATTTCTGGAAAAAAGGCGTATCTTTTGCAACAGTTTCTGCATTTTTTGACTGGCCGATCCTGCGGATGATTCCAATTATCGGATGGGAGATTTCCGCATTTCATCTGATTCTTTTAAGTCCGGATCTGCTCAATGCTGTAGGGACAGTTCTGTACATTCTGACGACGATCCTGTTTGTGATCCTGGCATACCGGATGCCGTGTAATGGAGATTATTATGAGGACGCGGCAAAATTTGCAGATACCTATGCAGAAATGATCAAGCGGAAGAAAAACGGCGAAATGGTCATGGGGCTGGAGGAGAAGAAGAAAAAATTCCGCCATATGACAGTCCGTTATCAGGCAGTCGGAGCAAAGGCAATCTTTTACCGCCAGCTTTTGGAATATCGAAAAGAAAGAACGTTTATTTTCTCGAAAATGACACTTTTGAATCTCGGGATAGGCATCGTTATGGCATTTGCGATGCGAGAGACAGCACAGGAAAGCGGGATTCCTCAGATTTTTCTGCTTGGAATTCTGACGTATATGACTCTGATCTTCAGCGGATATCTTGGAAAGTGGGAGACTGAGATTAAAACACCCTATCTTTATCTGATTCCGGACAGTCCGGTGAAAAAGCTGTGGTACTCGACACTGATGGAGCATGTGAAAGCATTTGTAGATGGAGTTTTACTCTGTGTGCCCATCGGAATCTTGTGGCAGGTAAATGTGTGGGAAGTAATCCTGGGGATCCTGATCTACACGATACTTCAGGCGAACCGGATGTACAGTAAGGTGCTGGCACAGTGCGTGGTGGGAGATGTGCTTGGACGTACCGGACAGGATGTGGTGAGAGCGTTTTTCCAGATGTTCGTGCTGGGAATCGGGGTGATGGCCGCAGCGCTGGCAGGAATCTTTATAAGTATGGATTTAGTCTTTCCAATCGCTCTGATTTATAGTATGATAGTAACTGTGATAATCGGTCTGATCGCAGCCATCCGTTTTGATTCCATGGAACAGATGGCGTAGACGGATGAAGCTGTACAGTGAAGGTAAAAGACAGGAGGAAAAAAGATGCTGAATGATAATTTTGTGACCATGGAAATCGGCAAGGCAAAGCACATTGCGCTGGTTGCTCATGATGGAAAAAAGAAAGAACTTGTAGACTGGTGTGACAGAAATAAAGAGATTTTGAAAGGACATTTCCTGTGCGGAACAGGAACAACGGCAAAACTGATCTCAGAGCGTACGGGACTTCCTGTGAAAGGATACTGCAGCGGTCCTCTCGGAGGAGACCAGCAGATCGGAGCAAAGATTGTGGAAGGACAGATCGATTTTATGATTTTTTTATGGGATCCTCTGGAAGCACAGCCTCACGATCCAGATGTAAAAGCACTGCTTCGAATCGCGGTTGTTTATGATATTCCGATCGCGAACAACCTTTCTACAGCAGATTTTATGCTGCAGTCAAAATATATGAATACGTCTTATGAGCGTAAGATTGAGAATTTCAATAAGACGATCCAGGATCGCGTGAAATCTATGAAAGAGTCAAAATAAATTTCTGAGAATTTAAATGTGAAGATTCTTGTAGGGGCTGTCGCACTAAGTTCATGAACTTAGTGCGACAGCCCCTTTAAAATAGAATTTGTCCATTATTTCCATTCGTGGCTGAGAATTCGCATCATAATAAAATCGCTGTATTCATTGTTGTAGTAATATGCCTCTTCCAGAATACCTTCCTGCTTGAATCCGATTTTTTTGTAGAATTCGAGTGCATCTGTGTTCAATCCTACGACTCCGATTGAGACACGATGCATTTCATACTTATTGAAGGCTATATCAAGCATGATACGAATTGCTTCTGTCCCGTATCCTTTATGCTGCATCTTTGGGTCGGGAATGATAATCGTAAGATCGGTCTGGTGCCATGCAGGAAACATCCGGAGCAGACCAGTTTCACCTATTATATTGCCGTCGAGGTCTGTAATCGTGAACCAAACCGAGTTTTCCGATTTATGGTCCACATTAATACTAAGTTTTTACCTCTTCTTCATCGGTAGGCTTCTCAAAGCCGCATTGAAACATGACTTGCGGCTGATTGAACCAATAGGACAAAAAATGGCGCATCTTCTTCTTCTTTGTTCACGACAAAATAATTCCTTTTCCCTTTGTATTTCTTATTCATACGTTTTCACGAACCTTTCTTTTATTCCGGTAATCTCGATTTGTTCATAATCATATTTTACCATACAGATTTTAAGAAATCTATTCCGCAATTATTCACAACTGTGTCATGAATAATTGCGGATAAATTTCCAGACGAATATATGGTCAGTCCGGAAAGAAATACGGATATCTAGATAAACTTGTTCATGGTGCCGGACTTATCGAAATT